>Ga0335073_10011845_pt1 | contig 12256 bp, 7 predicted proteins | sample Lox_Sample_22_FD_207093 | JGI IMG/M metagenome (GOLD analysis project Ga0335073, IMG submission 207093) | Soil microbial communities from Loxahatchee National Wildlife Refuge, Florida, United States - Lox_Sample_2.2 | ecosystem: Environmental > Terrestrial > Soil > Wetlands | place: USA: Florida... | reverse complement strand
CCCCGGTGACGATGTCGTCGTCGGCTGGTCGCCCGACGGCAAAGACGTCCTCTTCCTCAGCGGCCGCGCCGCCTGGAACGATTTCTCCCAACTGTTCCGCATTCGCGCCGATGGATCGGCCCTCCCCATCGCCTTCCCGCTCCCGTCGGCCGACAGTGGCTCCCTTTCCCCCGACGGTAAACAGATCGCCTACACTCCGTTCAATCAGTGGCAGGTCGCCTGGAAGCGCTACCACGGCGGTCAGACCGAGCCCATCTGGATCGTCGACCTCGCTACCCTCGACCTCACCAAGGTTCCGCGCGATAACTCCAACGACAAAAACCCGCTCTGGGTCGGCGATAAGGTCTACTTCCTCTCCGATCGCAACGGCCCCGTCACCCTCTTTAGCTATGACACCAAGTCAAAACAGGTTGAGCAGGTCGTCGAGAACAAGAGCTTCGACCTCAAGTCCGCAAGCGCCGGCCCCGGTGGAGTCGTCTACGAGCAGTTCGGCAGCATCCACCTCTACGATCCGGCCACGAAAACCGAGCACCCCGTCGACATCACCCTTCACGGCGATCTTCCCGCGCTCGAGCCGTCTCTCACCGTCATCGATCCGCACACCATCCTCCACGCCGCCATTTCTCCGACCGGTCAGCGCGCTGTCTTCGAAGCCCACGGCGACATCTTCACCGTCCCCGCAGAAAAAGGCGACGCCCGCAATCTCACCGACACCTCGAACGCCGCCGAGCGCGACCCGGCGTGGTCGCCCGATGGCAAGTCCATCGCATACTTCAGCGACGCTTCCGGTGAATACCAGCTCTTCATTCACGATCAGGACGGTATCGCAAAACCGAAAATCGTCGACCTCGGCCCGTCGCCCTCCTTCTTCTACGGACCGCGCTGGTCGCCAGACTCGAAGCACATTCTCTACGCCGATAAAATTCTCAACCTCTGGTACATCGATATCGACAACCCGCACCCGGTCAAAGTCGACACTCAGGACTTCGAGGGCTTCGGCTTCGCCGGCAATTCCGTCTGGTCTCCCGACAGCAAGTGGATTGCCTACCTCAAAGAGCTCCACAACCACCTGCACGCCGTCTTTCTCTACTCGCTCGACTCGCATAAGGCTACGCAGATCACCGACGGCATGAGTGACGTCGGCAGCCTCGACTTCGATCGCAACGGCAAGTACCTCTACTTCACCGCCAGTACCAACGTCGGTCCCTCGATTGCCGGCTTCGACCTCTCCAGCCTCGATCGTGCCGTCAGCAGTAATGCCTATATCGTCGTCCTCTCGAAGGATCTGCCTTCGCCGCTGCCTCCGCAAAGCGACGACGAAAAGGCAAAGGACGAAAACAAACCCACTTCCGACGAAGCGAAGAAACCCGGCGATCAGGCTGGTGAGAAAAAGGACGAAACCGCCGGGAAGGAAAAGAAAGAAGAGAAGAAGCCGCCCGTCGTTAAGGTCGACTTCGATGGCATCGACCAGCGCATTCTCGCTCTGCCTGTTCCCGCTCGCAACTATGTCGACCTTCAGGCCGGCAAGGAAGGCGTGATCTACCTGGCCGAAGGCAGCCCGGTTGCCAATCCCTCTCACGGCGACGGAGGCGGCATTCATGCACTCTGGCGTTTCTCACTTGAAAAGCGGGAGTCGACCGAAGTCCTCTCCGACATCGCCGCCTTCACCATTTCTTCCAACGGCGAGAAGATTCTCTACAGAAAAGGCGACTCCTGGCTTATCGCGACCGCCGACGAGGTGAAAACCGCTCCGGGCAAGACCCTCAACCTCGGCAGTCTTCAGGCCCACATCGACCCCCGGGCTGAATATCGCCAGATGTACAACGAAACATGGCGCATCGAACGTGACTTCTTCTACGACCCCAACCACCACGGGCTCGACATCGCCAAAGTCAAGGCGCGCTACGAGCCCTACCTCGACGGCATCGGCTCCCGCGACGAGCTCAACTACCTCTTCGAAGAGATGCTCGGCGAGATCACTGTCGGACACATGTTCATCCGCGGTCCGCGAGAGCCCGATCACTCCCCTAAAACCGGCCTGCTCGGCGCCGACTACACCGTAGATCACGACCGCTACAAGTTTGCCCACATCTACAACGGCGAAAACTGGAACCCCGCCCTCCACGCGCCGCTCACGCAACCCGGCGTGAACGTCAGGGAAGGCGAGTATCTCCTCGCCGTCAACGGCCGTGAGGTGCATGCCTCCGACAACATCTACAGCTTCTTTGAAGGCACGGCCGGCAAACAGGTCGTGCTGCACGTCGGACCCAATCCCGACGGCACGGGCGCTCGCGACGTCACCGTCGTCGCCATCGACTCCGAGCGCGGCCTGCGCAACCTTGCCTTCATCGAAAGCACTCGCCGCAAAGTCGATCAGATGACCAACGGCCAGGTCGCCTACGTCTACATCCCCAATACCGCCGGCGCTGGATTCACTAACTTCAACCGCTACTTTTTCGCACAGATCGAGAAAAAAGGCGTGATCATCGACGAACGTTACAACGAAGGCGGCCAGATTGCGGACTACGTCATCGACACCCTCCGACGCGTTCCTATGGCGCGCTACGAAACGCGCGAAGGCGAAGACGTCACCGATCCGCAGGGGGCCATCTTCGGACCGAAGACGATGCTCATCAACCAGTCCGCCGGATCCGGCGGCGACCTCATGCCGTGGTACTTCAGCAAAGCCGGCCTCGGTCCTCTCATCGGCGTGCGCACCTGGGGCGGGCTCGTCGGTATCGGCGGCTATCCCGTCCTGCTTGACGGCGGCTCCATCACCGCGCCTCGCACCGCCATCTACGGCTTAAAAGGCCAATTCGAAGTAGAGAATCATGGCATCCCGCCCGACATCGAAGTGGAATATCTTCCGAAAGAGGTCGCCGCCGGCCACGACCCGCAGCTCGACCGCGCCGTGCAGTACGTCATGGAACAACTCAAAGAGCATCCGCTTCCGACGTATCCCAAACCGGCCTACCCCAACTACCACGAGCACGACGGCCTGGGCACTCACTAACGAATCCCGCATTGCGAAACCCGGGCCGGAGCGCACGGCTCCGGCCCTTCTTTTTGCGGATTACCATGATCTGCATGTTCCGTCGTCTTGCCTTCTGCCTCGCCTTCTGCCTCTCCTTGCTTGCTCCTTCCGCTCGCGCCCAGCAGGCCACGCTCCTTGTCGACATCGACCATCGCGCCCAGATCAGCCTCGACGGTCCCTGGCACTACATTCCCGATCCCTATCGCGAAGGCTGGGGATCGAATCCGGATCGCGCTAACCCCCGCGGCTATGCAGCCAACGCACACTATGTCCCCGGCGGCCCACTCGTTCAGTACGACTTCTCCCGATCCCCCACACTGAACGTCCCCGGTGACTGGAACTCCCAGGATAAGTCGCTCTTCTATTACGAAGGTCTCCTCTGGTACCAGCGTGACTTCTCCGTCCACCCCAAACCGCACACTCACCTGTTCATCCACTTCGGCGCCGCCAACTACGCGGCTTCTGTCTTCGTTGACGGCCAGCATGTCTGCGATCACGAAGGGGGCTTCACCCCCTTCGACTGCGAGGTCACCAGCGTCGTGAAGGACGGCGACAATTTCGTCGTCGCTGCCGTCGACGACACGCGCACCGTCGACCGCGTCCCCACGCTCCGAACTGACTGGTGGAACTACGGCGGCCTCACACGGTCCGTCGCGCTCGTCGAAGTCCCGGACACTTACATCGACGACGAATCACTCCAGCTTAAAAAAGGAACTCAGGATCAGATCGAAGGCTACGTTCACGTCGTTGGCGCTGACGCCGGGGCCAGGATCGCGCTCAGCATTCCCGACCTGCACATCGAAAAAGAAGCAACCACGGATACAAATGGCCACGCCGAGTTCGCTGTCTCCGCCAGTGACCTGGAGCTGTGGTCTCCTGAACACCCGCGTCTCTACAAAGTCTCCTTCACCGCCGGCCCCGATCACCTCACCGACGACATCGGCTTTCGCTCCGTCGAGGTCCAGGGCGACCAGATTCTTCTCAACGGCAAACCGGTCTTTCTGCGCGGCATCAGCTATCACGACGAGGCGCCCGTTCGTTCCGGCCGCTCCTGGTCGGAAAGAGACGCCCAAACCCTGCTGAGCTGGGCGCAGGAGCTGCACTGCAACTTCGTGCGCATGGCGCACTATCCCCATACCGAAAACGAATATCGCCTCGCCGACAAGCTCGGCCTCATGGTCTGGTCCGAGATCCCCGTCTACTGGGGCATCGACTGGACCAACCCCCACACGCTCGATGTCGCCAAACACCAGCTCTGGGAGATGATCCGCCGCGACCACAACCATCCCTCCGTCATCCTGTGGTCCATGTCCAACGAAACCCCGGAGAGTCCAGAGCGCGACGCCTTCATCCATCAGCTCGCGGTCGAAGCGCGTAAAGAGGATCCCACCCGCCTCATCACCTCCGCCATCGTTACGCACTTCAGAGGCACCACTGCCACACTCGACGATCCGCTCGGTCAGGATCTCGATGTCCTCGGCTACAACGAATACCTCGGCTGGTATCAGGGTTCGGCGGCGGACATCCCCAACTACACCTGGCAGAATCCGTTGGGCAAGCCGGTGATCGTCAGCGAGTTCGGCGCCGGCGCGAAGGCCGGCCTGCACGGACCCGACACCGAGAAGTTCACCGAGGAGTATCAGGACTACGTATTTCGCCAGCAGTTTCAGATGCTCGGCAAAATGCCTTTCCTGCGCGGCATGACGCCGTGGGTGCTGATGGACTTCCGCTCTCCGATGCGCCAGCTGCCCGGCGTCCAGGACGATTACAACCGCAAGGGCCTCGTCTCCGACAAGGGCGAAAAGAAGAAGGCTTTCTTCACCCTGCAGGATTACTACGCGAAGATGCAGCGATGACCCGGGTCTCGTGCGAAGAGTTCAGCAGCAAACGCGTCAGTCGAACACCACCGTCTTGTTGCCATAACAAAGGATTCGCCGCTCCAGGTGCCAGCGCACGGCGCGCGACAACACGATTCTCTCCAGATCGCGCCCGCGCGCCACCAGATCCTCTACCTGATCGCGATGCGAGATTCGCGCCACATCCTGTTCGATGATCGGCCCTTCGTCCAGGGCTTCGGTCACGTAGTGGCTTGTCGCTCCAATCAGCTTCACCCCTCGGCTGTGCGCAGCATGGTAAGGACGAGCCCCTGTAAACGCCGGCAGAAACGAGTGATGCACGTTGATGATCCCAGCCGGATACCGGCTTACGAAGGCCGGCGACAGAATCTGCATGTAGCGCGCCAGCACCACCAGCTCCACCTTCTTTTCGGCAAGCAGGGCCAGCTGCTGCTGCTCGCCAGCCTCGCGCGTGGCGGCCGTTACCGATACGTGAACGAACGGCACGCCGTAGAAATTCGCCAACGGCTCCGCCTCGCGATGATTCGAGACAATTACGCTGAAGTCGCACGCCAGCTCGCCGCTCTTCCATCGATGCAGCAGATCCGCGACACAATGCAGATAATGCGAGCAGAACAGCGCCACACGCGTGCGGTGATCGCTCGTCGTCAGCCTCCAGTGCATCTGGAATTCCTGCGCCATCGGAGCGAACTCCTGCTCGAAGGCCGCCATATCGAAGCCGGCACCATCCAGCGCCCACTCCACACGCATGAAGAACAACGCCAGCTCTTCATCGCGGTGCTGATCCGCGTGGAGAATGTTTGCCCCGTGTCGATAAAGCAGCGACGAAACCCCGGCCACCAGCCCGCGCCGATCCGGGCAATCGATCAGGAGCACCGCAGAGTTTTCCATGGGTCCGAGGGTACTGGAGCTCTCCGAACACGTCTATGCCCCGATACGGCCAAGCCCGATCCCGATGACGTAGGTTGCCGCGCCCTCAATCGCCCCGACGAGGGTCATCTCGAAGCCGCTCGACCACCAGCTCCGCACTGTGATCAGCGACTTCGCCGCGCCCACTCCAAAGTGCGCTGCCAGCGAGACGATCGCCGACCAAATGACGGCTCGATATCCGTGGGTGAAGAAGAACGGCACAATCGGAATAAATGCCCCAACCGCGGTTGACAGCGCGCCCGACCACGCCGAGACCCACGGCTGGCTGAGCCCCTCTTCGGTCATGTTCAGCCGCTCGGCCGCCAGCGCCCGCGTGAACTGCTGCGGCGACTCGGCCAGATGTCCTACAACATGGTCTGCATCGTCGCGCGGAATCCCCTTCACCTGGTAATAGAGTGAGAGCAGCTCACGCGCCTCCGGCCCATTCATCTCCACGGCTTCGCGCTCGCGCTCGAGCTCGGCCTCATAAATCTCACGCTCGCTCTTGGCCGCCAGATACGCACCCGACCCCATCGACAGCGCGCTCGCGATCATGCCGGCCAGGCCTGACAGCAATACCCACTTGCTGTTGCCCAGCGTCGCGCCGGAAACGCCGGACACAATGCCGAAAATCGCGCCCAGCCCATCGTTCACACCGTAGATCGCATCTCCAATCCAGCCCGCCGTTTGACGGCCCGAGCGATTGCGCCGCGTCAGCAGTTCATCCAGCTCCTGGCGCGCCATTTCCGATGTGACTGCCGTCTTCGGATACCGATGGCGCACCAGTTCACTCAGCTCGCGATAGTGGTCCTGTTCGTCCGCGATCACCTGTTTCAGAATCGCAACGCTCGGCTCGTCGCCCAGTTCTTTCAGCTGGAGACCGTAGCGCGCGATGTCGCGGCTCTCCTCGATCTCCAGGCGCCGCAGCGCCATCTGTGGTCCACCCAGACGGTTCACCAGCGTATCCGCGTCCCCGGTTTCCTTGCCTTCGTACCTCGGCAGTTCCGCACCGAGTTCTCGAATACGCTTCGCCCACAGTGCTGCGTGATGCGCCTCCTGCTCAGCCATGTGGCGCAGGGCCTTCTTCCGCACCGGATCGTCGTCACGCTCGGCCAGCGTGTTGTAGGTGTGGAAGCCACGCATCTCTGCCTGCCAGTTCTCGCTCAGCGCTTCCAGCACCTTCTGTTCTTTTTGCGACAGCGTCTGTGCCATGACTGCTAGCTCCCGATCTGATAGTCGAAGCCGAACCGGCCAATCTGAATCGTAGCGCGCTCGCCGGGCGGCCAGATGCGAAATGATTCCACTCGCGTGTTGCCGGTCAGCAGTGTCCCCGTTACATCGCCCACGCGTCGCCCCGTCGCGGCCTCATAAAAGTGAATCAGCAGCTCACCATTCTCTGCGTGTTCATACCCGATCACGTACTCCCCGGCCGCCAGCTTCGTATCACTTCCAACCCGGAGTGGAACCTGTGTCAGGAAAAAATGCGAGTACTTCCCCTCCGCCGAGTAGCCCGCTGTGATCAGCACCACGCCTGCAATGTATTTGCCGTGCCCATTCGTGATGCCGGAGGCCGACCGCATCTCCGTCTCGATTCGCTCCTGCACGACCGGCGCCCGCGCCGGGATCACCGAGCGCAACTCGGCATCTGTGGCCAGCCTCCACTCCGTACCGCGCTTCTCCTGCGCCCACGTCGTACACATCACAACGATCGCCAGTGCCGCAACAAACGCCGCCCACTTTCCGCCAGGCATCGTGCTCCGTCGTCCCATCCCTGCTCCTTGCTCCCTGCTGCCGGCTACTGCCTGCTTTTCTTAGTCCAGGTGCACAATGCCGCGCTGCAGCGCCGTCGTTGCCGCCTGGGTGCGATCCTCCACTCCCAGCTTGCTCAGCAGACTGTTCACATGCGTCTTCACGGTCGCCTCTGAGATAAACAGCGCGTTCCCAATGTCCTTGTTGCTCTTGCCTGCAACGATGAGTTGCAGCACTTCGAGCTCACGCGCCGTCAGCGTCGCGCCGCCCATCCTCTCTGCCAGCTTCTCCGCCACCCTCGATGGTATCCGCGACTTACCTGCGTGAACGACCTTTACCGCATCCGTCAGCTCATTCAGATCCATCCCTTTCAGCAGATAGCCCTTCGCACCCGCCTGCATTGCCCGGTAAATGTCTTCGTCGCCATCGAAGGTCGTCAGCACGATGATTCGCGCCGCCGGGAATCCCTGGCGTATCCGGTTGATCGCATCCACTCCATTCATCTTCGGCAGCCGCAGATCCATCAGCGTTACATCCGGTTTGTGTTTCCGGAATGCCTCGACCGCCTGCTCTCCGTCCGACGCCTCCGCCACCACTGAAAACCCCGGCACCGTCTTCAGCAGCGCGGCCAGTCCCTGGCGCACAATGTGATGGTCATCGACCAGCAGGATCCTGATTGTATCGGCCATAGTTACGCTTGCTTCTCCGTTTCGCGGCTCAGGGCCAGGACCACCCGCACCGTCGTCCCTTCACCCGGACTGCTCTCCACAGTCAGCCTCGCGCCAATCGCCTGCGCCCGCTCTCGCATACCGGTCAGTCCAAAATGGCCGCTCGCGCCGTCCGGCGGCGTCCCTGCAAACCCGCGCCCATCGTCGCGAATCACCATTCCGAACATATCCCCCTCAAATTCCAGCCTTACCACAATGTTTTCCGGATCGCCGTGCCGCACCGCGTTCGTCACCGCTTCACGCGCGATCCGCGCCAGTTCGCGCTCCACATCTTCATCCAGCGGATGATTCGTGCCGGTCACGTGCATCTGCACCCGCGCTCGGGCATGCGCCCGCCCCGTCACTTCTTCGGACATCTTCAGAATGCGCGCCGCCAGATCCTCGCGCTCGCCTGCCTGCGATCGCAGCTCCCAGATCGACGTCCGCGCATCTTCGAGACTGCTGCGTACCAGCGCCTGTGCGCGTTCCAGTTGCTCTTTGGCTGCGTCCACCGAACTCCTCATCAGCTGCGCCACCAGTTCCAGATGGACTGAAACCGCGACAAACCCCTGTGCCAGCGTATCGTGAATCTCGCGCGCGATGCGGGCTCGCTCCCCCAAGACCGCCTGGAATTCACGCTCCACACGCATCAAACGCCGCCGCCACGCCGCGTATCCAAGGGCCGCAATCGCCGCCAGCATCAGTAAACGGAACCACACGGTCTGATACATGTGCGGCTCCACAGTTAGCTCTGTCACGGCCGCGGCCGCGCTCCACACGCCATCATTGTTGCGCGCGATCACACGAAACGCGTAGCGCCCGTGCGGCAGGTTTGTGTAGTACGCCACACGCCGCGGCCCCGCCTCCACCCAGTTCCGATCGAATCCGACCAGCTGATACCGGTATTCAACCTTCTGGGGCGCCACAAAGCTCAGCCCCGCATAGTCGAACTCGTAATGGCTGTGCCCGGGAGCCACGGTCAGCTTCGCATCCGACTCCTGCGGCACATCGTCCACACTGACTTGTTCGATAGCCACCTCGGGCGCTACATGATTCAACGGCATGTGCTCCGGATCGACGCGCGCAATGCCTTTCAGCGTCGCAAACCACAGGCTCCCATCACTCAACCGCAGGGCCGGCGGGTGCCCCCCGCTGGAGCACTCGCTGATTCGCATCCCATCCGCCACAACAAATCGCATCACATCCGCAGGCGCTCCTCCGTCGGCCATGCGATTCAGATCCTGGCGTCTCACCCGATACACCCCACTGTTCGAGCTGATCCACAGATAGCCGCTGCCATCCTCAAGAATGCCCAGAACTCGCACCGGCATCTGAGGCGATGCGATCCGAGCGATCCGTCGGTTGCGCCAAAGATTCAATCCGCCATCATTCGTCCCAATCCAAAGGGCACCGTCGTGATCTTCGTACAGAGCCGTTACCACGTTGCTTGACAGCCCATCCTTCCTGGTCAGATTCGTGAACTTCCCGGCGCGAAAACGGCTTAGGCCGCCCAGCGTCCCAATCCAAAGTGAACCATCTCGATCCTCGGTCATCGCTCCGACCAGGTCGCTGCCCAGCCCATCCAGCGCGGTCCATGTCGTGAACCGGCCATTTTCATAACGCGAGAGCCCGTGCCTGGTTCCGATCCACAGCTCGCCGCGGCCACCCACGTAGAGGGAGCGCACAAAGTCATCGGCCAGCCCATCAGCTGTGGTGAACTTCCGCGCCATCTGCCCGTTGTGGAGCAGATCGAGCCCGTCCGGCGTTCCCAGCCATACATCGCCATTCGCGGCCGCAGCCACAGCCAGCACCACATTGCTCGAAAGGCCCTGCGCGGTGGTGAGCGCGTGAAATTTGCCGTCCCGAAATACGTTCAGCCCGCCACCTTTGGTGCCGACACCCACGTGGCCATTCGGCGCCTGGGCCAGCGCAAGCGCGTATTCATCCGTCAGTGCATCCTTTGCTGTCAGCGTGGAGAATTTACGGTCACGCAGCACCGCCAGCCCGCCTGACTCCGTGCCCAGCCACAGATCCCCTTCCCGATCCTCCGCTGCGGTCAGAAATACATCGCTGCCAGGCAACAAGTCCGTAGCGTCCGGATGCTCGGGATCCACCCGCATCAGGCCGCGCGCCGTCCCCGCCCACAACATCCCCTGCCGGTCGAAATGCAGAAAGTCGACTCGCTCGGCCGAGCCCACACGCGCAATCCCGTCCGTGATCACGAACAGCCCGGCATCGGCCCCAATCCACATGCGCCCGTGCCGATCCCTCGCAATCGCGTGTGCCGCACCCGAACCTGCCTGAATCGCCGGGTGATGGCACTCACCGCCCTCGGCACATGTCTCCACGGCCGACCGCGTCCCCGCCCAGGCGCGATCCTCAGCATCCGTCGCCAGCGCGACAACCTCTCCGGCATCACCCACCCGATGAAACTCGCCTTCGCCATCCCCTCGCATCAGCCCGTCAGCCGTCCCCAGCCAAACCGAACCGCTTGCACCATCGGCCATCCGGCTGTTTTCCGTTAGCGACGCATCCAGCGCCACGCGCTCCGCGCGATCGCCTTCGATGCGGAACAGTCCTGATGCCGTCAACGCCCACACTCGCCCGCTTCGGTCTTCGAAGGTCCGCCACACCTGCGTCGCCGGAATTCCTTTGTCCGGCCCGAATGGCTCAAGCCTTCCACCCTGCATCCGCGCGAGCCCACCCGATGTGCTGATCCACAATGTTCCGCTGCGGTCCTCCATCAGATCGTCGATCAGATCGCTGGACAATGCCGGTGTGTTCGCTCGCGCGTAGACCCTGAAGTCTACCCCGTCGAAGCGCACCAGGCCGCCTTCCGTGGCGATCCACAGAAACCCGCCGCGTCCCTGCACAATCGCGTGAACCGTGTTTTGGGGAAGGCCGGTGTCGGTCTGCCATGACTGGTAACCGTACTGTGCGAGCTCCGTATGCGGATCGAGCGCTAACGCCGGAACCGCGGCCAGCGCCATCAACGCGGCGCCTATCGCACTCGCAGCCCGTACCGTGGACATAGCTGGAAACACTGTGAAAATGCTACATGCGTGCGGCGCCGGTGTTTTGGATTTCTTATTGCTCCGTCGCTGCAAGGCTAGCGTCCATTGCGTGCCGCCCGCCCCGCGCTCTTCTTCACGCGCACCTTCTCGGCCGCGGCCGGCCCGAGTGTGAACCGTCCCACCGCCGTCTCGATTCCCACCGTCTGGTCGTAGTTCCGCTGCAGCACCCGTACGGCACCACCCGGCTCAATCCCCGCCTGCTGCAGGAAGCGCAGGAGCTTCTCGTCGCGCTCATAAAGGCTCGTGACGGTATAGTCGGTTCCCTCTGCAACCTCCGCCAGGGGCCGAACCCCGTGCCTCTTGCGCGTCGCATCACTCTCCGGCAGCACCGCGTTCCCGTGAGGACAGGTTCCCTTCTCCCCCAGCTTCTTCATCAGCAGGGCCTCAAAGGCAGGCGACACGGCGTGCTCCAGCCGCTCCGCCTCGTCGTGCACCTCGTACCATGGCATCCCGAACATCTCGCTCAGCATGCGCTCGATCAGGTGATGCCGCAGGGCGGTCCGATACGCCGCCTCGTGCCCCTTCGGCGTCAGCCGCACCACGCCATCGGCTCGCACTTCGACGTACCCATCGCGCTTCAGCCGCCGCAGGGCCATCGAAACCGCCGGAGGAGACACCTCCAGCCAGTGCGCCAGCGTCGCCGAGATGACCGTCTGACCCTCGCTCTCGGCTTCGAGAATCGCCTTGAGATAGTCCTCTTTCGATACGCTGATCGCCGTCTTCACCGAATCGTCCCGGCTCCTAGCTTACAGCGCAGATGGGCGAGGGAGGCCGGCGCGTTTTCCGCCGCAGGCGTGGCTGCCGCATGCAATGCCTCCCGTACAATAACCAGAGCCATTTCCCTCTTGAAGGATTTCGTGTCGAACCCCTCACCTCCTGCTCGTAAGCGCGTCCTCAGCGGCATGCGCCCCACCGGCAAACTCCACC
>Ga0335073_10011844_pt1 | contig 12257 bp, 19 predicted proteins | sample Lox_Sample_22_FD_207093 | JGI IMG/M metagenome (GOLD analysis project Ga0335073, IMG submission 207093) | Soil microbial communities from Loxahatchee National Wildlife Refuge, Florida, United States - Lox_Sample_2.2 | ecosystem: Environmental > Terrestrial > Soil > Wetlands | place: USA... | reverse complement strand
AAATTAATCCCACGCCCCCCTCAAGGCCTGAAGCAAGTCCCTACTCTCACACTCATGTCTCGACAGCTCTAATCTTATTATTCAATGCTTTTAATTCAGCCAACGCCTCTCCAGTCCTAACCACATTCTCCTGCTCAACGAGACCCATCCTCTCCACCTCCTTCCGTATTAATTTCAAAGCTCTCTCAAACTGGTCACCCTGTTTCTCTCTAATTCTAACCAACTCCTTCTCCAATTCCCGTGCATTATCCTTTTCCTTTTCAAAACCCACAGCCAATCTATCAATCTCAGAAGCCATAATCTGCATAGTCCTAGCATCTTCCTTCCTTCCCTTCTTGAGACTCTGTATTCCCGCTCGTAAAGCCTGTAAATCTTCCCTTGATCGTTCGGAGGAGGTATTTACTTGACTTCGCAATGCAGCATATTCGGTATCTGCTTTTTCACGGAGAAGTGTTTCTTGTCGGAGATTTTCTTCGACGATGGAGAGACGGGATTGGATTTGTGTGATTTGCGAATGGAGGTTGGATTTTTCTGTGTTTAGGAGGGAGAGTTGTGATTCGAGTTGTTTCCGATGTTCGAGGTCTTCCTTCATGATTCGTTCTTTGCGAGTTAACATGCCATTCATGTTCTCGTTTTCTTGACGGAGAATCTAGTTAGAGATTAATTGGCGAAGGTAGGGGAAGTACTTCGAGCATTTGTTCTAGCTTTTCGCATTTCCGTTGAATTGCTTCTCGACTTGCTCGTTCAGCATCTACGCTATTAGCCAATCCAACCTTAGGGTGTAATACCAGCAGCAGCTCTAGCAGCTTGACTAGAACCTTTGAGTGCATCCATCTCCTTCTGTAATGTATTGATCATCCTTGTAGTACTTGGACTCCGGGCAGACAGTTTATTCTCGTCACCGTCTCCATTGGGTGAAGTGGACAAACTTAGAGGTGTTGATGATGAATGTTTAGAAGTTATTCTTGGGGTTGAGGGAGTTCCCATGAATGATGAGCGCACTCCTCTTGCCAGGGTTTCCAGGCGCTGTATTTCAGCTGTTCGGTCGGCTACACAACAAGGTTAGCTCACTTAACCTACAGACCAATTATGGATTAGGATGGGTACCGATTTCCTAGAACATGTCAGCATTCGAAGAGCAGAAGAACATACATGACGAAGTAAATGAATTTGGCTTTTTAGACTAGGTTCAGGGGCCATTTTGTCGCCTTTTCTTCGCGATCTGGACGAAGGGCAGGTTACTAGCGACGGTGTTGGTTTAATGCAGAAGATTGAGCTGAAGATTAAGATGGACAAAGCGTTGTAAGGCGTCGATTCATTTGAGGTGCGCGCTGGGTGGTGCACGTACGGCAGGCAATTGCGCTTTGGCCTCTTTGTTGACCGTGGGTGAGTGAGTGGGCAGTGAGTGAAAATGAATTGAGAAAAAACATATGGCACTTTAACGCAAAGTCTTTCCTACAAATAGACCTAGACATATGAAAGAGAACATAGTCACGCAATTCTTATTCCGATCTACTCAATTGACTAGTTACCATACTTCTAGGCCCTATTCTCTATGGCTTGTTTTGTTGAGCTGACTTTGCAGTACTTGGTTTGTTTTGGGTGGACGGGTTTTTGGTGGCTTTCCTGCGTGCCTGGATCGGCATGGGCCAAGTAAGTGGCTAGTCTGCAATTTAAATGCAACGTCTCACAGTGGGACGTTTCTATCTGGGATATACTCCATGCATCTTCTTTCATGTTTCATGAATTCCTATACAAGTATTAAAGTAAGTACATAGCCTCAACGAACTGAGAGATGCTGCAGACAGCCTAGGTCGACCGTTAGATGCAGTTCAGCTAGTTGCCTGGACAATCTGTCTCACGTGATTTCACGCGCACATCAAAATTTTGTAAACACAGCACCAGGTAATCACTCGAAGACAATCCTGGCATCCCAGCAACGGCCCCTAGGTCGCATTGCTCTCTGAGCATCAACATCATCATCGACTCTCAATCAATATTCCATTCTAATCTTCCTACAATAATCGGCATACTAGATATCCCTACAGTCATATCCTTGCATTTCTCCAATTCGCGTCAACATCACCAAAACAATGCCACCTGCACTGTTAGCAGGCGCTTATGCCAATCTAGCAACAGAAGAATGGATCACGCAGGAACGTACACAACTGAGATCATTATTCGATATACGGCTGATGGATTTTCATCAGAGTTATGTCGATGATGTGTCTTGGCTAAACGAATACATGTGTGGATTATGTGAAAGTTCGAGAAGGTATGATATTCATTTTCTGTTATGAAAAATGGACATGGACTGACTGGGTACTAGTGATTTGTTGCAAGCTATGAAAACACCAAGTCGATTTCAATCTGTGAGGAAATTGAATACCATTTTGGAGGTTAAAGGAATACAAGTATGTGTTTTGGGCTGAAAGTATTAATATATGTAGCCTGTTGGACGATTATTTTCAGACTCGACTGTGACTGCAGAATCAACAAGAATCGGGACCTCCTCAGGAGAATCTACCACGGGCATTGATGGAGTGTCTTCAATAGAACCGCGTACTGCCGGACGAACAGAACAACGAGGGTCCCTGATCGTGCATCATGATTCCGAGGAAGATTCGCATTTGTCTATGGGAATAGACTCATCAGACCTCTCAACAGAAACATTATCCATAACAAGTGACCACGAATCAATTGTCGCTATCACCAACAATCCCCCCAAACCACTCAACGAAATAGTCGAAGAGGAAGAAGACGACGATGAAGTAGTCACTGTTCTAAAAACACCTCGTCCAAACGCTCTACAAATGAAGTCAAACGCAGTGTCACAACAGACTGAATTACTTGAATCTCCTCTCGCCGCAAAGAGTGGTCCGATACAGAACGAGGATCTCGATTTAGAGGGCTCGGATAAAGAGAATGTACCATTGCAAAATAGGATAACAAATACTTCGACGACTCCAAGACCTTCTGATCGGAGTGATTCCTATGTCACTGCTCTTACAAGCATCGCGCAAGATGACTTGCAACCCTCTCAAGTCCACACTCACACAGAGACAGTATCAGAAACCCACCCAGAAGAAGGCGTCATTGAAACTCAAGTACCTGTCGTTACGTCTCCTCCAGAACACCAAATGCAGCTTCCTAGTCTGCCTACTCGAGCCCCGTTGAACATGAAAAAGAGTTTTGGGGTACGAAAATCTCAAAGAACGTCTTTGCTGGAATCCATTGGTGGTCGAACTAGTATCATTCCGAATCGAAAGACGTTTTTCGGTCAAATGGTTCAATCTCAACAATTACAACCCACTGAACCCGTTCTGAAACCTTCTGAAGCGAAATCGGCAACGGAACCATCAACAACTACTGGAATTCCACATCCTCTCCCCAGCAAGGAACAAAGCACCACCAATGATCAGACCAAGAAGAAAGAGAAAGATGATACCATTACAATTATCGATACAGAATTACAAATGGGCGAACAACGTCTCAAAACGAAATTCACTACTGAAAGTCAACGCATTTTCGATGCTTTGAATTCATTGAAGAATAAATCTACTCCAGGACAAACATTGCGCGATGAGGATCATGAAGAAAAGAGCATGGAAATTGAGACTCCTGCGCCCATACGTACGGCAAAGGAGGGACGTGAACCGCAGGTGATTGAAGATGAGGAAGACGAATGGATTCCAAAGAAGGATTACGCTTCTCTTACGACCCAGTTGTCGAATCCTTCGAAAGACGAACCTGTTCGACATGTCAATGAAGTTGTTGCGAGCAAGACGGAAGTTGAGATGGTAACAACAGACAATGCTCAACATGAGACGATAAAATCTGTTCCTCGAGTTGCTCCAGTGGAAAAGAATCCATCTCAAATCCCCCAACTCAAATCCCCCGTTGTATCTAAATCGATTTTATCACCGTCAGCAATGTCATTTAAGAATGCAGCCGCTTACGCAGTCGAAGTAATTCGCAACGCTCGAGCAATCATCCAATCTCCATCTCACGACGTACCTCCTCCACCACCAGCGCAACCACAGACAAATCTATACCCAAAACTCACAGACGATCTCGACGATGAACCGATGCTTGATATCCAGCCGAGTGAGAATTTCACAATTCACTATGATGATGATGACAACGACTCCAAGCGCGATTCTACGTATTTTTCTCAATCTGATGTTCCATCTCAACCTACTCAGCCTGATAACATTGCACGTCCTGCTGCACAACAAGAACATCGTCAGTCGCATGTAACTACAGCTCCAATGCCTCCTCCTCAACCAAGAAAGGAATTTACTAAGCCTAAACCTATGCCTGTCAAAATTCACGTTCCAACAGCAAGTCAACGACAAAAAGAACAACAAAAGAAAGCACTCACACAAACTGCTACTGCGACAACTAGTGGGATTTATCCTACGTTGACACAATCGAGAAGTGTGCCTGATCTCGCTAGTCCGGGTAAATTGGCTATGGAGCAAGAGCATAGTAGAATGAGCAGTGTTAGTGTACAGTCTACTGGCGCTGTAATGCGTGGAGCAGGTCAGATAAAGTCTCTCAATGCAGCTAAATTGGCGAAACAACGGGTTTCTCACTACTATTTGAACTATGATCTAATGATATAGGAGGAGCAGGAACGAGAGAAAAAAGCGTTGAAGAAATTTGAGATGGATAAAAAGAGACAGGAAGCTGTCAAGAAACGTCAAGAGGAGGAAAAAAGAAGACAATTACCTGGACAAGGAAGAGTTATCAGTAAGGTTTGTTCTCCTAGCATCGATTGCGTTTGCTCATGTACTAGGGCGACAATAGGAAGGTTGGTCCTGCTGCTGAGAATCTGAGACCAGCTAAGAAGTTACCGTCGTCCCCGGCTAAGAAACCTGTTGAGGCGACGAAAGTACCACGTCCACCTCAAGTGCAGGCGCAGAAGGCCGTTAAGCGTGGTTTGGAGGCAGAAGATAAACCAAGAACGGCGAATTATACAAGTGCTGGGAAATCTGTTGCTCCATCTCAACATGGTCAAGACATTAAAAGACGAAGAACCGATGAAGTGGAAGAGCATGAAATCATCAACGTCAAAGCCATGCGTGTTTCAGTAGTCAAACAGGTTTGCAACCCATTTTTGAAGACCTCTAATCTGTCAGGACGCTCCTAAACCGACGAAATCATTCGGTGAACCAATTCGTCAGCCATACACTGCTGAACCGAAAAAGGCTATCAAAATCTCATCCGCTCATCAATTTGCCGCGCATCCCACCAAAAGCTTTATGGCTCCGGCTGAAGGTGTCAAATTTACTAATGATCCGATTCCGTTCGGAAAGCCTAATGGACCATCTCAGGGCAAACGTTCTGGGCCACCACCTCCTCAACCTGCTAAAGAACCCATCTATCCACCTAGCGAATCTATTGTTCTACCAGAAATTGATTCCGAGTACTCTGATTCAGAAGATGAATCTCCCAAGAAGCAGACGATTGTCAAACCATCTTGGGCGGAATCACCTATTTTGGTAGCCCAATTGAAACGTCAACAAATGATTAATCCGGATGACGTCTTCGGCGAGATTAAACCTCCGGCAATCGATGATATTTTCCGAAATAATAATAGGAGGGGACATAGTACCTTTAGGCCACGCAGTAGTTCTGCGAATTGGAGTGGGCAGGATAAATTGACTAGAGAAGAGATGGAGGAATATGCTCGGACAATGGGATATTCAAAGCCATAAGATTTTAGAGGATGAGAGTGAGAGAGAACGAATGAGGAAAGGGAGAGGTTGTATTCAGCTCAGTCGTCCTTGTTTCAAGGTGACGATTGTTTATAATTTTGGTGGTGTATAAATTAGCATTGGCATTGGAAAGATATGAGAGATCAGAGATATGGGATAATAGTTCCGCGAAATTGAAGTGCGGCTCTCCTTGTCACTCATCTGATTGCTACACAAGGCCGAAAAGCGAACAGAACCAGTAGACCATAAATGAAGTAGTGGCGAAGGAGGTCCCTTGATTCGGAAAATGAGGGTCCATTTAGTAGGTTCCTTGTCGGTTTGAATTACATCCGAAGATCTCAGTCGTCCCTGACGGCGACTTGACGTCACCTCCACACTCCACACCACAGATGTATAAAAGGATGAGGGTAATAGTCACGCATACCTCGAATGCTCAGACGAGTCTCGTTTGTCCATCCTCTTACAAATTGTCCAAGGTATACTCTTTCTCAATCGCGGCACATCGGAATTCGAACTTTTTCGTGGTATTCTCGAGCAATGAGCAACAATCCAAATGAAAATGCCGAAGGAGGCAAGTTTACCTCCAAAGTGAGTTTCCATGCTTTCCAGCGACTAATGCGATAGAACATTACAAGCCAAAAGCAGAACTTGCCTGGAACGTATGCTGCCGATTTATTTTCTTTTAGTTAATGAAAGCGAGCAGGAGATGCAACCTAAATCCGAGTCGACCAGATTAGAAGGTCCCAATGGTCTCGTGGAATATCAAGGGTCAGGTAAACTCAAGAACAAGAAAGCTATTATCACCGGTGGAGAGTACACCTTCTTTCGGAGGATAAGCTGATTGTAGTTCTGGAATTGGCCGCAGTGTCGCAATTCTGTATGCACGTGAGGGTGCGGATGTTACCATTGTGTATCTTCCACAGGAACAAGAGGATGCAAACGAGACAAAGAAATTAGTTGAAAAGGAAGGCAGAAAATGCTTAACAATACCATTCGATCTCACAAATCTCAAAGACATCAAGAAAATTGTGGACAAGCATCTAGAAACATTTGGATCTTTGGACATCTTGGTCAACAACGCTTCTCGCCAACTAGTGTGCAAGGACTTCGCTGAGATCGATCTTGGTAAATCGATTTCCTGATTCTTACTGACTGCAAATAGATTATGTTGAGGAAACTTTCAGAACAAATATTCTTCAGATGATTGCTTTGACTAAATTCGCAGTTCCTCATCTCAAGAAGGGTTCAAGTATCATTAATACTACCTCTGTCACTGCATATCGAGGATCTCCAGCCATGATAGACTATACTTCTACAAAAGGCGCTATTGTCGCATTTACTCGATCCCTTGCTAAGTCCTTGGCATCTAAGGGGATCCGGGTTAACGCTGTGGCACCTGGACCGGTATAGTCATTTCAAGGCTACGCTAAGTTATAGGTCCATACACCCCTACAGCCGGCGAGCAGAGAGGCGGAAGACATGGAGAGTTTTGGAGAAAAGTCATTGCTAGGACGACCTGCTCAACCAAGCGAGGTACATTACTCGTCATCTGACGATTCTGACATCTAGATCGCCCCGTCTTATGTCTTTCTTGCCAGTAACGAAGCCTCCTTTTTCATTGGGACTGTTCTCCACCCTAGCGCTGAAATTATGAATACCTAGCCAAAAAGTTCCCAAATATAACTATATACATCATTTTATATACAGGATTGTGTAGTTAGTAAGCTGTCGTAAATAATAAGCACGAAGAACAGATTGTCAAGATTGCTTCCATGATTTGATCAAGTGATTGCTAGCAACACTCTTCTCGTCCAAGACTTTCTTCGCCGTTTCAACCCCTGCCATAGGTAATTTCCCAATCTCAAGTAATCCGATTTGAACCAGGACACTCGCTTGATCCCTTTACTATTAGTCTTATCTTTTCAAGGAACACACCAATAAATATGCTCATGATATAATTTCCCACCTCGGATACAGACAACCGCCACGAGGGGGATCTCTACTTTTTTGCCAGTAGGTTCGACACCAGGCAATATCCAATCAATTTCCCTGAGCAATGGTCAGTCTCATAGTCAGAGATCATACGTTGTATGAGTAAATGAGACAATTAATTCGTCCACGATCCTATCAATTCCGACTGTGCGTGAGATGGGAGTCAATTTAATATCCGGTGGGTTTGAATTAATGAAATGATTTTCATAGAAGTTGAATAACTCACTATAACCGATTCCCCCAGTAATCTACAAATTAGACTTTATTCCACGGTTGGAAGTACAGTTGGAATGTGGTTCACGTAGGGTTGAGGGACCATCGTACTCATTGTTTTCTTAACATCCCGAGTAACAAATTCGTAGTCGCAATGTTCCTCCCAAATCTACTTTCAGTTTCCACAGTCGCATTACGAAAATACCTTTTCCGGATCAAAGTTAGGTCCAAAAGAATCTCTCAGCAGTTTTAATGTGCGAGTGTATGCCATTTGAGCAGCAGGTTTACTGTAACTCGGTGAAGTAGGATTGCAGAAGCCCGAGGTTTGTTCCGGGTATACGTACGAACGAACAGCATCTGACGAGTTAATAGCTCGACTGGCATTCGATTCGGGGAGGTGAACAATAATATTCATAGCCGAAGACTTCAGAAAACGAGAATCTGCGAGGTGTTGTGTGTTTTCAGGGGGATCATAGATGATGAGAGTTTGAAGATGATTCCTCCCCACACCGTCGCGTTCTCTTTTTTCCAGCAGCGCTAGGATGAACGCGTCTACACTTTGGGATAGTACTGAGCTGAGTGGATTATATATGTTAGCGAGTTACCTATTGCGCCAAATGCTTTCAATTCGTCGAGAGCTGCCCACCATCCTTCAAGCCTGACATCAACGTCGCGCGTTTCATATCCTTCTTCTTCAAAAAGAGTCAACAATTCCTCAGACGTCCATTTAGTTCCATCTCTCACCACAAGCACCACAGTTTTCTTATTCATCCTTGAAAAACTCATTGTAGCCCTATTGTAGCCCAAGTCTCAAGTCATTCGTTCAATCGATGTCACTGATGGACCACGATGAGATTCCACGGCACAAGGCCTGAACTCTAGTTGACTAGGCAACGAGATCCGAAATTCAGCCGGAAATAGCCACAACCCCTAGTCTGAATCAGAACACACGCCACGCCTCTTTAACGATTTTTCCGATGTGGTGATTCATTCATCCCCTTCAGCTCCATAATCCCTTCAATAAGTCTTCAGGTCTCACCGTGTCTTGACATGATTCAACAATCATCCCTCATCCTGTCGACGTTAGTTATAGGAGGTACATTCACATTTCCTGAAGACCGCAATTCTTCTTGCCTTGTAGCCTCAATACTGACGTTTAGTTCTGGCTGCTCCGTTAATGCCAAGAGATGACGATGCGCCAAAGAAAGACGACTCTTTCTTCCTGTCATTCATATCGGCATGTCTCTTTAGCAAACTCACTGACATACAGACGATACTAATAACAATTCTAGCTGCTGTATTATCTTGATACTCTTTCCGTTCTAATTCTAGGCTATTCTCGTTGTCTTCTACAGATACGCTGTCAAATACATCCCCTCAGACACGATACGCATCCCTCTTAAAGTATTCTCCCGAGTCAGTCCAGACGGCATGATCCGTCTTCCTACATCAGACGAAGAAGCCGCACACATGGGCGAAACCTTTCCAGACGATAATTCTGACGAACATGCCGTTGACCCAAATCGATTCCGCGACGAAGATGATGACGACATTCCACCGCCTGTAACACCCGCTAACAACAGGAAAGTGGCTACGACACAGAATGAAGAGGATGTGTTTGATGTGGTTAGTGAAGATGAGGATGAGGTTCCTGCGGGACAAGAGAGTGATTGGAATAAGGCTTGGCGGGATTAGAGGGTGAGGATATGCATTTGATATGGCGTGGCGTTATAGGGACATTTATGGTTAGTTTGCGTTTTGTTTTTAAAGAGAGATCCTGTTAAATAAGTAATCCATACTTTTTGAGCTTTGAAATAGCTATGCTGTATGCTATTGATATACACTATATCATAATTAAAACGCCTGATTATTGGAACCTCAGATGAATACACCTCTACTTCTGAGAAGTCTTCATCCATTCTTGAAACCACACCAAAGTCTCTGGATTAGCGATGGTATTGCTCGCCTTAACCGGTCTTCCACAAACAATATTCTTCACAGCAACCTCTATTTTCTTGCCATTCACAGTATACTATTCCATCAGTCTGATCAAATCTGAAGGGTTATCATACCGGCACATCAGGACACTCTACAATCAAAGCAGGGACATGTCTAGCACTCAAATCCTCTCTAATGGCCTTCTTAATCCTCCCCACCAAATCCCCCGTAAACTCCTTCCTACCCTCCATCTTCACAAACAACAAAACTCTCTCATCGCTCTCATTCGGAATCACCTGTCCCACACAAACCGAATCAGCAACTTCCTCTGCAAACCGTCCACTCAACACATTATACACCTCGGCACTTCCAAATCTGACTCCCGCAGGGTTCAAAATCGAATCACTGCGTCCAAGCATCAACATACCTCCTTTCTCACTGATAATCACATAATCGCCATGACACCAGATGCCCTCAAATCTACTGAAATAGGCATCCCGGTATTTATCGTGGCCGGTTTTGCCCCAGAAGTAGAGTGGTTGGATGGGGAATGCGCGAGTACAGACTAATTCTCCTGCGTTGGAGGGAGGGAGTGCAGAGCCAGTTTCGGAATAGGCGTGGACTGACATTCCTAGACCGCGAGCTTGGATTTCTCCTATGTGCACAGGGAGGAGCGGGTTTGGTGCGCCGAAGAGGGAACAGATGTCTGTTCCGCCTGTGATGCTGGATAGTTGGACTTCTGGAGGGAATGCAGAGTAGACATATTCGAAGGATGACGGAGGTAAGACCGATCCCGTGGACATGATAAGTCGCAACTTTTTCAACGGGAACGAGTTTTCTAGCATAAGCATAGGTCCAAACGATGTGACGGGAAGATACTTGGTATGATGTTGGCTTGTTCCAAAGATCCAAGGTATTTGGCACTTGTCCCAAATGCGGTGACGCCTTCTTGTTCGCATAATGCCCAAAGTGATAATGGCGTAGGTTTAAATGGACTTCCGTCAAACACTAGGATTGTGGTTCCAGCAGATAAGGCGCCGACAAGCCAAGGCCACATCATCCAAGCACAAGTAGTGAATTGAAAAAAAACATCTTTCTGAGTAAAATCGCAATGTAGAACATGTTCCTTTTTGAGTTGGAGGAGTAATGGACCTCCAGCGTGGACAATTGGTTTAGGTAGTCCTGTCGTTCCTGACGAATATAGGATTATAAGAGGGTGATCGAAAGGTAGAGAAGCAAATTCCAATTTTGATTCTGGAACTGCAAGGAATTGTTCTGATGTGATGCTGGTGGTCAGATCTCATTGGAATGGAGGAAATTACCCGTTAGGTATAGCGGAAACGTCCATAGAGTAAGATTTCACATTTGGAAATAGGACAACTTTTTCAAGTGACTTTATTCCCTTGGCGACATCCACCACTTTCTCAATAGCGTCGTGTACTTTGCCATTATACAGAACCGCATTGTCGGCCAACAAGATTTTAGGTTCAATTTGTAATAAACGATCCAGAATCGAATGTGCTCCAAAATCAGGAGAAGTGCAAGACCACAGAGCTCCAATCGAAGCAGTTGCTAAGAAGGCAATAACTGCATGTGCAGTATTTGCCAGAACACCTCCAATTCGATCGCCCTCCTGAACACCGGCGACGCGCAGTGCAGCAATGAATTGGGCAACCCGGTTCCGCAATTCTGTCCATGTTATACGCTGTTGCACACCGTCTTCTGAAGCCTCAATCAAGGCGATTGTGGTCTCCGGATTGGCGATAGGAGGAGTGGGAAACAAAAGATTTTCCGCGAAATTGAGGGAGGTTTTGCTAAACCAGTGTGGTCGTGGAAACATAGGCGCGGTCTCGTCGACAACATCTTCGGATGACTGTGGTGGATTTTCTGCTTTGATCTGTAGATAATGAAATGCTTCAAACCAAAATTGGGCGATGTGAATTGTACTCCATTCCCACAAATCGTGATACGAGTCTTGATATTAGCCGACATCCTTGTTAGGCTGTAGAAAAGGGGTAACAACGGAAAGGTACCAAACTTGCGGTTATACTTCTTTTCGATGTAGACTTGAAATCCCGCTAGTTGCGAGTTATCAGGATTAGTTGGCTTCCAAAGAGGGACAGGTGGATCGAGGGTCATGGTGTCAGGTTGTGGTAGGGAGATTGCAAAGGAATTTTTGGGGTATAATTTTTCAGTTTCAGTTGCTTCGGGAAGTCTAATTTGAGACACGTTCGGACCGGGGGCGCAAAGTTTGTGTGTACAATGCAAAGTCACGCAAATTAATGGGGAAAGTTTTTGGTGGGGCGCTAAAATGAATGGATGCTGATTGGATGCACAGGGCATGTGGGTTCTGCCAATCAATGCGGTCGCACGCATTCCGACAAAAAACGC
>Ga0335073_10011843_pt1 | contig 12258 bp, 9 predicted proteins | sample Lox_Sample_22_FD_207093 | JGI IMG/M metagenome (GOLD analysis project Ga0335073, IMG submission 207093) | Soil microbial communities from Loxahatchee National Wildlife Refuge, Florida, United States - Lox_Sample_2.2 | ecosystem: Environmental > Terrestrial > Soil > Wetlands | place: USA: Florida... | reverse complement strand
GTCTGCGTGGTGCCAAGCAAGTGCGCGGCCGATGGCGGCGCGAGCACCTGTCCGCTTATGGCCGACGGGTCGTACGGCGCCATCGTTGAGCCGAAGATCGCCACGACGACGAAAGCACCGAGGATGATGAGGCCCGCAGTCACCCACCGCGACCGCCTGATCCACGCCCAGGGCCTGGCCCGGGCGATCGGCTCCGGCGAAAGCGCCTCCAGCTCGGCGGCCCCAATCTCGATAGCCATCAGTCAGGCCTCCTGCCGAGCGCGCGGATCGAGCAGCACGTAGGCGAGGTCGGCGATGAAGTTCGCCGCGAGCACGGCAAGGACGATGATCAGGAAGATCGCCTCGATCATCGGGTAGTCCTCGTTGCTCACCGCGCTGAGCAGCACGTAGCCGACACCTGGGTAGGAGAAGACCAGCTCGACGAGCAGCGCGCCGGAGACAACGAAGCCGATTGCTTGCGCGAAGCTGGCGAAGTTCGGCAGGATTGCATTCCGCGCCGCGTACATGATCATGACGCGCCGCTGGGATATGCCCTTGGCTTGCGCGACGAGCACGTAGTCCTGATCCAGCGTGGTGATCATCACGTTGCGCTGGCCGACCATCCAGCCGGCCATCGACGTGACCACGATCGTGAGGGCTGGCAGCAGAGAGTGGAGGCTCGCGCTGGCGAGGAAGCTCCCGTTGAAGCTAGTCGACAGCCCCGGCGTGTAGCCGCCGGAGATCGGGAACCAGCCCAGCTTGACCGCGAAGATCTCGATCGCCACGAGCCCCAGCAAGAAATATGGCAGCGCCTGCAGGAACGCGGTCGCAGGCAGCACGACGTCCAGCCACGACCCGCGGCGCCAGGCCGCGACCGTGCCGATCGCCGTTCCCGCGACGAAGGCAATGATCGTGGCCATCCCGACCAGCCCGATCGTCCACGGCAGCGCGGTTGCGATCACGCTTGCCACGGTTGACGGGTAATACGTGATCGAGACGCCGAGGTTGCCGTGAAAGAGCTGATCCCAGTACTGGAAGTACTGCGTCAGCAGCGAGCTGTTCGTGTTCAGGCCGAACGCGACAGCCAGGGAGTGGTACATGCCCGGCGAGACGGGACCTTGAGCGGACAGCCGGGAGACCAGGAGCTCGACGGGGTTGCCAGGCATCAGGCGCGGGATGAAGAAGTTCATCGTGATCGCCGCCCAAGCGGTCACCAGGTAGAAGCCGAAACGCCGAGCCAGGTAGGCCATCCGCCACCTTCTCTCCTGGGCCTGCCGTTCCGGAGCGAGCGCGTCAGCCTTCTGCGTCGGACGCGTTTTGCGCGCTGTCAGCGCAACCTGTCGCCATATCGCAGAAATGTTTCGACGTGCCGACATCCTAGAAACGGCGGCGCTACTGGTCAAGACCCCTCTTTGTAACGATCTGACCTGTGTTCTTGCTGAGCCGTTTCGTGCCATGCCAACGCCGGCTGGGTGCTTCAAGCTACCGGCCTACCTGCACATTGGGGGGAGTTTGCGGAAATAACCCAGTCGCGGGTCTAGGGCCGATCCGCTACGATACCGGCAGCGATGGTTTTCGACAGTTAGGACGGTCGATGCGGCTCGCTTACCTGAAGACGTCTGCGACCGGAGCGAGGAAGGTGATGACGTGGCGCTTACCAACAAGCGTGCACGCAGCAGCAAGGCCCTCGCCGAAAACTCTCGATCGAACGGGGCCGCGACGGAGCCAGCCGGCCGGTCGCGGCCGACGCTGGCCGAGATCGCCGAAGCGGCGGGCGTCTCGCTGCCGACCGTGTCGAAGGTCGTCAACGGCCGGGCCGACGTAGCCGCGTCGACCAGGGCCAAGATCGAGCAGCTGCTCGGCGAGCGCAATTACCGTCATCCCGGCGTCCGCCCTGGCCGCAGATCCGGGCTGATCGACGTCGTGTTCGCCGGGCTGGACAGCCCATGGGCGATGGAGATTCTGCGCGGCATAGAGAAATGGTGTTCGGCCCACGCTATGGCTGCGGCAGTATCCGCTGTGCGCCACGGCAGCGCTCGGCCCACGAGCTGGACCAGCGCGCTCGCGAGCCACGACACCGACGGCGTGCTGCTGGTCACCTCAGAGCTAACCACTGACCAGCTCCGTCAGCTTCGCGAAGAGGACATACCGCTGGTCATGGTCGACCCGGCTAACCTGCCGGAGCCTGATCTGCCGAGCGTCGGCGCGACGAACTGGGCCGGGGGCATTGCTGCCACTGACCACCTCGTCGAGCTCGGCCACCGGCGGATCGGCGCGATCACCGGTCCGATGGAATACCTCTGCAGCCTGGCCCGCATCGACGGTTACCGGTCCGCACTTGAGCGGGCGGGCCTGCCGTTCGACCCCTCACTAGTCCAGCATGGCGACTTCATGCATGAGGGCGGCCTCACGCGCGGCGGCGATCTGCTCGATCTGAGCGACCGGCCCACCGCGATCTTCGCCGGCAGCGACCAGCAGGCCCTCGGTGTCTACGAGGCTGCACGTCAGCGGGGCCTGAGAATCCCCGAGGACCTCAGTGTGGTGGGCTTCGACGACTTGCCAGTCGGACGGTGGGTTTCGCCGCCGCTGACGACGGTGCGCCAGCCGCTAACCGAGATGGGCCAGGCCGCGGCCGAGATGCTCGGCACCCTCATCGAGGGGCAGCCGCTCGCGAGCAGACGGATAGAGCTGGCCACCGAGCTAGTCGTGCGAGGGTCGACCGCCGCTCCGCCGCCCTGACCCAGCTTTGCCTGACTCAGCTCGGCAGCACACGCCGGCCGACGCTAGACCCGGCTGTTGAGGCGTGTGCATCGCCTGGCAGCTACCGGCCGAGGAGAAGACGAGGCAACCCTGATGGACCTTCGTACCGACGTACCCGCCGGACAGCGCCCGCCGGACGGCGCCAGCGATGGCGCGGGCGACGCCTGGCGCGATCCAGCACGGCCGGTCGCGGAGCGGGTCGCAGACCTGCTGGCCCGGATGACTCTCGACGAGAAGCTGGCCCAGCTTGCCGGGATCTGGATCGGCACTGGCGCCGAGGACGGCGACGGGGTGGCGCCAATGCAAGGCGAGTTCGCTGAGGCAGTGCCCCTGGCCGAGCTGATCGCCAACGGTGTTGGCCAGCTGACCAGGGTGTTCGGCACCGCACCTGTGACGGCGGCTGAGGGCATGGCGGCGCTTTCGCAGCTGCAGCGCCGGGTGGCGATGGCAAGCCGATTCGGGATACCGGCCATCGCCCATGAGGAATGCCTGACCGGGTTCGCCACCTGGGGAGCCACCGCCTTCCCCACCCCGCTGGCCTGGGGCGCTACCTTCGATGCCGCCGCAGTCCGCGAGATGGCAGCGCAGATCGGGCGGAGCATGCGCGCAGTCGGCGTGCATCAGGGCCTGGCTCCGGTGCTGGACGTGAGCCGCGACCCGAGGTGGGGACGGACCGAGGAGACGATCGGCGAGGATCCGTACCTGGTTGGCGTGCTCGGCACCGCCTACGTCAGCGGACTTCAGTCGGCGGGTGTCATCGCAACGCTCAAGCACTTCGCCGGGTACTCGGCATCTCAGAGTGGTCGCAACCTGGCGCCGGTAGACATCGGTCCGCGCGCGCTTGCTGACGTGATACTGCCGCCCTTCGAGATGGCCATCAGGGAGGGCGGCGCGCGTTCCGTCATGGCGTCCTACAACAGCATCGACGGCGTGCCGAGCACGGCAGACCGTGGCCTGCTCTCACGCATGCTTCGAGACGATCTCGGCTTCACGGGAACGGTGGTATCCGACTACTTCGCGATCTCATTCCTGGAAACCCTGCAAGGCGTTGCCGATTCACCGTCGGGCGCCGGGGCACTCGCCCTGCTGGCAGGCGTCGACGTCGAGTTGCCCAACCGGCGGTGCTACGGCGAGCCGCTGGCCGAAGCGGTACGCGCCGGCCAGGTCCCCGTTGCGGCAGTCGACCATGCGGTAGCTCAGGTGCTGGCCCACAAGTTCGAGCTGGGGCTCCTGGACCCGGGCTGGTCAGCGGATCCGGAAGCGCTCGACGGGCACACCACCATCGACCTCGACCCGCCGGCGCACCGGCGACTGGCCCGGCAGCTCGCCGAGGAGTCAGTCATCCTGCTGGCCAACGACCGGGGGTCACTGCCGCTCGACCCGACGACACGGATTGCAGTGGTCGGCCCGCTCGCTGGCGATCCGATGGCGTTCTTCGGCTGCTACACCTTCCCCAGGCATGTGGGCTACCGGCACCCGGAGGCCGGACTCGGAATTCCGGTCAAGTCATTGCTTGCCGCGCTGCGCGACGAGCTAGGGCAGGCGACAGTCAGCTATGCCCAGGGCTGCGCTGTCCGGTCGACCGACCGCTCCGAGATCCCCGCCGCCGTCGAGTGCGCTGCTGCCGCCGACCTCGCGGTCGTCGTCGTAGGGGATGAGGCCGGCTTGTTCGGCCGTGGCAGCTCAGGCGAAGGCTGTGACGCTTCCGACCTGCGGTTGCCAGGCGTGCAGCAGGACCTCCTCGACGCCGTACTGGAGACCGGCGTGCCAGTCGTGCTAGTAGTCATCAGCGGCCGCCCGTACGCGCTCAGTAACACGCATCGGCTCGCGGCCGCGGTACAGACCTTCTTCCCCGGCCAGGAGGGCGCCGACGCGATCGCCGGCGTGCTGTCCGGGCGGGTCATGCCAAGCGGCAAGCTGCCAATGCAGCTGCCGACGAGCAGTGCGGCCATGCCCACGTCCTACCTCGGGCCGCCACTGGCGGGGCGTACCAAGGCCAGTGCTGTGGATCCGACACCGCTGTTCCCGTTCGGGCATGGCCTGTCGTACACCAGCTTCGAGTACTCGGGTCTGTCGCTCTGCCAGGCCGCCGAGACGGCGACCGTCAGCCTGATCCCCACCGACGGCGCGGTCGACGTCTCCTGCACGATCCGGAACTCCGGCGAGCGCGCAGGAACGGAAGTTGTCCAGCTCTATCTCCGCGATCCGGTCGCACAGGTGGCACGCCCGGTCAGGTACCTGGCCGGGTTCGCCAGGATCGACCTGGAGCCCGGGCAAGCTCGACGGGTCAGCTTCGCGCTCCACTCCGACCGGACCGCGTATCACGGCCTGTCCGGAGACCGGATCGTCGAGCCCGGCCAGATCGACATCGAGATCGGCTCGTCCGCGGCAGACATCAGGCTCACCGCCGCGCTCACCCTGCACGGGCCGACCCGCTCGGCCGGCCCGGACCGGATCATGATGACCCCGGTCTCGGTGACCGAAGACGTCCGTGCTGGCTAGCTCCGTGACGCCATCAGGCAGGGCAGGCAAGGGCTGGCTGGCTATCATCGGTACATCTGGAGGCGCTCGACTACCGGCGGGGCGGCATGACCGGGAAGAAGGCCTTGTGGGCTCAGCCCGCCTGCGACCCGGACCTGCCCGAACAACTGCGGCTGCTGGTCGCCCGCGGCCGGCCTGGCAGCCAGTTGCCGCCCGGCCAGGAAGGACGACCGCCTGCGCTTCGGCGCTGGCTGCAGCAGCGGGACCTCGGGCGGCACTCGGCCAGCATCATCTACCCGCATAACCTGGATCGGACCGACCGGGTGCTGCTGGCCAGGGCGCAAAACGCGGTCGACACGGTGCTTGGCTCTCAGCTGCGCGCGGCTGGCCTGCTCGAGCCAGACGAGCCGGCCCTGCGCCGACACGAGTGGGAGGTCGCCTGCGCGACCAGGGAGCTGACCAGGGTGCGCGGGCTGCCGTCCGCTGACGCCGAGACCGGTGCAATGACCGCCGCAGTACTCAACGCTCAACAACGGGCACTGATGCTCGCGGTCGAGGCAACGACCAGTCGCGTCAGCGCGCTCGAGCGCTACGCCGAGCAGGTCGCTTCCGCTGAAGATGCATACGAGGACTGGCAGGCCGCGCTGCGGCAGGCGGGCCTGAACGATGTGTACCTGGACCTCGTCGCCAGAACGGCAGCCGACGAGCTTGCCGTGGCAGAGCTAGACGAGCTCACCGGCCGGGCCGCGACCATGGCCCAGGTCGTCAAGTCGAGTTTGCGTGCGGCCACCGCAGCCGCTGAGGTCCTGGTGCTGCCAGCGCGACCGGCCAGCTGATCTGACATTTGTCACCAGCAACCTGTTAGCCGCGGCACTACAGGCGCGAACCTGACCTGAGCCAGGCTCGTCCCATGACTACTGATGTTGCTCCCGAGGGCGGGATCGTCCTCAGGCACCTGTCCAAGTCCTATGGACTGGTGCCCGCCGTCCAGTCGCTCGACCTGGCAATAGCCCCAGGCGAGACGGTCGCGCTGCTCGGCCCGAACGGCGCCGGCAAGACCACGACGATTGACATGGTCCTCGGCCTTACCCGACCCGACCACGGAAGTATCTCGGTTTTCGGCGTCCCTCCAGCCAGGGCTGTCGAGGCAGGCTGGATCGGCGGCATGCTGCAGACTGGCGCACCGCTCGACCATCTGCGCGTGCGCGAACTCGTCGCGCTGACAGCCTCGTACTACCCGGCACCGCTCGGGGTTGACGAGGTACTCAGGCTCACCGGCGCCGACGCGTTCGCCGGGCAGTGGACCACGAAGCTATCCGGCGGCCAAGCCCAGCGCGTCCGGTTCGCCGCCGCCCTAGTCGGCGACCCTGACCTGCTCCTACTTGATGAGCCCACAGCAGGCATCGACGTCGAGGGCCGCAGGGACTTCTGGCACTCGATGCGTGACATCGCCGGGCAGGGCAAGACCGTTGTCTTCGCGACTCACTACCTCGAGGAGGCCGATGCCTACGCCGACCGGATCGTGCTGATCGCAAAGGGAAAAGTTGTCGCGGACGGCCCCGCGACCGAGATCAAGGCGCAGGCCGCCTCGCGGACGATCAGGGGAACGCTCCCTGAGGCTGACACGGCGGCGCTCCGCGCGCTGCCCGGAGTGCTCGCAGTTGACCGGCACGGGGATGCGGTCATCCTGTCTTGCTCCGATGCCGACATCGCTCTTCGTGCCCTGCTTGCCGCCTTCCCCGCCATCCACGACCTCGAGGTGCGCGGCGGCAGCCTCGAGGAGGCGTTCATGGAACTGACTGCAGACGCCGGCCATACCGCGACAGATGTCCTGGAGACAGCACGATGAGCAGCGCTACCCACTTTCGCTACGAGGTCCTGCGCACACTACGTAACCGCGTCTTCTACGGCGTAACGCTGGCGCTGCCGCTCCTCCTGTTCTTGGGGGTCGCGTCCGGCCAGCGGCACGCAACCTTCAACGGAACGAGCTTCCCGCTGTACTTCATGACGGCCATGGCGGTCTACGGGTCGATGTTCGCGGTCGTCGGGCCCGGAGCCCGGATCGCGCGCGACATAGCCATGGGCTGGACCCGGCAGCTGCGGATCACGCCATTGCGAGCGCGCACCGACCTGACCGCCAAGGTGGCAAGTGCCTACCTGCTGGCGCTGCCGACGCTGGTGCTGCTCTACCTGGCGGGCGCGTTGCTCGGGGTGCGTCTCAGCGCCAGCCAGTGGCTGGAACTGACTGGCCTGATCCTGGTGGGCCTAGTCCCCTTCGTCGTCATCGGCTTCGTTCTCGGGTACCTCATGCCCATCGATGCGCTGACGCCGACGCTCGGAGGGATCGTCGTCCTCTTCTCGCTCTTCGGCGGCGTGTACGGCTTCGAACTCGCGAAGTCCGGCCCGCTGTTCGACGTTATGAAGGCACTGCCGTCGTACTGGCTGGTGCAAGCGGGGAAGACCGTCGTCACCGGCGCCGGCGGCTGGCCAGCTGAAGCATGGATCGTGATCGCGGCCTGGACAGTGCTCCTCATGCCGGTCGCCGCGCTCGCCTACCGGCGGAATTCGGCCAGGGCCTGACCCGCGCAAGCCGCGTACGCTGCAGAGATATGGACACCGAGATGACCGTGGATGTCCCGCCGCCGACTCCTGGCGAGGCTGAGTGGATAGCGAGCCAGCGCAAATGGCTCTGCAGCTGGCGGCGGGGCGCGCTGGCCGCGCTCCCGCTTGCCTACCTCGTCTACGTGTTCATCTCCGTGACGGAGAACTCACGCGGCGGGGGCCGGGTCGCCGGTTACGCCATCCTCTCCGCCTTCGCGGCGTGCTGGCTCGCCGCCCCGCTGCTGTTGACGCCCCAGACATCCGGGCGGCGATACTGGGCCTACTTCGCCCTGCTATCCGCGCTGTCCGTGGCCGGGCTGCCGTTTGCGCGCGCGGCCGGATTCGTCACTTTCATCTTCCTGACCATTCTCGGCGTCGGACGTCTCGGGCGCCGCTCGCTGCCACTCGTAGCCGCCCTTTCGCTCACCGCGCTGATAGTTCCGGTCACAATCTCGTCTTGGAACGTCAGCCTCGGCGCCTCGTTCGACGACGTGACGCCGGTCGCGATCCCGATCGTCGCGATCACCATGTTCGCCGTCGTCCAGGTAATGCGCGGGAACCAGGCGCTCGCTGAGGCGCGAGCCGAGCTTGCCCAGCTAGCTGCCGAGAACGAGCGCATCCGCATCGCCCGTGACCTGCACGACCTCCTCGGGCACTCGCTGACCACGATCACGGTCAAGGCCGGCCTCGCCAGGCGACTTGGCGCAACTGACGCGGCGCGGGCAGTCAGCCAGATCACCGAGGTCGAGGAACTGTGCAGGCAGGCCCTGACGGACGTGCGCAGCGCCGTGTCGGGCTACCGGGATGTCACCCTGGCAGGCGAGCTGGCCCGCGGCCGGGAGCTGCTGCGTGCGTCGGGCATCACGGCCGACCTGCCCACCGCCACCGATTTTGTCGACCCCGAGCACCAGGAGCTGTTCGGATGGACCGTTCGGGAGGGCCTGACGAACGTGGTGCGGCATGCCAGGGCCCGTTCCTGTGCCGTCCGGCTGTCCCGGTCCGCCATCGAGATCGTGGACGACGGCGTCGGCGAGCCGACGTTTGGGGCAGACGCGCCGCCTGGCAATGGCCTCAGCGGCCTGCGGGAGCGGGTGGCAGCGGCCGGCGGCCTGGTCGACGCCGGACCGCTGCAGGCGGGAGGCTGGGCACTGCGGGTCACCCTGACACCGGATGGCGGCCGGTGACGGTCCCCATCCGGCTTCTGCTGGCCGACGACCAGGAGCTGATCCGTAGCGCGCTCGGGGTGATGCTGGAACTGGAGGACGACTTCGAGGTCGTCGCCTCGGTCGGCCGCGGTGACGAGGTCGTCGCCGTCGCAAAGGCTCACCAGCCCGATGTCGCGCTGCTCGACATCGAGATGCCGGGACTCGATGGCCTGGCGGTGGCGAACGTCCTCGCCCAGGAAGTGCCGCACTGCCGGTCGCTGATCTTGACCACGTTCGGGCGCCCTGGTTACCTGCGGCGAGCGATGGAGTCGGGCGCGCGCGGTTTCGTGGTCAAAGACGCCCCGCCGGAACGGCTGGCAGACGCGATCCGGCGCGTCGCTGCCGGCCAGCGAGTCGTTGATCCTGCGCTGGCCGCGACGACGCTGGCGGCGGGAGTGTCGCCGCTCACGGCCAGGGAACGCGACGTCCTGGTAGCTGCCAGACCCGGAGCGACGGTAGCCGAAATCGCGCACAAGCTGTTCCTCTCCGAGGGAACGGTGCGCAACTACCTGTCCGCCGCGATTGCCAAGACCGGCACGCGCAACCGGGCCGAGGCGGTCCGGGCAGCGGACGAACGTGGCTGGCTCTGACGCGCCTAGACCCTTGACTGTGGCGACGCCGGGCTCAGACTCCGGCTGGGACTCAGTTCTGACAGACGGGGACGGCGATGGCGCTGATGACCGAGCTAACGATTGCGATTCTCGGCGGTGCGACTGGGAATCCCAATCGATCCGGGTATTGCTGAGAATCCCAATCGATCCGAGGGCCGCGTTCTGTAACCTCCGCATTGCCTAGCCATGACTGCGGCCGGGGAGCGGGTGGATCACGCCAGTCGCCGGAAGCTCGGCGAGTCAGGATGTGTGTCATGACAGCCGCTACCTGCGCAAGGTGATGGGCGGTGGCCAGGGCAGCCGCGGAGAACTTACCCGACAAACCCGAGCTAGAGCGCCGTAGGCCACGGTCAGCGCCGCAGAGCAACGGGAATTGCGCACCCTGTTGCAAGCCACGGGCCTGCCGACTTACCCAGCCGATCAGCTCGCTGTGAGCGACTGAGCCCGCCCACTAACGACGGCAGGCCCGCGGCTACAGGCTGCTCTGGAAAGCGATCTGGCAAAGCTCCGGCAGCCTGTCCTCCGCCGCGCGGGCCGCGATCCATACTCCGGCCCAGGCGAGGGCCAGACCGTACGCAGCCGCACAAAGCAGCAGCACCGGTATCCGGACGGCCGCTGGATCCCCGCTGGTCAGCACTCCGGCGGCGATCACCGGCGAGGTTAGCACCGCGACGCCGACCAGGCTGGAGAAGACGCCGCCGATCGCTTGCGACTGGAACCCCTGGGCCGCCTGGCGCATGGGACTCCCCGCTCGTTTCACCATCGGGTAGGGCAGCAGCACGGTCAGGATGTTGCTGATGCCCAGGGCGGCGCCCAGGCCGGCCAGGGCCACGGCAGCGGCCGTGACTCCCTCGCTCGGATGCCGGACGGCGGCTGCCAGCCCGAAGCAAACTGCGATCAGCAGTGGTATCGCGATTATGCTCAGCGCCACGTTCTGACCGGAAAAGTAGGCACGCAACGAGCGGCGGCCGGTCAGCGCCTCTGCCTCGACGAAGAAGGGCGACCCCGTCATGCCGACGGAATCGGCGTGAAAATAGCCGACGAACCCGGCACCGAAGACGGCACTCGCGATCACTATCGCGGGATGTGGATTGCGGCCGACGATTGAGCTAACCGACACGGCAACCATGATGACCGCGGTCATCACCCAGTAAATGAGCGATGTCGGGTCGCGGCGCTGGTAGATCCAGAACCGGGCGGCCACGGTGCCCCGCAGGCCGTACCGGCCCAGCGGAAGCGCGCCGGCCCGCACCTGCGAAGACTGGGTAGACGCGTCAGCGGTGACAAGGGCGCGGCTGAGCGCTCGTATCCACAGCCAGCCAAACACGACTATGGTCGCGGCCAGCAGCGCCAGGCGCGCCAGTGCGATACCGAGCCGCCCGTCGGAGGCGTCCTGGATCGCGTGGGCGGCCAGGCCCGGCGGGAACCAGCGCAACCACGAGTCGAGGCCGCTAAAGCTCGATGCGGTGAGCTTGCCCTCGGCGGCAACTCTCGGCACCACCTGGGTGACGAACTCATACAAGGCAAAGATCGGGATGACCAGGAACGCGGCTAGATCCTTGCCCCGGCGCGAGCGCAGCAGTCTCGCCATGCTGGTGGTCACGAAGCGGGCTAGCGCGATGCAGAACAGTACCTCCAGCACCACGGCGACCACGGCGACAAGCAGGCCGAGCCCGCCGCGGGCCAGCCCGACGGTCACGCCGAGCAGAGCGATGACATTGGCCGCCGGCCAGGCGCCGGTCGCCGACGCTGCCAGGAGCCCGACCACGAGCGGGCGGGTGCGCAGCGGATAGAGCGCCAGCGTGGTCGGGTCGAGAGTGCCGTCCAGACCGAAAGCAAAGATCGGCAGGATCAGCCAGCCCAATGCGAGCACTGTGAAGATGACCGTCGTCAGGTCCACCGAGGCGCTGCTACCGCGGAGCAAGGCCAGAACTACGAAGACGCCGATCGCGAAGATGCACGCGAAGGTCGAGCTCAGGATGAAGGAAACCTTGGCGGGCGTAGATGATCGCAGCGCGTTGCGCAGCAGCCGGAGCTTCAGTTGGACGAGGAGCCGAGCCATGACAACCCCTCCTCCTCGGATGCCCGCGAACCGACCAGGTCGACGAACGCCTGCTGCAGCGTCTTGCCGCCGCGCACTTCATCGGTTGTGCCGGTTACCACGATCTTGCCCTTGTCGATGATGGACACGTGATCGCAGACCTGCTCGACCAGCTCCATGACATGGCTGGAGAACAGGACGGTCGAGCCGGAAGTGACGAAGCGCGTCAGCAGCCGCCGGATCATATCGGCGGAGATCGGATCCACGCCCTCAAGCGGTTCGTCCAGGAACAGGACCGCGGGGTTGTGGATCAGTGCACAGCCGAGCGTCGCCTTCTTGCGCATGCCGGTCGAGTAGTCAGCAACCAGGCGCTTCGCATCCGCCTTTAGGTCGAGCACGTCCAGCAACTGCGCCGTCCGCGTCCGCGCCTCCGCCACCGGCAGCCCGTGCAGCCGGCCAGCGTATTCCAGCGTCTCCTCGCCGCTCAGCCGCTCGAACAGCCTGGCCTCGGCCGGCACCACCCCGATCACCGCCTTAGCGGCAACCGGGTCAGCCCAGACGTCAAGCCCGTTGATCAGAA
>Ga0335073_10011841_pt1 | contig 12259 bp, 11 predicted proteins | sample Lox_Sample_22_FD_207093 | JGI IMG/M metagenome (GOLD analysis project Ga0335073, IMG submission 207093) | Soil microbial communities from Loxahatchee National Wildlife Refuge, Florida, United States - Lox_Sample_2.2 | ecosystem: Environmental > Terrestrial > Soil > Wetlands | place: USA... | reverse complement strand
GCGCGGCGCGCAGCCCCCGGCGCGCTGAAAGCCCGGGTCGTGACAGTTCCCGCGGCCGTGACAAGCACTCCTGGACCATCTCCTCCGCCGACACCTGCCGACGACCCCGCCCATATTTCTATTTCTTACGACGCCAGGTGCCCGAACGGTTCACACCCAGCCCGAGAAAATTTCTCAGATGATCCGCGAAATCGAAGTGAACCATTGCGTCCTTGCCCATCGTATCTCATCTATCGAGCCCGCAGCGGCCGGGAAAGTAAGACTTCAGGAACAAGAGAGGAATTACGCAAATGACTACCAATAATGCAGAATCAGCCATGAGCGCGCAAGCGATTGCCGGCCAGCCCGGCTGGCTCCCGGATCCGGCCGGCCGCTTCGAGTCCCGGTACTGGGATGGCGCCCGCTGGACTCAGGCGGTGATGAGGGCCGGCGAGGTCGATACGGACCCGGAGGCGGAGCCCTCGGAGCCGGGCTCCGGTCCGTCCATCCTGCCGGACCCGCCTGCTCCGGATGACACGATGATGCCCCATGACGCCCCGCCGGCTCCCACGGACCGCTTCACGTCCATCCCGGCGGCTGCGGCCCAGGCCCGCTGGTCCCAGATGCTCCCGATGATGGGGGTCACCGTCACGCAGACGACGCCAGGCCGGATCGATGGAATCGTCACGGTCAAGCGTGAGCCGAACGTGGTCGTGCTCGTGGTCCTGCTGCTCGTGTGGATCCTTCCTGGCCTCATCTACTGGTTCGCGGCGTCGAGGCCGGTCAGCGAGCGTTTCAGCGTGGTGTTCGTGCCGGTCGCGACGGGGACACGTATCTCCATCCAGGCTGGCCCGAAGGCCATGCAGCAGCTCGTACCGGTGATGGGCCAGTTGCCATGCTGACGCCGGCTGTGATCATGGATGACGGTCAGGACGTCGCCCCGCTGTTCGCTGGTCCCGTGCGCTTGGGTTTTCAGGCGGTGACGCCGGCCCTGCCAGCCCTCAGCCCGGAGCGCGGCCACCCGCCTGCCAGGCGCCAGGTGAGGCTCGTTCCTCGGGCAGACGCGGCCGGTCTTCGCACGGCAGTGGCCATCGCCACCGTCGGCGCCATCGGTGTCATCATCATGGACTCGGCACTCGGCGTATTCGTGGTCGGCGGCGCGCATGGCGCGGCCAAGATCGCTGTGTTCGTTGTGAACTTCTGCGCGGCTGTCATCGCCTTCTGGGCGGCCAGGGCGTGGCAGCGATCCGGCGCCAGCGCGAACCTGGGGAGGGATACTTCAGCTGGCAGTATGTATCTCATTCCTCTTATCAACGCCGCAGTCACGTTCTTTATCCCCTACATCGTGCTTTCCGTCGAGGCGCTGGCCGGGTGGGCCCGGATCTTCAAAGGAAAGCAAGACCTCGTGCCAGATCCGGCGGACTGGAAGAGAGCAGATGAGGAATACGCGACGGCGGTATCGGCATGGCAGGGTCGTGTGGCCCAGTTCGAAGAAGCCGAGCGCCGCCGTTTCGATTCTGCAGATGTATGGTTTCCCGTGCCCTTGCCGGCGACAGCGCGGATGATGTGTGTCTTCGGCGGCTCGGCTTTGTCGTGGGGTGCGGCCCTGTCGACGCTGGGTGCGTCGCTTCTGGGCCGGGGCGACCGCATCCTGATCGGCGATCTTTCCCGGCGCCACACGACCGATGTGCTGTGCGATCTCTGCAGCCACGCGGAGCGGCCGTTGGTGCACGCCACCCTGCCGGGAAGCGCGGGTGCTGCGGACCTGTTCACCGGCCTGAGCTGGGGCGATCTGAGCACCGTCCTAGCCGAGGTGCAGCACTCCACACAGCAGGATGCTGGCATCTCGCGCCGGGAACGGGAGGAAGACCGGGCGGTGATCCGGGAGGTCGCCGGCTGCCTCGATCCGGATGGGCCGGTGTCCATCGCCCGCCTCCGCGAAGCACTCCGCATTGTCCAGGGAGCCGACGCGGGTGCCGTCAGCGTCATCGGCCCTGGGGAGTATGACGACCTGTCGCGGTTGTACAACGACGTGCAGCGCCAGCATGGCGGTGTCCTGGAGCGAGTCACCCGGATCGAGCGCGCCTTGCGGGACTTCGAGGTGCTCGATGGCAGTGTCGGACTGGGCGCACGGCATGCGGCGGCCCCGCAACCGGGATCACTGCGGCCGGGCGAGAGCTCGCTCCAAATCATCGATGTGGACAAGCAGTCCGATGACCTGGATAGTGGCCGTCTGGTTGACCTCCTCTTCCAGCTGCTGCTCTGGCGTGTCAGGAGAGGTTCCGCGGAAGCCGACATTCTGGTTGTCCTCGGCGCGGACCGGATCTGCAGCAGTGCCCTAGAGTCGCTGATGAGCTCCGCCGAATTCGAGCGGATTGGGGTGCTGTTGTTCTTCGAGCACCTGCGCAACGACGCGATCGAGCTGATCGGCGGCGGCGGTGCGGCAGCAGCGTTCTTCGCGCTCGGTAACCATCGGGAGGCCAAGGAGGCAAGCGACTTCATCGGCGCGGGCTACAAGTGGGTCGAGTCGCAGCACACCAAGTCTGCTGGCGAGTCGATGAATAGCCAATGGGGCCAGGACACGGGTCAGTCTCAGTCTGCGACCGGCTTCGTAAAGACACAGACAGAAAACCAGAGCCGCTCCTACAGCGAGTCGTTCGGCACGAGCAAGGAATACTCGCGCAGCGAGCAACGGGTCCGCGAGGCCGTCGTCGATCCGGAGGTCATCATGGGGCTTCCGTCGACCGGGATGATCTGCGTCGAGGTCCTGCCTGGCGGGCGCCGGGCCGCGGCGAGCGTTGACTGCCACCCGCAGGTCGTGTTCGGCTCCCGGGTCGCGCGGGAACCGCTGGCGCTGAGCCTGCGGTGTGAGGAGGCGTCATGACGGACTCCATCGCCTCGCTCGGCTTCACCCGGATTCTCACCAGCCCGGCGGTCCCGAACACAGACGGCGAGTCTCCCCTGCGGCGTGCCATCCTGGCCGGGCTTCTCGACGCCGGTGTCCGGGGACATCGGGTCGCCTCCCTGTGGGTCCGGCCGGAGGCTGACTCGCCGCTGCAGATCCTCATCGCCGGGGCGTCGACATCGGTCCCGCCGGACCCGGCATCCAAGGACCGTCCGCTTCTGTTCCCTCTCGGTGCGACGGGCACTTGGGTCGGGCCCGCCGAGCTCGAGAAGCTCCTGGCGCCGTTCTCCTGGTGGACAGCATGCGCTGGCAGTTTCGAACCGCTGCTGCGCGACACCGAAGAGCAGGCTGCCAGGGCCGAGGAGCGGTGGTCGGCCTCTCCCCTTGATGACGTCGCCGGATACCTGTCAGATCAAGCCTACGCGTGGCTGGTGGTCTGCGCCCCGGTGCCGGAGACGGACGTGCGTGGCGAGCTTGAGGCGCTTCGCCGCCGCCTTTTCCGGCTGCATCAGTCGGGGCACCTCTCTGAGACCGACACCTTGGACCTGGAGCGGAGCCAGGCGTGGTTCCGGGAGCTGTCGCGCGCGGGTATCGGCGGCGTCTGGGACGTCGCGATCGCCGCCGGGACCGTGGACCAGGCCATGGGCCTCCCTGTCGCCTCGATCTTCTGCACGGCGGCGGAACGTTCCGTTTCGCTCTACAAATTCCGCCCGAGCCCGGACGGCCCGCTGCCGTCCGCAGATGACGCGGTCCGGGCGAGGAGCGACGACAGTGACATTTCTGGGGGCCAGGTACTTTTCCGGGCCACGGCAGACCTGGCATCTGCACTCGTGCGACCGCCCGAGGCCGAGCTTCCCGGGCTTCGGGTGGTGGCAGCCCCGTCATTCGACACGACCCTCGAATCCGGCAGCGAGTCCGGCGGCCATGTCGAGCTCGGAGTGGTCCTGGACCGCTTCCTCCGCCCGGCCGGGCCGCTGACCGTCAGCCTGGAAACGTTGAACCGCCACACGTTCGTCTGCGGGGCCACCGGCGGCGGGAAGTCACAGACCGTCCGAGGGCTGCTTGAGGCTCTCTCCCGGCTCACCCCGGCGCTCCCGTGGCTGGTGATAGAGCCGGCCAAGGCCGAGTACGCACGCATGGCGGGACGCCTTGAAGATCTTGCCGAGCTCGACGTCCTCGTCATCGCGCCAGGGGACCCGTTGGCTCCTCCGGCGTCGATGAACCCGCTGGAGCCGGCGTCGCTGGAACCCGGCAACCCGGCACGGACGTTTCCGCTGCAAAGTCACGCTGACCTTGTCCGCGCGCTGTTCATGGCGGCGTTCCATGCCGACGAGCCGTTTCCGCAGGTCCTTTCCCGGGCGCTAAGCGAGTGCTACGAGGCCGCAGGGTGGGACCTGATCACCGGCGAGCCTCTTCTGAGCTGGGACCTCGCCAGCGGCCAGCCTACGCCCGGCACCGACAAGCGGAGCCTGCCGCGATACCCGTCGCTCGCGAGCCTGCAGCAGATGGCTCAGCGGGTGGTTGCGGAGGTCGGCTATGGCGAGGACATCAAGAAGAACGTCCGCGGCTTCGTCGACGTGCGCATCGGGAGCCTGCGGCTGGGTGCGCCGGGACGGTTCTTCGAAGGCGGGCACCCGCTTGACATCGCCGCGGTCCTCCGGAGAAACGTGGTCATCGAGATAGAAGGAATCACCAACGACCAAGACAAGGCATTCGTCATGGGTGCCCTCCTCATCCGGTTGTACGAGCAGCTTCTGCTGGAGGAGAAGGAACGATTCACGGCGGAAAGAACGCCGAGTCACCTCCGGCACGTCACCGTGATCGAGGAGGCACACCGACTTCTGCGCAACGTGCCAGCCGACTCGCCTGCGGCCCACTCGCTCGAGCTGTTCGCCAGCCTCCTCGCCGAGGTCCGCGCCTACGGCGAGGGCATCATCGTCGCCGAGCAGATCCCGGGCAAGCTCATTCCCGACGTCCTCAAGAACACTGCCCTGAAAGTGGTCCACCGCCTGCCCGCCGCAGATGACCGGGACGCCGTTGGAGCCACCATGAACCTCTCCGAGGAACAGTCGCAGTACGTCGTGACGCTTGCACCGGGAACGGCGGGAATATTCGCCGACGGCATGGACCGCCCTCTGCTGGCTGCAATGCGCGCCGGCGAGGATCGCGAGGACGCCAGCCCGACAACCCGGCTGCCGCCTCTTGTCGCGGGCCAACGGCGAAGCAGGTCCTGCGGAGCAGGATGCCATACCGCGGAGCCATGCACCCTGCGCACCCTTCGCCACGCTGAACGGCTCCTCCAAGCCCACCCCGAGCTGACGTTCTGGATGGAGGTGAGCTTCGCCGCCCACGGAGTCGGATTCCCCGCACCCATGCTCGCCGAGTCTCGTGCCGTGGGCGAACTCCGGGAACGCGGCCAGGAAGACCCCAGGCTCGTCGAGTGCGTTATCGCCCACGCAGTCGAGCAGGCAATCCAGCCTCGCTACTACGGTCTTATGGGTTTCTTCGACCCCGAAGCGCTTGGGGAGCATCTCGCCGACTTGGCGGCGACCATGCTGCTTGACACCGGCCGCGGCGGAAGCTGCTCCGATGATCGCGGACGCTGGCGCATGGGCCTCCAGCGCGTCGCCGATATCAAGCACTGGATGGAGACGATGTCACGAGGCTCAGCGGTTCCCCACAGTCACGAAGATCTCGTCAGCCGAACGTCCGAACGGGGTGTCGACGTTGGTGCCGGCGACCTGAACTCGCAACTCGCCTATCTGAACTCTCTTCCCTACCAGCACCTGAAGGGAGACCGACAGCGAGCGCTGCTCGTCGGTGATCTCACCGCACCACGAGTCGTCGCCGCAGCGGCAGCGCTCGTCGGTCCAGGCGACCCCCATGACCAGATCGTGGCGGCGTCGTCAAAGGCGCTCGTATGGGAGCGCGCCACTCAGCCGCAGCAGCTGCTTCCCCAGCTCTACCCTCCGAGCCCGCCAGCATAGGCACCTGCACATGAGCATCGACACACCGCCTCCTCCGCCTCCTCCGCCCCCGGAGACACCCGTCGCCGATCCGGTCGACCTGCCGGTCGTCGAAGACACCGCCGCGCCGGCCGCCGCGGAAGAAACGGCGGGCCTGGAAGGGCAGGCTGCGGATGCTGGCCAAGCCGCGGCTCTCTCCGCTGAGCCAGACACCCGGCCGGGACAAGGTACCGATGCCGCGGAGGCTGCAGACACGCCCGCTCCGGACGCGTCGAGCCAGGACACGTTGCCAGCAGCTGACCCGGTTGACCTGCCGGTCGTCGAAGACACTGCCGCGCCGGCCGTCGCGGAAGAAACGGCGGGCCTGGAAGGGCAGGCTGCGAATCCCGGTGAAGCCGCCGTGCCGCTGTCCGCTGAGCCGGACACCGCGCCGGGGCAAGGTACCGATGCTGGGGAGGTTGCAGACACGCCCGCTCCGGACGCGTCGAGCCAGGACACGTTGCGAGCAGCTGACCCGGTTGACCTGCCGGTCGTCGAAGACACCGCCGTGCCGACTGAGCCGATGGAGACGGCGGACCTGGCAGATGCATCCTCGAACGCCCGTGAAGGCGCCGGGCCCAGCGAGGAGTCGATGGACCGGGCTAACGCGGCGGCTCTTGTCGATTTCCAGAAGGACCTGGACCGGGCGCGGGCGAATGATGACGCAGATTTCGAGCGAGCGACCCTGGACGCGATGAGCAAGGTCCAGGTGAGCGACGCGATCCGCGCTGACCCGCAGGGCTATCTCGACAGCCTGAGCCAGATCGAAGAACCGGAGACCCCGCGACCCGTTGTGATCGGCGAGCAGCAAGACCGGGTCGAATACGCCGCGGAACGGTTCGGCGCCGAGACTTATCCAGGGCTGACTGCCGAGCAAGCCGGGCTGGAGGAGGGTAGCGCAGAACTCAAAGCCGCTCAGCTCGAGCACAACAACGCCTGGATCAACCAGATGAGGGACGAGGGGCGGCTCATCATCGACACCGGGCCTGCCGAGCCGCGCGGACAGTACCCCAAGCCGACACGGCCCAGCGACTGGCCGGCAGCTCCCTACGAAATCGAGCTGGGCGCGATCGAGAATTATCCCAACGTGATCCGGCCGTGGGAGGGCATGACAAAGGCGCCAAACTTCCCATGGAAATATGACTCATCGACCTACCAGGACGGGCATTACAAGCCCGATCAGCACCGCGCCTCAATCGACCTGACGCCAATCGGAGACATCAGGCCACCGACCACTGACACCGTCGGACATGACGCGGCGGACCGCCCTATCGTTCAAGACCCAGATCACTCGGCCGTCGGAAGTTCCGACGGATACAAACGGTTTGATGATGCACCTGTGCTGCCTTCGTCTCCTAATGTAGATACCGTCCATCAGGGGATACTCGGTGACTGCTGGGCTATCTCCGCGGTCAATGCCGTATCGCACGCCGAGCCGGGAGTTTGGGAGAACCGTATCCACGACAATGGTGATTCTGTGACAGTCGACCTATATGATAACGGTCAACTATCGCCCGTAACTGTTGACAAGACCCTGCCTGTCGATGTCAAAGGCAATCTCGTCGCCGCTCGCGACACTGATCACTCGACCTTCGGTTCGTTTGTTGAAAAAGCGCTAGCTGTGAAGCTCGGCAATGGCTCCTACAAGGGAATCGTCGGAGGGTTTCCGCACCGAGCGATGGAAACGCTTACGGGGCGTCGCGGCCAGGATGCGTCCCCAGATAAGGTCGGACCCGACCAACTCAAGACGCTGGTCGACGGTCACCACCCGGTATGCGCGGGCTCAGTCTCGGATAGACGTCTTGACGCCGCGACGCTCGCCGAGAGACATGGGCCAAACGGGGGGGATCTGGATCTGATTCCAAGGCAGTCGGAGCACACCTACACCGTAACGAGTATTGGCGATGACGGCCGGGTTGAGCTTCGCAACCCCTGGGGGTACAACCACTTGAGTCTCAGCTGGGATCAGTTCAAGAGGAACTTTGACTACGTAGGATGGTGCTGACATGCCAGACGAGGAGATCCTGCCTGTGGCAGCCCCTGTAGTTATTGACGGCGTACGAGTCGTGTGCCTCGATTTTGATGACGACGTCAAGCCACCAACCGTGCGATTGTGCATGCCCGACTTCCCACCTGAAGCTCCCAATGGCTCTATCGTCGTTGTACCGGTCGGCGGTGAAGTGATGATTGGAGACTCCGCGTGGCTTGTGAAGGGGATCTGGCGCAATCCGGAGTATCCATCGCTCGGTTCTGATGGTGTCCCTTACCAGGGAGGTCTGCCGGGCGAGGTCACCTTGGTACGAATATAAGGCTCCGGACTGGCTACCGGGGAGCGCCGCGACCTTGTCGGCGAAGTTGAGAACCGGGTTGGTCTCCACGTTCGCGGTGCGATGGGTGCCGCCCGGGCCGATCTCGACGTAGATCATGCAGATGACCGGCCATCAGGATCTGCGGCTTGCCTGGCGCCTCGAGGAGCCCGCGGACGATGCTCCGGGCTGCACTGACGTTGTCCGCGCCGTTACGATCAGTCAGCCGAGCGCCGACCACCGCGGTCAGCTGCTCGATAGTGCCCTGCGCGAGGTCGACCCAAGCCTGTTCAGATTCCAGAAGTTGCCGGACAGCGCGGTACTCGGCGTCCGACAGCACGATGCTGGTGCCGGTGGCTGCCTGGATGACGTGGGCGAGCCCGTCCGAATGCCGCATCCGCCGGAACCCGGTTCCGGTTCCTGCCCGGCGGGTGTGACTATGGCCACGGTCGTCACGACGAGGATGTCAAGATCGGGCTGGTCTGCCCCGGGTCGGTCCGTTCCTCGGACGCCAGCATCAGGCAGCAGGGGAACCGCAGGTGCTGGCTCGCTCAGGCGGATCCCGGCGCCGGTGATCAGGGACAGGTCGACGCGCCAGGGGATTTCGGAATGGCGCTCCACCGGGCGAACGCCTCGTCGATGTGCTCCTCAGCCTGTGCCTCGCTCATGCCGGTCACCGTCATCAGGTGGGCCATCGCCTCGTCCTGGACCCCGCGCACCCCCGCCATGCCCATATGCGTAGCCGTGTGGCACCAGTGGCATAGGCAGATCAGCCGGACCAGCCGCTGAATCCCGGCCCGGGCGTCGTAGGTGAACCGTTCGTGAGCCTCCATCTGGAGGCCGCGGGCCCGGTCCTCGGCGGCGCCGCAGGCTTCGCAGCGATGGCCCGCGCGGCGGTAGACCATCCGTCTTACCCGGTCCCAGTCACGCGGCTCGACTGCTGACCGGATGTTGGTGAACCACGATGTCTGCGGGATCAGGTCGACGAACAGGCCCTTGCCGAAGCTGCGGTCCTCGCCGGGAAGCAGGTCCGGGAAGTCTGGCAGGGCGGTCCACCGCTCCAGGCCGGGCATGCCAGGCCGCGGCGCGTACCAGCGCCGCGCGCCCGGATCTCACCGCGCGCCTGATGCCCTGGCGCGGTCCTTGGACCCCTTGCGATCGAGCGCTGCCCGGATCTGGCTGAGCCACTCTGTGCCCAGCTGGCGCCCGTTTGGGAGTTGATCGCCTCGATCCCAGCGCCACGTTGTGATCATCGCCAGCACGAGAATCCGGCACTGGCGTAGCAAGTCTTGATTGACACCCGGATAGTGCTCGCTGACTTCTTCGGGCGCATGGGCGAGGTCGAATTCGACAGGCCCACGGCAACACGTCTCGAGGTCTATGAACAGCGGCCCCTTCTTCGTGGTGAGCACGTTGCCCGGGTGAGGCTCACCATGGAGTAGCTGCTCAGCGGCGCCACGGCCGCCGATCACTCCTCTCATGCTGCGTAGCGTGGCGCCGAGGAGCTCCCGGTCCGCGCCGGTGAGCGCCGGGGTGTGGTCGCGGCTCGCGACGAGCTGCTGAGCCTGCTCGACTCGGTCAGTGAAGTGCGGCGCAAGGATATCGAGCTTGCGCATGCCGGCATGCAGCCGCTCGAGCGCACTGGCGTAGTCAGCTGGCGGAACCTCTCGAAGTGGTGCAGATTCGTAGTAGGTCCACAGCGTGACCACGAAGCCATCACGCTCATAGGTACGTGGCTCCACCCGAGGCTCAAGAGCAGCCACAGGGCACCCGGATTCAGCGAGCCGCTGAGCAAGCTCGACTTCGAACTGTGAAACCTGATGCGCCACAGGCGCCACCCGGGCAAGCACGTCACAAGGCAACAGACGCAAGGTGAGCTTGTTCGAGTCATGAAGAACGATCCCGTCGCCGACGGTCAGGTCAAGTGATGAGGCGACCGACATAGCCGCAGCCATCGCGCGCGGGGCCTCTGACGCCTGCATCGTCGCCTGGCCCTCTCCTTGCGCCTTGCCGCACGTCGTTCTGGCCAGGCTAGCCGACGCGCATATCGTCCCGATCTGCGTGCCCGGACACGGCAGCATCAATGAACCGGAACACGCGCCGAACGGCGGCACTGCGCGCGTTCTCCCTGATCACCTGTATCACTGAATGTAATGCCGTAGCCTGCTTCCGGCTGTCGGCTCGCTGCGGCGTGATTGGCCTGGAGGTGGCCGGGCGCCAGATCACCAACAGGGGCCGCTTGGTCTTGGCCGTCCCGATTCAGGTCTGAGCGATCCCGGATGCTGCCGGCTCCGCTCTGGGGTTATCGTTCAGCCGTGCTTATTGTCACTGGCAGCATTCAGGCTCGGCCGGACAGCATTGACCACGTCCTTGCGCTCAGCATTGCCCACGTGCGCCGCTCCCGGCAGGAACCGGGGTGCCTGGCGCACGCCGTTCACCGCGATTGTGAAGATGCGCTGCGGCTGGTGTTTGTCGAGCGCTGGGCCGACGCTGACGCGCTGCGGGCACATTTCCGGGTGCCTGCATCTGGCGCGTTCGTGCAGGAAGTCTCCGCCCTCGCCGCTAGCCCGCCCGAGATTTCGATCTACGAGGCGCGCGCCTTGTCCTTGTGAGGGCGGACGGCCCGCACGGCGTCACTGCGCCGGTCAGACGGCCTCACCAAGCCGGCGGGCGTTAGTCCGTCTGCGGAGGTGGACCGGCAAGTTCGCGGGCGATCTCGTCCAGGATGGAGTGCCTGAGCACGTCGGCACGGCCTCGTGCATGATGTTTTCACAGTGACGGCGCTGCAGATCGTCGCGTGCAACATCAAGGCCAGCGCAGGCGCTGTCGACGGTCATTACCCGCCGCGGATCGCAGACGTCCTGCCGGGGTCCGTCCCTGCCGAATATTTGTTACGGCTGGGTCATGCCTGAGCCGATCACCGGCACGGCGGTGCTGATGGCGTTGGCGGTATAGCTGCAGGCCAGGATCCAGGCCACCGTGAGCCGCGCTTGGCTGGCTTGCAGCAGCGCGCGGTAGAGCAGTGCCAGGGCCAGGATGGACAGCACCTCGACCAGGCTGGCCGCCGCCACCCAGGCCCAGTTGAGGTGCCCGATGTTGTGAAATCCCTCGCCTATGGCCGACCGCTGGGCGTAGACGGCAGCCGCGGCGCCCGCGCAGATAGCTATGATCGCCAGAGCCCGAACCGTAGACGTGCGGGTCTTCTTCACCGGGCTGGCCAATCGGTCGGCGTACTTGCTCGCATCCGCCGTCGCGGCGGGGAGCGCCGGGTGATGCCGCGTGTCGCTGGCCTTCGGCGCCTGGGCAGTCATGCGCTGGGGGCGGCGGGCTCGCTGTGGGTGACGCGGTCGGGGTAGTCCTTGGAGAACTTGAGCATGTACAGGCAGATCACGAGCGGGACGGCCAGGCCGAGCAGCAGCTCGGGCAGGCGGCGGGTGGTATGCCCGTTGATGGCCGCGGCCCCGACCCGGCAGACGCCCACGGCGAAGATGGCCACGCCCCACCCGGCGCTGAGCACCCGGTTGATCTTCTTGAACGTCGGCGAGGACCACTCGGCCTGGGGAACGGACTCGCGGGCGAACTGCTCGGTGAACGGGATGACCGGGACCAGGACCAGGATGATCGTGCCCAGGATGATGCCGACGCCGGCGCCGCCCCAGGTGGCCAGCCACCGGTCGTCGTTCTTGCCCAGGGTGAAGCCGAGGATGGCGATCAGGGCGAACAGGACCAGCGAGCAGGTGTTGAGGATCTTCGGCGGCCAGATGGGGTGGCTGGTGGCGATGGCGATCAGGGCGACCACGGCTGCGGCCAGCCCGGCGACCCCGATGTAGCCGTGCGGCAGGAACCGGGCCAGCACCGAGAAGACGACCAGGGGCAGGAAGGCGAGGATGAGCGTCAGTGACTTCATACCTGGGAACCTAGGTTTCGTCTGGCCGGAGAGACATCCGCCGCCTGGCGGATCTGGGTCCCGGCAAAGCGGACGGTCTTGACCTGGGAACGCAGCGGGACGCAGGCCAGGACCTTGCGGGCCAGGAAGGTCTTCCCGGTAGCCGGCGCCCCGGTGA
>Ga0335073_10011840_pt1 | contig 12259 bp, 15 predicted proteins | sample Lox_Sample_22_FD_207093 | JGI IMG/M metagenome (GOLD analysis project Ga0335073, IMG submission 207093) | Soil microbial communities from Loxahatchee National Wildlife Refuge, Florida, United States - Lox_Sample_2.2 | ecosystem: Environmental > Terrestrial > Soil > Wetlands | place: USA... | reverse complement strand
CCTCACGCAGCCGGGTCAGGCAGGTATGCCGCAGCTCATGGCAGGTCGCGTGCTCCAGCCCGGCCCGGCGACGCGCGGCTGCCAGGATCTCATCCATGCCCTTGGCTGACAGCGGCTGCCCGCGGCGTGGGCCCTTCAAAACCAGGAACACCCGGTCGCTGCGGGCACCCGGCGGCCGCTCGGCATCCAGGTAGGCGCCCACCGCGGCGAAGAACCGGCCTGACACCGGAATCAGCCGCTGACGGCCGGCCTTGCCCTCGGCGATGAACACCCGCCGCTCAGCCGCGCGCAGGTCCTCCAGACGCAGCCCCAGCACCTCGCAGCGGCGCAGGCCGCCCAACACCATCGCCGCGACCATCGCGCGGTCCCGGTGCGTGCGCAGCGCCGCGGTCAGCGCATCCACCTCAGCCGGGGACAAGATCCGCGGCAGCTTCCGGGCGGCGCGGACCAGCGGGACGCCCTGATGCGGCCGGGACCGCTCCCGGCGAGTCGGCAGCCCCCGCGGCACCGGATTAGCCGCCACATCACCGCGGGCCTGCAAGAACGCAAAGAAACCCGACACGATCGACAGGCGACGGCGCACCGTGGCGGCCGACACCCCGGCCAGCTCCTCACCCCGGCCCGCCGGCCGAAGCGCCCCTCTCCCGCCCGTGTTTCCGGTGCGCTGGGCGGTGATGAACGCCAGCACGTCGACGGGAGCGACCTCCTCAGGCGGCTTACCTACCACCGTGAAGAACACCCTCAAGTCGTATGCCGCCGCCAGCACCGTGTTCGGCCGGCACCGCCCAGCCAGGAACTCCAGATACACATCCGCCAGCGGCACCCCAACCCCGACAGCCCGACCGCGGGCGCAATCAGCTGAACCGGCCACACGCAAACCACCAGCACGCACAGGAAGGCTCCCATCGTCACACACGACACAGCCTCAACAAGGCTGGCCGAAATGACAGGAAGATCACAGGCATAACATGCATGAGCGTGCGTCCGGTCCGGGGTACGCGCGACCGCGTCGCGCTGGAAGAGTTCTCCCATGGCGAACACAGTTCATGGCCAATGGATCTGTCGACGTCGAGCGCTATCAGTCGGTCGGCGCCGTGCAGAGCGACCCGAGGCTGCTCGAAGAGCTGTTTGCTGATGTCTGTCCTGCCTAGATGCCAGCGGCACGAGCGGAAGCCAGGACGACGGCGTCGATCTCAGGCTGTACCGTGGATCGGTTTGATCCTGGCTACCGCGCGGATCTGCTCCGCGTCGTGCTCCGCCCGGTACAAATCGACGGCGATCTGCCCGTTGATCCAGAATTCCGGTGTCGTGCCGAGGGCCTTGGCAAGGCGCATCGCCGTGGCTGGGGTGATGCTGCGCTTGCCGTTGATGATGGCGTTCACCGCGACCCGGGGCATTCCCAGCTTCTGGGCCAGCTGGGCCTGGGTGAGGCCGAGTGGCTTCATGAACTCCTCGCGCAGCATCTCGCCGGGCGGGGTGGGTTCCCGGTCGGTCGGCAGCATCCTCATCGGGTTCTTGTCCTCCTTTAGTGGTAGTCGGTTATCTCTACGCCGGCAGCGCCGGCCTCGGTCCAGGTGAAGCAGATCCGGTACTGGTCATTGATCCGGATCGAGTGCTGGCCGTCGCGGTCGCCTCTGAGTTTCTCCAGGCGATTGGCGGGCGGCACGCGCAGGTCGTGCAGGACGACTGCCTGGGCGATCATGTCCAGCTTTCTCCTGGCGACCGCCACGATGTCAGTCGGGCAGGCCTTGCGCGCTTGTTTGGACTTGGTCCCGTTGTAGACATCGCGCGTGCCTTCATCCTGGAACGAGACGATCACAGTCAGCTAGTGTAATGCGTCACGTGACACATATCAATCCCGTGCCGGGTCCGTTCAGCTTCTCGGCAAGATCGCAACCTGAGCGCCGCGCGCGGTCGGCATATCCGAAAGATCACCGGCATGACACGGATGAGCGCACGTCCGCTTCACGCAGAAGCGGCAGTTCTTCGCTCAACTTCGTTACAGGGCATCGAGCTGTGGCTTGCGCTGACCACGGCGGCGCTTTTCAAGCTTCGACGCAGGTGACGGCCAGTCCCACAGGTCATCAGCTGTCGTGGCAGATGAAGGCCCAGGGCCGGGCCGGCTGGTTGTTCACCCGAAGAGTTCTCGCAAGACGGCGGTGGACCGGTCGGGCAGTGGTTCGTCCGGGTAGAAGTCCGCGCAGATCTGCAGGGCTTCGTCGGCTGATTCCACTCCGATGATGTCGGCATCCACGCGTAGATCGTCGATGTCGCGTGTCCTGGCGGCCAAGGCCTTCATGGCGAAGATGTGTGCTGGCGAGGCTGCCGCCACGCGCAGCCCGGGATGGTCGAACACCCGGCGCTTGCCCGGGTCGTCCTTCCCGGAGATGTAGATGCTTGCCTGCTCGTTCAGCCACCAATAGGCCAGCCCGAGGTCATCTGCGACGCGCCGGGCCTCCTCGATCACGACCCCGTGAGGGACGAACGTTGCGTCGATGTCACGGGTCACACGGGTGGCGTCGTAGGCCCGGGCCATGGCGGCGCCGCCAACTACGAAGACGTCCGCGACGACACCCCGGGCGGGCCAGCCGCTCGCCCAAGGCCGTAAAGGCTCGTTCCATCTCGGCGCGGCCGAACAGGACATCGCCAGCTGCGCTCATGCGGCGTCCAGGTCCCGGGCCGACAGGTAGACGCCGTGCTTGCGGAACGCCGCGGGAGCCCAGACCAGTGCCTCGGCCCGCTGAATCTGCAGTTCCGCCGGAAACCACGGCCGCCGCAAGACCCGGGACTCAGCCCACGGCGGGGGAGCCAGGTCAAGCCGCGCGGCAAGATGCTCAGCCAGCGCTGCCAGCAGCGCATCCCATCGCTCATCGCCAACGAGCGTCGGCTCCTCGAGCAGCAGCAAGGGCTGAGCCTCAGCTTGCTCCCACCGGTACTCCTCAAGAAATTCCCAGACGAGCTTCCACCGCACCTTGGCGTCAGATGTCCGCCTCAGGCGGCCGCCCAATTCGGCCAGGGTCATGGGGTGATGGCCGGTCACGGCAAAGCCCTCCAGTGCATGTCCGTGCTGTGCACGAGCATACGGTGTTGATCTGTCCTCACCCAGGAGCGCGGTGTTTGGCGCGGCCGGGCTCCTGCTGAATTCCAAGATTCAAAATGAGTGTCAGATTGAGTGTCAAAACGGTGCTCGCGGGGGCCTATCTCGAGCTTGTGAGAGCTCGCATACGCTCGCGTTTTTCGAGGTCAGCGCGGTCTGCCTGCGGTGATGGAACTTGGCGGGGGTTGATGGTAAGGAGAAGGTCTACGGTTCGATTCCGTAAGGGGGCTCGCAGTTTGTGGCAATTTTTCGAATTCAGAACCGAGTACCTCACCTGTCGTGAGTGGCACTCTGAGTGCCACTCAGCTCGGATTGGCAAGCCGCTGACCAAGCATTTCTAGATTTGGAGCGTCTCCTCTGGAGGGAACAGGTCCGGGGTCAGGTGACTTCGCGGACACGGCTGGCGGCGAGGCGCGGGCCGCGGTGGTGGTCTGGGCGGGGTTGAGGAAGACGGGCGGTCTATGACCGTCGTATTCCTGGGCATCCGAAAAGACGCTGCGCGCGACGGGACGCAGTTCGGCCGTACTCGGTAAAGACATTTCCGCTGATCGGCGCCTACCTGCTGTTTCGATGCTCGCCATCGTCTCGGGGTTGGCGCCATCCCATGCCGCGTGTAGCAGGGGCCGAGGTCGCCGGAACTCTCCTTTCTGAGACAGGCGCTGGGGATCGGTCACGGCGATATCTGCCTTGACCTGGCCTGCGGAACAGGACTGTGCGCCCAGCCGATCGCGGATGCCGGCTACCGGCCAGTCGGCCTGGACATCTCAGCGGACCAGCTGCGGTTTGCCCGGCACAGGATGCCCGACGTCGTTCAGACAGATGCCCGCAAGCTGCCGGTCCGTAAGAGATCCGTGTCGCTGATTGTCGGCATGTTCTTTCACACCGATCTTGAGGACTTCCGCGGTGTGGCGCGCGAGGTGGCACGATGCCTTCGCCCGGGCGGCCGTCTCATCTACGCCGGCCTCCATCCCTGTTTCATGCTTGCTCGGTGCCATCGTGGATTCGGGCCTCCACATCCGCGCCATGCGCGAATTTACGTCCGGAAGCATCGTTCTGCCGAGAAATATCGGCTTCATCGCCGAGCGGGACAGGCCCGTGTGATCCTCGGCTGGCGCAGGACGGCGAGGCGAGGCTGCCCGCCGGGATCGCTCGCGACACGGGCTGGTCGACCGTCAGCTCACCCAGCTGGTGCGGTCCAAGGCGATGGATGGCGTGGTCGGCATCGCCAGGGATCCTTCGACGGTTTCGGCGGGATGCACGATCGCGGCTGGACGATTATCGACCTACTGCAGGACCGGCTCGTCAGCCGGGGGTTCCCGTGCTCGGCGGTCTTTTCGCCGGGCATGGCCTGACCGGCGCCGACGGGAACCCTCAGTCAGCTATTCCGGTCGCCACGATGGCAGTGCTGGATGCCAATCAGGGGAAGCCTGACGCTGGAGCCCTGTGGGCGGTAGTTGCACCGCTGTCGCTCGAACGGAAGGAACTGGATCATGCCTGCCCACCCCGACGTCACCGGTCATGTGGCCCTCGTATCCGGGGCCAATCACGGCATCGGTGCAGCCACGGCGCATCTGCTCGCTCGTCATGGCGCCGCCGTCCTCATTACCTACCTCAGAACCGAGGTCTCCGGTCAGTACCCGGAGCCATACCGGGCGAGACGTCGCCTTGACGGCGAGGCCCTGGCCGCGAGCATCCGCAGCTACGGAGGACAGGCTCAGGCCGTCGGGACGATGCGGGTTCACGTGGATGTCGTTCACTTGGCCCTTGTCGCGATCCCGGTCAGGAAAATGTCGACGCCGGCGAGAAATTGGTCCCGGTCGTCGTGATCGCGAAGCTCCGAGGCTGCTTCGCGGACGACCTGGTGGGCGTCCTGTTCCGTCCACGCGGCTGCCAGTGCGTCGAGGTAGCGCTGACGCTCGGCTCGGTTGCGCGTTCGGCGCGCACCAGCGGCGAACTGGGCAGCCGACCCGAAGATGTAGTTCGCCAAGGCTGCTCCGGCGTCCGATGCAGCTGATCCAGCGACGCCAAGACCCTGCAGCTGCACGCCGATGCTCTTCCAGATCCGCAAAACTGCCGGCTGGAGGGGTTCACGAGCGAGCTGGGAGCCGACCCATGGGTGGGCGTCGATCGCGTCGAAGATCCCGAGCGAGAGGCTGCGGATAGCCGAATTTGGGTCGCCATCGCCTGCCGCTTGCTCCGTTCCTGCACGGATGACGCTGTCCGCTGCCGCTGCCAGGAGGTCGTCCATCCCCGAGACGTGGTAATAGATCGCGCCGCGACCTGTTGAGAGATGGCTGGTCAAGGCCCGGACGGTCAGCGCTTGCTCGCCGTTCCTGTCGAGGATCTCGATTGCGGCCTCGACGATCCGTTCCCGCGACAGCGCGTCAGCCCGCCTCGGCCTGCGCGTAGCCGTGGTCGCCATAGCATCATTTTGACATATATGGACCGGCGGTCCAAACTGTTTTGACATTGGACCACCGGTCCATGAATCGGGAGGTATCCCATGACGATCTCTGTCACCATCGTCGGCGCCGGCCTGGGCGGGCTGACCCTGGCCCGCGTGCTGCATCTGCACAACATCCCCGTCACCGTCTACGAGGCGGAGGCATCGGCGGGGGCCCGGGCGCAAGGTGGCCAGCTCGACCTGCACGAGCACAACGGGCAACTGGCGTTACACATCGCCGACCTGGACGAGCAATACCGGTCAATCCTTCACGGGGGTGGCGCCGCGCAGCGGGTTGCCGACCGGCACGCGGTCATTCTCGGCGACGTCCCCGACGACGGATCGATGGCGAAGCCCGAAGCGCTGCGCGGCAACATCCGCCGGATCCTGCTCGACTCGCTGCCCATGGGAACGGTGCAGTGGGGAAAGAAGCTCATCGCCGCGACCGTGGCTGGCGACGGGAGACGCGAACTCGCGTTCGCCGACGGTTCGACCGTTACGACCGAACTGCTGGTCGGCGCGGACGGCACCTGGTCAAAGGTCCGGCCGCTGGTCTCGGACCAAAAGCCGGCCTACGCGGGGATGAGCTACATCGACACGTACCTGCATGACGTCGAGAACCGGCACCCCGCATCCGCCGCGGTCGTCGGAGACGGCGCGCTGTACGCCCTGGAGCCCGGAAAAGGCTTTCTCGCCCACCGCGAGCCCGGTAACGTCATCCACTCCTACGTCGTCGTGCCTCGGCCCGTCGGCTGGTTCGACAGCATCAACTTCACCGACGCAGACGCCGCCCGAGCCGCCATCACCGCCGAATTCGACGGCTGGGCACCAGAACTCACCGCGCTCATAGCCCACAGCGACACCGCGCCGGTCCTGCGCAGCATCTACCAGCTCCCCGACCAGCACCCGTGGTCCCGGGTTCCCGGCGTGACACTCATCGGCGACGCCGGACACGTCACCGTTCCCGGCGGCGAAGGCGCCAACCTCGCCATGCTCGACGGCGCTGAACTCGCCCAGGCGATAGCCGCGAACCCTGACGACATCGAAGCGGCTCTCACCGCATACGAGACGGTGATGTTCCCGCGAAGTGAAGCCGAAGCGATCGCAGCACGCGAGACGGTCGATCTCATCTTCGGCACCGGGGCGCCACACGCGCTTGCGGAACTGTTCAGCGGCGGCGACCGCGAATCGGATGAAATAGAACAAGAAGAGCCTATCATCCGATAGTCGGACAACAGCCGGGCACTCGTGCGCGCAAGCGGAACGTTGACCGCCACACGAGCAGCGCCGGTCGATATGGCTACGTCGAGGATCAAGCAAATGATTCTCAGCGTTGCCGGCAAGTTCGACGATGGCTCGGACGGAAGCGCAGGTAACCGCCTTTGTTCTGGACGGTTCGGGCTGCGGCGATCTCCTGTATTCAAGACGTCCGTAGCTGGGTATTCTGTGCGTCCGCTTTCCGATGGGGTAAGGCCCGTATGGGACGCTGGCAGGCCGTGGGTGAGATCCAGATCCGGGCACTGGCTGCGGAAGGATATGAGACGGGGGCGGCCCGATCAATGCGTTTACGTGCGTGGCGCGCTGGGCCCGGGAGCGTCGAAGAATGCTGCGGCCACGTCCTTGCTGCGTGACGGCTCCCCGGTTCTTGCCGCGTGGTCTGGTCAGCCGCTCAGTGCGGGAGCGCGGGCTCGCCGGGAGTGGGTTCTTCGGGGAAGGATTCCTCGGCGAGGTGATGCAGGACGCGTTCGTTGAGGGCGGCGAGGATGTCGAGTTCGGCGGGGGTGAACAGGTCGACGAAATGCCGGCGGACATTATGCACGTGCTGGGGCGCTGCGTTCTCCATGGCGCGGCGTCCCGCGGGCAGCAGGCAGATCATGGCGCTGCGGCCGTCGGCGGGGTTGGGTTCGCGGACGATCAGCCCTCGCTCCTGCATGCGCCGGACCTGGTGGGAGAGCCGGCTCTTCTCCCACTGCACGAGGGCGCCGAGTTCCTGGGCGGGCATGTGGCCTGTGGGGTGCCCCGAGAGCACCGCGAGGATCTCGTAGTCGGCTTCGGTCAGTCCGGAGTCCTGCAGCAGGTGCTGGCGCAGACGCAGGGTGAGCTGGTGGTGCACGTGCTGGAAGGCCCGCCAGGCGCGGTCTTCGCGGGGGTCGAGCCAGTGCGGTTCGGTGGGCATGCCCCCATGCTACCTCTTGGTTGACGCATCAACTAAGAGAGCTTATGGTTGATGCATCAACCACTCGCTTGCACCAGGAGGAGCCATGACCACCACCGTCAGCCTGAGTTTCGCAGCCCTGACCATCGACTCCGCCGATCCCGCCGCCCTGGCCGACTTCTGGGGCAAGGCCCTCGGCCGCCCGGTCAGCCCGGGCGCGGTCGCCGGGGACACGGCGGTCGACACCACCGGGCCCGAGAGCGGCCCGCGGATGATTCTGCACAATCCCCCCGGGCCCGGGACGGCCAAGAACAGCGTCCGTCCTGTCCTGGTCACCGACCGCCACGACGAGGAGATCGAGCGGCTGACCGGCCTGGGCGCCAGGCCGGTCAACGAGATCAAGCTCCCGCCTCAGGCGCTGCCGCCGGGCGTGGCGGCGGTCCGCCAGACCACGTTCGCCGACCCGGAGGGCAACGAGTTCGATCTGGTGACATGGCAGCAGCAGCCCGCGTAGCTGCCAGGCCCGGGCACTAACCGAGGCCCCCAGCGATGATCTTGGACCGGCGGCTGCCTTCGGCGGTGACCGCCGGTCCAAGATCATCAAAACGGGCCGGAGGAAGAAGTGCCGACACGCTCATCACCGACGCGATAGCCCTCTTTACCCGTGGTCAGCCGACACCAAGGCCCTGACGACAGAATGCCTACCGCGACGGGAAGACCACGGCACCCCGCGTCCACGTTGACAGCACAGCACCCAGATACCCATAGCTGGGTGATAAGCGAGTGGCACTCTGAGTGGCACGCGGCTCGAATGCTCAAGCCGCTTACCTGGCAATTCGTGGATGTGGAGCGTCTCCTCTGCAGGGAGCAGGTCCCGGAGTCTGGAGACTTCGCGGCTTAGTTGGCAGACAGGTAGCGGATGGCGGTGATGACCTGGGCCGGGTTGAGGAAGACGAGCGGGCCGTGACTTTGGGGAGAGTGCCCGCGGAGGCACCGCCAGTCGCTGACTGCTGCCGTCAGTCGGGACGACATGAACGTCGCTCTTCCACCTTGGTGGTGAAACTAGCCAGTTTGACGATGCCAGCCCTTGCCGCCAGCCGGAATAGTAGCCATGGCAACAGCGACGCTGCTCGCACTCGGTACGAAGGGGCTCGATGAGCCATGACAGCCCGGTCTCGGGGGGGTCCACCGCCAGGCCGTCCGGTGACATCGGACGGCCGAAGACTCCCGCCAGGCAGCATGTCGCCGGTGACTCCCAAGCGGGACGAGGAACGGTGTTCCGCTGCCGCCGATGCATGAGCGTGCTGACTCTGTGATCACCCGACCCCAACTTGTCGCGAACCGGAAGGCGTGAGATGCGGCGACGACCGATCGTTGTCTTCGACGTCAACGAGACCCTGCTTGACCTGGATACGCTCCATGTCACGCTGGACCGTATCTTCGGCGACCCGGGCGCCCTTCGGCTGTGGTTCGCGAACTTGATCACCTACTCGGAAGGTAACTGGTCAGGTCCATTTCCTGAGGATGTGACTGTCGGGGTTGAGTCCGCGCTGAGGCGGGCCGGTGAGTGATCTTGGCTGGTAGTAGTGTCCGGATGTGCCCGCTGATCAGGAGCCGCCGTCGTATGAGGTGCTGGCCGGGCTGGTGGCCTCGCTGCGGGCGGAGCTGACCGGGACTCGGGCGGAGCTGACGCGGGCGCTGGAGCGGATCGCTGAGCTGGAGGCGCGGCTGGCGCAGTCGCCGCGGAATTCCTCAAGGCCGCCTTCCAGTGAGGGGCTGGCCAAGCCGGCGCCGCGGTCGCTGCGGAAGAAAAGCGGGCGCCGGCCCGGCGGGCAGGACGGGCATAAGGGCCAGACGTTAGCGCAGGTGGCCCGGCCGGACCGGGAGGTGGTCCATGAGCCGGGCTGCTGTGGCCGGTGCGGGGCGGGCCTGGCGGGACGGCCGGTGACCTGGGTGGAGCGCCGCCAGGTGTTCGACCTGCCGCCGGTGCGGGCCGAGGTGACCGAGCATCAGCTGATCGAGCGGGAATGCGGCTGCGGGCAGCGTACCCGGGCCGCCGCGCCGCCGGGCGCGGAGGCCCCGGCCTGCTACGGGCCCCGGGTCGCCGCGGTCATCATCTTCTTGTATGCCGGGCAGTTCTTGTCGAAGCAGCGGACCGCTGCTGCGCTGGCCGAACTGTTCGGCATCCCGCTGTCGCCGGGGACGGTCGCGGCGCTGACCGCCCGCGCCGCCGGGAAGCTTGACGGGTTCCTGGAGCATGCCCGCCGGCAGATCGCGTGCAGCGCCGTGGCCGGGTTCGACGAGACCGGGTTCCGGGTCGACGGCAGGCTGGCATGGGTGCACTGCGCCCGGACCGGCAAGTACACCCTGCTGATGGTGCACCCCAGGCGCGGCCGGCAGGCCATGGAGGCGATGGGCGTGCTGCCCGGGTTCGGCGGGGTCGCCGTGCATGACGCCTGGTCGCCCTACGACGGCTACGCCAGCGGCGCCCACCAGCTTTGCTGCGCCCACGCCCTCAGAGAACTGCAGGCCGTCACCGACACCGCGCACGCAGGCGAATGGTGCTGGGCCACCCAGGCCGGCGACGCGCTGACCGCGATGCAGAAGCTGGTCAGCCAGGCGGCCGCCAGCGGCCGGGATGCCGTGCACCCCGCCGCCCTGGCCGCCCAGATCCACGCCTACCACTCCGCCGCCGTGATCGGGGCCAGCCAGACCGCCGCCCGCTCCAGCCCTCTGATGAGAAAACACCACGCCCTGGCCCGCCGCCTGATCGACCGCCAGGACGACTACCTGCGGTTCACCCGCGATTTCCGGGCGCCACCGGATAACAACGGCTGCGAGCGCGACATCCGCATGGCCAAGCTGCGGCAGAAAGTATCCGGCTGCCTGCGCACCATGACCGGCGCCCGGCAGTTCTGCGCCATCCGCAGCTACCTGTCCACCGCCGCCAAGCACGGCCTTGCTTTCTTCGACGCCCTGGTCATGCTCACCAGCAGCCGGCCATGGATGCCCGCCAATGAATAGTCACAACTTCGGCGTCACCGGCGCGTCGGCCCGTCACTACCCTGGGACCCTCCGCCGCACACCGGGAGCAGCCTGATGGCCAGTAACCGCTCGGTTCCCGCCGACACCGTGCTGCCGCACATCACCTACCGGGACGTCGCCCGGGCATCAGCATGGCTGACCGCCGCGTTCGGCTTCACCGAGCACTACCGGTACGGGCCGCCCGGCACGCCCAGCGGAGCCCAGATGTACCTGCACGATGCCTGGGTCATGCTGGACGCCGCAGACCCCGGCCAGAAGACCCCGGCCGAGCTCGGCTACGGCACCCAGTCCCTCACCGTGTTCGTCCCCGACATCGACGCCCACTTCGGCACGGCGAGGTCGGCTGGCGCCGTGATCGTGGAAGACCTTCACGAGACCATTTACGGCGAGCGCCAGTACGGCGCCCGTGATCTCGACGGGCACCACTGGCTCTTCTCTGCCCATGCCCACGACGTCAGCCCCGCCGAATGGGGCGCGACAATCACAAACCAGCCCCCATCACAACCTGAGAGCGGGTAGCTGACCAGTTACCTCGGAAGCACTCACCCTCGCCGGGGTGTATGTGCCGTTCACCGACATCGGCGCCGCGGTTCTGCGAATGCTGGCCGCTACCCGCGACATCACGATCAGTGACTCTGACGCGGCCGAGCTGACCGACAGGTTCGCCACCATGCCCGCCCATCCCGAAGTCCCCGCTGCCCTGCGGCGCCTGAGGGAAGACGGCTTCCGGCTTTTCACTTTGACCGACAACACGCTGGCGATCTCAGGAAGGCAGCTCGAGCATGCGGGCGTGATCGACGTGTTCGAGCGCCGGTTCAGTGTCGACGAGACCGTCCGGCGGCACAAGCCGGCACCCGAGGCCTACCACTCGGTCGCAACCGCGCTCGGGGTCGACCCCCGGCGATATCTGCCTGGTCGCCTGCCATGTGTGGGACACCATCGGCGCTCAGGCGGCCGGCTGGCAGGCCGGCCTGATCCTGCGTCAGGGCAATGCCCCCCTCGGCGTCGGCCCGCAGCCGGACTACACCGGTAAGAACCTCGACGACATCGCCGACCAACTGATCGGCAAGTACGGCTCCGCTACCGGGCAGTGATGGCCAGGCGCCTCCTGACAGCCGACCGGAAGGCTGCCAGCTCATCGGCGCGGCAATCCGGGTCAGTTCTTGCGCCTGGGCCATATCGAGCGCGCCGAGAAGCAGGTTCTCTGGAGGGCGCTGGTTGATCAGCGGACGTCGTGGGCGTTTTGCGTGCCGGTGTTGCCGGTGTTGCCGACGGTGCGGGTGGCGGCCCAGCTGGCCAGTAGTTTGAGTCCGTCGGCCGCGGGGGTGTCAGGGTCGGCGGTGTAGAGGTTGAGGCGCAGATCGGGCTCGGAGGGGAGTTCCATGGCCTCGAAGTTGAGGTCGAGTTCGCCGACGGCGGGATGGCGGAGTCGTTTGCGGCCGCTGCGGTGGAATTTGACGTTGTGCGAGGCCCAGTGCTGGCGGAACAGCTCGCTCTGGGTGGAGAGTTCGCCGACGAG
>Ga0335073_10011839_pt1 | contig 12260 bp, 8 predicted proteins | sample Lox_Sample_22_FD_207093 | JGI IMG/M metagenome (GOLD analysis project Ga0335073, IMG submission 207093) | Soil microbial communities from Loxahatchee National Wildlife Refuge, Florida, United States - Lox_Sample_2.2 | ecosystem: Environmental > Terrestrial > Soil > Wetlands | place: USA: Florida... | reverse complement strand
ACCGGGCGCATAGTCAATGGGAGCGCGGAATACGTCCGGCAGGCTTGCAACGCTTCGCTCGAGCGACTCGGCGTCGATCACATCGACTTGTACTATCTGCATCGGGTCGACCCGCAGACTCCGATCGAGGAGACGGTCGGCGCGATGGCGGAACTGGTGAAGCAGGGTAAAGTGAAGAGCATCGGGTTATCCGAGCCTTCCCCTGCGACCATTCGCCGTGCTCTGCGCGTGCACCCGCTCGCGGCCATCCAGACGGAGTATTCGCTGTTCAGCCGGGAGCCGGAGGATGAGCTGCTGCCGCTATTGCAGGCGGAGGGCATCGCACTCGTCGCCTACAGCCCGCTCGGCCGCGGATTCCTCGGGGGGCGTTTCCGCAAGCCTGAGGATCTGACCGCGGATGATTGGCGGCGCGGCAATCCGCGGTTCCAGGGCGAGAATTTCGCGAAGAATCTGCAACTCGCCGCCCACGTCGAGAGTCTCGCGGCGCGCAAAGGCTGCACGCCGGCGCAGCTCGCGCTGGCATGGCTGTTGAGTCGCTACGACAATGTGATTCCCATCCCCGGCACGAGCAGCATCAGGCGCCTCGAAGAGAATGTCGCGGCGGCGGATGTCGTGCTCACTGCCGAGGAGCTCGATCAGATCGACAGCATCGCCCCGCTTGGTGCGGCTGCGGGCGACCGCTACAACGCGACGATGCAACGGCTGCTCAACGGGTGAGCGCTACGCAAGAGGGATATACAAGGTGTACGGCGCATCGTGGATCGCCGTAAACGGCGCGAAGCGCACACCACCGGCCTGCCAATAGCCATCGGCGGCAGGCTTCACGTTCAACAGCTGATTGCGAGTGAGCTTCGGCCGTTGCGTCAGTGCGAACAGCACCTGTGGACCGCGGACCAGCGCCACGAGGTCGGGATGATGCGCATTGATCGGCACCAGGCGTACCGGCATCGGCAGGTCCAGGTCGATCCGGTCGCCATCCTTCCACGTGCGCTCGATGGTGGCGAATCCCAAGCGCATCTCCGCGGGTACCGGCCTACCGTTCACGCGTAACCGCGGCGCACCGCCGTCCGGCAGCGACCAGCCCGGGATGCGCAGGCGCAGGAGGAACCGCGTCTCGCGGCTGGCCTTCAGCTGCAGACGCACGTGGCCGTCATTGGCGTAGTCGCCGCTTTGCACGAGAGCCAGTCGCGTGCCATCGGCCGCCGTCCAGCGCCCCGTGGACGGCGTGTACAGGTTGACGTACACGCCCTGCGGGTCGCGGAAGTAGATCAGTACGTGGTAGTCGGCGGTGACCTGAGTCAGGGTGCCGGAACAGCACGGCCAGCGATCCGGGAAGTAGGTGCGCGAACCGTTGAAGTTGTAGTCCGAATAATAGAACGCGTGGCCATCGTCCTCGAGTCTTTTCGCGCCCAGCACGGTGTTGAGGAAGACCTGTTCGATGCTGTCGCCGTAGCGGCCGTCGCGCGTGATGCGCAACAGATAGCGAGTCAGCTTGAGGTGCGCGTAGCTTCCGCAGGGCGTTTCAAAGCCGCGGTGCGTCGTGGTGAGCGTGGTGTAGAGGTCATCGCTGTCCGGCTTGCGGAAATACTCCTCCGGGCCCCAGCCGCCCGTGGCGAAGCTCTGCGCGGCAATCATCGCGAGGCCGTTGCGCGCGGCGTCCAAATGCATGCGGCTGCCGGTCGATATGTAGGCCTGTGCCGCGGAGTTGAGCGCGTTGGCGTAGCTGTAGGCGTGATGATCGGGCAACACGTTCCGGCCCGCCGCCAGCGGCGCAAAATAGGTGTCATCGAGCAGGAAGCGCCGCGCCAGCGGCAGATAGCGCTGTCCGGCCTGGCGCTGCCACGCGAGGAACAGGTTCTCTCCGAGCGTATAGCTCTCGTCCATCAGATACCAGCCGGACGTACTCTCACCGATCGAATGCCGCCAGCGCTTTTGCGGATCGCCACGGTCGAGCGCCCGCGGCGGCAGGTGCGGCTCGGCGACGTCGGTGGTGCGGTCCAGAAGTGGGAATGCAGACTCGAGGCCGCAATAGGAATGCGCGTCGATCAGCCCACACACGATCTTGTCGTAGTTATAGGCCGGATACGGGAAGTTTGCGTAAAAGCGCCCCGAGATGGCCGGCCCGTAGGCCGCCAGTATTTTCTCGAGTTTGACTCTGGCGGCAGGATTCCCGGACGCAGCGTAGCCGCGCGCGAGTGCCGAGATCCATTGGCCGAACGAATGTCCCGGCGCGAAGCCGTGGCCGCCGTAGGGATCCTTGTTCTGCGCGCGAACTTCATCGGAAACGAGGTCGTACCAGCCGCCCATGCCCGGCCCCGGCGCGGGCAGGCCGGCGCGCAGGCGATAGGGTTTGAGCAGGGAGTCGATGTTCATCCGCAGCACCACGCCCTGCGCGTGCTCGAACTGACTCCGCGGCAGGCCGGGCGCCAGTTGCACGTCGCCGTAGCCGAATTCCCCGAGCAGGTCCGTGGGCGCCGATGCGCGCGGCATCGCGATACCCCGCAGCGCGTACCCGGAAACCGCAAGCAATGAAGCGGTCTTGAGGAATTCGCGGCGCGAATTGCGGGGAGATTCGTGGCTCATGCACATGCCTCGGGCTGATCCACGTCCGATCGATTTGCCGGCATTCTACCGAACTGGCGGCCTGATAGCGTTTACGCGATCATGACCCTCGAACGTCTTCTTGGCCGTGCCGGGCTTTTTCCCATCGCATGAAGATCATTGCCGTCACGAATATCAAGGGGGGAGTCGGCAAAACCACGACAGCCGTCAATCTCGCCTACTTGTGCGCAGCGGCCGGGCGGAAAACGCTGTTGTGGGATCTAGACCCACAGGGTGGCGCGACTTACATTCTCGGGGTCGATCCCGACGAGCGGGAATTCGCATCGGCGAAGAAACTGCTCGCCGGCAAGTACGAGGTACCCGAACTGATCGTCGCGACCAAGTACTCGAACCTGGATCTTCTGCCCGCGAATCTCTCCTATCGAAAATTCGACATTCATCTCCATGCTCACAAGAAGCCGACCGAGCGGCTGCTGAAGATAAGCCGTTCGCTGCGGCAGGTTTACGAAGTTCTCTTTCTGGACTGCCCGCCGGGCATTTCCCTGCTGTCGGAGAACGTGCTGCACGCTGCCGACGCCGCGATCGTCCCGTTGCTCCCGACGCCTTTGTCGCTGCGCATGCTGGTTCAATTGCGGGAGTTCATCGACCATCAAGGATGGCAGGATCTGGCGTTACTGCCTTTCTTCTCGATGGTCGATCTTCGTAGGTCTCTGCATCGCGAGTTAATGGCGAGTACGCGCCAGCAGTTCCCCGCCATCCTCGCAACGGAGGTGCCTTACTGGAGTGAAATCGAACGAATGAGCCTGCGCCGGGCTCCATTGCCGGCCATCTCGCCGAGTGGCACGGCAACGGCGATTTGTGCCGCCCTATGGCGGGAAGTAGCCGCGCGAATTGAATCGCATTCGGTGGCGCTCCCGGCGGAACTCGGGCCCATGTTACAGCCTCGAGGGGCCCAATGACCGGTAGTTTGTCACCCATCCGCTCACAACCGTGAACGCCGCGATGTGTGCCCGCGGTGTCGCCGAGGTTTGAATGCTAACGCTATGATCTGGAAAGGAATTCAAGTGTTCGGCAGGCGAACTTACCCCATGGCTCTCCCTCAGGCAGCGTCTACGGCGACAGGACATGCTGCTACAAGACGTGATCGCTCGTGGCGCGTATGCTGACGGCAAGAGTGTGATCACGCTTGGCACGCGAGGCTGCGAGTCCTCGACCGAGTGAGGCCACCTCGATAGGGAGAAAGAACACCATGCGATCCGTTCCGCGCCCATCAGGCTGTGGCCTCGTCGCGGCTGCTTTCACACTTTTGACGGCCTGCAGCCATCCGGCAGCGCAGTCAGCCCCTCCGGAGCCGCACGTCTCCGTCGTTACGGTGAAAGCCCAGGCGGTGCCGATCGTTACGGAGCTTCCGGGACGCGTGTCCGCGTATCGCACTGCGGATGTGCGACCGCAGGTCAGCGGCATCATTTTGAGACGGCTCTTCGTCGAAGGCAGCGAGGTCAAGAAAGGCCAGCAGCTCTATCAGATCGATCCGGCACCCTACCAGGCCGCCTATGACAGCGCCGTCGCTGCGCAGGCTTCCGCGCGGGCACTCGCGGAACGATACAAGCAGCTGGTCGCAGTCAATTTTGTCGGTAAGCAGGACTACGACAACGCGCTGGCTGCTCGTCTGGAGGCCGATGCGGCGGTGGAGACTGCGCACATCAACCTCGTCTACACCAAGGTTCTGTCGCCGATCTCCGGCCGGATCGGTCGCTCCTTCATCACGGAAGGCGCCCTCGTCACCGCCGATCAGGCGACGGCACTCGCCACCGTCCAGGCGCTCGAGCCGATATATGTGGACGTGACCCAACCGACCAGCACTCTGCTGCGCCTCGAGCGTGAGGCTGCGGCCGGGCTGCTGAAGCAAAGCGACAGCGGCAAGCCGCAGGTGCGGCTGCGACTCGAGGATGGCAGCGATTACGCTCACCCCGGGACGCTGGAGTTCTCTGAAGTGACGGTAGATGAGGGCACGGGCTCCGTGACACTGCGCGCGCTGATGCCCAATCCCGACCGGCTGCTGTTGCCAGGTATGTTCGTTCGCGAGGAGATTCAGGAAGGCGTACGGCAGGACGCCGTCCTCGCGCCACAGCAAGGCGTCAGTCACAATCAGAGGGGTGAGCCGACCGCGCTGGTCGTGGAGCGCGACGGCACTGTCGCGCTGCGGCTTCTCAAGACGGATCGCGCGGTCGGGGATCAATGGCTGGTGACTTCGGGACTCGCACCCGGCGACCGCGTCATTGTCGAGGGGTTGCAGGCGGCGAAACCCGGTACCAAGGTCGTGGCCGAGGAGTACAAGCCGACCTCGGATGCGAACAGCCCGAATGAAGCGGCGGCGACGGCGCAAGCGAGCGCGACGGCACGACCGGGCGCACCGGCTCAGGCGACCGCGGAATAGGGGCCGGCCTTGGTCAATTTCTTCATTGACCGCCCCATCTTTGCCTGGGTGCTGGCGATCGCCATCATGCTGGCTGGCGGGCTGGCCATCCTGACTCTGCCCATCGCGCAGTATCCGAGCATCGCCCCGCCTGCGATTTCCATCTCTGCGACCTATCCGGGCGCCTCGGCCGATACGGTCCAAAGCTCCGTCACGCAGGTCATCGAGCAGCAGTTGAGCGGCATCGATCACCTCCTGTACTTCGGATCGGAAAGCGATTCGGACGGGAGCATGACCATCACGCTCTACTTCCAGCAGGGCACCAATCCCGATATCGCCCAGGTGCAGGTGCAGAACAAGCTGCAGCTGGCGACGCCGCTCCTGCCGTTGGAAGTGCAGCAGGAAGGCCTGCGCGTAGCCAAGGCGACGCGCAATTTCCTGCTCGTGATCGGCTTCTACTCGGACGATGGCTCGATGAGCAGCGAGGACGTGAGCGACTACATCGCCTCGCACGTACAGGACCCGATCAGTCGCACCAATGGGGTCGGCGATTACCAACTGTTCGGCACCCAATACGCCATGCGCGTCTGGATGGATCCGGCCAAGCTCTACAGCTACGGGCTCACACCCGTGGACGTGAACAATGCGCTACAGGCGCAGAATCTGCAGGTGCCCTCCGGTGAGCTCGGCGGGCTTCCCGCGGTGCCGGGACAGCGCCTGCGCGCCACCATCGTGGGTCCCCAGCGCCTCACCGACGCCGAGCAGTTCGGCAACGTGCTGCTCAAAGTCAACACCGACGGTTCGCAGGTGCGCCTCAGGGACGTGGCTCGTATCGGTTTGGGCGCCGAAAGCTACTCGGTCCATACCGAGTACAACGGCCATCCGGCGGCAGGCCTGGCGATCAAGCTGGCAACGGGTGCCAATGCTCTCGAGACGGCCAAGGCGATACACGCCACGATGGACAAGCTGGCACCCTTCTTCCCGCCCGGCCTGAAGCTCATCTATCCCTACGACACCACGCCGTTCGTGCGCGTCTCCATCGATGAGGTCGTGAAGACACTCTTCGAGGCGATCGTCCTCGTGTTCCTCGTCATGTATCTCTTCCTGCAGAATTTCCGGGCCACGCTCATTCCGACGATCGCGGTACCCGTGGTGCTGCTCGGCACATTCGCCATACTGGCTGCTTTCGGATTCTCGATCAACACGCTCACCATGTTCGGCATGGTGCTCGCGATCGGTCTGCTGGTCGACGATGCGATCGTCGTGGTCGAGAACGTCGAGCGTGTCATGGATGAAGAGGGGCTCGCACCCAAGGAGGCGACGCGCCGTTCGATGGGCGAGATCACCGGCGCTCTGGTCGGCATCGCCCTGGTGCTGTCGGCCGTGTTCCTACCGATGGCCTTCTTCAGTGGATCGACCGGCGTCATCTATCGGCAGTTTTCCGTGACCATCGTCTCGGCCATGGCGCTCTCGGTGATGGTCGCGCTGATCTTCACGCCTTCTTTGTGCGCGACGCTGCTGCGGCCGCGCGTCGGGGACGCCCCGGAGCGGGAAAGTGGCTTCTTCGGATGGTTCAACCGGGGTTTCGCGAGCATGAATCGCGGCTATTCCCGGAGCCTCGCGCACGTCACGAGCCGCAACGGACGCTATCTGCTCGTATATCTGGTGATCGTGGCGGCGATGGCCTTCCTGTTCGTGCGGGTGCCGAAGTCATTCCTGCCGGATGAAGATCAAGGCATTCTGTTCGTCCAGGTGAGCGCTCCGCCCGGCTCGGCCAGCGAGATCACGCAGCGGGCCCTGAATCAGGCGCGCGACTACTTCCTCAAGGACGAGAAAGCCCTCGTGAGCGGCGTGTTCACGGTCAACGGCTTCAGCTTCGGCGGCCACGGGCAGAGCGCCGGCCTGGTGTTCGTGCGTCTGAAACCGTGGTCGCAGCGCCCAGGCAAGAACAACTCCGTCTTCGCCCTCGTCGGGCGCGCCAATCGTCGCTTCCAGCAGTTCCGGGAAGCATTTGTCGTAGCATTTGCACCGCCAGCCGCCCTCGAGCTGGGCAATGCCACGGGATTCGACTTTGAGCTCGAAGACCGCGGCAATCTCGGCCACGACGCGCTGATGCAGGCGCGGGGTCGTCTGCTCGCGATCGCGAGCAAGGATCCGGCGATCGGCATGATACGGCCGAACGGCCTCGACGATGAGCCGCAGTACCAGCTCGACATCGACTGGGAAAAGGCGAGTGCGCTCGGGGTGTCGATCAGCGACATCAACGACACCCTCGGGGCCGGATGGGGCTCGACGTACGTGAATCAGTTCGTCGATCGCAACCGCGTCAAGCGCGTGTTCCTGCAGGGCGACCCTGAATCACGCATGCTCCCGCAGGATCTGGGCCGCTGGTACGTGCGCAACGGTTCCGGTGAGATGGTGCCATTCAACACGTTCGCTACGGCACATTGGATAGTGGGCTCGCCGAAGCTCGAGCGTTACAACGGCATATCGTCGCTCGAATTTCTGGGCGCGCCAGCGCCTGGCAGGAGCACCGGGGACGCGATCGCGGCGATGCAGGCGGCGACGGCGAAGGTCGGCGGCGTTGGTTACGAGTGGACCGGGCTCTCGTACGAAGAAGTGCGCGCGGGCTCGCAGGCACCCGCACTGTATGCCATATCGCTCACCGTCGTTTTCCTGGCTCTCGCCGCGCTTTATGAGAGTTGGTCGATTCCTTTCGCAGTCATGCTGGTCGTACCGCTCGGTATCATCGGCACGATCATGGCAACGCTGGTGCGGGGGCTCGGAAACGACGTGTTCTTTCAGGTGGGCCTGCTCACGACCGTCGGCCTCTCGGCCAAGAACGCCATCCTCATCGTGGAATTCGCCGTCGAGAACCACGCGCGCGGCATGAATCTCATCGAGGCGACAGTCAGTGCGGCGCGCCAGCGATTGCGCCCGATACTCATGACCTCGATGGCCTTCGTCCTCGGTGTGCTGCCACTGGCGATTGCGACTGGCGCCGGTGCCGGCGGGCGCATCGCGATCGGAACGGGTGTGATCGGCGGCATGATCACCGCTACGGTGCTTGCCGTGTTCCTCGTGCCGGTGTTCTTCGTCAGCGTTCGCTCGGTGTTCCGGGGAAACTCACGCGCAGCGCCGCCGCCGCAGAGCTCCACTGCGCACGCTCCCCCTGAGACTCGAAGGTAGGGGAAGAGCAGCATGGCAGAACCTTCAGCGACCGCGGGGCAGGTGATTGGCACCGCCGCGCATTCCTGGGTCGCGGAGATCGTGCTGCGCGTGCTCGGTGCGGCGCTGCAGATCGCGGCCACTTGGGCGGTCGTCGATGCCCTCACGCCGCAAGACGCGGGGGTATATTTTCGCGGCTTCGTCATCGCCCTGGGACTGAGTGCCCTGGTGCGGGCCAAGTACGAGATCTACATGGCCCAGCACATCATCGGCCGGCACTGCGCCCCGACTGACGCTTCGACGGGGTTACTGCTGCTGCAGCTCGGTCAGCACATGTTGGTGCGCGCGAGTCTGCTGTGTGGAATTCTGCTGGTGGTGACGGCTGACCTGGACATCCAGGCGCCGCAACTGCAACGGATGCTGCAGATCTACCTGCCCTTCGTACTGGCACTGCCGTGTGTCAGCCTGTCCACTTTTCTCGGCGAGGCGCTGCGCGCGGCCAATCGCACCCTTGGCGTCGTCGTGGTGGCCTATGCCGTCAACCTGTCGATGCTCCTCGCGGTAGCGTTCGCTTCGGAGGACGCTTCGCTGGCGCTGTACTCATGGGCATTCCTCGGCGGGACCCTGATTTCTGCATGCGTCGCGGTTCTGCTGGCGTGGCGTGCCTTTCCGTTCGATCTGGCGCAGAGCTCGCGGCCAATCGACCGCGAGGTGCTGCAGGCGGTTAACGCGCGCGAGTGGGTCGGCCTCGGACGGGGGGTCTTGCTGTGGGGCCCGTTGGGGGTCCTTGCCGTCTGGGCTCCTGCAGTGCAAATGGCGCAATATGCAGTGGCTGCGCGTACCGCGCTGGTCGTCGACTACTTTCTACCGGCCCTGAACCTCGCCGGATGCCGCACGACGCTGAAAGCGGCGTTACCCGTGCCAGGGTCGCGGCACCTGATGCTCGGCCAGCTTGCGCGTGCATTCATTTACAGCTCGGCGTTCCTCGTGATCCTGCTCGCGCTGGCTCCAGCAACACTATCGATCTACGGGATGCCTTACGATGCCACCGCGACCGTGTATGCGGTTCTGCTGGGCGTACAGTGGGCAAACGGAGTGGCCCGTCCTGCGGTACGCCAGGCCGTCGCTCGGTGGGATGGGCGCCGGATCGCGACCTCTGTCGGGGCGAGTGCGCTCGTAGCGGTGTTGGTTTGCGCTGCTGGCGTTACGAATTACGGCGCCTTGGCCGCCGCCGCGGGCTCACTCATCGGCGCGCTCATGCTCAATTCGCGTGCCATTGCGATGGCACTCTCGGACTAGGGGCAGCATCCATCGACAACCGTGGCTCGATGCCGGTCACTTCGTGCTTGATGAGAACGCGGCGCAGCACGCGCCGGCATGACCGGTGACTTCCCGTGTCAACCGGGGGGTGTCGCCGCCCGCCGCAATCGGCATCAACGTACTGCTTCGGCTGATTTTGTCCCTTCGAGCATCCCTGCAGCATGTGAGATGGGGACAGCGAAATTTGAGCCAGAGAAGCCCGACAGGGTCGCGAAGTTCACTCCGATCACTTTTCCGCTGGCATCGAATACAGGACCACCGGATCCGCCGGAGGTCGTTTGCGCATCGTAGACGAGTCGATCGGGGCCGACAACGCCAAGATGGCCCTGCGTTACCAGCGGACGGATCAGCTTTCTTCGTGCAAGCTCCCGTACGAGATCCTCCGTGTTGTTCCCGGCTACTCGTGCGATCCGTTTGAGCGTGGGCTCGTCGATACGTGCAAGAATCCCGTCGACTCCCGTGGGGTATCCAATCAAGACGACCGGGTCGCCCGAAATCGCGCCCTGAGGATCGATGGTAACAGGCCGCGGATGGCTCGCAGGTAGATCGACTGATGCCAGCCCAAGATCGACGTCCTCGCTGACGCTCTGTACGTGCAAGGGCATTGGCGTTTCGTCATCCGGGAAGTAAGCCTGCATGGACAGGACGGTCGGCTCGAAAATATCGATGGGTACGGGGATCTCCCGAGCGTTGTGCCACCACGGTTCGAGTACGTGGTGATTGGTGAGGATGTGGCCGGCGGCATCGACCAGGAAGCCACTTCCAAACACATCCAGATGCACGGGCGGCCCGTCGCCACCTGTGGTGACAATCAGATGTCCGCTCCCATCGGTGAGCGGGTTTCCATTCGCGTCAATGCCCTTGAACCTGAGCACAGCGCCGGTCTCTCTGTGTCGAAAGCCCACCACCACGTAGATCAGACAAACGCTATCCGAATAATCCTGGACGATCCTTTCTGCGACGCGCGACTGGTTCTCGAGCTTGCCAATGCGGGCCTCGGTCTGCTTGTCGAGTGCCTCCCGGCTCCTCTGCGCGCGCTCAAGAAGCTGGTCCTGGGTAAGTATCTCCGAGCGCAGGCTCCCCAACTGCAAAACCAGGCTCGCGGTTGACTTACGGCTCAGCTGAGCGTTCCGCACGGTGATCGCAACGCCTACCACTGCCAGAGCGGCTACTACGCCGAGTACGACCCAGCGTTTCTTCCCGGTCTCCTTTTCCGCCACGATCGTGGCCAAGGCCGCTTCAGCTTCGAGCTCCTTTCTCTTGGCATCGAGCGCCTCCGAGCGCAAGCGATCATCCGGTGCTTTCTCGCGGACCTGCGCCCGGATCCGGGCAAAGAGCTCCACGAACTCGAAGGGAATACTCAGGACGTCGTCCGCGCCCAGGTCGAGAGCATGACTGCGCTCCAAAGGCCCGCCGTCGGCGAGAAGAATTACCTTCACCGGCGCCGTGGCGTCATTGCCCTTGAGCTGGGTGAGAAGACCACAGCAGTCGAGCGTTCTGACGTCCGTCTGCAGCAGGATCAGATCAGGTTGATGCTGAAGAACCGTACGCACATCGGCGCTCTCCGGCGTCGCAACGTCGTATCCGGCGCGAGAGAGTTCCGATGCAAGCCTGGCGCTCAGGTCCTGCGCGATGCGAAACAAGAGAATCTTCGTCATTTTTCAGGTGGCGGGCTGTGCGGTCCGCGAGCCGACGCACAAGCAGCAGATCGACGGAGCCCGTGCTCGGCACGATGAAGGGCCATCATCAGCCGGCAATGCCGCAGGAACGCCTGCAGCCGCTCCTCAGCCGTGAGCTGCCGGATGGCCGCAATCAATGCCGATCGGGAGTCTCTGGCAACCTTCGATTCCATGGCTGCATTCTAATATGGCGCTCCCTACGGGTATGGCGCTCCCTACGGGATTCGAACCCGCGTTATAGCCTTGAAAGGCCCATGCGGCTCGGGTTGCGCCATGCGGGCGGCTGATCTGGCCCGCTCATCGGGGAAATTTGCTCTGAACTTGCAGCAGCCGATCAAATGTAGTAACGTTTATACATTACATCGGGAGGCCAGCGCCATGGCCATTACCACGCTTTCCAGTCGCGAGTTTAACCAGGACACCAGCCGCGCGAAGCAAGCCGCGCGCAAGGGGCCGGTTTTCATCACTGACCGGGGTCGTCCGGCGCACGTGCTGCTCACCTTCGACGAGTACCAGAAGCTCGCCGGCGCATCCTTCGGATCTCATACCCTCGGGGATCTGCTTGCCACTCCCGGCGCCGAGGACATCGAGTTCGAGCCTTCCCGATTGCGTGGACCGTTATCGAAGCCGGTGGATTTGGACTGATGTACTTGCTCGATACGGACGTCGTCTCCGAGCTGCGCAAAGTCAAAGCTGGCAAAGCGCACCCCAACGTTGCCGCATGGAGCGCCGCGGTGGCACCGACTGAGACATTTTTATCCGCCATCAGCGTTCTTGAGCTCGAGCGAGGTGTCCTGCGCATCGAGCGGCGTGATGCCGCGCAGGGAGCGGTCATGCGGGCGTGGATGGATGGGCACGTCCTGCCGACTTTTGGGGGGCGCATCCTGCCGATCGATGCCGCGGTCGCTCGATGTTGTGCAAAGCTGCACATTCCGGATCCAAGGCCGGAGCGGGATGCGCCGATCGCCGCCACTGCGCTGATCCATGGCATGACGGTCGTGACGCGGAATGTCGAGGATTTCGAGCCAACCGGCGTTGCGATTATCAATCCATGGGAATGGAAGCGTCCGCAGCCATAACTCGCGCGGAAAGCATTCCATTCGCTGAGAAATGCT
>Ga0335073_10011838_pt1 | contig 12261 bp, 7 predicted proteins | sample Lox_Sample_22_FD_207093 | JGI IMG/M metagenome (GOLD analysis project Ga0335073, IMG submission 207093) | Soil microbial communities from Loxahatchee National Wildlife Refuge, Florida, United States - Lox_Sample_2.2 | ecosystem: Environmental > Terrestrial > Soil > Wetlands | place: USA: Florida... | reverse complement strand
CGAGTGCTTCATTGGCGAGGGCAACTACGATCCGGCCGCGGTGCTGCGCCGGCTGGCCTCGTCCGGCTTCGACGGCTTCCTCATCGACGACCACGTGCCCGCGATGATCGGGGACTCTGGTACCTGGGGCGACATCTCGTCCGAGGCCTACTGCTCGCGCGGCCGCGCCTACGCGATCGGCTACCTGCAGGGCCTGCTGCGCGCCCTCGGCCTCGACGCCTGACGTGGTCATCCCGTCCCGGATTCCGCAGAGCCAGAGCAGCAACGCGGACTGCTCGGTCGTCCAGCCATCTGCGTCATGTGACGACCTGCAAATCGGGCTTGTCGGGTTCCTGGCGGCCCGCTAGTACCTGCTCGCAGCCGAGCGTCAGATCTTCCATCAGTTCGGCGTACCGCTCCGGCCGCATGTAGCGTTCCAGTGCTTTCTCACTGATGAACCGGTACCTTCCTCCGTCCTCGATCCCGTCCACCTCGAAGCTCACCGAGACCCGCGTGATTGCCATATCTTCCTCCGTCGGGTATTTGCTTCTGCTCGCCCGAGCCCGCGTTCGCCGCGTTCCAACCTACCCCGTCCTCCCACCACCTACCACCGGTATAGAGGTGGTATCCCGCGCAATGAGGCGGTCGCTAGGGGGAACCACGATGTGGTGGTGCTAGATCCGGACCTGCCCATGCCGCTGTGGGAGCAGCTAGCGGAGATCATCAGGGAAAAGATCAAGAGCGGGGAGTTCAGCGGCAGGCTGCCGTCTGCCCGGCATCTGGCCCAGGAGTACGAGGTGTCTCACAAGACCAGCGAGCATGCGCTACGGACCCTGCGGGACGAGGGGTTGATCACTTCGGTGACCGGCTTGGGCTACTTCACCAGGCGGGCAACTTGACCCTCGAAGCTAAGCCAGTTGGTTAGGTAGTTGTCCCAATCGATCGATTTGCCTGTTGAGGTTCTGAACATGGACCGAGTTGGCACCGAAGGCTTCGGTCAGGAGGGGGCGCATGTCCTCAAGTTCAGCTAGCGCCTCATCCGCGTGGCCAGCCGCCACGAGCATCTGCGCGATCACAAATCGTGACCCAAGAACTTTCTCCGCCTCGTCCTCGTTCATGACGGCATCGGCATTCTGCACATAAAAACGCAGATGCGGCAGAGCCTTGTCCGGTTTGCCGATCTCGGCATAGGCATGGCCCGCGTGGTAGGAGCAGTCAAGAACATATTCGTCCGTTGACGGCAGATACCGACGGTAGTCGCGGCCGACGACGTCGAACAGCGACGCGGCCTGTGTGTACTCGCCGACGTAGAACAGAGCCGCGGCCAGGAAATGCCGCAGCCGCAGTTCCAGGACTGGGTCGTGACGTGACCGCTCGACGCCGTTCTCCAGCATACGGATCGCCTCTGAGGGTCGGTCGTTGTCCAGCAACGCTTGGACGTTGGCCTGTAGCAACCTGGCCTCGGCTTCACTGAGCTCGGGGCGCCCAGCGGTCTGTTCGGGGCGTCTGGCCACGCCGAGCAATGGCCTGCGGAACGGCCGGGTCGGGTCTCGGTCATCGTCGCCATCTGGCGGCGCGCTTGGTGCCGAGGTAAGCGGCAGCAGGGCATGATACACCGAGTCCGCCGACGGACGTGCTTGCGGGTCCTTGGCCAGCATCGATGACACGAGCGCGTCAAGGTCCGTGGGGATGTCGCCACGCCGCGCCCGGACCGACGGCGCCGGCGTGTAGAGGTGATGGGCGCGCAGCGGTGTGTCGGCTGTCTCGTGAAACGGGGCATCGCCGGTCAGCAATTCATGCATGACGCAGCCCAGCGAGTAGACGTCGGACGCCGCCGTTACCGCTTGCCCGAGATTCTGCTCGGGCGACATGTACGCCGGAGTGCCGACCGTCTTGTCGACCTGGGTCAGCCGGGGGAGCGCGCCGGCACCGCGCAGGATCGCGATGCCGAAGTCGAGGACCTTGACCAGTCCGCCGTCAACAATCATCACGTTGGCCGGCTTGATGTCGCGATGGACAATGTCGACTCGGTGCACGTCGGTCAGCACCGCAGCGATCTGAGCCGTGATCGCCGTCGCCCAAGCAACGCTTGGCGGCGCCGCGGCGTAATTGGCGTGGTCGAGCATTGCCTCTAAGGTCGAGCCCCGCAGGAGCTGCATGACCAGCCACAACACCGTGCTGCCATCGGCACTGGTCTCAACGCCGGTATCGTAAACGGCCGGCGTGCCTGGGTGCTCGAGCTGGGCGGTGGTGCGTATCTCGCGCAGGAATCGCTTCCGGTCGCGCTCCAGCGCGTCGAGGATTTCCGCTGCCTCGGGGCTGTCTGGCGTGGCCTGCACCGTTGTCGGCAGCTGCGGCCGCAGCATCTTGATCGCAACGCGCCGGTCTAGGCGCTCGTCGTATCCGTGAAAGACCTCGCTCATCCCACCGCGGCCGAGTGATCCGTCCACCCGGTACCGCCCGGCCAGCAGCAGCTTCCCGGCCTGCTCGCCAGTCATCCGGTCGTCTGACTCGCGGTCTCCCGCTGCATCTCAGCGCGCAGCTTGGCCAGGGCCTCATCACGCGCAGGCTCAGTGATAATCCGGTACGCACGCCTGCGCGCCGCTTCCTTGATGGCCTTCTGGAACTCGCGATTGTCGAAATACAGTTTCATGAAGTCGGTGTTGCGCTCGGCGTTCTCGGCCACGATGTCGTCGAGCCGGTCATCGGCAACCTGGCCAAACCGTGCCTCATCGTTCATGAGTGCGACCTGCTGCATTGCGGGATCCTCGACCAGCCCGACGACTTGCTGGTACACGAGGATCTCATCGGCCGTTCCAAGGCCAAGCCCGAACCTATCGTTCAGGTCCTGGATTATCTCCGATAGCGACTGCAGTTCCGGTTCCCGATAGCTCCCGCCGTCGGCAGCGTGCCCCCGTACGGCCTGGTGACCGGCTGGCGACAGAGATGCGTCGTGCCGTCCGGTGAACTCCAGGCGGAAGTGGCTCAGGTCCGCGTCCCCGATGTCGACCGACGCCTGCGGCCTACCCGGCAGCCGGATCAGCAGCACCCTGCCGTACTGGTAGAGCCGCTCCAGGTCTCGATCGCCCCAGTCGACGATCTGCGCGATCAGGCTGTAGGCACGCACGTAACCCTGCAGCGTGCCGCGGAACCCCTCTCGCTCCTCGTCGGTTTCCAGGGCCTGGAACCGGTCTACGGCGGGCTTAATGTACTCGTGCAGCTCAGCGTGCAGCATCCGCTCGGCCGCCTCCGGCATCCGGCCCGGGTCGGCGGCGGCTATGACTCGCAGAAACGCCTCCATCTCGGACGCGACGAGCAGGCCGTACTGCATGACCTCGTACTGCATCTTGTAGAGGAGGTTCGGGTCGGTCGGCGGCGTGAGTGTGGTCTCGAACCAGGGAGCAAACGCCTTCTGGATATCCTCAGCTTTGTTGGCGAAGTCGAGGATGTGCACGTCGTCCTGCGACTTCAACGGATGGATGCGATTCAGTCGCGACAGGGTCTGCACAGCCGCGACACCGGTTAGCGGCTTGTCCACGTACATCGCGCACAGCAGTGGCTGGTCAAATCCCGTCTGGTATTTTTCCGCAGCGACCAGCAGTCGGTACTCGTCCTTGTTGCGCGCGGCCGCGTCCGGGTCGTCAGCCTTCGTATAACCGAACTTTCCTGGCAGCTGAATCTCCGGGAAACCGTTGAGCTGTGCTTCCGTGAACTCCAGGTCGTCGAGTTTAAGCTGCCCGGAGAACGCGACAAGAGTGCCGCAGTCCGTGTACCCGCGTAGTTCGACATACCTGCGGACGGCCTGATATAGCCGGAGCGCTCGTTCCCGGCCGCTGGTCACCACCATGGCCTTGGCCCGGCCGCCAAGACGTCCGGCGATGTTGTCCCTGAAGTCGTCGACGATCAGTTTCGCCTTCTGTTCCAGCGACGTTGGATGCAGTTCGGCGAAGCGGACGAGCGCGGCCTTCGCCTTGGCTTTGTCGACGTAGGGATTGGCGGTGCGCGACTCGGCCTGGTCCACGGCCGCGTTGCGGAGCCGCCACTTGGCCTCGTAGGTGATGTAATTGGCCAACACGTCGAGGATGTAGCATTCCTCAATCGCCTGCCGCATTGAGTAGACGTGGAACGGCACGTACATTCCGGGATCCCCAGTCCGCAGGTCCACTTCGTCGGGGTCCCACGTGCCGAACAATTTGAGTGTCGGTGACTTCGGGGTGGCGGTGAACGCGAAGTACGAGAGGTTCGGCTGCCTTCCGCGCACCCGCGTCAGATATTCCGCATAGTCCTCGTCTTCCTCTTGCGCCGCAGCGTTGGCGCCGAGCGCCTGCTTGAGCCGTACCGCCGAGTCGCCACCCTGTGACGAATGCGCCTCGTCGATGATCACTGCATACCGCCTGCCGGACAGCTCCAAGCCGGCGATTTTGCTGAGGACGTACGGGTACAACTGCAGTGTGCTGATCACGATCTTCGACGTGGCGTCGTCTAGTGCGGCAGCGAGCTCTGTCGAGTCCTCTTCAATCTTCTTGACCACGCCCGGAGTGTGATCGAATTGGAAGATCGTCCGCTGGAGCTGCCGGTCCAGCACCACCCGGTCCGTAATTACGATGATCTTGTTGAAGACGGGCTCGTTTGCCGCGTTGAACAGGACCGACAGCCGGTGCGCCAGCCAGGCGATCGTATTCGACTTGCCTGAGCCTGCCGAGTGCTCGACCAGGTAGTTGTGCCCTGCTCCATGCTCTCGCGCGTGCGCGACCATCTGCTGCACGGCGTGCCATTGGTGGTAGCGCGGGAAGATCCGCTGCGAGCTGTGCGGGTTCTCTCTCGCGCCCTTCTTCTCCGGCGGCTGGACATGGATGAACCGTTGTAGGATCTCCAGCCAGTTGTCCCGCTGCCAGATCTGCTCCCACAGATAGGCCACGCTGTAGGAGCCGACTGGCGCCGTCGGGTTCCCGGCTCCACCCGATTTGCCGGGCCCGCTCGAGCCGAGGTTGAAGGGCACGAATTGCGTGTCGTACCCGCGCAGCCGCGTAGCGACAAAGGCCCGGTCCGGATCGACGGCGAAGTGCACGAGTGCCCGCTTGGCGAAGAACACCTCGTTGGGGTCCCGGTCATGGCGGTACTGCGCAATGGCCCGATCGGCGTCCTGCCCCGTGTTCGGATTCTTCAGCTCCACCGTCGCCACCGGTAGCCCGTTGACAAAGAAGGCCATGTCGATCGCCCGGTACGTCTCACGTACGCTGTACCGGAGTTGCCGGGCGACCGTAAGCACGTTCGCCTCGTAACCGGCGAGCGCATCGGCCGCCAGGGTGTGTCCTGGCCTGAAGTACGCTAGGTCGATCTGCACGCCGCGGTCCCGCACGCCCTGTCGCAGCACGTCCAGCACCCCGCGCGCATCGATTTCCGCCGCCACCCGCTGCGCAAACTGCCGCTGCGCGGCCGGCTGATCGCCGTATAGCTCGATCAGCCGTTCCCAGCTCTTGATCTGTGTGGCGCCAATGAACCGGAACATCTCCCCGGTATCAATCCCCAACTCGGCGCTAAACGTCTTCTGCCCTCGCACCCATCCTCGCTGGAGGAGCTCAAACTCGACCCGCTCCTCAAAGGCGTATTCGCCTAGCGCTCCCGGACTCATGCCACACCTCCGCGCGCCGTCGTCACATCGATCTGCCCCGTAACCGCCGCCGTGATCAGCGCCTCCTTGCGCTCGGACGCCAATAGAGAAAAGCGCACTGCAGCGTTACGAAAATCTCTAAAGCTATTGAGGCGATGATCGAGATCTCTGCGTTGTTCAACTTGTTGGCTTATTGGCGGAATTGAGACTTTGAAGGTTTTCAAGACATCGTTACTCAATATTCTGATCCGGGAGTATTGTGCCCAAGCTCGTATTTCCTCATATGCCTTGAACAGTTGCCATGCAACAAACCTCCTGTCCACTGAGCTAGAGGTTTTTATTGCAGTCAACTGCTGATTGCCCGTCGCCTCATGATCGAGATCGGCAACTTTGCCAAGCGACTCACCGATTCCCACGATCAAGATGCTGTTAGACGGGAACCGCGGGACGTTGTGCACGTCATCTCTGCGCACACTTCGGTCCGCTTTATTCAGATCAAGTGCTCCACCCAGAGCCGCAGGTGTGTACCACGGAATTTCATCATTATCGGCGCTTGGCTGGAGAAGTTCCGTTGGAGTCACGCCCGTTTGTATAGTATCGATTAGACGGCGGAGTTCCACCCTCTGACCTTCTGTCTTAAGATCTCTTTCAGAATCGCAGTAAAGCCGTTTATAAAACGCGTCTACCTGATGGTTCCGAAGCAAGACAAGTTCATCAATCCGCGCCGTCTCGCCATCCAGGAAGTCGGCGATTCGTCGCTGCTCGTTCACTGGAAATCGTGGAATCTCAATAACACCAAGCTTCTCGAAGGTTAGGTGTGCGATTGTAGCTTTGTTGCAAACCACATCTAGCCATCCACTACGGTGGAGTGAAATCAGGAGATACCTAAGATAGCGAACATCGTTGGCCTGATAGCTTCTTGCGCGATGGACCGAATTTTGGAAGATCCGTCCTGGGGGTCCGTTGTAAATTGCTGCTCTACCCACGTCCCCGCCCTCGCATATCAGCAGGTCGCCAGGCGTAACAGCTAGGCTGCGTATCTCTCTGGGTGATGCCCACATAGTCTTCTCGGGATCCGGGTTGATGCCATGCCACTGTACAGAAGCTGAGTTAAGATATTCAACCTCCACGTCATTTTCGGTCGCTGCCGCTGGCTGAACCATTTTCCCGAGTAGAAGCCCGTAAGATCGTTTGATAGGAATGGTAGCGCCACAGTATTCCTCAAGCCACGGAATTCCCATCAGTCTGTCACCTCACCAAGCAGCTTCTGGATCTGAGACTCTAGGTTGCGGAGTTCGGCGTCGATCTCGGCTAGGGGTCTTGGCGGGGTGTAGACGTAGAAATGGCGAGTGAAGGGGATCTCATAGCCGACCTTTGTCTTCTCGCGGTCGATCCAGGCGTCGGAGACGTGGGGCTGGATCACGCGAGTGAAGTAGGCGTCGATGTCCTCTTCCAGCGGAACGTTCTCGAAGTCGCGGAGGTCAGGGTCGGGCAACGGGTTGCCATCCTTGGCCTTCTGGACCTCGCCCTTGGGATCTGAAACGCTGACAGCGGCCCAGATGGCCTTGAGCTGGGACTGCGTGGATGGCCAGCGCAATCCGGCAGTTTGAGCTGCCACGCGTATTGCGGTGGAAGCATCTTTCTTTGCCCACCAGACTGAGCCGACTTGCTCGCGCAATGCGCCGATGAACTCGTCGCGGTCGTCCCAGTTCGCCAGCGGCCTCGCGTTCTGCAGAACCACGAGGGTGTCGTCGGTGATCTCGAAGCGGAGCTTGAGAGGGCGCTCGACCGTGATGCGGTGATAGCCGAAGTCACTGGTGGAGAAGATCTTCACCTTCGCGTGGTCGGGGTGGTCCGTGTTTTCTGCAACCGCGAGGGCATCGACGTAAAGTTTGGTGATGTGGTCGATCTGAGCGTCGCTTATCCGCTTGCGTTTGTCGCCGAGGGATTTGCGCATTTTCTCCCACTGGTCCCGGGCGTCTAGCAGGATCACCTTGCCGTGCAGCTCTGACGCCTTGCGGTTGGACAGGATCCAGAAGTAGGTCGAGATGCCGGTGTTGTAAAAGAGTTGGTCGGGGAGCGCGACGATACCCTCCAGCCAGTCGTTTTCCAAGATCCATCGGCGGATCTCCGACTCCCCGGAGCCAGCGGCCCCGGTGAACAGCGGTGAGCCGTTGAAGACGATCGCCAGGCGGGCACCCTTGTCTTCGACGGGATCCATCTTCGAAATCATGTTCTGCAGGAACAGAAACGAGCCGTCGTTGATGCGCGGGGTGCCCGCGCCGAAGCGACGGGCGTGACCGAGTTCGGCCTCGGCCTCGACCTCGTCCCGAACCTTCTTCCACTCAACACCGAATGGCGGGTTGGACAACATGTAGTCGAACTTGCGGTGCGGGTAGCCGTCGTCACTGAAGCAGTTGCCGAAATGGATAGCGCCGCGCTGGCTGCGCAGAAGCATCTCCGACTCACAGACCGCCCATGACTCGGCGTTAACCTCCTGGCCGAACAGATATACCTGTGCATTCGGGTTGATTGACTTGACATGGTCCTCGGCGGTCGTAAGCATGCCGCCGGTGCCGCATGCCGGATCGAGGATGTTGATCACCTGACCATCGTCGTTGATGGTGTCCCGGTCCGGGGCGATCAGCAGATTGACCATCAGCCTGATGACCTCGCGCGGGGTGAAGTGCTCCCCAGCGGTTTCGTTAGAGTCCTCAGCGAACTTCCGGATCAGGAGTTCGAAGACGTAACCCATGTCGTGGCTGGACAGCTTGTCCAAATCGCGCATTTCGGCAAACCTGCCTACCACACGGTACAAGAGCTTCGCCCCGGCCAGTCGGGTGATCTGGTTGTCGAAGTCGAATCGGTCCAGGATCAGCCGGACGTTGTCTGAGAAACCGTTGATATAGTCGCGCATGTTCTTCGCGACTCCCGCTGGATCGGAAGCGATCGTCGAGAAATCCTGCTGGGACGTGTTGTAGAACGGCAGCCCGGCCGTCCGCTCCAGCAACTGCCGCTTGTTCTGCAGGTTGAGCGCCGCATCGCGGGCCCGGACTGCCGCGCGGGTCGGCGCCATTACCGCGTCGAGTCGGCGTAGCACGGTGAACGGTAGGATCACCTGGCCGTACTCGTGGCGTTTGTAGTCGCCGCGCAACAGGTCGGCCACCGACCAGATGTCGGCCGCCATCTTCGAATGCGAGGGTCCGGAGGTCACAGCGTTCTCGTCTCACTTTCGTTCGCGTCGGCGTCATCGGCAGTCTTCATAATGGGCCCGCCCGGTACCACGGTGCCGGTGGTCAGCCCGTAAACCGTCTGATCAATCACATGAGTGCTCGCCCGCGCCAGCGCGGCCAATGCCTCGTCGAGTTCGTGGAGCCAATGGAAGGCTTCACCGTAGCTGCGCTGCTCAGCGAGGGGCATGCGCGGAACGCGGCAGCGGCGCAGGTCATCGCGGCTAAGTGCGCCTAGCGTGTTGGCCACCGGCAGCGAGGTAGCTTCGCCGCGCAGGAACCCCGCAACAAAAAATGGATCCAGACGTGACTGGTCGATCTCGACGACCTGCGCCACGCCGTCGTCATCGTTGGCCGTTCCGGTCGCCACGACGGGCGGTCGGCCCAGGGTGCGCAGCAGCAGATCGCCCGGTAGCGGAGTGGCGTCGCGCGACTTGATGGTGAGCGCGCCGACGCGTTCAAGCTCCCCAAGGGTGACCAGGGAGTGACGTACCGGGCTATCGGGTGCCTCGAACTGAGGAAGGCCTTCGCCGACGCGCGCGTACAGTGCTTGCAGCCGGACGGTGACGCGAGCGAGATCCCCAGCGCCCCCTATGGCGCGCGTGGCCACGTAGCGGGCGGGCAGCAGGTTGACGTCGCCGTCGAGCAACTCCAAGCGGGAAACGGCACAACAGGTCGCCGGACCGGCGTCCTCGAACAGCCGTTCCCAGGCGGCGAACTCACATGGAACGTTGCCCGGATCACCGAGTCCGGATAGGTCGACCATGCGCACGGCCGCATGGTCTGGCGTGCCATAGGGCCGCTGCAGTACCCACAGGTACACGTCAGTGCCAGGTACTGAGCTCATCCTTGCCGGCAGCGCGATCACGTCGCGCAAAACTCCGGACCGTACCAGCGCCGCCCGGATGTGCTGGCCGGAGAACTGGACGCACGTGCGCGGGGACACCGCGACGACGGCCACGCCGCGCGGGCGCAGGTGTGCGTAACAGTGCTGCACCCACGCCAGTTCCGCGTCACGCGTCGCCGGGATGCCGAATTCCCAGCGCCGGTCAGTGGTGAGCTCGGCAGACGGCCATTCGGTCCGGTCAAACGGCGGCTCGCAGACAACCGCCGCTGCGGCGCCCAGGTAGCCGCTGAGTTGGCTGTCGCGCAGTGAGTCACCGGTATGAATCTCGTACGCGACGTCATGGGCGGCGGTGCGCAGATTCAGCCCGGCCGCGGCGGTCGCCTTTTCGAGGATCTCCTGGCCGGCAAGTCTGATCCGGTCACCGAAGCGGTCGGCCACGGCCAGCAGCAACGACGCCTCGGCGCAGGCCGGGTCAAGCACGACGGGAAGCTCGGTGGCATCGGCATCGCCCGTCCGTGCCGAGGTCGTCGACCTGGGCAGCAGGGAGACCATCACCCTGGCCAGCAGCTCGCCTGGGGTCAGGTCCGCGATGGCGCGCTCGGGCATCTCCTGCCCGTTTCGCGCCGCCGCCGTGTCGTTCCGGGTGCCGTCCAGCGGCGGCACGAGATTAAGGCTCTGGGTGCCTGTTTCGGTACGCCCGGCGGTCGCGAGCTGACCGGCCTTGCCGGTCGCCTTCAGCCACGTCTCAACCTCCCTCCAGGAGAACACCGGGCTGGTGGCGCTCCCGCCAACCGGTTGGGGGAAGTCGGGGTAACGGCGTCGCCAGTTCGACACGGCGGCGCGCACGACACCGGCCATCCGAGCGATCCCGGCCGCCGTTATCTGGTCGTTCTCCTCGGAGTCCACGGTACGACCATACAGAACGGTCGGGTCGGGCGCAAGCCATTGTGAACATCGTTGCCATTGTTCACAAGGAGCGCTACTCTCTTGTCTCACCGGCCGCTGAGACGGAGGGTCCACGAACAGAGGAGGCGGAATGTCCCGCCCGCGAACGCGTGAAGTTACCCTGCACCGATTGCCGCACGTGGAGTCCACGCGCGACGGCATGTTCGATGCGCTCGTCGAGCGAATGCCGAATCTCGACGACCTAGGTGCCGATCTTCAGCCCATTTCTGTTGGCGAGGCGCCAGCGATCTGGCTCGATTGCCAGTTCGATCGTTCGGAGGCCGATTGGTGCGCGGACGCATCGCACACGACCGGCCTTCCTGTCTCCCGCCCGAGAGTGAACGCTGCTGGCCTGCTCGTGCTCGGCGTCGATGGTGTGACCTACGCGATCGGGTACGGCTCCGGCCATCTGCTGATCCCGGATGAGCTGGTGGACCCGCGCTTCGGGCTGAGTTTCATGATCCGCAGACTGGATCCTGGCCAGGTCCAGGATCTGGTGCGGCGGATGCCAGGCTCGGGCGGCAGGACGGATGCGACGTCCGTCCCGGGCGGGCTTCCCGTATGGTCGCTTGGATCCGAGCAGCATGCTGACATCATCAGCCGACTCGGCGGCCGCCTGTCTGGTATGACCCTGACCTTCACCGCGAACGACCGCCGACCCGCGCGCGCCGAGGGATCTGCCGGCCTTCGTATACGCCTAGGGGTGCAACCAGAGGATCTAGTCTCCGACATCCGCGAGATCGCTCGGGTGTGCCGCGAGTGCCCGCCTGATCCGGCGCTTGAATTTATCGACCACATCCGGCCGGTCGCCGAGCGGCATACTCTCGGGGTGCTCGAAGCCAAACTAGACGCGATTCTCGGCGGTGACGTCTCGGCTGGCGCGGTCTCGGCGACGGTCCCCACGACGGCGCTCGATGACTTCCGCAGAGCCCGCACCTTCCGGATCACGGTCGGCGCTGGAACCCCGGTCCCTCTGCGCATGCTGGAGACCGAGGCATTCCTTCGGCGTACCCGCATCCAGCGTTCCGGTCACCGCGCCGAGGCGCTGCGGGTCGGCCAGGTCAGCATGTACGGCGACGAGGAGGCCAACGATCGCCTCAGCGGCTGCAACGCCGCGAAGTGGCTCGAAGCCAGCGCGTCTCTCGGTCCTCGCCGGTTCTTCATGCTGGACGGCTGCTGGCACGAAATCGGCGACGACTACAGCGGGAGGGTTCGGGCTGAGATCGCGCATCTGTTCGGACGGGACCCTTCGCTCGACTTGCCAATATGGGATCTGCGAAGCGGCTGGGACGAGCGCGACTACAACGAGCATGTGGCCAGTGTCCGTGCCGGGTACGTCTGTCTTGACCGGAAAGGCGTGCCCAACCCGCTAGGTCGCAGCAACACCATGGAGGTCTGCGACCTGCTAGGCCCGGACGATGAACTTATCCACGTCAAGCGGGCCAGCGGCTCAGCGCCGCTGAGCCAGCTCTTCGCTCAGGGCCTGGTCTCTGCGCAGAATCTCCTGTTCGCGGCCGATGTACGGGGGCACTTTGCCGCCAAGGTCGGCGAACTGGCTGGCGGCAGGGTCGTTGCTCCTGCCTTCCGGCCCAAGAAGGTCGTCTTCGCGGTCTTGCTGAAGAAGGGCCGGGAGCTGACGTTGGACACCC
>Ga0335073_10011837_pt1 | contig 12261 bp, 9 predicted proteins | sample Lox_Sample_22_FD_207093 | JGI IMG/M metagenome (GOLD analysis project Ga0335073, IMG submission 207093) | Soil microbial communities from Loxahatchee National Wildlife Refuge, Florida, United States - Lox_Sample_2.2 | ecosystem: Environmental > Terrestrial > Soil > Wetlands | place: USA: Florida... | reverse complement strand
CCGGACAGGTGCGGGACGGCCCCCTCGAACTGGTGGAAGCTGAAGCGACCGTCGGCGGTCGTGATCGTCTCGTCGGTCGTTTCGATCCGGCGCAGTAGCTCGATCGCCTCGCCAGGTTCGGCGAGGGCGTCATACACCGTCCACTCGTCGGTATGCGCGATCGCCTCGGCGGGAGGGCCCTCGTCGCCGCCGTTCGGCGTGCGGAGGGCCAGGGGCAGCTGGTACAGCTCGTGGGTGCCGGTCGCGAATCGGGTCTGGACGAGCGCGAGCAGCAGCAGCGGCTCCTCGCGCAGCGTGATCGTCTCGACGATGTCGATGCCCGTGACGTGGCGGGACTTGGACGCGTACCAGCGCTGCTGCTCGACCCACTCGCGCAGCTCCTCCTCGCCGAGCGCGCGGGCGATCTCATCCGGGGTGATCTCGACGCGCTCACTCATCCTCGTCTTGCTCCTCCTCGACCAGCTGGAACCAGAAGAACCCACGCGGTCCAAGGGTCAGCAGGTACGGCAGCTCGCCGATGCGCGGGAACCTCGAACGGCCGAACAGCTCTACCGGATAACGCCCTTCGTAGGCACTGAGGTCGAGCTCGACCGCCTGCGCGGACCGGGCGACATTATGAACGCACAGGACCAGATCGTCCTCGAATCGGCGCAGGTGGGCGAAGATCCGGGGGTTCGAGGGCTCGATCGGCTCGTATGTCCCGAAGCCGAACACCGGGTGCTCCTTCCGCAGCGAGATGAAGCGATGCAGCCAGCGCAGCTGCGATGTGGCGGTGCGGAGCTGCGCCTCGACGTTGACAGCCTGGAACCCGTACACCGGGTCCATCAGCGGCGGCGCGTACAGCTGGGCGAAGTCGGCTCTGCTGAAGCCTCCGTTGCGGTCTCCGGTCCACTGCATAGGCGTCCTTACCCCGTCTCGGTCGCCGAGAAAAACGTTGTCGCCCATCGCGATCTCGTCGCCGTAGTAGAGGACCGGCGAGCCGGGCAGCGAGAACATGATCGCGTGCATCAACTCGATCTCGTCGCGGCCGTTGTCGAGCAGCGGCGCGAGCCGCCGGCGGATCCCGACGTTGATCTTCATCCGCGGGTCCTTGGCGTACTCGGTGTACATGTAGTCCCGTTCCTCGTCGGTGACCATCTCGAGCGTCAGCTCGTCGTGGTTGCGCAGGAACAGGCCCCACTGGCAGCTTTCGGGGATGTGGGGCGTCTGCTCGAGGATCTCGTAGATCGGCACCGCCTCCTCGCGTCGGATCGCCATGAACATGCGGGGCATCACCGGGAAGTGGAAGGCCATCTGGCACTCGTCGCCGTCGCCGAAGTACTGCACGACATCGGCGGGCCACTGGTTGGCCTCGGCCAGCAGGACGCGGTCGGGGTAGTTCTCGTCGACCTCCTTGCGGACTCGCTTCAGGTAGGCGTGCGTCTCGGGCAGGTTCTCGCCATTGGTCCCATCTCGCTCGAACAGGTAGGGGACGGCATCGAGCCGGAAGCCGTCGAGCCCGAGGTTGAGCCAGAAGCGGAGCACATCGAGCATCGCCTCCTGGACCTCGGGGTTGTCGTAGTTGAGGTCGGGCTGGTGTGAGAAGAAGCGGTGCCAGAAGTAGGCGCCGGCGGTGTCGTCCCAGGTCCAGTTGGAGGTCTCGGTGTCGGTGAAGATGATGCGTGCTTCTTCGTAGCGATGGACGGTGTCCGACCACACGTACCAGTCGCGCTTTGGGTTGTCCGGGCTCGAGCGCGACTCCTGGAACCAGGGATGGTCGCTCGAGGTGTGGTTCATGACCAGGTCGGCGATCACTCGGATGCGGCGGGCGTGGGCGGCTTCGATCAGCTCATGCACGTCGTCGACGTTGCCGTAGTCGGGGTGGACCGCCGTGAAGTCCGAGATGTCGTAGCCGCCGTCGCGCAGGGGACTCTTGTAGAACGGGAGGAGCCAGATGCAGTCGATGCCGAGCCACTGGAGGTAGTCGAGCTTCTCCGTCAGCCCGCGGACGTCGCCCGAGCCGTCTCCGTTGGCGTCGAAGAACCCGCGGATGTGGATCTCGTAGAACACCGCGCGCTTGAACCACAGCGGCTCGGCCTCGAACCACTGCCGGGCCTGGGCCTGCGCGTCCGGCGTCGGGTCATGGACCTGGGTCGTGGTTGCGGCCGGCGCCATCGCGCTGCGCTCGCGCGCGATCAGGTGAGTGAGGGTGGGCGGACCGACCGACATCAGATTTCCACGCGCACGAGGTGGGCCTGGCGGACGCCGGGCTCGAAGCGGACGTAGTTCGGTCCGATGCGCCATTGGTAGCGCTCGTTGGTGAGAAGGTCGTGTGCGGTGAAACTCGGAGGCAGACCGAGATTGGCGGGCACGATTGCGAGGCCCTCCTGTATTTGATGCGGATCGATGCTCACGGCGGTAATGATCGTGTTGCCGCGCGAGTGCTTGGCGTAGGCGATCAGCGCATCGTTGGCCGTGTCCAGGAACGTGATGTTAGGAAGCTCCTGGAGCGCCGCGTTTTCCTTCCGGATCGCATTGAGCCTTTGGATCAGCGGCAGCATCGGTCCGTCGAGCGTGCGCTCCTTGATCTCGTACTTCTCGGAGTTGATGTACTCCTCGGAGCCCTCGCGCACCGGGACGTTCTCGTAGTGCTCGTATCCGGAGTAGATGCCGTAGGTGGGGCTGAGCGTCGCGGCGAGGATCAGGCGTGCCTCAAACGCCGCCGGACCACCGTGCTGGAGGTACTCGTGCAGGATGTCCGGGGTGTTCGCGAAGAAGTTCGGGCGGAAGTAGTCGCTCTCGTCGGTGAGCGCTAGCTCGGAGACGTATTCGGTCAGCTCCCAGCGCGAGTTCTTCCATGTGAAGTAGGTGTAGGACTGGGTGAAGCCGATCTTCGCGAGCTGGCGCATCACCGATCGTCTCGTGAACGCTTCGGCGAGGAAGATCACGTCCCGGTTGTGGTCGTGGACCTTGTTTATGAGCCATTCCCAGAACGCGAACGGCTTGGTGTGCGGGTTGTCGACGCGGAACACGGTCACGCCGCAGTCGACCCACTGGATGACGATTTTCAGTAGCGCGTCCCACAGGCCCTTCCAGTCCTGCGACTCCCAGTTGAGGTTGTAGATGTCCTGGTAGCGCTTGGGCGGGTTCTCGGCGTACTTGAGCGTGCCGTCCGGGCGGCGGTGGAACCACTCGGGATGCTCCTGCAGCCACGGATGGTCGGCCGACGCCTGGATCGCGAAGTCGAGCGCGATGTCGATGTTGTGTCGGTGTGCCGCTTTGGTGAGGGCCTTGAGGTCCTCGATCGTCCCGAGGTCCTGGTGGACCGCGTCGTGGCCGCCGGTCTGGTCGCCGATCGCCCACGGGGAGCCGGGGTCGTTCGGTCCCGCGGTCAGGGAGTTGTTGCGGCCCTTCCGGTTGGTCAGGCCGATGGGATGGATCGGCGGGAGGTAGAGGATGTCGAACCCGAGCTTCGCGATGTGCGGCAGCTGACGCTCGACGCCCTTCAGGCCGCCCCAGGAACGGGGAAACAGCTCGTACCAGCTGCCGAACCTGGCTCTGACCCGGTCCACCTCCACGGGCACCGGCTCGGGCAGGGTGACGGCGCCATGGCGGGGCTCGATCCGCTCGATCGTGGCGAACAGCTCGGGGCCGAGCGCGACGTCGTGCTTGGCGGCCTCGGGGACGTCCTCGTCGGCCAGCGTCGCGACTGCGTGCTCGATCAGCGCCTTGTCGGCTCGCTCGGTGGCGTTCGTGGCCGCGTTCCTCAGGAGCAGGACGCCCTCGGAGATCTCGCCGGCGAGGTTGTGCTGGTCCGCGGCGACCTTGCGCTCGAGCTCGTCGCGCCAGGTGGCGAACACGTCGGTCCACGCCTGCACCGTGTACTCCCAGCGTCCCTGCCGGTCGACGTCGAAGCTCCCGGCCCAGCGGACCCCACCGAGGTGCGCGTCGATCCGCTGCATCTCGGTCTCCTGGCAGTGGTCGTCTTCGGCGTGCTTGTAGCGGATGACCGCGCGGAGGAGGTCGTGGCCGTCGCGGAAGACGTCGGCCTCGACGGTGACGCGGTCGCCGACGCAGCGCTTGGCGGCGTAGCGGCCGCCGTCGACCGCCGGCGTCGGGTACTGGATGACGATTCGTGGCGGCGGTTCTTCAGACTTGCGGGCAGCGCTACGTGGAGCGCCGCTCGGCTTGGCTTCTGTGGGGGTTGTGGTCATGGGCGGTCCCGGTGGACGGACGGTCGAAGGGGCGCGCGACGGAGATCGACCTACCCCCAGGGGGCGCGGTCGTCATGTCGAAAATATCCGCCTGCGCGATGGGTAAACAACGATCCGTGTTTCGGAGGGTGGGTCTCATTCGACGGCTGGGCCTGAGGCTGGCTCATACATGATCGAGCTACCGCGCTCAAGCGGTGTTCAGCTCCATATAACTTCGTTGCCGGGCGGGAGGCTGGGACCAGAGGCCTACCGCTTCATCGATTGGCTGGCTGCGGCCGGCCAGACCTGGTGGCAGGTGCTGCCGCTCGGGCCGCCCGATCGCCACGGATCTCCGTACAAGGCGCGTTCGGCGTTCGCGGCCTGGCCGGGGCTGCTCGGCTCGCCGCGGGCTCCGGTTTCCGCTGGTGAGGTGGCCGATTTTCGTTCGCGGGAAGCGTATTGGGCGGTCGACTGGGAGCGGTTCTCGGCCCGGGGCGCTTTGGCAGATCAGGTGCGGTTCGAGCGGGAATGGTCCGCGCTGCGGACATACGCGGAGGAACGGGGGGTTCGGATGTACGGCGACGTCGCGATCTACGTGGCGCCCGACAGCGGCGACCACCGCGCGCATCCCTGGATGTTTCTGGATGGGGTGATGGCGGGCGCGCCACCGGACGCGTTCTCGGACGACGGGCAGCTATGGGGCAACCCGGTGTACGACTGGCCGGCGATGCGCCGCGACGGCTACCGCTGGTGGGTCGAGCGGGCGCGCCGGACCCGGGCGCATTTCGATCTCGTCCGGCTCGACCACTTCCGTGGCTTCGTGTCGTACTGGGCGGTGCCGGCCGGGGCCCGGGTGGCGTCTGTTGGGCGGTGGCGGCGCGGACCGGGGAGGGCCCTGTTCGACGCGCTCGAGGCTGAGCTCGGGTCGCTCGCGGTCGTGGCCGAGGACCTTGGCGTGATCACGCCGGCCGTGACGGCGCTGCGCGAGTCGCTCGGGTTTCCGGGGATGGTGGTTTTGCAGTTCGGCTTCGACCCGCGCGCGCCGCGGAGCGTGCATCGGTTCGAGAATCACGTCGAGGACCGGGTTGTGTACACGGGGACGCACGATCACGACACGGCTCTCGGCTGGTATTCGGGGCTCTCTTCCGGTGCGCGGTCGTTTGTGGACGCGTCGTTTGCGCGTAACGGCGTCGTCGAGCGTCAGCCGTGGTGGAGCCTGATCCGGCTCGCGCTTCGGTCGCCGGCGCGGGTGGCGATGATGCAGGCCCAGGACGTGCTCGGTCTCGGGTCTGACGCGCGGATGAACAATCCGGGGCGGGTCGGTGGCAACTGGCGGTGGCGGATGGAGGCCGGCGCGCTGACGCCGGCGCTGGCGCGGCGGTTGCGCGAGGCGACCGAGGAGGCGGGGCGGTTGGTGACGCCCGAGTGAGTCGCCACTCGACGACGGCCTGCGGCCGAGTGTGACGATCCTCGGTCCAGGGGCGCGGGAATCGCCGTTCACCTGGCGGGGGGCCTCGAGTGGTGAGTTGTTCGGGGTGGCGCCCGGCGAGGGCTCAAGTTGCCGGCGCCGGCGCCGATCCCAGAGGAGATGAGCATCGATGCTGTGACGAGCCGCATCAGCCAGATCCTGGCGATGCAGCAACAGCTCACGGACCCCAGCAGTGCCCTCGCCTCTTCGAGCACCTCGGCCGACTCCGGCGGAGCGTCGCTTGGCGCCACCACGGGCACCGGGTCTACGAGCTTCAGCGACGCCCTGTCTTCGGCCCTGGGGACTGGGTCCACGACCGCGGACACCTCGGCGCTGTCCCCTGACTCGCTCATGGCTTCGGCGCTCGGTGACGGGACCGACAGCAGCACCTCCTCGTCCCTGACCCCGGACCTGGCGTCGCTGCTCCCGTCCACGTCCTCGCTCGGGCTGAGCACGGGATCGACCCTTGGGAGCACGACCGCCACCAACGCGCCGGCGCAGGTCGAGGCGATGACCAACATGGCGAACTCGCTCGTCGGCAAGCCGTACGTGTACGGCGGCGGCCACAGCGGCTGGGGGCCGCAGACCGGCTACGACTGCTCCGGCTTCGTCTCGGCGGTGCTCCACGCCGGCGGCTACCTGACCTCGCCGGTCGACACCACCGCCCTCCCGAGCCAGGCGGGGATGGAGCCCGGGCCCGGGCAGTACGTCACCGTCTACGATCGGGCGCTGCCGGGGCAGAGCGGCCATGTGATCATCGAGATCAACGGGCAGTTCTACGAGTCCGGCGGGTCGCACGGCGCGTGGGGCGGCGGTGGTGGCGTCGAGAAGATCGGGACGCCGTCCGCCGAGTACCTCTCGACGTTCCCGAACGTGCTCCACCCCGCGGGGCTTTAGGTCCGGCCGCTCAGGGCGTGAGGTGCCGGGCCTAGGTCCGGCCGACCGTCGCCTGCAACCACGCCGCCCGCGCGCTCACCTTGGCATGGCGGTACGCATACGTGAGGTCGCCCTTCAGCCGCTCCCGCCGGCTCGGGGAATAGAAGACCATCCGCGAGGGATGAACGAGCACCTGGACGCCGTCGCGCTCGAGCACGGCCAGCGCCCGCTCGGCGATGTCGATCTGGCCGAACGCCGTCGGGTGGACGTGGTCGGTCATCACGAGGTTGCGGGCGCCCCACGAGCGCAGGTCGAGCACGAGCGCGCCGACCTCGCCGGCGACCAGCTCGATCGCCGCATCGAGCTCCGCCACCCTGTCGGCGCCGCGCGGACGGCCGAGGTCGAGCGGCGCCGTGACCGTGAGCACCCGCTCGCAACGGGCCCGCAGGAAGCCCAGCGCGCTCCGAAACCTCTCCTCGAACGCCACCGCATCCCAGTCCGGGGAGCGCACGTCGTTGACACCGATGTACAGGCACCCAAGCTCGTACCGGCCGGATCCGCCGGTCAGCCGCGAGAACGCCGGGATCTGGTGCGTGACGACGTCGTGCACCCGCGCTCCGTCGACCGCGTACGACGTGAACGGCAGCGCCAACCCCCGGGCCACCCACAACGCCCACGATTGCAGGGCAACTCCCCACTGAAGCTCGCCCCCTCCATTGGTGATCGAGTCGCCGAATGCGAGTACGCCCAACCCGGTCAAGAAGCGCGAGAGTAGCGGTTGCCGGATAATCGTCGGCCGTGAGCTACGGCCGGGTGACGATGAACGACGGCCGCGAGGACATCAGGCGCGCGGCGGCGGAGCTCGCCGAGCGTTTGCCGGACGCCCTCGCGCCGCTGGCGCGGATCGCCTACAACTACCGGTGGTCGTGGCTGCCGGGTGGGCCCGAGCTGTTCGCCTCGGTCGACCCCGACCGGTTCGCGCTGACGAACCAGAACCCGGTCCGACTCCTCCAGGAGGTTCCGAACTCGGCGCTGCGCCGCGCCGCCGCCGACGGCGGCCTGCTCGAGCGGGCCGCGGCGATCGAGGCGCAGGTGAAGGCCGATCTCGACCGTCCTCCGTATCCGTCGATCGATCCGGCTCGGCCGGTGGCGTTCCTGTGCGCCGAGTACGGGGTGCACGTGTCGATGCCGGTCTACTCGGGCGGCCTCGGCGCGCTGGCCGGCGACCTGCTCAAGGAGGCCTCCGACTGCGCGGTCCCGTTCGTGGCCGTCGGCCTGATGTACCGCAAGGGCTATTTCCGCCAGCGGATCGACGCCATCGGCTGGCAGCACGAGTACTGGATCGACACCGATCCGCAGCGGCTGCCGGCGGCGCTCGTGACGACCGGCGCGGGCGAGGAACCGTTGAAGATCGAGGTCCCGATCTTCGACGCCGACGTGACGGCGCAGATCTGGCGGGTCGACGTCGGCCGCGTACCGCTGTTCCTGCTCGACAGCGATCTCCCCGAGAACGGGCCGGTCGAGCGCTGGATCACGGCGCGGCTGTATGAGTCCGACGAGCACATCCGACTCGCGCAGTACGTGCTGCTCGGCGCCGGCGGCATCCGGGCACTGACCGCGCTCGGCGTCGAACCGGGCGTGATCCACCTGAACGAGGGCCATGCGATGCTGGCCCCTGTCCAGCTCGCCTGTCAGGAACTGCATTCGGGTGAGGCGCTAACGGCCGGGCTCGCCGCGGCACGCGAGCGGACGGTGTTCACGACCCACACGCCGGTGCCCGCCGGCAACGACACCTACCCGGCGGAGCAGGTCGAGGACGCCATCGGGCGGCTCCTCGGGCAGCTCGGATGCCCGACCGATGAGGTGATCGCGCTCGGGCGCACCCATCCCGAGAAAACCGACGAAGACTTCGGGGTCACCCAGGCCGCGCTGCGGATGAGCCGCGCCGCCAACGGCGTGAGTCGCCGCCACGGCGAGGTCGCGCGCGAGATGTGGCAGCCGCTGTGGCCCGATCTCGCCGTCGATGACGTTCCGGTCGGCTACGTCACCAACGGGGTCCACATCCCGACCTGGATCGGTACGGCGATCCGCGAGTTGCTCGACCGCCATCTCGGCGAGGGCTGGATGGCGCGCGCCGCCGAACCCGAGACCTGGGCGGGGGTCGACCAGATTCCCGATGCCGAGCTGTGGGCCGCTCGCGAGCGCCAGCGCACCCACCTGGTCGAACAGATCCGCACGCGCAGCGCCACCGAGCGGCTGCTCCGTGGCGACGCCCGCGACTACGTCGACGCGGCGGCGCTCGCTTTCGACCCGCGCACGCTCACGATCGGATTCGCACGGCGGGTGGCGACCTACAAGCGCCTGGACCTGCTCACTCGGGATCCGGAATGGACGCTGGAGCTGCTCGGCGGGAGCCAGCCCGTGCAGGTCGTGCTCGCCGGCAAGGCCCATCCGCGCGACGAGGAGGCCAAGCGCGTGCTCAAGCGCCTGTTCGGGATGAAGGGGGCCGAGGTAATCGGCCAGCGCGTCGTCTTCCTCGACGACTACGACCTCGCCACCGCGGCCTGGCTCGTGCGCGGCTGCGACGTGTGGCTGAACGTGCCCCGTCCGCCGCTGGAGGCGAGCGGCACGAGCGGAATGAAGTCGGTCGTCAACGGTGGCCTGCAGCTGAGCGTCCTCGACGGCTGGTGGGCCGAGGGCTACGACGGCGACAACGGCTGGGCGATCCCCGGCGAGGTCGACGACGACCACCAGGCGCAGGACGACCGCGATGTCGCCGAGCTTCATCGCCTGCTCGACGAAGAGGTCCTCCCGATGTTCTACGACCGCGACGACGAAGGTTTGCCGGCGGCCTGGATCGCCCGGATTCGGGCTTCGCTGAGGACGCTCGCGCCCCGCTTCAGCGCGACGCGGATGCTCTCGGAATACTTATCCGGTCCTTACCGGGGGTCTTGACGGACGCGGGAAGGTATTTGACCTTTTCAGCGTCGTTAAGCTGAATGTTTCACCCGATTTTGACTGCAGGGGACTATGGCCTCCCGCGCGGACCAGACAAAGCCGACGGCAGCTGAGCTCGCCGACCTTTCGGCGCTTGCCGATGGCACGCTCGATCCCGCTCGCCGAGCGGACGTCGAGGCGAACATCGCGGCGTCGCCGGAGCTGACCGCGCTCTACGAGCGCGAGCGCCGGGTCGTCGACGCGCTCCACCACGCCCGCGCCACCGAGCGCGCGCCCGCCGCGCTCCGCACGCGGATCGACGCCGCGCGCCCGAGCCGGGCCCGGGCCGCACGCCGTCGCTTCGCCTACGCCGGGGCCGCTGCCGCCGTACTCGCCGCCGTGGTACTGGGGCTCGTTCTGGCGCTCCCGTCGGGGACGCCAGGCTCACCCTCGGTGTCCGAGGCGGCTGCGCTGGCCGCTCGGGGCCCGGCCACGGCCGCGCCAACCCCCGATCCGAACATGCCCGCCGCGCGGCTCCACCAGAGCGTCGGCGACGTCTACTTCCCGAACTGGACCTCGAAGTTCGGCTGGCAGGCGGTCGGGGCCCGGACCGACAAGCTCGGCGGGCGTACCGCCGTCACCGTCTACTACCGCTGGAAGGGCGAGACGATCGCCTACACGATCGTGCACGCCCCGCCGCTCGCCGAGCCGTCGTCCGCGCCGGCATCCAACTGGGATGGGACCCAGCTGCGCACGCTGGCGATCAACGGGCGTACGGTCGTGACCTGGCGGCGCGCCGGCGACACATGCGTGCTCTCGGGCACCGGGGTCAAGGCCGACGAGCTGCAGAAGCTGGCGGCGTGGAAGGTCCCGGCGGACTCCCACTAGGTGGGCCGCCGCTGACCAGGTCGGCCGCAACCCGCTGGCGGGCGCGGTGGAGCCGAGTGGTGATCGTCGCCTCGCGAACCTTCAGAGCTCGCGCGGCCTCCCGGTAGGAGAGCCCGACCACATCGATCGCGACGAGCGCGTCGCGGAAATCGTCGGGGAGTCGCGAGATTGCGGCGTAGAGCTCGGCCGACTCGACCCGCGACTCGGCCGCCGGCGCGTTCCGGTCCTCCACTAGGTCGATGTCGTCAGGGAGCGGCGTCGTCTGCGGCCGCCGCCCGGCGGCGCGCCTTGCGCTGAAGAACGTGTTGCGGAGCACGCGCAGGAGATAGCCGAGGTCGTCCACTGAGCGCAGGAACCGGGGGCGGCGGAGGATGCGCTCGAACGTCTCCTGCACGAGGTCCTCCGCCTCCTCGCGTGAGCCGCACAAGCTCCACGCCGCGCGGTAGAGCCGATCGATGTGATCGCCCAGCGCCTCGGGATCGAGCTGACGTTCGACGTTCATACGCCGCGGCCTCAGGATACGGAGGCGGGCAGGCTGCGCGTGTTAGGTGGTCTTGAGGTCCGACAGCGGTCGAGGCCCCGGGCCGACGTACCTGGCCGTCGGGCGGACCAGCCGGCCCTCGCGCTTCTGCTCGAGGATGTGGGCCGACCAGCCGGCGGTGCGGGCGCACGTGAACATCGGCGTGAACAGCTCGGGCGGGACCTCGGCGAAGTCGAGCACCACCGCCGACCAGAACTCGACATTGGTCGCGAGCACGCGGTCGGGCCGCCGCGCTTGGAGCTCGGCGAGCGCGGCCTCCTCGAGCGCCTCGGCGACCTCGACACGCGGGGCGTCGAGCTGCTTGGCGGTCCGGCGCAGCACGCGGGCCCGCGGATCTTCGGCCCGATAGACGCGGTGGCCGAAGCCCATGAGGCGCTCGCCGCGGTCGAGCAGATCCTTGACGTAGCGGTCGGCGTCGCCCATCTCCGCCACGTCGTCGAGCATCTTGAGCACGCGCAGCGGAGCGCCACCGTGGAGCGGACCCGACAGCGCTCCGACCGCAGCAGACAGTCCCGCCGCGACGTCGGCGCCGGTCGAGGCGACCACGCGGGCGGTGAACGTCGAGGCGTTCATGCCGTGCTCGGCAGCCGAGATCCAGTACGCGTCGATCGCCTCGACGTGCCGCGGGTCGGCCTCGCCCCGCCAGCGGATCAGAAAGCGCTCGGGGATCGACTTCGCCTTGTCGATCTCGCGCTGGGAAACGGGCGGCTTGCCGATCCCCCGCGCGGACTGCGCGACGAACGAGAGCGCCATGACCGACGCCCGGGCCAGGTTGTCGCGGGCCTCCTCGTCGGAAATGTCGATCAGCTGACCGAAGCCCCACTGCGGCGCGAGCATCGCCAGCGCCGACTGGACGTCGACACGCGGATCGCCCGAACGGACGCTCAGGGGATGGGGCTCCGCGGGCGGCAGTCCGGGCAGGAGCTTGCCGTCGACAAGCAGGCCCCAAACCTGCTCAAAAGGCACGGTCCCGACCAGTTCCTCGATATCGACCCCGCGATAACGCAAGGCGCCGCCGGCGCGGTCGGGCTCGGCGATCTCGGTGGCGAAGGCGACGACGCCCTCGAGGCCGGACTGGACTTCGGCGGTGGCGGTCATTCTCGATTTCTCCTGGATCAGCGCGGGGGGGCGCGAGTGGCTACGGAAGCGTAGCCGGATAGCCTTCTCGCCCCATGTCAGAGCTCCTGTTGCGTTCGGCGAGAGAGCTCGCCGCCCTGGTACGCGCCGGCGAGCTCTCGGCCTCGGAGCTCGTAGAAGCGTCGCTGCGGCGCATCGACGAGCTCCAGCCCACGATCAACGCGTTCACCTACGTCGCCCACGAGTCGGCCCGCGCGGCGGCCCGTGGGATCGCCCCCGGGGACCCCAGGCCGTTCGCCGGC
>Ga0335073_10011836_pt1 | contig 12261 bp, 8 predicted proteins | sample Lox_Sample_22_FD_207093 | JGI IMG/M metagenome (GOLD analysis project Ga0335073, IMG submission 207093) | Soil microbial communities from Loxahatchee National Wildlife Refuge, Florida, United States - Lox_Sample_2.2 | ecosystem: Environmental > Terrestrial > Soil > Wetlands | place: USA: Florida... | reverse complement strand
CGACCATCCCGTCGTCGTCTTCGACTCCCAAGGCAATTTCCTGTTCTCGTGGGGGGCGGGCTTGTTCCGCTTCCCGCATGCCATCCGCTTCGACGAGCAAGGCAACGTGTGGCTCACCGACGGGCACCACATGCAGTTCATGAAATTCACCCCCGACGGCGCGCTGCTGCAGACCATCGGCCAGCGCGGCCAGCGCGCTGACACTGGCGTGCCGGACGACGATTACTCATCGCAAGCCTGGCACAAGGTGACGCATGGCGGCGGCCCGTTCAACCTGCCGACCGACATCGCCTTCGCTCCGGACGGCGCGATGTTCATGACCGACGGCTACGGCAATGCACGCGTCCACAAGTTCTCGCCGCAGGGCGAGCATATGTTCTCCTGGGGCGAGCCAGGCACCGCGCCGGGACAGTTCAACCTGCCGCACGGCATCTGGGTCGACCGCCGCGGCCGGCTGCTGGTGGCGGATCGCGAGAACGACCGCGTGCAGGTCTTCGACCAGGAGGGGCGCCTGCTGGAAGTCTGGCCGACCGAGCTGATCGGTCCCGCCTTCTTCTATGTCGATGCCGACGACATCGTCTATGTCGCCGAGCATAACGGCGGCATGGTCAGCATCCTCACGCTGGACGGCGAGCGGCTGGCGCGCTGGGGCGATCCGATCCACCGCTCCTGCCACGGCATCTGGTGCGATTCGCGCGGCGACATCTATGTGGTGCAGCCAGGCGCCTGGACGCCACGCGTGCGTCGCGTGGTGAAGTTCGAACGGGTGTAGCCGCGTTCGAGGCATCCGGCCTGGGATCGCTGCACGGATCGCTACGACAACCGCCAGTGTGCCGACTCTGACGCCTGGTGCCCGCGCCCGTCGCTGTCATGCGAGCGAAGCAAAGCAATCTGGGTCGAGTGACGCGCGGCGCACCGACCGGGATTGCTTCGCTTCGCTCGCAATGACACGCGGCCGATAACGATGACACGTAGCCGACGATGACACGTAGCCGACGACGGCTCGTGGCCGCCGATGACATGCGGCAGCCGATGACGCGTGGCCGCGGGGATCGAGGCGTCAGGATGAGCACGCTATGCCTCGCACGGGACCCTTGCGCGGGCGATGGGCGGATGGCCGCATGAGAGGCGGCGATGCTGCGCCATCGCGCCGTTCGCCCGCAGGCCGGCATCATGCGTGGCGCGTCAAGACCGGCGTCACGCGTCGCCCGTGACGATGGGCATCAAGTCCGACGTTCGCGCCGCCTACATGTTGAGCATGGCGCCAACCAAGGCACCCTTGGCGGTGGTATTGATCGGATCTTTGGCGATATGCACCTCGCCGAGCGGGAGCGGCAATTCGATCCCCCCGAGGGTCGAGCGAATTTTGCCGAGAAAGCCCGGCGCCATGGTGGTGCCTCCGGCACACACGATCGGCATCGGATCGGTGATGCGGGGCAGTTTTTTCGATTCGGAAACCGCTGCCTGCAGCGAGGCAACGGCGGCCTCGATGACGTCCGCGTAGTACACTGACAGGGCGCGCTCGATCGGGTCGCCCCCGTTCCGGTCAAGCGAGAAGCCGTTCCCGGCACCGTTCTCCTTTCGCAAGCGGACCGTGGTCGGCGTTTCACCGGTTACCGAGGCAGCACTGCAATCGATATAGTCGCCAGCTCGGGTGGTCGCCACCGTCAGCACCGGGAGTCCAAGGTAGGCAAGACAGATGTTGCACATCCCGCCGCCGAAGCTCATGCCTATGCCGGTGAAATTGGCGTCCTTCAATTCGGCGTAGATGACGGCCAGCCCCTCATTCACCGGTTGCGTTTGATAGCCGAGCTGCTCCAGCAGGCCCTGCATTGACCGCTCGTGGAACACCAGGTCGGACGCATGGTCGGGTGGTGGGCTAGGAACACTGAAGCATAGCTTGTCGCCTGGCGTGGCCGCGCCACACAGGTGTTGCAGCAGTAGCCCGACCATCTCAAGGTTCTTCGGTTCGTTCGGATTGAGCATCCCGTTCTGCATCGGGCGACGTGCGTCACCGCTCAGGAACTTGGCAAACTCGTCAACCCGGTTGCCATAGGCGTAGATGTGATCCCCCTCGACGCGATGCAGGATATTCTCCCGCGTCAGCATTTGCTCTGTCATCTTGCTGTGCGGCAGGTCTACGAAGGCATTGAGCTGCGGACTATAACTCACCTTCTGTCCGTTGGACTTGGAAAGCACAATTCGGCTGGTGCCCAGATCGAGCCCCTTTGCGGCCGGTTGCGACTCTGGTGTGGTGGCCATCAACGACTCTCCGAGCGTTGGGGTGAGAGAATCCGGGACCTGGTCAGCCATGCGGGACAGGGGAGGCGCCGGTGCTGCGCGCGATGGGGGCATCAGTAGCTCGCTTGCACATTACCCGTTCATCATGCCGAGCATGCTGCCAATCACACGGCGCATGCCCGAATGTTGCGACGCGGAGCCGTCTGTCGCGACTGGTGTCTCGCACGTTCGTGCCTCTCCTTCGCCTTCCAACCTGCCCAGCAGGCCAACCAGCCAGTCCGATGGGGCCGCGTCAGTCGCCGGTCGTTCATTGGCCTGGTCCCTTGCGCCGGCGCCATTCCGTGTGGTGGACGCAGGCTCGCTTTGCGCCTCGCCACCTGGGCTCCCAGGCGGGCCAATCAGGTCACGCTGCTTCTGGAGCAAACGCAACACCGCGAGCAAAACCGGACGCACCTCGGCTTCAACCGCGATCCGTACTGCATGGTAGACCTCGCTCTGTGCCTGCCCTGATGCCGCACTCGCGATCGCAGACTCCGGTTGCATTCGCGTTCGCTCAATCACCTTGAGCAAAAACATGACACGCTGGTTCAGCTTGGCATTCTCAGCGAGAAGGCGATCGATTTCACGGTCTCGCAGCCGCGCAATATCTACCGCCGCCGTGGCGCCATCCCCATCGCGATCGGCCACACCCGATTGGTAGGCCAGCGCGCCGCCGTTAGTCGCTGACCGCCGACCGGATGTTGGATCAACCCCAGCCCCACTGCCGGGGGAGATATGCGACAACGCATTTTCTGCGCCTGGGCGTATTGCGCGCAGCGCGGCAACGATCTCTTCGATGGTCGCCTCTCGTTCAAGACTCACCATGGGAGGTGTCACGTCACGCTGTCCCGCACCGGCATTAGTTGCATATCCTGCCGCACCAGTCCAGCAATTGTTCAGGCTGGTACAACTCCGGAACTCGCATGTTAACAATTGGGAAACCGCTTCTGCCGTCCGCTCGGAACATCGCCCGCGAGAGACAATCGGCCGGCGGGTCACAAAATAAACCCCACCTGCCAGAATGCCGAGGTACGGATCGAATTTGACCACCCTCCCAATCCGGCCATGCTCCATACAAGAGATATCTCATTGCGATAGAAAGATTCGGAAAAATTGACCGCATGATCGAGTTAAAAAATCCCATGGACCTGTTAACCAAATACCACCTGAGCAAAGTTGTGCTCTGACCGTAGGTCGGGGTCGCAATGGGGGCAGCCCGATCCTTGCCGGCCAATCTTTGGCCACAACCGCGCCTTCGCTACACTGCCCGCCTCACCTTCAGGAGCCGGTCATGGCGTTGCTCATCGTCGATCTCCACAAAAATATCGGCAGCGCCGAGGCATGGCGCGACACGTTCGCCCAGCAGCTTCCCGACCTGGAAATCCGCATTTGGCCCGCGGCGGGCAACCTGGCGGATATCGACTACCTCGCCTTCATGCATCCCGATTTCGATGCCCTTCCCACCTTTCCGGAGCTGAAAGCCATGTTCAGCCGCGCAGCCGGGGTCGAGTCCTTCGTCGATCATCCCAGGCTGCCGAAGGCTGCCCTATGCAAGATCGAACCACCAGGCGGCGACCCGATGATGACGGAATACGTCGTCATGCACGTGCTGCGCTTGCATCGCGACATGCCCGGCTACGCGGCGGCACAGGCCAGGAAAGAGTGGCGCCGCACCACCATCGTCCGGCCCGAGCAAAGGCGCGTCGGCTTCCTCGGCTTCGGCATGATGGCGTAGGCGCCGGCGCTGATATTGCAGTCGCTCGGCTTCAAGGTCTCCGCCTGGGTGCGCAACCCGCGGCACGAAGAACAAGTTGCCATCTGGCACGGCCCTGAGCAACTTGAGCCGTTTCTGGCGCAGACCGACATCGCCGTTTGCCTGCTGCCGCTGACCCGGGAAACCGAGGGCATCTTCTGCGCCCGCACCTTTGCCATGATGCCGCGCGGGGCGATGCTGGTGAATGTCGGGCGCGGCAAGCATGTGATTGCGGCGGATCTGATCGACGCGCTCGATTCCGGACAGTTGGCCTACGCCGCGTTGGACGCGCTGTGGCCCGAGCCTCTGCCGCCGACCAGTCCGCTTTGGTTGCACCCCAAGGTCACCGTGATGCCTCACGTGGCACGGCGGCCGACAGTTGCTCAGCTCGTGACCGAGATCGCGGCGAACATAAAAAGCCTCGAAGCCGGGGGGCGGCCATTGCAGGAAGTCGACATCACGTTGGGATATTAGCACCCAACCATGAGAAGCGTGCCTATCCGGTTAGTGCAGGTTCATGACCTGGCCGGCGCCGGCCAGCCGATCGCGGCGCGGTTTCCTGCGCAAACCGGATAGGCGCAATGAATTGCGCAAACCGGATAGGCGCAATGAATTGCGACCCGCGCGTCGATTGTCATTGCGGGGCCCGCAGGCAACCGCCCCTCAGTGCCGGAAATGCCGCATGCCGGTGAACACCATTGCTATCCCGGCGGCATCGGCGGCGGCGATCACATCGGCATCCCGCACCGACCCACCCGGCTGGATCACCGCCGTGGCGCCGGCGGCCACCACTGCCTCCAACCCGTCGGCGAAGGGAAAGAACGCATCGGAGGCAGCGACGCTGCCCTGCGTCAGCGGCGCGTCCACCCCGGCGGCTTTCGCGGCGTCGGCGGACCGCCACGCGGCGATGCGGGCGGGGTCCACCCGGTTCGGCTGGCCTGCTCCGATGCCCACCGTCGCGCTGTCCTTTGCGAAGACGATGGCGTTCGACTTGACGTGCTTGCAGACCTTGAGAGCGAACAGCAGGTCGGCCAGCTCGGTGCCGGTGGGAGCGCGGCGCGTCACGATTTTCAGCTCGGCCGCGGTCACCCGCCCCGCATCGCGCGTCTGCACCAGAAAGCCGCCCGCGAGGCTGCGGAAGGTCATCCCGCTCGCCAGCGGGTCCGGCATTCCGCCGGTCAGCAGCAGCCGCAGGTTCCTGCGCCGCGCCACCGCGGCGATCGCCGCCGCGTCAGCATCGGGGGCGACGATCACCTCGGTCAGGATCGCCGCGATCTTCTCCGCCGCCGCCAGGTCGAGCGTCCGGTTCAGCGCGACGATGCCGCCAAACGGCGAGACCGGATCGCAGCGGAAGGCCAGATCCCAGGCCTCGGCCAGCGTCGCCGCCGAGGCCACACCGCATGGGTTGGCGTGCTTGATGATCGCCACCGTGGGGGCGTCGAACTCGGCGACGCATTCCAAGGCGGCATCGGTGTCGGCCAGGTTGTTGTACGACAGCTCCTTGCCCTGCACCTGCCGCATGGTCGCGACACCAGGCCGCGTGCCGTTGACATAGAAGGCCGCCTGCTGATGCGGGTTCTCGCCATAGCGCAGCGTCTGGCGCAGCGTGCCGGCGATGGCGAGGCGGTGCGGCAACATGTCACCCCGCTGCGCCGCGAACCAGGCGGCGATGGCGGCGTCGTATGCGGCGGTGCACGCATAGGCCTCGCCGGCCAGGCGGCGGCGCGTTGCCAGTGTCGTGCCACCCTGGGCGGCAATCTCCGCCAGCACGGCGTCGTACTGCGCGGGCTCGGTCAGCACGGTGACGAAGTCGTGGTTCTTGGCGGCGGCGCGGATCAGGGCGGGGCCGCCGATGTCGATGTTCTCGATGCAGTCGTCCGGTGGAGCGCGGCAGGCAACCGTGGCCTCAAACGGATAGAGGTTCACCACCACCAGATCGATCGGTGCAATGTCATGCGCCTGCATCTGCGCGACATGTTCCGCCACATCGCGGCGGCCCAGGATGCCGCCGTGGATCTGCGGCACCAAGGTCTTCACCCGCCCGTCCAGGATCTCGGGAAAGCCGGTATGGTCGGAGACCTCGGTCACCGGCACGCCTGCCTCTCGCAATGTGCGCGCCGTGCCGCCGGTGGACAGGATTTCCACCCCCTGCCCCGCCAGCGCCACCGCGAACGGCACCAGTCCCGCCTTGTCGGAGACGGAAAGCAGCGCGCGGCAAATGGGGACAATCTCGGTCATGGCGGAGTCTCCGCGGATTTGTTGCGGTGCGGGATACTCCCCGCGGAGACGCGCCGCCAGGGACGGGCCCGGCGATCGTGTCCGGCAACCGCCGAGCAAGCTTGCCCAGCACCGCCATCCCGCGGCGCCAACAGGTAGGATCTGGGTCGGCGGCGACCCGGCCGGTATGGGTCCGCGGCGACCCGGCTGGTGGCGCGAGGACGGCGTTGCCGGGACCGTCGGGCGTTTGACGGCGGGGCGGATGCTTCGGTGGATTACCCCTCGAACGGGTCCTTCATCAGGATCGTGTCGTCGCGCTCGGGGCTGGTGGAGAGCAAGGTGACGGGGGCCTCGACCAGTTCCTCGATGCGGCGGACGTATTTCACCGCCTGCGCCGGCAGGTCCGCGACCGAGCGCGCGCCGCGGGTCGAGCCCGCCCAGCCTTCCAGTGTCTCGTATTCGGGCTGCGCTGCTGCCTGGGCACCGGGCGCGGCGGGCAGGTGCCGCATTGGCTTTTCTGCGATGTGATAGCCGACGCAGAGCTTCAGTTCCGGCAACCCGTCCAGCACGTCGAGCTTGGTGAGCGCGAGGCCCTGAATGCCGCCCACCTTCACCGCCTGCCGCACCAGCACCGCATCGAACCAGCCGCAGCGGCGGCGCCGGCCCGTGTTCGTGCCGAACTCCACCCCGCGGTCGCCGAGCAATTGGCCGGTCGCGTCGCTGAGCTCCGTCGGGAACGGGCCAGAGCCGACGCGCGTGGAATAGGCCTTGGCGATACCGAGCACGAACCCGACCGAGGACGGCGCCATGCCTGACCCCGAAGCCGCGGTCGCCGCGACGGTGTTGGACGACGTGACGTAGGGATAGGTGCCGTGGTCCACATCCAGCATCACCGCCTGGGCGCCCTCGAACAGGATGCGGCGCCCGGCGCGACGGGCCTCGTCGAGGCGCTCCCAGACCGGCTCGGCGAAGGGCAGCAGACGGGGCGCCAGCGCCATCAGCCGGTGGAGCAAGTCCGCTTTCTCGAAGGTGGGCGCGCCGAGGCCGGCCAGCAGCGTGTTGTGATGCAACAGCAGTTCGTCGAGCTTGGCCGCCACGGTGTCCGGCTCGGCGAGGTCGGCGAGGCGGATGGCGCGGCGCGCCACCTTGTCCTCATAGGCGGGGCCGATGCCGCGGCCGGTGGTGCCGATCTGGCGGGCGCCGCGCGCGGCCTCGCGGGCGCGGTCGATCGCCGGGTGCAGCGGCAGGATCAGTGCGGCGTTCTCGGCGATGCGCAGGGTGTCGGGCGTGACGGTCAGACCCTGGGCCCGCACCTTGTCGATCTCGGCCAGCAGCGCCTCGGGATCCACCACCACGCCGTTGCCGATGATTCCGAGTTTTCCCCGTACCAGGCCGGAGGGGAGCAAGGACAGCTTGTAGGTCTGGTTGCCGACCACGAGGGTGTGCCCGGCATTATGGCCACCCTGGAAGCGCACGACGATATCGGCGCGGCTGGCGAGCCAGTCCACCACCTTGCCCTTGCCCTCGTCGCCCCATTGGGCGCCGATCACCGTCACGTTGGCCATGGCTATGCCTCCAGGCTCGCGCCCCGCGGCGTGGCGAGGTCGCGCCGCCGAGCTGCTGTCTAGCCGTTATGCGTGGGAGTGCAACAAGCGGGAGCCAACCGGTACCGTGGCGGGCACCGTGGAGGGCAGCGCGAGGTCGCAGGCTGATCCCGCGACCATCTCGCTCAGCGCGCGGCAGGGTGGCCGCGTTCTCAGGGCGCTGTTGCGGTGGCCTCGCGGGCGAGCGTACCCAGCAGCATGCGCATGGCAGTCACGGTCGCATCGCCTTCCGCGCCGACGCCGTGCCGTTGCGCCAGCCAGGCGGGATCGTTGCTGCCGAGCCAGGTGACGCCTGCCTCGTCCTGCCAGACCAGAGCGCGCAATGGCAGGTCGATGCCGATGGTCTGCGCCGCCTGCATCAGCGGCGTGCCGCCCTTGGCGTTGCCGAATATCAGCAGCTCGGTCGGGCGCAGGGGCAGGCCGACCGTGGCGGCGCCGGCGGCATGGTCCACGCGGGCGAACAGGGTCAGGCCGCGCGCCTGGATCGCCGCAACGAGACGGTCGGCGGTCTGCCTCGGGTCGAACGCGCTGCGGTGGGTGATGAGGCCGGGGACGGTCATGCCATTGGCTCCTGAGCGACTTGATCGGTCCATCATTGGGGCGATGGCGGTCGATGGGTGGGGCAGTGGCGGGATCGTGCACCGGCGGCTGGCCGCCAGTCTTGGACGCAGCGACCGATATCTTCACAGGCGGCAATGTCGCGTGATGGCGGGACTGCTATAAGCGTCGGCCGTGCCCGCCTGGCGAAATGGTAGACGCAGCGGACTTAAAATCCGAAGCCGAAAGGCGTGCCGGTTCGAATCCGGCGGCGGGCACCACGCGGTACCGCCGCCTGCGACGTGCCGGCCGGTCAATCTCGGGCAACAGCGGAGTGCCTATCCCGCAGGCTGTGGTGTCTGCGATGCGGTCGATGCTGCGCTGTCACCTGCGGCAGCGGCGCCCGAAGGCGCCGCATCGCCATGGTGGCGCGACCACCATCCCACGGGCAGCTCAACCAACGAGGAATGGCGCTATTTGCGGCAGGCCCAGCTCCCGCCAGAGAGCTGCACGATATGCCCGCCCGGCATAGACAGACATTCATCAATACTGAGCTTGCAGTGGCGATCCTTATACATTGACTCAATTCCAACGCGGCAGTCGGGGTCTCGTTCCTGAGCCATAACAATAAATCTGACAGTTCTGGACTGATTCTTGAGTGCGTCTGGAATCTGCTGAGCGGCAGCCTGCCGCGGCAGGCAGGTGGACATCAGCCCTGCCGTGAGGAGAACGGCTGCTCCGAGAGACACGAACTTGGCAATTGGCATATTTCTCTCCCCTGCGAGTCCTATGGCTGTCCCGATCGTTGCAACTCGGTCCACAAATGGCAAGATAAATCGACAGCGCACGCAAATGCATGCGTCGCTTTGAAACGACGCATTCAGATCAGGGCGGCGGTCGTGCCGAGCCATGGCCGGGTTCGCAGTCTGCCGCAATTGCAACGCACCGTAGGGAAGGTCGGCACCAAACCTTCGCTTCCCGCCGCCCGCTCACCCCGGCAGCCACGGCTCCGGCGCGCGGCAATCGATGTCGGTCGCGACATCCACCACCACCGTCTCGTCCGACGCCAGCGCCTCCTGCAACGCCGGTGCGAGCTGCGATGGTTGATCTACCCGGATCCCCCGCAGCCCGAACACCCGCGCCACATCCGCGAAATTCGTCGGCCCGAACCGCACCAGCTCGCGCACGTCGCCGGGCTTGTTGCCTTGCTGGCGCTGGATGTTCGGCCAGCCCTGGCCGAAGCCCGAGTTGTTGTTGATCACCAGCACCACCGCGATGCCGCGCCGCCGCGCCGTTTCAAGTTCCGTCAGGTGGTAGTAGATCGCGCCGTCGCCCGACCAGCAGATCACTTTTCTCCCCGGTGCCGCGCATTTCGCTCCCAGTGCGGCCGGGAACGACCAGCCCAGCGAACCCGCGGCACGCAGGTAGGTCTGCGCGGTACCGTTCAGTTCGATCAGCGTGGATGTCCAGATGCCGGAATAGCCGGTGTCGGCCACCAGGATGCCGTCTTCCGGCAGCGCGCGGGTGATCTCGGAGCATAGCCGGTCTGGATAGATCGGCACCGAATTCTGTGCCAGCGAGGGCGCACGCGCCTCGCGCCAGGCGGCGACGATCCCGGCGGCGCGGTCGGCAAACGCGGTGTCGCGCGCGCGACCTGTGCCTGCACCTGACCCGGAGGAACCAAGTGCCGTCAGCAGCTTGGCCAGCGTCGCCTTGGGATCGCCCATCAGCCCGAGCGTATGCGGATAGGATCGCCCCAGTTCCAGCGGATCGATGTCGATCTGTACACACTGCGTGTCGAGTTTCGGAATGCGCCAAGTATGCGTGACCTGGTCGCCAGTGTGGCAGCCGACGAACAATACCATGTCGGCTTCGTGCACGATCTGGTTGGCGGGCGGCGCGCCATAGTTGCCGACGCAACCAATCGAAAGACGGTCGCGCGTCGGGATGGTGCCGCGCGCACCCAATGAAGTGCCGATCGGCGCCGCCAGCGCGCGGCCCAGTGCCAGCAGTTCCGGCCCCGCCTGCGACGCCGCGACGCCCGCGCCGGCAACGATCGCCAAGCGCTTCGATCCGCGCAGCGCGGCGGCGGCACGCTCTATTTCGTCATCCGCCGGCGTGGGACGGAACGGCGGCATGCGCAATTGGAAGGCGGGGTCAACGCCGGCTGGTTCGGACACGCTGCCGGTTTCGATGATGTCGCCTTGCAATCCGTTGATGTCGAGATGCGCGGGACGCGGCGTCCCCGTCATCGCCGCACGCCAGGCCTGGCGGAGCAAACGCGGCAGGTCGGCGGCGGCATCAACCTCCGCTGTGAACTTGGTCACTGCGGAGAACATCGGATGATGTGCAATCTCCTGATAGGCATTGCGATGTTGGTGCGCCGGCGGCTTGTGGCCGGTGATGGCGATCACCGGGCTGTAACCGAGGAACGCGTCCTGCAACCCGGAGGCGAGATTCGCCGCGCCGACCGATTGCGCGAAGCAGATGCCGGGACGGCCGGCAACGCGCGCGTAACCGTCGGCCATGTATGCGACGGCCTTCTCGCTGTGTCCCAGCACGCGCTGCACGTTCAGCGTGCCGAGTTCGATCAATGTGCGACGGATCACCGCGTCGATGAAGAACACATGCGTGGTGCCGTTGGCGGCCAAGCTGCGGGCCAGCCATTCGGCACCGGTCAATTGCTCTGTTGCCATGCCCGTTTCCTCCGCTGGCATTGGCCAGGACTGTAGGTGCGGGATGCGGGCGCGACAATGCCGCGGCGGCGGCGACCTATCCGCGAACTATCTTGCGCTCACATTGGCTTGCGCTAACGTCCATGGGTCTTGGGGAGTGGAGGCGAACATGTCCTCGGCGGCACAGCTCTTGACGGGACAATTCCTCGATTGGATCGCCAGCGGCCGGCGCACGCATGACGATGTCATGGCAACCTGGCAAAGCTCCTGTCCACGGCTGTCGATTTGGGAGGATGCGATGATCGGCGGACTGGTGCGCTTCGCCGGGGATGCCGAGCGCACGGTGGTGCTGACGCCGCGCGGCCAGGCGATGCTGGAGGCGCAACCGCCGGTTGCCACGCGCCTGGCGGCTGACTGATCTTCGCGCGTCCGCTCGTCGCGCGTCGGGTGCTCACGCCCACGTCAGCGCTTGCGCTGGCGCTGGAATTCGAGAAAGCGGCTCATCAGCTCGCGTGGCTCGTCGGTTTCCCACGCGGCGGCGAAGCAGTCGACGCCGCGCTGAATTGCGGCGCCGACCGGCAATGTTTCCCAATCGGCGAGCAACGATTTTTGCAGACGTATGGCACGCGGGCCGGAGGCGACGATGCCGGCCAGCGCCTTCTCCACCGCCGCGTCCAGTTGCGCCGGCGGCACCACTTCCTCCACCAGGCCCCAGGCGAGCGCCGTCGCAGCGTCGATAGTCTCGCCCGTCAGCAGCAGGCGCCGCGTCCGGCCCCAGCCGATCAGGCCCGGCAGCAGCGCCGCCTCGACCACCGACGGAATCCCGACCCGCACCTCCGGCATGCCGAACCGCGCGGTGTTGGCGGCGACGCGCAGGTCGCAGGCGGCGGCGAGTTCCAGCCCCGCACCGAGCGTCCAGCCCCGAATGCAGGCGATCGCCGGCACGGGCAGGCGGCGAAAGGCGTCGCAGCTTCGGTGCACCAGGGTGATGAAGTCGCGCGCGGAGGCGGAATCGAGCGTCGCCATTTCCGCGATGTCGGCACCGCCGATGAAGGCACGCTCGCCGGCACCGCATAGTACGACGGCACGAAGCCGATCATCGCCGACGAGGCGCTCCACGGCCGCGATCAGCGCGGTCATGGTCGCGCGATTCAGCGTGTTCAGCTTCGGGGCGTTCTCGATCGTGACCCAGGCC
>Ga0335073_10011835_pt1 | contig 12262 bp, 15 predicted proteins | sample Lox_Sample_22_FD_207093 | JGI IMG/M metagenome (GOLD analysis project Ga0335073, IMG submission 207093) | Soil microbial communities from Loxahatchee National Wildlife Refuge, Florida, United States - Lox_Sample_2.2 | ecosystem: Environmental > Terrestrial > Soil > Wetlands | place: USA... | reverse complement strand
GCTCAATTACCGCATGCTGGATCGATTGCGGCCCCTGGTTCTCGAGCAGATGGGCCTGAGCGAAGCTTTGCGGCAACTGATCGCATCGTGCCAGATCCGCTATCCACACATTACCTGGTTGCTGACGATATCCCGAAACTTCGATGAGCCAGCCGAAGCGGTGAGCCTGACGCTGTATCGGGTTGTCCAGGAAGCGGCAACCAATGCCATCCGGCATGCGCACGCCTCAACAGTCGAAATTCGCCTGAAGCGGCGGGTCAGCGAAGGTCTCTCCCCGGCAAGCGTGGCGCCGAGTGTCCTTCTCACGGTAGAGGACAACGGGAGGGGCCTGCCAGACAATCTTCGCTCCGGTTTCGGATTTTTGGGAATGACAGAGCGTGTTCGCCAGCTTGGCGGCACGTTGACGATCGGCAACGCTCGCCCGACGGGCGTCATCCTTCAGGCCGAAGTTCCAGAGCAGAAGCAAGCGATCATCGCGGAGCCGGTGGATGCGGATTCTACTGATTGAGGACCATCCTATTGTCAGGCAGGGCTGCCGCCGCCTGTTGCAGGGCGTCCGTGGGACAGAGGTGCGCGAGGCCATCAATGCCGTGGACGGGTTGCGCCTGAGCCATGAATTTTCCCCGGAAATTATCCTTCTGGACTTGCGGCTTCCAGACGGCAATGGTCTCGACTTGCTCGAGTCCCTGATGTCGTGCGACCCTGTTCCGAAGATCATCATCTTCAGTATGTACGAAGATCCAGTCTTCGCTGCGCGAGCGCTGGAAGTCGGCGCCAAGGGGTATATCACAAAAAATGACGATCCCGACGTACTCTTACAGGCGATCGATAAAGTCCGTGACGGTGGGGTGTTCCTGACCGCATCCATGGCTGAGAAATTGGCGCTTATGACTACGAACGCCGGGAATGATCCCCTGCGCGACCTGTCAAGCCGGGAACACGAGGTGCTCGATCTGCTTGGTCAAGGCATGACGTTGGCGGAAATCGCGGACCGATTGAAGGTGAGTTATCGAACATCCGCGGGCATCGCGGCGCAGGTCAGGAGCAAGCTCAATGTCAACAGTACTGCCGCCCTGATCAAGTGGGCTGTCGAGCATCAAAGGCTGGCTTCCGGCGGCGTGCGATGACGGCGCTGCCGGACGCAATGCTGCACCAGAGCTTGGCGCTTGCGGCGTAACCGCCGGCGCATGTCGTCGAACGCATTCTGAAGCTGATGGTCGCGGTCCTCGATCAGCTTGCAGACCGCCAGATATCGCTCGTGGTTCCCGCGCGACGTATCGGACATGGTGGCGGCGATCTCTGCAAGCGCACACTCGCAGAACCGGTCCAGCGCAACCGGGTGCAGCGCCCGCAGCTCCTTCCAATCCCGCTCCGCAAGATGACGCTCCATGGTCAGGCTTCGATGGGTGTGCGCCGATCCGCGGATCCTCCTCGCCGTTTGCGCCTCCGCGGTTACACGTCTCCCCAATCCGCTCAAAGATGCGCCAGGATCTCCTCCGCCTTGCTGACCTCGAACCCTCCGGGCTGCTCGATCGCCAGATACGTCACCTTGCCGTCCTGGGCGATCAGCGCATAACGCTGGCTGCGCACGCCCATGCCGCGCCCGACCAGATCGAGCTCCAGCCCCATCGCCTTGGCGAATGCGCCCGACCCGTCGGCCAGCATCGTCAGCTTGCCGTCCGCTCCCTGTTGCTTGCCCCAGGCGCCCATGACGAACGCATCGTTCACCGCGATGCAGGCGATGGTATCCACCCCCTTCGCCCGGAACGCTTCCGCGTTCTCCACGAACCCCGGCAGGTGCCGATTGCTGCAGGTCGGCGTGAACGCCCCCGGCACCGCGAACAGCACCACTTTCTTGCCCTTGAAGATCTCGTCGGTGGAGGCCTCCTTCGGCCCATCCGGGGTGGCCGTCATCAGTTTCATAGACGGGATCGTGTCGCCGACCTTGATCGTCATGGGTTTGCCTCACTCCTGGTGGACCTTCCAACCGCTCCCTCCTAGCGCTGGCGCCCGCCGGAGTCACGCCAGCCGGACATGGCTTGCAGCCGCCGGGGAACGGACCCAAATCGATCGCATGGCACGCAAACCAAACCCGGCTTCGCCGTCCGCCGATCAGTTCCTCACCGGCCAGCTTCTGATCGCCATGCCTGTCATGGCCGATCCACGCTTCGCCCAAAGCGTCATCTACGTCTGCGCTCACACGCCGGATGGCGCGATGGGGTTGGTGGTGAACCGACCGCTTGCCAAACCGAGCTTCGATGACCTGCTGCGTCAGCTCGAGATCGAGCCGCTGCCCCCGGCCCGCCGCATCCGGCTGTGCGTGGGCGGCCCGGTCGATAACGCCCGAGGTTTCGTCCTGCACACCACCGACTGGACCGGCGAAGGCAGCCTCAAGGTCAACGACGCGCTGGCGCTGACGGCCAGCCTGGACGTGCTGAAAGCGCTCGCCGAGGGCGGCGGCCCGCGCGAGGGGATCCTGGCACTCGGCTATGCCGGCTGGGGGCCCGGCCAACTCGAGGCCGAGATCCACCAGAACGCCTGGCTGTCGCTTCCGGCGCAGGAGCACCTGGTATTCGGCGCCGAGCACGAGACCAAGTGGCGCCGCGCCCTGGCCACAATGAAGATCGACCCGCTGCTGCTGTCCGGTTCGGCCGGCCACGCCTAGTGCGGCGCCGCACCATCTTGTTCGGCGCGGTGGCGGCGGCGTTGCCGGCGATCGCGAGCGCCGCCAACCCGACATCCAACAGCGCGAGCAACATCAACCAGGGCGACACCGGCTCCACCATTGCCCCCCAGCTTCCCACCCCAGCCGCCGGCGAGGACAGTGCGCCGCAGCAATACCTGATCGCTGCCCGCCAAGCGCTCGCCTCCGGCCGTACCGGCGAGGCGCAGGAGGCGCTGGAGCGGGCGGAGACGCGGCTCGCCGACCGGTCCACGCCGCTGTTCCGCACCGACGAAGTGGCGCGCGGCCCGGTGATCAACGAGGTGCGGCAGGCCCGCGAGGCGCTTGGCTCCGGGGATCGCATGCAGGCCATGCAGCTCACCGAGCAGGCGCTGGCGACGCTGCAGCACCGCTGAACGGCGGTTAAGCCTTCCGTAGAGAGTTCAGTGTCTCCTCCGGGCGAATGCGCCCCGAGGAGGAATCGCGATGTCGTCGCCACCGCTTGCCCTCGACCACCGGCCCGTCATGGCCGAACTGGCCGACGTGTTCCGCACCGTCTTGGACGACCCCGAGATCGCGATCACCGAGGCAACTTGTGCCGACGACGTCCCGGGCTGGGATTCGATGACCCACATCGCACTGGTCGTGGAAGCCGAGTGCCGCTTCGGCGTCACCTTCGCCGCAGTCGAGCTCGACAGTCTGCGTCGTGTCGGTGATCTGGCCCGGCTGATCGAGGTCAAGCTCGGCGCCGGCTGACCGCGGCCCGTGCTATTCAACTCCTATATTTTCATTCTGGCGTTCCTGCCGCTGACGCTGGCCGGGTTCTGGCTGGCCGCTGGGCTTGGCAGGACGGTCGCCGGCTGCTGGCTGGTGGTGGCGTCGCTGCTGTTCTACGGCTGGTGGCGGCCGGGCGACGTGCCGTTGCTGGTGGTTTCTGTCGCGGCGAATTACGCGGCATCGCGACTGATCGCCGCAACCGCCGGCCGGCGGGCGCAGGACTGGCTGCTGGCGGCCGGCATCGCGGCCAACCTGGCGTTGCTGGTCCGGTTCAAATATCTGGCGACGCTGTTAGGGTTGGCCGGCATCCCAGCGGCGACGCCGGTGCTCCCGCTGGGGATCAGCTTCTTCACCTTCACTCAGATCGGCTTCCTGATCGATTGCCGCCAGGGGCTGGCGCGCGAGCGAGGCTGGCTCAGCTACGCGCTGTTCGTGACCTTCTTCCCGCATCTGATTGCCGGGCCGATCCTGCACAACCGGGAGATCATGCCACAGTTCGCGGCCGCCACGACGTATCGGGCCTCGGCGGACAACGTCGCGGCGGGGCTGGCGATATTCCTGATCGGGCTGTTGAAGAAATGCCTGCTGGCGGACCCGCTGGCCGCGACCGTCGCGGCCGGCTTCGCCCATCCGCACGAGCTGGCCTTGTTCGGGGCCTGGCAGACCGCGACGAGCTATTCGCTGCAGCTCTATTTCGACTTCTCCGGCTATTCGGATATGGCGATCGGCATCGCCCGCATGTTCAACCTGCGATTCCCGGCCAATTTCAACTCGCCGTACAAATCGCAGAGCGTCATCGATTACTGGCAGCGCTGGCACATGACGCTGACGCGCTATCTGATGATGTATCTCTACAATCCGATCGCGCTCCGCGTGACGCGCCGGCGGGTCGCCCGCGGCCTTGCAGTCAACCGGCAGGGGCAGGCAACTGCCGGGGGCTTCGCCGCGATGGTGCTGCTGCCGATCTGGATCACCCTGGCGCTGGCCGGGGTATGGCACGGCAGCGGGGCGACGTTCCTGGTCTTCGGACTGCTGCACGCGGCTTATCTGTCGGTGAACCATGCCTGGCGCCTGTTTTGCCCGCGCCCGCGCGGGCAAGGCGCGGCCGCCATCGTCGGGCGGATCGCGCTGACCTATGGCTGCGTGCTGGTCGGTTCGGTAGTGTTCCGTGCCCCTTCCCTGTGGTCGGCTGGTCAGGTGCTGGGCGGCATGCTGGGGCTGCACGGCGTGTCGATTGGGTTCGCGGATACGAAGGAGGCGATGCGTGCCGCCGCGCTGACGGGATGGATCGCGACGCTCTACGCTATCGTTTGGGCGGCGCCGAACACGCAGCAGATCATGCGCGCCTGCGGGCCGACGCTGGAGGCGGTGCGGCCCGGCCCACTGCCCTGGCTGACCTGGCGAACCACCCTTCCCTGGGCCGCGGCACTCGGCTGTGCCGCGGCGGTCGGACTTGGCGCACTCGGCGGTACTGGTGAGTTTCTCTACTTCCAGTTCTGATACCGAAAGCCCTCTCCCCTTGCGGGAGGGGGTTGGGGGAGGGGGCGGGGCCAGTGGGGCACCATACCCTCGAGCTCGACGGAGTACGCTGGCACCACCGCCCCAACACCGAGGAGATAGCCGCCACAAGACCGGCCCTGACGGCGGACGCGGTCATCGGGAACCGTTGTCGCCCAGCACCTATCTCGCCGCGGTCGCCCTCGCCGGGGCAGCAGCGTTCGCGCTGATCTGGGCCTGGGTGGCGACGGTGCCGCTTGCCTTCCTCGATCCGGAATATCCAGCCTGGCTGGCGAAGGAGCAGATGCTGGCGCGGTGCGATCTCGGCTCCCTGCTGGTGGTCGGCGACTCGCGCGCGGCCGTCGATATCGAACCCACCCGGTTGCCGGTGAAGACGACCAACCTCGCCGTGGGAGGCGGCGAGCCGATCGAAGCCTATTCCGCGGTTCGCCGCGCGCTGGCCTGTCCGGAGCCGCCGGCGCGGGTGATCGTGTCGTTCGATGCGGGCCATTTCATGCGCCCCGACCTGCTCTGGGAACGCAGCGTCGGGTTCGGGTTCCTCGGCGCCACCGAGGTCGCCGCGCTGCGCCGCGTGTCGCAGCGACTAGGGGATATGTCGATCTATGGAATGAAACGCGCCGACGGCCTGCCGCCGCGGGTGCGGGCAGCACTCTATTCGGTGCGTTTCCCGTCGCTCTATTTCGCCAGCCTCGTGCATGGCGGCGTGCTGCTGCGCTGGTGGGAAAACGACGCATCGCTGCATCGCGCGATGGCTTCACGCGGCCAGTATTTCTTCGGCACCGCACCGGGCTCCGACGCAGTGGCGGTGGAGGGCGATCTTGATCGCTTCGCGCCGCTGCCGGTGCTCGACTGGTATTTCGATCGTACGCTGGCGTTGCTTGCCGCGCGCGGCATCGAAGTGGACTTCATCGCGATGCCGATGAACGACGCAACGGCACGCGCGGTGCGGCCAGTGCTGCGCGACGGGTTCGCCGCGTATCTGGCGTCTTATGCGGCCCGCTACCCGAATTTCCATGTCGTGGGCGATGTGATGCCACACTGGCCGGACCGGTTCTTCGGTGACGAATTCCTGCACCTCAATCCCGGCGGTGCGGCGCTGCTCAGCACCGGGCTTGGCACTTGGCTGTCGAAGCGACACAGCACACCGGTCGGCGTCGCGCGCCCGTCACTGCCGCTCAGCGGGGCATGATCACACGGGTGATAATGCGGGGGGTCAGAGACGGATGGAGCGAAGACAAACCCGCTTGATGTTCACGCCCGGCAGTTGGAACAGCTCTCCCGACTACACCTGCGTTTTAGCACAAGCATCGGACCTCAGCGGTGCATGACAGCCGGCGTCCAGTTCGCCGCCCGCCGTGCGAGCCGTGCCTCAGTCGTCTCCCCCTCGTAATCCGGCGAAGCGGGCACCGCGATGAACGCCGCCCGATCGCGCAGCGCGTTGGTGTTAATTACGGCGCGCAGTCCCGATCCGGTCTCACACACCGCGCCGATATAGACCCCACATCGGCGGCAAATCAGGTAATCCGCGGTGCGCGACCCGAACCGGTACATCTCGACCAGACTCCAATCGTCCGAGCAGATTTCGAACAACCCGTCCGGGTCTGAAACAGTGCGCGTCGCATGCGCCCGACAGAACGAGCAGGCGCACGCACGCAGCGCATTGTCCGCCGGCGGCCTGTTAAGACGCAGCCGCGTGCGGATCACCCCGCAATGGCAGCTTCCGACATGCTCCATCGAAACCCCGCTCAGCGTCACACAAGCGGCCGAGCGATGTGCTCCTTGTAAACGGGCCGCGTCAGCAGCCGGTCGTACCACGCGCGCAGATGCGGAATCTCCGGCCGGTCGAATTCCATCGTGAACCAGCGGTGCACGTGCACGCCCCAGGCGATGTCGCACAGCGTCAGCTCGCTGCCGGCAATGAACGGATACTTGCCGAGCTCCGCCGCGATCATCGCCCAGGCGCCCCCGGCCTCCTTGATCGCCTGTGCGATCACCGCCTGGTCCCGCTGCTCTGGCTTCGTACGCACCAGGTTGACGAAGATCGTACCCTGCGGCCGGTTCATCACCGTCTGCTGCGCATCCAGCCAATGGTCCACATTTGCGCGCGCATGATGTTCCTGCGGCCAGAGCGTCGTTCCCGGCGCATGCGCGTTGCACAGGTATCGCAGGATGGCGTTGCTCTCCCACAGGGTGAAGTCATCCTCCTGCAACGTAGGCACCAGCCCGGTGGGGTTCATCGCGCGATACTCGGCGGTGTCGGTCTTATCGAACGGACCGCCGACATCGATCCGCTCATACGGCAGCTTCAGTTCTTCGAGCAGCCAGATCACCTTCATCACATTGCTGGACGTGCTGCGGCCCCACAGGATGCGGCGCATTGTGGTTCTCCTCCTTGGCTCGATGTGGCCGGAACCTAGGCCGGTTGCGCCATGCCGGGAAGCGGGGCAAACCGGCGCGCATGAGGAGACCGAGCGAGCACACCGTCGCCGCGCTTTCGGTGCTGGCCGCCGGCGTGGCGCTGGGGATCGCGCTCGCGGCCCAGCACCTGGGCGGGATGGTCCCCTGCGCGCTCTGTTTGCTGGAGCGCTGGCCCTATCGCATCGCGATCGTGTTGTCGCTGGCGGCGTGTTTCCTGCCCGCTGTGTTGGCCCGCGTGAGCCTCGCCCTGGTGGCGCTGGTCATGCTTGCTGGCGCCGGGCTAGGAGCCCTGCATGTGGGCGTGGAGCAGGGCTGGTGGCCGAGCCCGCTGCCGGAATGCGCCGCCCCGCCGATCGCGACCGGCAGCATCGCGGCCCGCTTGGCCACCATGCCGGCGCGACCATCCAAGCCGTGCGATGCGCCGACCTTCCTGATCCCGCATCTGCCGGTCTCGATGGCCGCGATGAACCTGATCTTCGCGTTGGCCTTCGCGGTCCTCCTGGCGGTCTTCCTCTCGGGCGCCGGATCGGGGAGGCGGGCATGAGACTGCCCGGCGATCTGCCGGAACGTGCGGCAGTGCACCGGATGATCCGGGTCGATCACGCCGGCGAGTATGGCGCAGCCCGGATCTATGCCGGCCAGCTCGCGCTGCTCGGCCGCGGCGAGGCAGGCCCGGTGCTGCGCCATATGCGAGCCCAGGAACAGCGGCACCTGGAGGCGTTCGAGGCACTGATCGGCGGCCGCCGTGTTCGCCCGACCGCTCTCCTGCCGCTCTGGCACCTGGCGGGATACGCGCTGGGCGCCGCCACCGCGGCATTGGGGCAGCGCGCGGCGATGGCCTGCACAGTGGCGGTCGAGGAAGCGATCGACGCCCACTATGCCGGGCAGATCGCCGCCCTGGAAGACACCGAGCCGGAGCTGAAAACCACTCTGGAAGCGTTCCGCGCCGAGGAGCTGGAGCACCGCGAGATCGGATTGGCACGCGGCGCCACCGACACGCCTGGCTACCGGCTGTTGTCGGCCGCGATCAAGGCCGGCTGCCGCGTCGCGATCGCGCTGAGCGAGCGAATCTGACCGATTCCAGCCACAATCGAATGAATTTTCGCTCTGGACGCCGCATATGCTTGCGTTCCGGCCAACAAAGGCGCAACGCTTAGGCAGCCCAAATTTCCGGCGAGGGGGCCGCACGGAAGAAGGAGCCGCAAAGCATGATCACACGTGCCGCGGGAGCATTGGCGATTGGCATCGCCGCAACCGTCGGACTGCCGAGCCCGGCCACGGCGAAGATGGACCTGCAACTCGGCCCGCAGGGGCTGCAGGACAGCGACGGCACCCTGATCACCGTGGGAACCGCAGGGATGCAGTCGAACGTGGCCGGCGCGAATCAACCGGGAAAAGGGGACGATCCCTATTACTTCAACATCCCCAGCGAACGACCGGTCGAAAGCGCTCCCGGAATCCTGTTCCGCATCCCGTTCGGCGACGACGGATCGCGCTGACCCGCCGGGGCCGGCGTGGTGCGCCTGCCCGCCATGACTAAGGGGTAGCACGGCGCCGGCAGGCGCCCTGGCCGGTGCAGGCTGTTCCATATTATCCTCCCCGCAATCAGCAGGGGAGCACGATGATGCAGCGGCGGGATGTGTTGAAATTGGCGTTGGCCGGGACGGCCGCGCTTGCCGCGCCGGGCATCGTGCGGGCGGAAGGCCAGACCACCATCACCTTCATCCCGCAGGCTGACCTCGCCTCGTTCGACCCGGTCTGGACCACTGCCGACATCACCCGCAATTTCGCCGGCGCCGTGTTCGACACGCTTTACGGCTTCGATGCCTCCTTCGCGCCGCAGCCGCAGATGGTCGAAGGGCATCAGGTCGAAAGCGACGGCAAGCTGTGGGAGATCCGCCTGCGCGACGGGCTGATGTTCCACGACAAGACGCCGGTGCTGGCGCGTGACTGCGTCGCCACGATCAAGCGTTGGGCGACGCGCAATCCGCTGGGACAGGCGATGATGGCGCGCGTCGATGAGCTCGCCGCCGCCTCGGACAAGGTGATCCGCATCCGGCTGAAGAAGCCGTTCGCCCTGGTACCGATGGCGCTCGCGCAGACCGATTGCGCGATCATGCCGGAGCGGCTCGCGGCGACCGATGCGATGAAGCAGGTCCCCGAGGCGATCGGCAGTGGCCCGTTCCGCTTCCTCCCCGCCGAGCGCATTCCCGGCGCCCGCGTGGTATTCGCCAAGAACACCGACTACGTCCCTCGCCCGAGCGGCGTGCCGAGCTTCACCGCCGGACCGAAGGTTGTGTACGTTGATCGTGTCGTGTGGAACGTCATCGCCGATCCGGCAACCGCCTCGGCCGCCCTGACGCAAGGCGAGGTGGACTGGTGGGAGAACCCGACCATCGACCTCGTGCCGCAGCTCAAGGCCAACAAGGACATTGTCGTGACGGTGAAGGACCGTACCGGAGAGATCGGCTGTCTGCGGTTCAACGAGCTGTATCCGCCATTCGACAATCCGGCGATCCGCCGCGTCGTGTTGTCGGCAATGGACCAGAACGAGATCATGACCGCGGTTGCGGGTGCGGCACCCGAGCTGATCAAGCCCGATGTCGGCCTGTTCGTGCCTGGCACCCCGATGGCCAGCGATGTGGGGCTGGAGGTTACACGCGGGCCGAAAGACTACGCGAAGATCAAGCAGGACCTGATCGCGGCCGGCTATAAGGGCGAGAAGGTGGTGGTGCTGGAGGCGCAGTCGTATCCCTCGATTTTTGCCGAGGCACAGGTGGCCACTGATACCTTGAAGAAGATCGGGCTGAACGTCGATGCCCGGGTGACCGACTGGGGCACGGTGGTACAGAACCGTGCCAGCAAGCAGCCGCCGGACAAGGGGGGATGGAACGTATTCTATACCTATCTTGGCGGCTTCGGGAACATCTCGCCGGCGTCGAATTTCCCGATACGCGGGAACGGCGCGGGCGCCTGGTTCGGCTGGCCGACCGATCCGAAAATGGAGGCGCTGCGGGATGCCTGGTTCGATGCGCCGGACCTCGCGACCCAGCAGAAGATCTGCCGCGACATGCAGGCCGAATTCTTCCAGAACCCGTCCTACGTGCCGCTTGGCATGTACGACTCGCCGACCGCGTTCCACCTGTATTTGAAGGGCATCCACGACGGCTGGCCGCAGTTCTACGGCGTGCAGAAGACCGCCTGAGTTGCAGCCGTGATGACCGACCTGGAGGCATTGGACAGGGCCGACCCGCTCGCCGGGTTCCGCGATCTGTTCGAGCTGCCGGAGGGTGTGATCTACCTCGACGGCAACTCGCTCGGGCCGCTGCCGAAGGCGACGAAGCTGAGACTGGCCGAGGTGGTGCAGCGGGAATGGGGGCGTGACCTGATCCGTTCGTGGGAAACGAACGGATGGATGAAGCTGCCGTTCCGCGTCGGCGAGAAGATCGGGCGGGTGATCGGCGCCGAGCCTGACCGCACGGTGGCGGGCGACAGCACCTCGGTGAACCTGTTCAAGGCGCTGGCGGCGGCGCTGACGCTGCGGCCGGAGCGGCGGATCATCCTGTCGGAGCGCGGGAACTTCCCGACCGATCTCTACATGGCCGACGGGCTGTGCCGGCTGCTGGCGCGCGGGCATACGGTGCTGGCGGTCGAGCCGGAGGCGATCGACGCGGCGCTGGATGAACGCGTCGCGGTGCTGCTGCTGACGCACATCGATTTTCGCAGCGGGCGCATGCACGACATGGTACGCCTGACCCGAGCGGCACACGCGGTCGGGGCGGTGACGGTATGGGACCTGTCGCATTCCGCCGGAGCGGTGCCGTTGGACGTTGCCGGGGCCGGAGCCGATTTCGCGGTCGGATGCGGCTACAAGTTCCTGAACGGCGGGCCGGGTTCGCCGGGCTTTTTGTATGTGGCGGCGCGCCATCGTGATGTGGCGATGCCGCTGACCGGTTGGATGGGACACGACGATCCCTTCGCTTTTGCGCCTGACTATGTGCCGGCGGCCGGCATCGGCCGGGCGCTGGTCGGCACGCCTGCTGTTATGGGCCTGGCAGCGCTGGAAGTGGGTGTCGATCTGGTGTTGTCCGCTGACATGCAAGCGGTGCGCACCAAGTCGTTGCAGATGACGGAGTTGTTCATCGGGGCGGCGACGGCGGCCGGTTTCCGTGTCGTCACGCCGCTCGACCCGACGCGGCGCGGCAGCCAGGTGTGCGTGGCGCATTCGCGGGCGGCTTCCATCATGCGGGGATTGATCGCGCGGGGCGTGATTGGCGATTTCCGCCCGCCGGATGTGCTGCGTTTCGGCATCACACCGCTAACTCTGCGATTTGAGGAGATCGGCGTGGCGGTAAGGGCGATGACGGCCGAGGCGGAACAGCCCCCTCGCCTTGCGGGCTAATTTTGACCTTCGACGGGCGTGGCGCGGGCTTGTGGCAAGCTGGTCCAGGCCGGTCCCCTCGCCGCCGGCGACTCAGAGTCAGTGAGCGGATCACTACATCACGTAGCGGCAAAGGTCATCCATCGGTCGCAGCGCGTTGAAATTCAATAGCAGCCCGACACGAATGCCGCTCGTGCGGAGATAGGTCGTGAGCGAGTTCCTCCGCGCTTCGTCCGTGCGAATCAAAAATAGATCGCTACCGCATGGGCGGTGAAAGGGAGGCCCCAGGGCGCGGCTTGCCGCGGGGTCGGCACATGCCGTGCGGCTGTGCGAACCGTTGCATTTTTGATTCGCACGGAGGAAGGGCGGAGGACCACGGCGAACACGGAGTGGGATGCTCGGCTCGCGGGAGACAACCGAGTCTGGCAGCGCTGCCAGCCAGCGGTGTGGTTGGCGTGGTACGAATCGAGATGGCGGAACCCCCGTGCGGTGGCCCCGTTCATGGC
>Ga0335073_10011834_pt1 | contig 12262 bp, 12 predicted proteins | sample Lox_Sample_22_FD_207093 | JGI IMG/M metagenome (GOLD analysis project Ga0335073, IMG submission 207093) | Soil microbial communities from Loxahatchee National Wildlife Refuge, Florida, United States - Lox_Sample_2.2 | ecosystem: Environmental > Terrestrial > Soil > Wetlands | place: USA... | reverse complement strand
AGGAATTCTTTGAATTCAGTCCCTAGCCCAGACAGAGATATTGTCGTGGGTAAAATTCTAGATGAAGTCCTCAAGGAATTCCCGAATCGGGCGCTAAAATTCTTAAGGGGAGACTTGGAAGTCTGGAAGATAATCTCAAAGAGTGTCAACAGTGCGCGCCGGCCCGATGCAGGAGAGAAAGATACCTGGACGGAATCGGAAGTCCTGAAAGAACTGCGGGAGAAGAAAGAGGATGTCGGGCGCGTAATCTTCAGGAGAGTCAAGAAAATTGCAGAAAGGAAGGAACCCTCGAAGGAAGGCTTTGATAGATTCTCGAAGGAAGACTTTGAGGAATTCTCGATTGAAGATTGAGAGGCGGATTCGGATGGATACTCGGAGGGATACTTGAAGAAATTGCTGAAGGAGTTGCCAGACATTGAAAAGGAGTATAAACGCCTAACATTCTTGTTAAGCGATTATTGTAAGCATGATTTTATTCTTTTAAGTCGTACTCATGCATAACGAATCGCTTACATACTTCAAGATAGCTTCTTACTAGATCAGCGACAAGTTCTTAGTCTACCTCTGCCAGGACCATTGCCCAAAAAAAATATCCGAGCTCCTTCCTGAGAAAGAAAGCCAGCTGAAGGATTATCTCTCATTAGATCCTTGTAAATGTCGTCAAATCTGTCCTGCAAAGGGTCCTTTGAGCTTGTTGGCTCCACCAAGAAAAGAGCGAGGCCTACTACCGTGGCTTGTTTGGGTTGGTGGACTTCTCCTTACAATGTTCCTCGCCATGACCCTAGCAGCTACTATTGTCGCGTTATACGCAGTACCATCGACATATGGTAGACTTGGGTCGATTGTGGGAGAGGGGGCGGTCTTGATTTTTGGTGTTGCGGTATGGCTGCTGATATAGCATTGCCAAGGAAAGGAAGATATTCTGAGAAGTCAAGACATTCTTGCATACATGATCGGGTAAGTCAGCTTCCAGGTTAAGGCATTAAGCTTTTCTTCGAGACTAACAGGCTCAAGGCTTGCGACAGTACAAGTTATTTTGTAGGATCGGTCATTGGTTCTCATTAAGTAGGTACTTAAGGTGAATTAGATGCAACGTGAAGTCAGCATGGCCGGAGGATACCGCACTGTACCGAGTTATACTGTTTTAAGAATCGTGCGACTTGGTCTATCAACTCAACAACGTAAAGGTCCCATCCTACTCCTAGGTTTCATTTCGTCTGCATAGACTAAATTTGACGGCCGATCTGCAAATTCACGCAGTGTAGTGTCCGATTCTAACTGCATGGGCGGACAATTCATCAAACGTGAACTACGACGACACTTCGGAGGCATCAAGTTCTGCATTGAGAATAGCTTCGTCGGCCGTTGGCTTCAATGTGTTGCTACACGTCACACGTAGGCGTTTTGCTAACTTTCTTCCTTGCCAACCTCAGCAGCGCCCATTGTAGCCTTTAGAACCGTACCATATTGATATAGGCCATGATGGAATGCTCAGAAGGCAAGCGACATCGGCGAAAGGTTCAGCGCAATTCAATCACACGGGAAATAGTCATGAGTGGTAGAAATCAGACTACAAATGACAGATTATGAGACCATACTCCTTTCCATTCGAATTATGGGGATATATAGCCGTGTCAATGAACCTTCGTCATCCAACAAGCGCTTCGCTTTCAAGACGCGTAGATACACCGGTCGACCGTTCGAACCGGTCCAGACGTTCACCAACCTACCCATCCACTTGCACACCACATCAATGCATCGCTAATAATGCTCATGAATGTAAATGATAACTGAAAAGAAAAGGCTTTTGGTGGTTTTGAAAAAGCCGGTACCGCCGAACGTACCGCGCCGAGCGAGAGTCGAGAAAAAAGTGTAGAATGCAAAGCTCCGGCCGTAAACGTGAAAGAAAAAGAAATGCCGTGAGCTCAAAACGCAGAGTTTGGCCTCCGATGCAAGGAGAAAGAACGCCGCCGTCTCCGTTCGGCAGATAGACACAACCCGCGCACCAGTTATTTTCATGCACATCGGACAAAAACGTCACATCATCAGCGTGGCGCGATTCCACCCTCGCCCCCTCACCCCTTCTTCTTCTTACTAGCAGTCGAAAGCAGCCGATCAACAAGGCTCTTCTCAGCAGCAGGATTGCGGCCCTCAAAGCGGGGGTCGCGATCGCGCTCGCGCTCCACACGCGTGCGCTGGCGCTGAGGTCGGATCTTGGGGAGGGCGGTGACGTCGGCGCCGGCATCGGCCGCGGCCGCGGCGTCGCCAGCGCCGGTGCTCGCGCGCCCGGCCTCGTCGCCGCTGCTGGCGCTGCTGGCGGGGCCGCTGGCGGCGGGCGCGTGGCCGGCGCGGCTGGGCCCGCGCGACCGCCCGCTCGACCCCGGCGGCGGCGGCGGCACCGGCTGCTCGCGGCGCGAGACCTGCGCGTCGTCGCTGGGGCGCGGGGCGTGCGGGCGGCGCGGCGCGTCGCCCCGGTGCAGCTTCTTCGAGCCGGCGCTGGCGGCGGCGGCGGCGGCGGGCGGGCTCGCGACGCCGCCGGTGGTGGTGCTGCTGCTGGCGGAGCTGGCGCCGCGCGGGTCGTCGCCGAGCGATGGCCGCCCCTCCGTGAAACGGTCCTTCAGCGGCGTCGCGAAGCGGTCGGCATCGGCGCCGCGGCGCGGCTGCGCGTGTCGCGCCCGCTGCTGCCGCTCCTTCTCGCCCTCTGAGCGCGGCCGCTCTACGCTCGAGCTCATACGCTCGGTGCTGACGCGCCCGCTGCTGGTGGCCGCGAAGAAGTCGCCGCGGTACGGCCCGAACAGGCTGTTGCCGCTCACGCTGCCGTGGCTCGAGTGCATCGGCTGCGCGAGGCTGAGCTGCAGGTCCCGAGTCAGTTCGGCCCTCTTCCGCGCCTTCTCTTCCAGGAGCTGCCGCTCGCGCTCCTTGACCAGCGCTGCCTCTGCCCGCGCCGCTGCGAACCCGGATCCCAGACCATAGCCACCGGAGGAGGCCGGGTCCATACGCCCGCCGAAGAAGCGTTCGTCCTCTTCGCTTTCGGTCAGCGTTGCATCGGAAGACGTAACGGGATCCTTTTGGTTACCGTGGAGCGATGCCGTGTCGGCATCAGCCTCGAGCTCCTCGTGACCGTCGCTCGCTTGGTATTGGCTTGTCGTCGTGCTTGCCGATACCGGTGACTGCGGATGGCCAATCTGCCTGGCAGCAGATGGTGTTCGCTCGTCCGCAGTGGGCACATCCAGGCTCAGCTTCCGGCCGTGTCCCCGCGACGGCGACTCAGGCTGACTTCGCACGCCGTTGGAGGGTTTGCCGGCTTGATGCTGACGCATAATAATGTCCTGGTGCTGTTGGGTTTGACTCGTCAGCTGTTCGACGACCTCGTCCCATTTGGTGCTAAGGACACTGCTCGGTCTTTCGGCGCGCTCTGCTTTGGCAAGGCAATCTTCCGTCCGTTGTCGAAGGCGTTGGCAAAGCTGATGGAATTGTAGAAGGTCACGATCACCTCCGTGGATGTTGTTCGCTAGTAGGCCACAGTGGTCGAGCCAAAGGTTGACGAGTGAGGCGAAGTTCCTAGCATGATCGATGAGATATGGCAAGCTTGGGAAACCCTCTCGACTCGTCGGGGGAAGACGTTGAAGTATGAGGAGAGGAGTGCTGTAGCTCGGCGGAATCGGACTTTGAGGTGAGTCGGATGAGTTGATGCAGCAGATGTTATCTATGAAAGCCTTAAAGCCCTGTCGATACGTTCCAAGGAACGCATTCATCGGTTCCATCCATTGCTCCTTTGCGCCAAAGGTGCCCATGTTCGCAAGCGTTTGAATGGATTTGGCAACAAGCGTGAATGTGCGTCGAGTGTTACTCTTTGGGTGGTCTTTGACCAGGCCGAAAAGTTTAGGGTTGAGGATAGCTGGGCAGAAGAAGCGAAGAAAGAGGAAACCGGAGACACTGCTGTAGGAGACAGTACGCAAGAAGTCACCATAGCGGTCTTCAGCACATGCTCGGATACGTCGAAAGATAAATCTAAGTTCGGCCGGGCAGCGCTCCGCCGATAGCGCGATGAGCTTCCAAATGTCCTGTGTAATAGCGATGAGTCGTCGCCAGTTTCGATCGAGATCATTTGCGTTTACAATACGGTTGGGGTCGACTTCGCAGTCTGGGTCTTTGTCTGTAATCTCTCGAATCTTATCGCCTATCGTTTCCTCAAGATACTCTCTTCCGAGTCTCTTCATGTGCAGATCGAGTGACTTGGTAAGAAGTGTATTACCGCGGAACAGTAAGTTTGCCTCCAGCGATGCGGTCTTGCCCATGTCGCGAAGGATAAGTTCTCGGTCCACGGCGGCTCGAGAGGTGGATTCTGCTTCGCCAGAAGAATCATTCGATCCGATTCGTTTGCTGTATCGCATGCGGTTTACATGGGACTCCTTCAAAGTGCCATCGATCTCTTCCTCAACCAGTGCCGTCAACCAATCACTCGCCGAGCCAGAAACTTGGAAGATGTTGAGGAGGTATTCGCTCAATCGTTTCAATTCTTGGGAAAGCACTTGTGAAAGTTGGATGGTCAAGCTGTTCGCAAACCGATGGAGTAATTCGGACATTGGTTGATAATCGCGCGCCATTAGGATGATGCTCTCGTCGGTTTCAACTCGTACCAAGACCTCACCCACTTGATGACCGTAGTGGTTCGCCAGTGGCCACCATTTCTCGAGGCCTGTCCCCACAACAAGGTCATCAAGGTAGACGTCGACTTTACCAAAGGTTTGATCGAACGATACTGCTGCATTGGAATTCGCGGAATCGTTCGTATTAAGGGTGTCGTACATTCTCTTTGTCTCTTTTTGCATATCCCTTTCACTCAGTTGCACATTGCTTGGAGGTGTCTTCTTCAGAGTGATGGTTGCGGTGCTGATTACGGCCGGCAGATCCTGAAAGTCAAATTCTTCACGCCAGAAGGGATTATACCCCTCGCTTTTGATCATGGTCTTAGCACGCGTCTCGCCGTCGAGCAAGATCTCGGCAAAGAATCCAGGCGAAGGCGTCTGGGCGACGCTGTCTTGTCTCTGATGGAAACCTTGCATATTCTGGAGTCTCGGACTGACCAGCGGTTCGGGGACGAGTCTGGCTTCCGTAACTCTGACGAAGAGACTTCTCTCCATTCGAAACATATCTGCTGTGCCGCTGCTACTGCTGAACGATGGCGCCGGTGTGCCTTCTCGAGAGCCATGGAGACTGCCATTTGGACTCCGTTCGCTGGAAATGGACGGCTGCTTTGGCCCATAAAGCTGCGGTACGGTGAAGGCGCGCAATAGCACTAGCCAAACCTCGTACAGCACTCTAGACTCCAAACTCACAAACACAGGCCGCAAGAGAGTTGAAGGAGCGGTGGTGGCCGTGTATTGCGGGAATATGCCGATACTCCACTCATTATCGAGCACACTCGGATCCAGTCGCTGGACCGCACATCGATTGAGTTGACTTAGCTGTATGCAGGAAACCATCGCCACTTCGGTCTCCGTGTACAGCTTGAGTTCGCCGTTCTCACGCAGCGTGCAGCTGACGCGCCGCCACCTCTTACTGCTGAGACTCTGCATTCTGGTGATGCTCGGCTTAGAGCCTGACTGTGATTTGGGAGTCCCAGCGTATGTGTAACTGACGTTGGTGTCCCAAAAGATCATATTACCGACCTTGATTATGGGTGCTTCCTTAAGCAGAGAAATTTCCGAATGTCGTCGTGTGTCCAAAAACGTTCGACGATCGTTTGTCGAAGTAACTCCACCCGCTTGAGGTTTCGTCATCTTGTTGAGAATTCCTTTTGGACGAATAGGTCGCCAGGAGAGCAACGCGGCAAACCAGCTCTCGAATTCATCTTGCGTGTGTGGCCGGAGGTGTACTCTGAGTTTGCTATTTTGTGGCATGACGCAGATATACGGCATTTGACTGATCGAATCGAACTTTGTGCTTGCATAGCAGCCGCGGAGATCAGGGATCAGAGTTCGAAAAGCAGTTTCGGCGGCACGTGTTTCGTAGACTAGAGAACCAACTTCATCGTTTATGGAGCAGTATGCGCTGGCCCAGGGAGTGGAATCACCGCGGCGAAAGGCAAGAGGACCTTCCATGCGGCCTCGAAGGGATCTGGTGAGGTTTAGGATTTTTTCGGTGTCTGCTTCGGGAAGGGTGGTTTGAGGAGATTCGGTAGGCTGGCGCGTTGGAGGAGATGGTGTGGGAGCGATTTCGAGGTTGAGAGGGATACTCTTTGGCATACGCCGTCTCTCAGGGTCGTGCCGCTGCATTGGTAGGTCAAACGGCATTCCTCCAGGAATGACTGAGGGGTGTCCAATGGATATTATGGCGTCATCTACGCCGTTGTATGAAGACGAATTGGTCGAAGCCACAGAACCAATACGCGGTCTGCCTTTGAGCAACAGACCTGAAGGAGAGCCATCTCGCGTGCTGCGCTCCTCCAATGTTCTTGTCCTAGGCCTCGTTAGAGCATCTCTGATGAAGCCCTGGCTGCGCTCGTTGTTTGATTCGGAACGCATTCGCTGCCTCGAAACAGGAGTTTCTCTACCACCTCCAAACGGCGACGCAGGAGAAGCAGGGCCAACCACATCGGTGGTGTTCGTGCTAAAAGGTTCACCTTCGGGAATGGGCTCGGGCGTGACGGTGCGTACAGTCCACGACGACGGCACCCGCGCAGTATGTCCTCTCAAATCCTCACCACTTCTGACCCGACTCGGCGCAGGATCATTGTCGGGATTGTCTCTCCTCCGCCGTGAACCGCGGGGTATCTCCATGGTCATGGCCGCTGGCAACGGTCGCCGCGCGTTGGTGGCGACGCGGTTAATGTCAAGAAGCCACTGCTTCTCTATTTCAAGCAGCGTGCGCTGCTGATGCCGCTCGTCCAGATTGTCGGCAATGCGGCTGCAATGGCGGAGCGAAAGAGGTGTCGAACGGGCCGGGCAGGAGCTCTTGCAGCCGGCATTGGAAGGTCGAAGGCGATGTTGGAGGGAGAGGTGAAATCGAAGGCCAGCGAGCAAGTCGCGATGCCGGCGAGGAGATGCAGTGCGGGTATGCGTGAAGCCGATCGGGAAGTCAAGCACAAAGCTTGGTTGGATGGTCTCGGTGACTTGGCGAATTTCACAAACAACCACCCATCGCGTGCACCTCAACGCAGGTGCTTCTTCTTGCCGATGACAATTGCCGAAGGATCTGACACCGAATTAACGATGCGGACGGTGAGCTCCAGGAGGGGCGCGGTGGGAGCACGGATGGAGCGGAGGATTGGTAGGGGGTGGAGGGATGTGTGTTGAGGGATGTGTAGAGGTACGCGATGGTGTGCGAGAGAGAGAAAAGAGGAGCGGCGGAGCGTGTGCGTGTGCGTGTGGAGGGAGCCAAAGAGCGCTACATGTACAGTACAAGCGCAAAGCAGCTGGGAGCCTCTAGGGGCCTCTAAGGGCCACTAAGTTACAGCGTGGGCAGGCTGGCCAAGCAGCGAGGAACGAGGTTGGCCAGCAGTAAGATAAACTTTTGGAACCATCAGCGGAGCATGTCTAGCACGTTTTTTCCGAGTGTCAGCCCAATCCCGCTGCCTCGTCGAGCTTGCGGACGTGAACCTTTTTCGCAGCACCTCCATCCTGCAGGCAAGCCACCATCACGTCGGGTGCAAGTGGCCTTCTCCTTGGACGCTGCAGACCAAATTGCTACGCTCCTGTCCGCAACCCGGTAATACACACAGCTTTACTATTAGTTCTCCCACGGCCTCCTCCATCCATGCAATCCCCATGCCAGACCATCTGAAACCAGGCGCCGGCATCCAATGGAGCGGCGCATCAGCAATCATCACACGCGCTTTGGCCCCATCATTCCAAACCGTCCCCGGCAGCCACCGACGGGCCATCACCTTCGCGTCGGGTCGCAACTATCCTCAGTCGCCGCCAATTGCCACGGCCGTCTGACCGACTTCGACCACCCAGACCAGGAGCAGCAACGTCGCTTGCCCGATCCTGTCATAGGACCAAAGGACCGAAATCACTGTCAAAGTGTCAGGACTCGCTTCGCTGGCCCGCTCCGTTGCAACAGCGAAAGGCAGGTAGCGCGCCATTTGCGGTGGCTTGCTGCAGGCAGGAAACGCATCCTTTGCTCTGAGTTGGGCCACGCATCGCCGCAGTGCGACGAGGCCAATCCCCGTCGTTTCCGCTCGTGGAGACGGCATCGCCCTACGGCCTTAGTGGGTACCGCCGTGGTAATTTTGTGCCTGGCGAAAAAAAAAAAAGGGTCGCTTCGTGGAAATACGATACACGCGAGAAAGCAAGACTGACCGCGATTGCTTGTGTTCTGCCTCTTTGACCTCGTGGTGCGAGATCCCGAACCTCATTGCTCACCCCCTGCCAGCTCATGGTGACGAAGGACCTTCGCCTGTTCGCACGCTCGGCCCGGCAGCCCGTCGGGCCAATGTTGTCTCTACGCCGTCGTATTCCGCGTAATTTGCAATAGAGCAAAGCCAGTGTGGCGAACGGATATGTGATATCGGACTATATCCCGGGGAAGCGGTTACGGCCGTCATCGTATTTCCAAATTCTGCTGAAAACACGCCAATTGCCATAGGTTTCTCTGCCATAAATAAAACGGAGCTGCAAAATAAGGAACGTGAAGCACGGAATGAAACTGCATGGAACGGCCCGGGAAATGGAGCTGCCACCGACCGCCAGCCAGGGACGAGGTACCAGGCACGTAAGGTAATCGAAGCGTACTCAGACACTACCTGACGCCAAACGAATTTCCAAGGCGATCGGCAAAACCACAAGCAATGATGCAATCCAAGACGGTAACATAACATATAGATCCATTTAAGAGTATCACAGAGTCCTAGCTCTGAAGACAAAGAAAAAACGTAGGTTATCATGACCCTTCTCCCTCTCTCCTCAAGCGCCATGGTAGGGAGTATATCACAGAGCCATCCCACGCTATCCATTAACCTCGTACCCTGCGTCAGCCGCCGAAAAGAGAAGAGCCGGTCCGCCCAATTGTGTCCGCTCCCGCCCAACCAAAACCACGCGCACCCACCCCGTAGCACCCAGCGTGCAGCCAGCCGCGAGAAACCTACGGCTTGAACGGCGGATGGTCGGGGTGTAGGTCGTCGATGCTGACGGCGCTGAGCGGCTGACTGCGGGCGGCGGAGAGGTCGCCCGAGTTGGTCTTGCGGAGGGCCTGGCGCATGGTCTCGACGACGAGGTCGCCGCCGGAAGCGAGCGGAGGCGAGTGGGTGCCGGCGCGGGGCTGCGGCTTGGTTGGGTCGAAGCCCTTCACCGAGGGCGCGCCGCTGGTGGGCGGCGACGGCGCGAAGCCGTGCGAGGACGCCGGCGAGCGCACCGGCGGCGAGGGCGACCGTCCAGCCCCGCTGTGTAGGCTCGGCTGCTGCGCTGCGTCGCGCGAGTGCTCTACGTGCTCTGCTTGCACCACGTCGGCGAAGCTGATGAAGCTGAGCCGCCGCACGTCGGAGGTGTCGATGGCGCCGTAGTTGGACCCGTTATCGTCTATTTCCGAAAAAAACATGCCGTTGGGTACGCCGTCGTCGCCGTGAAGAGAGAACGCTCCTGAGTCCGACAGGTTTACTCCCGTTACCGTCACTGCTGCCGGCTGATGAGCGGCGTGCATCACTATTTCCACCTCGTCTGGGTTCAGATGGTCGTCTGTGATGGCTTTCGACGACGCTTCCAGCACTGGCGGTATGTGGTCTTCAGTCTGGATGTGCGATGGTATCGAGTGCGCCACGTCTTCTGGTAGCGGATTCTCCTGTACGTTGCGCTCGAAGATCAGTGATGAAGCTGGCGAATGTAACTTGGGCGAAGATGATCGTATCCGGCTTGGGGAGGAAGCTATGGCTGCGAATGTGCCTGGCGGTGAAGCCGGGTGTCTTGCATCTGCGGGACCGGGCCGGTGAGGAGACATAGCCCTGATGGCTACAGGTTTGGGAGAGGTTGTCGCAGAAGGACTGCCCGCGGGTATCTCAGCTTGCTTCTCCATAGCGTCGATGTCCTCCCGCTTCTTGCCTAGGCCAAAGAAGCGACGCTTCTTCCCAGTCTTGTCTTTATCCACCTCTTGCTTGCCACCGTTCTGGCTGTTGACTGAGGGAGCACCAGACGAGGTCTTGGATTCTGCGGCCGCGGTAGTATGATCCGGAGGCACCATTGACGCAGAGCTAGCAACAGCACCGCTCATGGAGGTGCTGTCGCGAGTTCAATGGATGAGTGGGGAGACGTCGCCGCACACGACACGTCTTTAAAGGCTCTTCAGCACAGCCGAAACGCCGAAACGGTGGCTGCTGCGGAGCGGTCGTGGGAGCACGGTCGTCGACGTCGACGCCCCTACGTAAGCGGATCACGGTCGAATGGGCTGAGCAGTTTCCTTATGCGCCGTCTCCGATTTGCGGATTTGCGCAGGTAAGCAGAAGCGTAAAGGAATGAGGTCGCAATGGAGCGGCTTGAGCTTCTGGCTCGCAAGTTCTTGAAGGATGGTTCCTGTGGCGTCTGGTTGGTCCCGAAGCTGGCACCTGACTGCAGTTGGCCATCGACTGACGTGAGTGAGGTAAATGGAAGCGGGTCCGGCTTCAAGGGGCAAGATGAAGTAGAGCCTTAAAGCGATCCAACTATTACCTCAAACGACCTTAGCCAGATCATCTTGCCCGTTCTTGGGTTGTCCACAGTCGTCACAGTCCAGGCTTTGTCGCCCAAATTCCTGCAAGCAGCACTGCTGGCTGGCCAACTCAAAAGCGCCTTTGAACGCCGTGATTGGCTCTGCGCTGCAGCTCACTCTGTACCTGGCCTCATTAAACCGTGACTTAAACAGCAATGAGACGAACACCCGGCATAATCTCCCTCAGCGATGCAGACTGACCGACGGCGGTGGCAATTCCGTGCTTTACTGTCGCGAGATCAACCAAAATGCATATTCCCGGTCTGCAAAACAATGCACACGACAGCGATGTCTCCCTAATCGTGTTTAAGACCCACTGCGGAGATCGTTAGTGCAATTCATGTGCAACCAGAAAGCTAATCATCGGGCTCGTTCATTTTGCATCGTACGACGTAAATCTACAGCGAAAAGCTCATGGAGAATGCAATCCCCGCTCCTCTATTCTTCGTATCAAGACGTAAGTACAATAATGCTTTTGACCTTCCGCTGAAGCCCAAGTACAAAACAAAGCTCTTGTTAGTCATATTGTCCGTTGTGACCTGGTACTATCCGGCTATTCGTTGCAATAAGCATCTCTTTTCTGTGATTACGCCTCGATGAGATAGCCTTTTGTGAAGCTGAGCGTCCAGAGTGCACGACAATAGCATGACAAGCAAATTGTTCCCACAATTGCTGTCTCTGTCTCTGTCTCTATTGGAAGAACTTCGCATATGCAACCTTCTCCTTCTGCCTCCTCTCAGCAGCCTTCTTCTTCACTGCTGCGAGCTCCTTCTTGACAGCGGCGTCACTAGGTGCCAACTTCTCGGCAGCCTCCAGATCTTCCAAGGCACCATCTTCGTCTCTCTTCGCGCCTTTCGCAAGTGCCCGTCTATAGTGTGCTTTCGCTCTATTCTCCTCACTGGCATCCTTTACGTTCAGCGCGTCGGTTGCGAACTTAATTGCACCGTCGTAGTCGTTGAGCTTAATAGCCATCAGCGCCGCATTGTTGCTGAGTGAAAACCTCAGGTCGGCCAAGCGTTGAGCCAGATCCTTCGGGTCGCTGTCGTTGACGCTCATGTACTCCCTCGCGAACCTCAAGCCTTTCTCGTACTTGGCCAGCGCAGTCGCAAAGTCTCCTTTCTTGAAGGCGTCGTTCCCGATCTTCTTCAGGTCCTCCGCGATCTTGGCGTACTCGGTGCCGTCCAAGTCGCCCTGGTCGTCCGGGAAGTCCTCGTACGGGTCGCCGGTCGGATCAACGACCTTGTCGTTAGCTTTTTCGTAGTCCTCGCCGTGCAGTTGCCCGCTCTTGACAATCTTGACCTCTTTCTTCGGCCGATCTTCACCGCCAGTCGGTTCGTTCTCAATTGCGCGCACAAGGCTCTTGCCATTGATCACCTCACCGAATACCACGTGTTTCCCATCCAAATGTGGCGTCGATACGGTCGTAATGAAGAACTGGCTGCCGTTGGTACCAGGCCCGGCATTGGCCATGCTCAGCAAGAAAGGCTTGGTGTGCTTGATGGCGAAGTTTTCGTCGTCGAACTTCTCACCGTAGATGGACTCGCCGCCAGTGCCATTGCCCGCCGTGAAGTCACCACCCTGG
>Ga0335073_10011833_pt1 | contig 12262 bp, 8 predicted proteins | sample Lox_Sample_22_FD_207093 | JGI IMG/M metagenome (GOLD analysis project Ga0335073, IMG submission 207093) | Soil microbial communities from Loxahatchee National Wildlife Refuge, Florida, United States - Lox_Sample_2.2 | ecosystem: Environmental > Terrestrial > Soil > Wetlands | place: USA: Florida... | reverse complement strand
CAGCACAGCGCCGCGCACGCGTTTGCAAACAGTCCCACTCGCTCCAGGTCCCAGCCTTGCAGCAGCCCGTACGACAATCCGCCCATAAACGCGTCGCCGGCCCCCGTCGTGTCCACCACGTCCACCTGAAATGCCGGCACGTGAACCTTCTGTTCTCTCGAAGCGATCAGGCAGCCGTCTGTCCCCATTGTGATCGCCACCACCTTCGGCCCCAGCCGCAGCAGCCCGTCGGCCACTTTCTCGTATTCGCTTTCGCCCGTCATTTCCTTTGCCGCCGCCTTACACGGCTTCAGCACGTCCACCAGCTTCAGCGCCGCTGCCAATTCGTCCTGCGTTCCCAGATTTGCCGCTGCGAAAAAACTCGGTGAGACGTCGAGGTCGAAGATGACTCGCACGTTCGCTTCTTGCGCGATTTTCATCGCCTGCGCTACGGGCGTGATTGGCAATTGGGAAGCTTCCGTGTGGAAATGCTTGGCGCCGCGAATGTGCGGAGCGAACCGGTTGTCCACCTGGAAAACGGAAATCTTTCCGGTGACGTTCGGGAACATGTAGATGCAGCGCTCTCCGGCCAAATCCACGGGAATCCATGTCAGGGCCGAATACTCGCCTTTGACGATTTCGATTCCTGTCGGGTCCATGCCGTCGTCCTTGAACGCTTTCTGGATGATCCGCCCGTTTTCGTCGTCGCCGATCAGCCCCAGCCAGCCGGTGGAAGCTCCCAGCCGCGCTACCTGCGTCAGGTTGTTGGCCGTGACGCCGCCGGCGTGAATTTCCATCCGGTTGGCGTTGATTTTTTCCTCCGGTCCCAGCAGCTTTGGCACGATCGCAAAATAATCGACCGTGCAGCTCCCGATTCCCACCACGTCCACATGCTGCGTCGTCATCGGTTCCTCAGTTCACACCCGTCGGAGAATGAGCTCCCGGCGTCGGTCTGGTCATCAGGTCCACAAACATTTTGTCGAATTTCGCAAGGTTTAGGTCGAGCGGCACGCTCACGAGTTGTTCGCCTTGTCTCGGCTGGTCTCCCGGATTCCACACCAGCGTGTTTCCGTATCCCGGGCCATGAGAATAATCGATGTCCATGTAAACTTGCGCTTCCTTGGTGATTACCGATGGGTCGAGCCACGCTGCCACCGCCAGCTCGTCCCACCGGTATTCTTCGTCCCCATACTTTGCCACGTACTGCGCCGCCGGCGTGTTCGATTTTGCAATTTCCGCGATAAGTTCCTTCGTCTGCCAAGTCTTCACTGAAATGTCCACGGTAATGTCCGTGATTTTGTGCCACGGCGCCGTATAAACGATGTGCACCGCCTCGGGATCGAACCAGAAATTGAACTCCCTCCGGTTCTCCGTTTCATCCTTGAAGGGCACGTCCGGCGCGATGCTTCCTCCCATCACCACCAGCTCCTGCGCCAGGTCCGGCACTTCGGGATCGATGCTCACCGCCTGTGCGATGTCCGTCAGAGGTCCGCCAGCATAAATCGTCACCTCGTGTGGATATTTGTGCACCATGCGGATGATGAAATGCGCCGCATCCTCCTGCGCGGGTTTCGTCGTCGGGTCGCCTTCCCGAAGGTGCGGCACTTCAAACGGCCCGTGATAAATACCACGAACTCCGTTGCCCACCGGCTTCCTGTTCCAGGCACCTTTGTAGGCAACCCGGCCGTACAATTTCTCCCACGCCAGTATCAGGTTCTCGCGGTTGATCAACGGATACACCGCACCGGGAATCACCGGCACGTCCGTCCTCCCGATGATTTCCAGCATTCGCAATGTGTGCGCCACTTCTTCATCGCGCCACATGTCGCCGCTCACCACGGTTATCCCCAGCACGTCCACGTTTGGAGATTGTAGAAACAGCAGCATCGACTGCTGATCCGTCGTCGCCGGGCCGCGAGCGTCCTGATCGATAATTACCTTCCGTTTCGCCTGCGCTCCGGCCGTGCATGCAAGGCCGAGCAACGCTGCCGCACAAATGATTGCTTCGCATCTCATGGGTTAATGTGCTCCTTGGGTCTTCTTAATGCGGTCGATTCCGCTGCGAATTCCTGAAGTTGAGCCCGTACCATAGATCGGATTTGCCTGTAGTCGCAGGAGCATGCCGTGTTTATACGTTCAAGCTTGGCTCCGCCTACTTTCCTTGAAGGCGCGAAATGAATAACTGCTTGAACCTTTCCGAGTCCACGCCGACCGCTACGTCTACATTCGGCTTGACCCTTACGAGCCCCTCGATTTCGTAATGGTCCCCGTGCAGTACATTATTTTCGTATTCATTGTGGCGGTTCGCCACCGTCTCTCCGCGGGTGTATTCGCCTTTCGTCTCCACGTCCACGTGCATCGGCTCTGTCTTAAGGATCGTCGAATCGATTGCTTGTCCCACCGCCAGCGGGTCGTACATCGGCGATCCTGTGTCTCCGTATTTCTTCGATAGGTCCACCAGAAACTGCGTCACCTGCACCATGAAATCGCACATCGGACCTGGTTTTTCTTTCAGTTGATCCACGTCTTTTTGCGTGAACATTGTCATGTTTCCCACATCCAGCCCGTCCATCGTAATCGGCCATCCCGCTTGAAACACCACCTGCGCGGCTTCCGGATCGTTATAGATGTTCGCCTCGGCCGACGCGTTCACGTTCCCGCCTGATATCGAACCGCCCATCACGATCACACGGTTCACCAGCAGTACGATCGTCGGATCCTTTTCCACGGCCAGCGCGATGTTCGTCAAAGGCCCGATCGGCACCAGCGTGATGTCGTGCGGATGCTCGTGGATCGTCCGAATGATCAGGTCCGGCCCCCATTCCGTGCTCGCTTTGCACTTGCTCGGTGGGAGTTCCACATTTGCCAGCCCATTCTTTCCGTGCCAGAACTGCGCCGTGGTCAGCTTCTGAAACAGCGGATGCTCTGCGCCCTTCGCCACTGGAATGTCGCACCGCCCCGCCAACGACACCATCCGCAGCGCGTTGTCCAGTCCTTGCTCTGAAGTGACGTTCCCTGGAACCACCGTGATGGCTTTGATATTCAGTTCCGGCGAATTCATCGCCAACATCAACGCAATCGCATCATCCGTTCCCGGATCTGTGTCGATGATCACGTTTTTCGCCGTCGTTGCACTGTTGCCGCTCGCGCCTGCTGCCATGGCCGGCACTCCCGTCAACGCCAGCAGCGCTGCCGTCGCAATTCTCCAGACTGTCTGTGATCGCTTCAAAGTGCCTCCGTTTTTCGCGCGCGCTTCGCCGAGTCGCCCAGTTCGGAACACATGGATATCGTTCAAAAACCGCCGTTCGTTTCCTGTAGGATTTTTCGCCGGCTCCGCCCCGAGCGCCGTACTGGGGCGCTAGGCTAGCGTCCACGCGTCTTTCGGGTCAAGCGCAAACTGTAGTTACACAAACAATTTCTGCAATCATAGCTGTGCAACACAACTCCGCTTCGTTGTCCTGTTTGTGAAATATCTTTCTACGGTTTGTACGGTCTAGTAATAAACCTGAGTGGTTCGGTGAGGGTCCGTCGGCCTTTAACCTGCTTCATCGACTTCCGCACATCCGCGCTCTAAAAACCCTGCTACTATTTGTTCCGCAATGAAACGGCCTCGCCGTCTTCCGGTTTTTCCGTTCCTCGCTGTGGTTGTCGCAATTCTTTTCACCTCCGATCTGTCTGCTGCTTTTCTTCTTCACGCAGTTTCCACTGCTTCGCAGATTCATCTGCAGCATCGTCCGAATCTGGAGAATCCGTTTGGTGTCGAGTTCAGGGATGTCACCCAGGAATCCGGAATTCACTTCCACCATGAGCGCGCCAGGTCTCCTGATCGCTTGTATCTCGAGACTATGGGTGCAGGCGTCGCCTGGCTTGATTACAATCAGGACGGCTACATGGACGCCTTTTTCGTCAACAGCGGCTATACGCCTTTCTTTCATCCGAAAGATCCTCCGCAGCCAGCCCTGTATCGCAACAACGGTGATGGCACGTTTACCGATGTCACCGCGCAGAGCAAAATCCATTCTCTCGGCACGTTCTTTTTCGGTGTCGCCGTCGGCGACTACGACAACGACGGCTATCCCGACATCTATATGACCGGCTATCGCCATTCCGTTCTGCTTCACAACAATGGCGACGGCACCTTTACCGACGTTACGGAAAAAGCCGGCGTCGGCGACGACGGCAACTGGGCGACCGCGGCCGGTTGGTTCGACTACGATCGCGACGGCAAACTCGATCTACTTGTTACCAACTACGTTCAATACGACGTCGAGCATCCGATCGCTTGCGCCAGAGTTCTTCCGGGCTCGCAGAAAAGCCCTCCCATTGCGACTTATTGCGGGGCCGGCGACTTTCAAGGCACCACGCTGCGCCTCTACCACAACAATGGCGACGGCACATTTACTGACGTCACGAAGCAGGCGGGCCTTGTCAACAACAGCGGCAAAAGCCTCGGCGTCGTTCTGGCGGATCTCAATAACGACGGCTGGCCCGACATCTTCATCGCCAACGATACGCAGCACAACTCCCTCTACTTCAACAATGGCGACGGCACTTTCCGCGACGCGAGTTATACCTCAGGCGCGGGGTTCGGTGATGGCAGACGCCCCGAAGTGGGGATGGGCACCGACGCCGCCGACGTCATGAACAACGGACTCATGGATCTCTTCGTCAGCCATCTCGACTACGAACTCGATCGCCTCTACAGAAACAATGGCGATGGCACGTTCACCGACGATACAGTCGCATCCGGCGTCGGCCAGTCCAACCTCATGAATAGCGCCTTCGGCGCGCGGTTCTTCGATTGGGACAACGACGGCTGGCGCGACCTGCTGGTCGTGAACGGCAATACCCTCGACAACATCAAGCTGTTCCGTCCGGAAGTCGATTATGCTGAGCCGAAGAAGCTCTACCGGAATACCGGCGAAGGGAATTTCGTGGACGCGACGAAAACGCAAGGGGACGATTTTCTCGCGCCGCGCGTCGGGCGCGGACTCGCCGTCGGCGATTACGACAACGACGGCTGGCTCGATTTTCTCGTCAACAACAACGGACAGGAGGCGCAGCTTTTCCGCAACGAAGGCGCGAGTTCACCCGAGGCGAAAAACAATCATTGGATTGGACTGAAGCTGGTGGGCACAAAGAGCAATCGCGACGGCAACGGCGCGCATATAAAGGTTGTCGCAGGCGATCTCACCAGTTACGACCAGGTGAAAGGCGGGATGAGCTACATGTCGGCGCAGGACCCGCGTGTTTATTTCGGACTTGGTTCGCATTCGCGCGTCGACCGGATCGAAATCTGGTGGCCCAGCGGAGAAAAGGACACGCTCGAAAATATTCCAGTCGACGTTATTCTCACCGTCATTGAGGGAAAAAACGCGGTCACGGGAAAATTCCCTCCGGCCCATCCACGGTTTTGATCGCCGCGTCCCCTAATTCTGCGAGTTGATGAATTTGCAGACGTCCTTCACCGAATTGCTCAGCCACTGCGTTCTCGTGGCGAAAACGGCCGCCCCACCCTTTTGGTAAAGCGTGAAGCGGTAGTTCCCGGACCATCCTTGGGCCGCGAGCATGTAATTCGACTCTTTCGGGTTCAGTGTGACGCTTACATTCGGGCACTTGTTGACCAGGTTCTTCATGATGTCCGCGGTTGGGACTGTCGACGCGGGGGACAGGACGACCTTGATGGGCCGAGTGGGACGCGGAGAAGCGCCCGCCATGCCCGCACATCCCAGAAACACCAACAAAGCCATGATTCCGATGGCTTTTCTCATCATCTCAATTCTCCTGCCGGATCGCGCTCCGGCCGCCCTTACTACAAGGGATGTGTGCGCGCGCAAAATGGTTTCACGCGAGCCCCTCCATTTTGTTCAACACGCAACCAGCCAATTAGTTTCAGCGCCGGGAGTCTCCTTGGTCCGAATCCCAAGCTCCTGCTCAGGGGCGCTCCTCGTAGACGGCCATTTGGGCGACGGGCATGCCTTCGATCTCCATCTCGGGGACGAAGATGCGGTGCGTCGAGGGATCGATGGCGAGGCTGTGAATGGCGTGCGCGGCGGAAACATCGCCCGCTTTGCGCCATTCGCCGGATTTTTTCGCTTCGTAGACCGAAATCGCGCCGCTGACGCAGGCGACATAGACCCGGCCGAGCACCGGATCGAGAGCCACTCCCGCGCCGCCCGCGGCCATGGCCAAATACGCAGTCACGCGATTGGCGCGCAGGTCGAAAACGGCCAGCAGATTGTTTCCCTCGCAGGACAAAAACGCCAGACGGCGTTCCGCGTCGATGGCCAGACCCGAATTTCCCAGGCAGCGTCCGGCCGAGTAGCGCGCCGAGACGGTTTCCGTTTCAGGATCGATAACGGCGAGCTGATTCGTGTCCGGGAGATTGACGTAGATTTTCCTCGACGATGGATCGTATTGCGGCGTCGCTGTGCGGCCATCGAAATAAATCATCTTCACGACGGCGTCGCGCTCGACGTCGATCACGGCCTCGGAATGCGCCATCTCATCGGAGACGAAGAGCTTGTGAAGTGGCGCGGCATACGCGATGCCGGAAGGCCCCGCTTCGGTGGGAATCTCTCTTTCGACGCGGAAGGTTGCGGCGTCGATCACGCCGATCGAATCGTCTCCGGAAACCGATGCGTAGATTTTCCGCTCGTCCGGGAGATACACGGCGCCGCGAACGCCGGGAAGCCCATGAACGATTTTTTCAAGCTGGTTGTTTTGCAGGTTGACGACGTAGAGATCGCCCGCGCCGGCATGGGCGCAGAAGAGCAGATGATTTTCAGAATCGACCGTGAGTGAGCCAAATTCTTTTCCGGAAGGACCGGGGAAAGCGATGACGCCGATTTTCTTCAGGGCTTTGGCCGCCAGCGGCACGGCGAAAATCAGAATGCAGAGAGTCAAAAATATGGAAAGAACGCCTGATTGCGTTCTGTTTTTCCCGCACCGCAATTTTCGCCAAGTATTCTTCATGGCTGCTTACCCCGGAACGATTCCCTCCGCGACGATTTCCTTTCCTCGAACCTCCAGGCGAATTTGCGGCAGCGGCCGCGGAGGAGGCCCCTCGAGCACGCTGCCGTTTTCGACCGAGTAAACGCCGCCGTGGCAGGGGCATTCAATGTCGTTGTTTTCCGGGTGAAAAAATACCGGGCAGCCGGCGTGCGTGCAGATGCGGCTGTAGGCGACATAGAGGCCGTCCGCCTTGCGGATGAGCAGGCAAGGCGCCTCCGGCGTCGGATACTGAAAGACGAGCGACGTGCCGGGCGCGAGCGAATCGGTCTGCGCGATTACAACCGCCGAATCGGCGCTCGCATGCAGGTATTTGCGCAGCCCCCAGAGAGCTGCGATGGCAGCGGCCACGCCTCCGAGCACCACGAATCCGCCGAATTTACGCCGCGAGACCTCTTTTTCTTCGGTCATTTGATTGTTCGCGCTCTCCAAATTTCGGGCTGACTCGTCATCTATTGTCCCGCGAGCGAGCCAACGTGCAGGCGCGTCTGCAAAATTCTCAGAATATTGTCGCGGGCGATCATGCCCACGATATGCCCGTCGGACACGACCGGCATCTGCACGATGTCCTGGCTTTGCATGCGTTCGAGGATGCGGGTGGCGGGCTCGTCGGGCGAGACGAACGGAATTTTGTCGACGGGAGTCATGACGGCCTGCACCGAGTTCATGTTCCATTCCTCGCGCGGAATGGTGGCGGCTGCCTGCAGGGTGACGAGTCCCACCGGCTTGTCCGGGCCCATTACGATGTGGCACTGGCGTCCGGTGCGCAGGACTTCGTGGATGTACTCTTCGATCGAAGTGTCGCGCGTCACGGTGGGCACTTCTTTGGACATAATATCCGCGGCGCGCACGCCCGCGAGCGAGCTGCGAATCGCCACCTGCACGTAGCTCTGCTGCGACGCCGAAAGCAAGAACCAGCCAATGAAAACGTACCAAAGGCCGCTCAGGAAGTGGCCCTCGAACCGAAGCGCCAGCGCAGTCCACGCGCCGTAGAGAATGATGGCATAGGCCAGAGCTTTGCCCGCCAGTGTGGCGTAGCGCGTCGCCCGGTTGTAATCCTTCGTAATCCCCCAAACGATGCCGCGAAGAATGCGCCCGCCGTCGAGCGGAAATCCCGGTGCCAGATTGAAGAGGCCCAGAATCAGGTTGATTTCCGCCAGCCACACCGCCGCGGAATGAACCATTTCGTTGTGGCCGCCGAATCGCGCAATCAGCCAGAAAAATCCGGCCAGGAAGAAGCTCGCCAGCGGTCCGGCAATGGCGATATTGAACTCCTGCCAGGCGTTTTCCGCTTCTCGCCCGATGCGCGCCAGGCCGCCGAACACGAACAGCGTGATCGACTGGACGGGAATCTTGTAATGCATCGCCACCACGCTGTGGCTCATTTCGTGAAAGACGACGGACGCGAAAAACAACGCACTGGTGATGATGCCGAGCGTCCAGTGTTGCGTCGAAGTCCAGCCGGGATGCATGGAGATGAACTGCTGGCTGAGCGTCAGGGTGATGAGAGCGAAAATGATGAACCAGCTGAGGTCCAGATAGATGGGGATTCCCAGAATGCTACCGATGCGGAACCCGGAGCCTTCTGACGGTTGTGGCATGAACGTTCCTCGCGCTGGATTCTAGCAAACCCATCCCGCTGGCCGCACGCCCCCATTCCTCTTTCCGAGCCGCGCGTCTTCCATGCCCTGCGCGGAAGTGGCACTGGTGCCACGGCGTGTTTCGATTCAGACGCACTGTGGATTCCGCGCCCGGACTAACCCACTGTGTTTTCTGCAACTCGCCGCTGGACCCGTCCGTGCACTGCTGCCCTGCGAAACGACGGAGGAAGAAAGCCATGAGCCAAATGTTCGCAGCCGCAACGATCGCGATAGCCGCCGGCGCCTCGATAGGCGTGGCGCTCCTGCTGGAATGGGCGAGTCTCCGGGCCCTGTGGCTCTTGATGCCCGCGCGCCAGGCACCGCCGCGCGCAAAGACGTTGTAACGCCGGCAATACCTCTGCGGGCGGCCTCGCCCCTCGATCGGCAAGAACCGGAAACTCGCTACCGCCGCAGCGAGACCCTCCAGCCGGGGAGGAGCGAGGCCGTCAGCCGGCGCACGGGTTTCAGAGTTCTGCAGGAGAAGGCGGGACTCGAGGAGGCTGTTATGCTGTTTTTGAAATTCGTGCTGCTGCTTGCCGCGCTGGGACTGCTCCCAACCGCCGCGGGCATCGTTGCCTACGACATCTATCTTTCGTTCGAACTGAACCGGCTGCTGGAAAGGCGGCGTCCCAAAGATGCGGCCGGGCCAACTGGTGGTGCAGAGCCGCGAGCAGGAGCTGAATTTGCCGGCACGCCGCCGGCGCCCGCCGGCCACCGGATACCGGCGCAGCCGCGCCGAGCGATTCGCTGGGGATTCGCAGCGAAGCTGATTTTGCTCGCAGGAGCAGCGTCGTTTGTGCGCGCCAGCATCGTCGTGGTGCCGGACGGAATGGCTGCGGTGCGCATCAGCCAGATTTCGGGCGTCCTGCCGGGAACACTCTATTCTGGAATGCACCTGATCTTTCCGCTTACCCAGCGCGTGGAATATTACGACGTGCGCGACCGCATGTTTTTCACCGGCTCGACCGAAGGAACGAAGGAGAAGCACGAAGAGCTGACAGTGGAATCGAAAGAGGGGCTCGAAGTGGGGCTGGGCGTGACGGTGCGCTACTGCGTCGACCCGCGCCGCCTCGATTACATCCAAGCGAATTTGCCGCGGCCGCTCGATGAGCAGATCGTGGCGCCAATGGCAACAAGCGTCTTCCGCGAGCTCGCGCCGGATTACATCGTGCGCGACATGTTTTCGACCAAGCGCGAGGAGTTTCGCGCGCAGGCGGCGAAGAAAATCGCAGAGCGGCTGGCGGGTGACGGAATCGTGGTGAAAGAAGTGATGCTGCGCAAAGTGGATCTGCCTCAGGAATACGCGCAGGGGCTCGAAGGGCTGCTGCTGAAAGAGCAGCAGGACGACCAGACGTCCGTGGATGCGGAAATCGAGCAGAAGCGCGTGAAGATCGCCGAATCGCAGGCGGAAGCCGCGAAAGTGCGCGAGGTGAAGCGCGCGGAGGCAGACGCGGCGTCGCGCGTGATCATGGCCAAGGCCGAGTCGGATTCGATGCAATACACGCTTCCTCTGAAGCAGAAGCAGATCGAGCAATCGCGCCTGGAAGCGGAGGCGCGAAAGGAAGCAACGATCCAGAATGCTGAGGCGGACGCGCAAGCGAAAGTGATCGACAGCAAGGCCGATCAGCAGCGGGAAGAGTTGCTGGCCGAAGGGCAGAAGAACGCAACGATCACGAATGCGGAAGCGGATGCCGAAGCGAGGCAAATCAGCAGCAAGGCGGCGCTCGAAACCGATGCCCGCCTCGCGGATGCCGAAGCGAACCGCACGCGCGTGACCGGAAGGGCCGAAGCCGAGCAACTGGAGATGGAAGCGGCGGCGCTGCGGGAGAATCCGCTGCTGGTGCAATACACGGTGGCGCAGAGGCTCTCGGACAAAGTGCAAATCATGTTGGTGCCGGCAGACGGAAAATACTTTTTTACCAACGACGCGCTGCAATCGGCAGTCGGAGCGAACGGAATCGCAGTGTCGCGGCCGTCGGGAAACAAATGAAGGAGCCGTGAAAGGCTGAAAACGAGGGGTCGCGAAAGTGTTGCGATTAGAAAAATTAAGTCGCTGATTTCAGATGAGTTACGGCGATTTCTAATATTCACAGTTGCGACTAGAAATTGGTTCGAAGGAGTGCGGGTGGGGAAAGGTTCCGGCTTTTGGACAGCAGCAGCGCGACCCGCATTGGAGTACCTACAATCCACGCTAGCACCGTTATCGCGAGGGATGCAAAAGTACACAGGATGGAAGAAGTGGCTAGTGGCTAGAAAAGGCGTGAGTGGTGATTGGTGGGGAGAAAGACGAAATACGAAGCTCGCGACTCGTGATCCAAGACTCGTCGGAAGAGAATCGAGCGTTTGAAGCGGAGAAAGGCAAAGCGGCGTCAAGCCGCCGCAGTCCAAATATGCGGTGGTGGGGATAGGTGTCGATGGCTTCGCGAGGCACGCCCTAGAGCGCTTTGCGTTTTGGGCAGGGCTTCTACCGGCAGGCAGGCATCTGTGCCCCGATGGAGCGAGAGCGATAGCGGGGAGAGCACAGGGAAGAGAAGGAGAACAAAAAGTGATGCGGGGAAGGGTGCTAAGATGGCGAGGCGCGAGAAAATTGGGGGAATTCGCGCCATCCGATGCGCCTGCCGCGGCAATTCTCTTCATGGCTGTTCTGGTTGACCTGTTTTATTCCTTGCTTGGTTCCTCTGCGAACGCTTGCACAGACGACAGCTCCGGAGGTTGCCGCTCCCTCTGCGGCCACGACGGCGGCTCCTGCGGCAGGTAGCGCGTCACCGCAAGCAGCGCCTTTGCCGAAGGAGTGGAGCGACGCGATCGGCAGCCTGGCGAAGAAGATCAAAGCCGCGCTGGGAGATTCGCGCGCGCTGACGCTCGAATTTCAGAACATTTCATCGCTGTCAGACGCGGACGCAGCGGCAATCGAGAGCGCTTTCCGGACGGCGCTATTGGGGGAGCGTTTGGAACTGCGAGCTGCGGCGGATGAGACGGCGGTGAAAGTGCGCGTGACGCTTTCGGAGAACACGACGGATCGAATCTGGGTGGCAGAAATTGAGGACGTGCCTGCAAGAGAGGTCGCCATGGTGTCGATTGCGAAAACGGCGGACCGTGTTCCCCGATCGCCTGTTTGGATTTCGCTGGCGAAGACAAGGGTCGTCAGCCAAGTGCAACCAATTCTGGATTTTCTAATTGAAACGGGCACCGCATCGCGTGCCAATCCGCTCAGACGGGTATTGATATTAGAGCCAAACGGACTTATTCCCCCCGCGATCATCGATGTGCAGCCGATGGCCCCGCGAGGATCCAGGGACCTTCGCGGGCGGATTGGAGCGAACGAAGTAGACAGCACGCGCTACTTCGTGGGGAACATCGAGTGCATTTCCGGGATCACGATTTATTGCGACGAGAATACAAGCCAGTCGTGGCCTCTGTCTGCCGATCCGAAACTCACCGCGATGTACGATCCGAAACATAACTACTTTTTCTGGGGTCGAACGGCTAACGACCCATTTGGAATGCCGTTTTACTCGGTGGCGCGTTTCCAGGTTGACCAGGGCCCCTCTTTGATCATTACGAGACCGGATGGAAGTGCTTTTGTTTATGGTGAATATATGCAAGAGCTGACACGGGTATCGGGATGGGGA
>Ga0335073_10011832_pt1 | contig 12263 bp, 10 predicted proteins | sample Lox_Sample_22_FD_207093 | JGI IMG/M metagenome (GOLD analysis project Ga0335073, IMG submission 207093) | Soil microbial communities from Loxahatchee National Wildlife Refuge, Florida, United States - Lox_Sample_2.2 | ecosystem: Environmental > Terrestrial > Soil > Wetlands | place: USA... | reverse complement strand
CCGGTTGCAGGCAGGTGCAGACAAGCATACAAGCTCAGCCGGGTCGCCCCCGGCCCGGGGCTGAGGTTCGTGGGGGGATCCGGGCCGGGGGTTCTAGCCCTGCACGGGGATGCACGGTTCAGACCAAAGTCGCCTTGCTTAGTGATCTGTACGACTCGCACTACCGCGAGCTGATTCGGGTCGCAGCCCTGCTGACCGGCGACACGGCTGCGGCGGAGCAGATCGTCCAGTGCGCTTTCGCCGACACCTACCGCGCGTGCGCGCGGCTTGGGCTCGACCGGAAGCTGGCTTACCTGCGCAGGAGGGTGGTGATCCGGGCACGCGCCTGCCGAGCGGCCGGTGCCGGCACACTTTCCCGGGTGGCAGCTCCCGGCATCGGCGTGGATGCCGACGGTCGCGCCCTGGCGGCGGCCATCGCCACGCTCGCCGCCATGCCGAACCTGCACCTGGAGGCGATCGTCCTGCGCTATTACGCGAATCTGACCGATGCCGAGATAGCTGCGTCCCTCGCCATCAGCGTGCGGTCCGTCCGCCGTTACCTTGTCGAGGGTCTGGCTGTTTTCGGGGCGGCCCTGCCAGCCATCTAGGCGTCGCGGCGGAGGACGACCGCCGCTGTCACGGCGATGAGCGCGACGGCGAGGAGCACGAAGATGCCGGTCTCGATGCCCTGGAACGCCCAGTACCGGCTGGCGGGCTGGTAAGTGATGAAAGACCCGCGGTATCCGTGCGCGGCCAGGCAGGGAAAGAAACTGCGCGGACCCTGGAAGGCGAGTGCTTGGCACGCGCGGGGGAGGCTGGCGATGGGGACACCGTCGACGTGTATGCCGGAGCTGGGCTGAGAGCCGGCGCTCAGCAACTTCCCGCCTGGGCCCACGAGGCCCTGCGAGACCAGCCAGTAAGACCCTGTGGGCATGGCCGAGTGGTGCCCTCGGTGGAGGAAGCTGGAGGTTATGGTGAGCGCGGTCATGTAGCGCGAGCGAAGGTCTTCGCTGATCACCAGGCGCAGGAAGGTGAAGACGCCGATTGTGATGGCCATCGCGGGCAGGGTGCGGCGAAGCAGCGTCCCGGTGGCGATGCCGAGGGCCACGGCGAACATCGCGTAGCCGACGGGGACGATGCCCTGGATGTCAAACTGGGCCGGCTGGAAGTTCTGGTGCTGAAGGGCGTTCACCGGGCTGGACCACCACGTGACGAGGGCCGAGACGGCACCGCCCCAGGCGCCTGCTGCGAGCAGGATCCAGCCGACCTTGATGATGAGCCAGCGGCGGCGGGTGACGCTCTGCATCCAGGCGAACTGGCTGGTGCCGGTCTCGAATTCCCGTGCCACCAGTGGCCCGCCCCAGAACACGCCCAGCAGGCACGGCACGACCACGGTCAGGGTGATCAGCAAAGACACCACGGGGTTACCCAGGGTCAGCGTATTGGCGAGATTGCCGCAGCTGTGGCTAGCGGCGCACAGGGTCAGGGCCGTGCGGTACTGCGATGCCATCTGCCGACCGGTGACCAGCAGCAGGACCGCGAATGCAGCGAGTGCAGCGGCCGCGACGTACGCCTGGTTGCGGTACTGGCGCCAGACAAGCCAGGTCATTGATCTTCTCCGATCGTCGTCAGCTGCGCGGGCGCCGGCCCGGCGTTCTGGCCCATGTAACCGAGCACCAGTTCTTCGAGGCCGACGTCCGCGGTCTGGAAGGCCGGGTCGATCACGGGGCCGCTCCGGCGGATGAGCAGTGTGGTCTGGCGGGCGGTGCGGACGGCCTGCACGAGGGTGTGATCGCGCTCGATGGCTGTGGTGTCCTTGCGTGGTCCGATCAGGACCTGGTGCTCGGCAAGCAGCGTGTCGATGTCGCCGCACAGCTGAACCTGGGATGCGGCGAGCAGGATGAGGTGGTCACAGGTTCGCTCCAGGTCGGCGACCAGATGCGAGGACAGCACGACGGTCAGGTCGCTGTCGGCCACCGCTTCGGCAAGATGTGCCAAGAACTGCCGCCGGGCTAGCGGGTCCAGGGACGCGACGGGCTCGTCCAACAGCAGCAGCCGAGGTCGCTTGGCCAGTGTCAGCGCGAGCGCGACCTGGGCACGCTGGCCTCCGGACAGCGTGCCTACCCTCTGGTTGAGCGGGATGCCGAGACCCTGCAGTCGGCGCCGCACCAATGCCTCGTCCCAGCGCGAGTTGAGGTGCCCGCCGATGCGGATGTGATCCTCGGAGGTGAAGCGCCGGTACAGCGGGATCTCCTGAGCCAGGAAGCCGAGATCAGCAAGAAAGGCCGGATCCTGGCGGGGAGGGCTTCCGAGCACGGCGACGTCGCCGCCGGTCGGCCTGGCCAGCCCGGCGAGCAGCCGCAGCAGCGTGGTCTTGCCAGCGCCGTTCGGGCCGATCAGCGCCGATATCCGGCCCTGTGGGACTGTGATAGTGGCCTCGCTCAGGGCAGTTACCCTGCGGAAGCGCTTCGACAGCCTGCGGGTCTCGATCGCCGGAGTCATGCGGTCTCCTCCTCGTCCGCCGCTCCCAGCGTGATACGCAGCAGCGACTCGATCGACTCGTCATCCAGTCCGGCCTCGCGGGCGCTCCGTACCCATTGCGCGAGACTGCGCGCCAGCCGTGAGTGCGTGTGGGGAGGCGGACCGGACGGGCGGGCGACAACGAAAGTGCCGTGCCCGGCCCGAGGTTCGACCAGGCCATCACGCTCTAGTTCGCGATAGGCCTTGAGGACGGTATTGGGGTTGACCGCCGTAGCCGCTACGACTTCGCGCACGGTAGGGAGCTTGTCGCCCACGTCCAGCACGCCCATCCGGAGCGCCTGGCGAACCTGCTGGACGATCTGCAGGTACGGAGGCACAACCGAACGGCCGTCGAGCCGGAAGCTGATCACACCGATCCTCCTCAAAGTACTATGGCGTTAAGACTTTAGACCAACAGGAAACGGCCGTCAACAAAGCCGTGTGGCGGTGAATGAATGTGCGTAAGGAGGACAGGACAGGTTCGCGTCCTGAACAGTACGTGGTTGCCTGTCAGCTACCCGCGATGCTGGCGGGTGGTGTAGCGGCAAAGCTCGGCGCCCCGTTGCCGAGCACGCTGACTGCCTCAGGTACTAGGTCCGCGCTCGGGTCGAGTGCCAGCGCTTCGTCGAGGGCCTGACGAGCAGAGGCCAGCAAGTACAACTGGTGCTTCGCCATCGCCACGGTGGCTAGCACGGTGGCACGATCGTCCGGGTCCATGTCGGCGGCCAGCGCGTCAGCGCACAGTCGCCTGACGTCGGCTGGCTGGCCTTGCCGGAGCCTGACGACGGAGAGCGTGTGCCGCACATCCCTGGGCCGGGGCCGGGCTTCCGGGTCGTCCCGCTTGTCTACATGTCCGAGCACCCATTCGACCCGGGACGCGGCAAGGTCGGCTAGCCGGGCAGATACGTCTGGCTTGGCGACGACCTTCCACGAGAGGGCGTGCACGACGTTCAGGGACTCTGTTTCTGGCCGCTCTGGCAGTAACCACGGCTGTGCGTAGACCCGCAGCAGTGCGTCTCTGTCGTCAGGCAGCCGCTTGAGGCAGTCCTCGGCGGCCGGAACGTCGAGCACCCATCCGTTAATCAGCCGTTGACCGGCATCGGGCCGGTGGCTCCAGTCGGGTGCTGCCAGCAGTTCGCGGATGTCGGCATCTGCCCGAGAACGGGCCCGGGCCCGGATGAGAGTAACGCCGTCGCTCAGCGAACCGTCTTCGGTCTTCGCCGGGATGAGGTTGCTGAGCCCGTCGGCAGCCATGATCACAGCAAGATAGACAGCCGCCCAGCGCGCGATCGGCAGCAGCAGCACGAGCGGCGCGATCACTAGCTCTGCTGCCGGGCCAGCCGCAGCGATGACAGCGGACTGCGCGGCCGACAGACCCCTGCCCGGGTACTCGACTTCGCCGCCGCCGGGCTTGATGCCTAGTCCTACCTGCATCGCTCCGACGTGAAAGGTGACCCGATCTGGCGGACCCAGCAGATGAATGGCGGTCGGCCATATCCCGGCGAGCCGGATCGCCAGGACATGCCCGAGCTCGTGAACCACCGTGCTGAGCAGGATTGCGGCGCCGAGTCCCGCGATCAGTGCCACGCCCGCCCACCCACCGAGGTGGCGAGGGAACGGGCTCAGCACGTAGATGGCAAGCAGGCCGGCGAGATAGGGGAGCAGCGTGCTCAGCCCGTCGCCGAGCCGTAGCCATCGGTGCGCCCCCATGACCAAAGCGTGGCATGACGGGCAGAACCCGTCTATGGATTGCTCACCTGTCGAGCGTGGCGGGCGTCAGGCACCTGAAGCGCGCAGCAGCTAAGAGATCTATGATGATCGCAGCAGGTACTGCGGCGGATCGGTCAAGGAGGGAAGATGCGTCAGGCGTTCACGTCTATCGAGATGGCCTTTGGGAGCTACTCACGGGATGTGGCGCGTGTCGCAGAAAACGCTCAACTTGGGGATCCTGGCGCATGTAGACGCAGGTAAGACGACTCTTACCGAGCGGCTGCTGTTCGACTCGGGCGTCATTGACCAGCTCGGAGCTGTCGATGCTGGTACTACTCAGACCGACTCGCTGCCGTTGGAACGACGGCGTGGCATCACGATCAAGTCGGCCGTGGCGTCCTTTCCGATCGGCGACGTCGCTGTCAATCTGATCGACACACCGGGCCACCCGGATTTCATCGCCGAGGTGGACCGCGTGCTCAACGTGCTCGACGGAGTTGTGCTTGTCATCTCCGCGGTTGAGGGCGTACAAGCTCAGACCCGGATACTGATGCGCTCGCTGCAGCGCTTGGCGATACCAGCTCTCCTGTTCGTGAACAAGATTGACCGGCAGGGCGCCAGACCCGCTGGCGTGCTGCGAGACATTGCCAGCCGGCTCAAGGTCGCCGCCGTTGGCATGGGTTGCGTGATCAGGGCAGGAACGCCGGATGCCGCGTTCACGCCGTCGGAACCGGACGCGGAGGTCACCGATGGCCTGATTGAGCTTCTGGCTGAGCACAACGACGGATTGCTCGCCGCGTATGTGCAAGCCGAGGGCCGAGTTCCGTATCACCAGCTCCGCGCGGAACTTGCGAGGCAGACGGCGCGCGGGGAGGCGTATCCCGTCTTCTTCGGCTCGGCGATCACCGGAGCCGGCATCGCACAGCTGATGGCCGGGATTGCTGAGCTCCTGCCCACCTCGGATGGCGACCCTGACGGGCCGCTGTCCGGCACTATCTTCAAGGTCGAGCGCGGCAGTGGCGCCGAGAAGATCGCCTACGTTCGTGTGTTCTCGGGAACCGTGCATATTCGTGACCGGCTTCCGCTCGGATCCGGTCGCGAGGACAGGGTGACCGCGGTCGCCGTCTTCGACCGAGGGCCCGCGGTACCGCGGCAGGCTGTCAGCGCGGGTCAGATTGGCAAGCTTTGGGGCCTTGGCAAGGCCAGGGTTGGCGACCGAATCGGGGCGGCAGCGATCGACGCTGGTCTTCAATTTCCGCCGCCAACGCTGGAGTCGGCTGTCGTGCCGTCTGATCCCGGCGACAGGAACCGGCTGCGGGTAGCACTTGGCATGCTCGCGGAGCAGGATCCGCTCATCAATCTCCGGCAAGACGACGAGCGGCAAGAGATCTATGTGTCGCTGTACGGCGCCGTCCAGAAGGAGGTAATTCAGTCCACGCTCGCTGACGACTTCAATGTCGCCGCGACGTTCCGGGAAACGACGATGATCTGCATCGAGCGTCCCCTAGGCAGCGCGAGCGCGCTTGCCGTGCTGCAGTCAGACGACCATCCCTATTCCGCGACTGTCGGGCTGCACGTACAACCCGGCCTGGCCGACTCTGGCGTCAGGTTCCAGCTCGACTTCGATCCGCGCCGCATCCCGTTGTACATCTACAAGACCGCCGAGCGCTTCACCGATGCCATGACGCAGTACGTCCTGAGCGTCTTTGACAGGGGCCTGTATGGGTGGCAGGTCACCGACTGCGTGATCACCATGAACGAATGCAACTACTACGTCGGCGACGGGCCCGCCAAGCGCGTACTGCCGACACCGCGAACAACAGCCGCTGACTTCCGCAAGCTGACGCCGATCGTCCTGATGGAGGCTCTGCGGCAGGCTGGCACTGTCGTCTGCCAGCCGATGGCCTGCGTCCGACTGGAGCTTCCGGCAGCGAGGATGGGCGACGTCCTGGCTGCCCTAGCCCGGCTCGGTGCCGCTACGGAGCAGCCAGCGCTGGGTGAAGAACTCTCGATCGTGACGGCCATGCTGCCGTCAGCACAAGTTCGCAGCCTTCAAGAGCAGCTACCCAGGCTGACCGGCGGGGAAGGCGTGCTCGACTCCAGTTTCGGTGGTTACGAACCGATACACGGACGCTTTCCCAGACGCTGATCCGCGAGCGGAATCGCGCACCACCAGCGCTACCAGATCTCTTGTTGACGTGCTTGATACCACGTACCTATCATTGTGATATCATTTTAGGCATCAGGACGTGGCACGGTCGAGTGCCAGAGATCTCGGCGCGGGTGTCACGCGGGCAGGGAGGCAGTCATGGCGATCGCACCGCCACTGAGCAAGCAAAGCACCGCGACGCACTCCGGCTGGGCAACGGCAGTGTCGAAGCGCCCAGCCGTCGAGATCGCAAACCTGCGCAAGGCCTACGGCACGCTGACTGCGGTTGACGACATCTCATTGTCTGTCGCCGAGGGCGAGATCTTCGGCATCCTCGGTCCGAACGGGGCAGGTAAGACGACAACGGTCGAATGCGCCATCGGCCTTCGGCCATTTGACGCCGGGACGATCAGGCTACTCGGCCTGGATCCACTGACCCAGCGCGACGAGGTGCACGAGGTCGTAGGCGTGCAACTCCAGTCAGGAGCGCTGCCGGACAAGCTCAGGGTCACGGAGATCCTGGACATGTTCCAGTCGTTCTACCGGCAGCCAGCTGACGTGCGCGAGCTGACCAATGTGCTCGGCCTTACGGAGAAGCTCGGCGACTACTACAAGACGCTCTCCGGGGGCCAGCGGCAGCGGCTGGCCATCGCGCTGGCACTTATCGGTAACCCCAAGATCGCCGTGCTTGACGAGATGACGACAGGTCTCGATCCGCAGGCAAGACGCGACACCTGGGAACTCATCAAGGACATCCGCGACCGTGGGGTCACGATCGTGCTCGTCACGCACTTCATGGAGGAAGCTGAGCGTCTGTGTGACCGCGTCGCGCTTGTTGACCGTGGACGCCTGGTCGCACTGGACACGCCGGCGCGGCTTGCCGCCCAGGCCAGGGGCGGCAAGCAGGTGCGATTCGTGCCTTCAGACCGTTTCGACGACAGGTTGCTGACCGACCTCCCCGAGGTGTCAGTGGTCCAGCACGATGGCCAGCACTTGGTTGTCAACGGAACGGGCGAACTGGTCAACGCCGTCATCCTCACGCTCGCCGCTTCCGGCATCGCCGCCTGCGACGTCGAGCTTGCCTCCCTGAACCTCGAGGACGCCTTCGTGAAGCTCACCGGAAGGCACTCGGACACCGAAGGAGCAATGTCATGAGCGCGCTCTCACTGTCGCTGCCGACCGCATCGCGGCGCACCGCATTCGGCAAGATCGTTCGCAACGAGGCCAGGCTCGCCTGGCGGCGCCCGGTCGGGCTAATTGCCGGCGTTGGCATCCCGGTGCTGCTGATGATCATCTTCGGCAACATAGCCGCGTTCAAGCAGCCGTCGCCGCTCGTGGGCGGGTTCAGCTTGTTCGACGTGTACGTCCCGATCCTGGCCGTTTTCGCGATGGCCATGATCGCGCTGCTCGGCCTGCCGGTTCCGCTTGCCTCATACCGCGAGCTGGGCTTCCTTCGCAGGCTGTCGACTACCCCGGTCCCCAGGTCCTGGCTGCTCGCTGCCCAGGGTGTGCTCCAGCTTGGCGTCGCGCTGATCGCGCTGGCGGTAATCTTCGGGGTCAGCATCGAGGGGTTCGGCGCTCACGCTCCAGTCAGCCCTGGCGGGCTCGTGTTCTCGATTGCCCTGTCGGTCGCCGGGCTTTTCCCAATCGGGCTGATGGTGGCCGCGCTGGCGAGGACCGCAAACGCCGCGAGCATTATCGGCAGGCTGGCCTTCTTTCCGCTGATGTTCTTCGCCGGGCTGTGGCTGCCACAGGACCTGATGCCGACCTTGCTGCGCGACATCAGCAACTACACTCCGCTCGGCGCAGCGGTCCAGGCGATGCAGTCTTCGATGCTGACCGGATTCCCTCCGGTTGCACCGCTCCTTGTCCTGGCCGGTTACGCGGTGGTCTTCGGGTTCCTGGCCCGGCGGTACTTCAGGTGGGAGTAGCTCGGCTGATGTCCGCGGCAAGTAGCGGGCCGCGAGCCGGGTCGGCGCAGCAGGGGCGCGCCGACCCGGTTCGCGCGGCAGTGATTCCCAGGAAAGGTCGTCAAACGCCATTGAGTAGTCGTACGATTACGAGTCGTGACAGCTACGACATTCGACCGCCTGGTGATGACAGAGACAGCAGACGGGAATCAGATCAGCGGGTTCGTCAGCGGTGAGACTCAGGCACGCATCGCGTTCAGTCGCCGTGGCGAGCAGGTTGAAATCGTCTGCGTGACCGAAGCGCTAGCCTGCGCCGAGTTGGCGACCGTCCAGGCGCTCAGCGGCTGGCAGCTTGTGCGCGCGGAGCTAGAGCCGCTGGCCGCTTGGCCCGACGTCGTGCGCGAGGTGTCGTAGCCCCGATCTGCGAGGACGCCGTCCGTGGCCGTAACGTGGCCTGCCCGGCATCCGAATCATGATCATGGAGCAAGACGGGGCCGACGCCGTCCAGCCCGCCGGCCACGAACCGGTGACGCCCGGCCGGAATCTGAGCAACGACGAGAGAGTGGCGGTAGCCGCTGCCGAGGTCGCGTGGCTCGAGGTTCTTTGCCAAGGGCTGAAAGACGGCACGCGCAGCTGGGCTGAGTGGGACGACTCACTAGGCGGTGAGCCCGACCGCGCAGAGATCGCGATCAGCAGATGCGAGGTCGCGCTCGAGCGAGCGCGCGGGGTTCTTCGCGCCCTTACGCAGTCGGGCAAGAGCGACCAGTAGCCGCTCGGCCCTAGCCCGCGCTCGGGTTCTGCTGGATGGCGCGGGCTTCACCCGGCTCTACGCCGGCGTGGGTGTCTTCCTCGCCGTCGATCAGATGGCTGTGGCTGAGCGCCGTGACGCCGCTGACCAGAAGCGCCAGCGCCAAGGCCTCGATGACCAGGTCCTCCGTGGCGGCCTGGAAGTGCTCACCGAACAAGAAGAGGCCGAGCAGGCTCGCAGCGAGCGGATCGAGAATCGTGAAGCCGGGTTGCGATGCCGCCAGCGGGCCGGCTGCCAGCGCATGAGAAGCCAGTAGCAGGCTCGCGGCGCCTGCGATCACCAGGACATAGACCGACCAGTTTGAAAAGATCGCGCTCAGGCCACCGTCGATGTGGTAGCTGAATTCCTTAATGACGGCCGCGACGAAGCCCCAGGACACCCCGGTCAGCGCACCGAGGATGGCCGCACGCTGCGGCGCAGACGTCGGCGACCGCCGGTGCAGCATGGCTGTGACGGCGAGCCCCGCGAGCACAACCGCCAGCGTGAGGAGCCCTGCAAGCAGCCAGAGCGACGCCGGGGCATGCTGGCGGCCACCGCTCGGCGACGCGGCCAGCAGGAACAGGGCGAGCCCGGATGACATGGCGGCCGCGGCCAGCCAGTCGCGCCGCCGGACCGGCCGCGAGCCGAGGAATGCCATATAGCCAAAGACGAACAGCAGCTCGAGGGCCAGGATCGGCTGGACAAGGGCGAGCGCGCCATAGTGCAATGCCGTGACCTGGAACACGAAGCCAAGGATCATGCTCGCGATGCCAAGCAGCCAGATCGGACGGCGGGCAAGCCTAAAGAGGAGCCATAGGTCGACGCCAGACGGCTGACTGTCCCGGGCGCCAAGTCGCTGGCACACCGAGGATGTGGCCGTGCAGACGCTCGCCAGGAGCGCGAGCGAGATCGCCTTGTCCATCTCCTCCTGCCGCCGTTCCGTCTCCCCGACGCCGCCGCTGCGACGTAGACCGGCTGCTCAGACCAGCTTCTACCCGTGGTCCCTAGTATCGACCCGGTCCGGCACCCGCCACACTCAGTTTTCCCCCTGATATAACCCTGACGTTGACGTTAGATTCCCTGATCGGGCAGCTTTCCGCCGGGGCGGCACGTGGGCATCGAGCAGTTGCTGCAACGGCCGGTGCAGGCCAGCCAACGAAGGCCCTAGAGAACCGGAACGCCGCGCTGGACATGCAGCAGGTACTCCTCGCGGCGCAGCGGATTGTGGTCAGTCCGGCGGCGGACCGGGACTTCTCCCCGCAGCTGGCGGTAGCGGGCGAACGCCGAATCAAGCAGTCCCTCGCCGCCGGTCAGCCCCGGCAGCTGCTGCCGCAGTTCACCGAGCCGGCCGGCCGGGATCTCACCCTCGACGAGACTGGCGGATCCGTGCACGCTCGGCGACTGGCTGACTGCGCCGAGCCGGCCGAGCACGGTCAGGACGGCGGAGAGGCTGCCATGCGGCACCTCCAGCCGGAAGCTGCTGACCGGCTCGCACACTAGCGTCCGGGCACGAGCCAGCGCGGTCATCAGGACTAGCGGAGTCAGCAGCCTGAAGTCGCCGGCGGAGCTGGAGTACTTGCTCCAGCCATGAGGCGGCGGTGGAACGTAGCCGGAGTGCGTGATCGTGACGACACAGTCGGGCACCGGCCATCCGCACAGTCCTTCCGCCAGCGTCCGCCGCACGGTTTCCTCGACTGCCTTAAGGAACGACGCGGGCAGGGAGCCGCGCTCGATCTCGAGCCGGAACTGGACGCCTGAGCGCTCGGGAGCCGGCCCCACTCGCAGCCCGACCGTCGCCTTGAACGGATTGTCGCCGATGCCAATGTGCTCGACTGCGGCACCCTTGCCGGCCAGCCGTTCGATGCAGATAGTCGTGGTCTCCCGGAAGCCGACATCGACACCGTAATCCCCGGCCAGAGTCGCCTGAATGACCTCCTTCTGAACTTCGCCGTAGAGGGAGACGAGAAGCTCCTGCCGGATGTCATCCTGGCGCAGGTTGATCAGGGGGTCCTGCTCGGCCAGTTGCGTGAGCGCGGCGTGCAGGGCTGGCCGGTCGGCCGTGCGGGACGGGACGACGACCGTCTCGAGCGTCGGCGGGTCGAAATAATGGCGAGGTTCGGTAGGCCCAGCGGCGCCGACTGAGTCGCCGACCCGAACGTCGCTCAGCCCCCAGACCTTCGCGATCTGGCCAGCCTGGACGGACTCGGCGGGCACTGCCGGACCGCCATCGAAAACTCTCATCGCCGTAACCTTCGCTACCTTGTCCAGGCCGTAGCGAAGGTGCTCCCTCGCACGCAAATCTCCGGCGAACATGCGAACGTAAGCGATCTTCTCTCCGGCTGGTCCGCGCTCTACCTTGAACACTCGGCCCGCAGCCGGCCCGTTCCCGATGGCTGCAGCAGGCAGCAGCTCCGCCAGGCCGTCGATGAGGCGGTCGATGCCGGCGCCAGTAATCGCCGAGCCGAAGTAGACCGGATGTACCACCGCCTGCCGGGTCTGGGCCGCGAGCGCAGAGCGCAGCCGCGGATATGACAGCGCGCGGTGATCTGCGACAAATGCGGCCAGCAGCGCATCGTCGCGGAGCGCGAGAAGATCTGCCAGGTTGGTCGTGAAGCCGGCGTCGCCTGGGCCAAACGGCACCGACCTTGCTCGGCGCGTTCCCGGATCCTGAACGTTACCCATAGCGACGATGGCTGGGCTGAGACGTGCGGCGATGTCCGCAAGCGTCCGGCCGTAAGCCGCTCCGGACCGGTCGATCTTGTTGACGAAGATCGCAGTGGGAATGCGAAGTCGCTGCAGTGCGCGCATCAGCACCCTGGTCTGGGCCTGCACTCCCTCGACGGCCGAGATGACAAGCACCGCACCGTCAAGAACGCCGAGTGCGCGCTCGACCTCCGCGATGAAGTCCGGGTGGCCGGGCGTGTCGATGAGGTTGACCGTCAGGTCGCCGACGCAGAACGAGACGACCCCAGCCTTGATCGTGATGCCGCGCTGCTGCTCGAGCGCGAGCGAATCGGTCTGGGTGCTGCCGTCATCGACCCGGCCGAGCCGGCTAATGGCACCGGCTGTGAACAGAAGCCGCTCGGTCAGGCTTGTCTTACCGGCGTCTACATGTGCCAGGATTCCGAGGTTGAGCGAGCGCACGGAACCTTGATGCACGGACCTTTGATGCACGGACCTTTGATGCACGGACCTTTGATGCACGGAG
>Ga0335073_10011831_pt1 | contig 12265 bp, 6 predicted proteins | sample Lox_Sample_22_FD_207093 | JGI IMG/M metagenome (GOLD analysis project Ga0335073, IMG submission 207093) | Soil microbial communities from Loxahatchee National Wildlife Refuge, Florida, United States - Lox_Sample_2.2 | ecosystem: Environmental > Terrestrial > Soil > Wetlands | place: USA: Florida... | reverse complement strand
AAGCCGGCGACGCCTGAGCCTTCTGAAACGCACTCAGCGCATCGTGCAGGCGGGCGAAGACCAGCGACGGAGGAATCACGTCTGCGAGATGGTGACGGTGAAAATCCGCCAGCGTGTCAGGCGGCATCCGCGCGAATCCCAGGACCACGCCGATCCTGCTCAGCTCGCCGTTGAGCTGAGCGATCACCCGCGATGCCGAGTAGTCGATCTGGGTGATCGCTTCCGCATCGACCACGACCCAGCGAACCGGCGAAGGGTGGGGTGCGGCGAGGCGGAGCAATTCCTCGGCAAAGCGGTTGGCGTTGGCATAGAAGAGCGCGGAGCCGAAGCGGTAGAGCACCAGGCCCGGCTCGGTAACCACTCCGGGAGCTACCGGAGCCACCTTCCAGGCGTTGCCGTTATCGAGCTGAATGACGCCGGTGTGGGGGCGGTAGCTGTGGCGCACGATCCGTACCAGAGACAGCCCCATGGCCAGCAGAATGCCGGCCTCCACGCCGACGGCGACCACGGTGATGGCGGTCAGGAGGGCCACGGCAAACTCACCGGGGCTTTCGCGCCGCATGGCCAGCAGCCCGCGCAGGTCGATCAGGTGAATCGCAACCAGCAGCACCAGCACGCCGAGCACGCACTGCGGCAGATATTGGAGGGGGCGGGTGAAAAAAAGCAGCACGCACAGGACCACCGCGGCCGTTGCCAGTTGCGCCTTTTGACTGCCGGCGCCCGCGGTCTCGACCATCGAGGTCTGCGTTGGGCTGCCGTTCACCACAAAGGTTCCGGTCAGGGCGGCCGCTACGTTAGCGGCGGAAAGCCCCACCAGGTCGCGGTTTTCGTCGAGCTTCTGGTCATGGCGCAGTGCGTAGACGCGGGCCGTGGCCGCGCTCTGCGTGATGATCATGATGGCGCAGGAACCGGCCACCGGAACCAGGTCCAGAATCTCCCGCCACGGCAGCACGCGCAGGCTCGGATGCGGCAGTCCGCCGGCAACTGCGCCAATGGTCGGAATTCCACGCGAGGAGAAGCGCCACACCGCGCTCGCCACAGTGACGCCGACGACCGCGACCAGCGGCCCCGGCACCCTGGGCGCGAGATAGCGCAGGGCCAGCACCAGGCCCAGCGCCGCAGCCGAGACGAGCAGCACGGGAAGATGGAGCTTCGGCAACTCGCGCGCAATTTCGATGAGCTGTCCGATGGTTCGATGCGACTGGACCGGCAGGCCGATGGTCTCGCCCAGGACGGCGATGCCCACCTGAAAGCCGACTCCGGTGAGGAATCCCACCAGTACGGTCTGCGAAAGGAAATCGGCGATAAACCCCAGACGAAAGAGGCGGCCCAGCAGGAGGAAGGCTCCGGTAAGCAGAGCGACATAGCCGGCCAGGGTTACCCACGCGGGACTCGCCATGGGCGCCATGCCCGCCAAGCCGCCGGCAAGAATTGCCGCGGTTGCCGAATCCGCAGCGACCACCAGATATCGCGACGATCCGAATATGGCGAAGGCTGCCAGGGGCGCCAGCAGCGTGTAAAGTCCGGTCACCACCGGCATACCGGCGATGCGCGTGTATCCCAGAACCTGGGGAATGTTCATTGCGGCCAGCGTGATGCCAGCGCGCGCGTCGCGCAGTGTTTCGGTCCGCCGAAATGGTCGAAGGCTCTCGAACAAATTCCTGGGTCCCGTATCGCGGGCGGTGCAGCCGGGGCGGCGTGGAAGACGCAGAGGAATTCAGGCTCTGCTGCACGGACGACTGTCGAATGATTTTACAGAATGATGAACGAGAGACAAGCAGAGCACCGCAGTGTCGAACCGGAGCGCCCACCGGGAGACACGATTTTGGAGCTAGTGCCGGCGGGCACGACTTACTCCTGCCGTTTCCCTTCCACCAGCTTCGGCAGCCTGCGATTGTGCGTGGCCTGTTCGTACGCGTAGGCATAGCCAATCAGGTCGCCGTCTTTCCAGCGCTTCCCTGAGATTTCCAGTCCGAAGGGCAGACCGTCGGGGTAGAAGCCCCCGGGCACCGAGACCGCGGGAATCTGAATGCGATTCACCCAGGCAGTCTCGCTCGGAGGGCCCCATTTGGAGGCGCCGGGTGCGGTTTCGTCGTAAGTGGGCTCCTGCAGGGCCGGATAGACAAAACCATCCAGGCGCCACCGCTTCATGGTGGCCTCATACTCCTCCAGAGCTGCCCGCTGCGGACCGTAGTAGTTCGCCTGGCTGTCAGGATCGGTCTCAATCAGCTTCTGCGGCGTTGTGCCGCCGAGCATAAATGCGGGAAACTGTGTGCCTGTCGCGGCCTCATACTCGGCAACCGAGTGATATTGCGGAGGACCGAAGTAGTGGAGGAAACGATCGACGCCTTCGCGGCGGTAGGGCAGCGGGTTGACTTTGCGGGTCATTGCGAAGAAGCTCTCCGGCAGGATGTCCTTGTCGATGATCACAGTAGCTCCGGCAGCGTGCAGCTGCTCGATCGCCTTCATGAATGCGGCACGCGTCTCAGGCGCCACCGCGCCACCATTCGGGGGCGCCCCCGGGCCGTGGCCATAGACGTCGGGTGATCCATTCAGCACAAACCAGGGCACGCCGAAGCGCTTCCCCCGGAGCGCGTCTTTCCTGAGGTAGCGCGTGTAGGGGCCCGGTTCGGCTTGATCCGCGCTGCCTTTGGTCCAGGGATCGAGCGGGTCTTCGGCCTGCATCACGTCCAGGGCGATAGCGGCGCTGGTGACATCGCGCGCCAGCGGCCCGATGTTGTCCCGCAGCCAGTCCAGCGGTTCCACGCCGGCAATGCTGGTCAGCCCTCGGGTGGGGAGAATGCCGACCAGGCTGCTGTTAGCGGCCGGCTGCCGGACAGAATTCGCTGTGTCCGTTCCCGTGCCCAGGACGCAATAGTTCGCCGCCACTGCCGTCGCCGTTCCCCCCGACGAACCACCAGGCGAGAAGCGCCAGTTGTACGCGTTGCCGGTTCTGCCTCCAGCAGTGCTGTTGGTGGTATCGCTGTAAGCGAAGTCGGGCATGTTGGTTTGCCCTAGGAGCACCGCGCCGGCGGCCCTCAGACGTTGCACGACCAGCGCATCGCGCGGCGCCACTAATTCCTTGCCGGGGATCAGAAATCCCTTCCACCCCGCGCTGGTGACCCAACCCTTCACGCTGGTGTTGGCTTTGATGACGATGGGGACACCCCACAATGCTCCGTGCCGCGCATTTCTCGGTTCGGCGTCTTCCTGAGCGGCGGTGCGCAGCGCACCGTCCTGATCGAGATACAGGATCGCCCGGTAAGTGCCGTCGTAACGCTCGATTCGATCGAGATACCACTGCGTCACTTCAGTTACTGTGTATCGGTGCTGGGCGTAGAGCTTTTCGAGTCCGGGGACCGTGATCTCCATAAGGTCGCGGTCCATATCCCGTTTCTGGCCGGCCGGCGTCGGGCGCGCTGCCAGTGCAATTCCTGTCGTAAGGAGCGCAAGGCACGCGGCACTGCACGCAATCATCTTCAGTCGCATCATTGTCCTCCCGTTCTAAAAGTCATAGCGCAGCGAGAATTGCTGTTTGCGCGACTGCACGAGCTGCGAGCTATACACCCCGAATCCCGGCCCGGTGGTGACGGTGTTATTCAGCCCGCCGAGACTGCTGATGGGATTGGTATCGAAGCGTGCGGAGTTCGAGATGTTAAAGCCTGCACTCCCATGGTGAAGTCGATGGTGGCCGGCTTGCTGACCAGCAGCTCGCCCACTTTGCTCTGGGAGCTGAAGCCACCGGCGCTCGCGGTTACCGTCCACGTCCCCGGACTGAGCTGCTGAAAGCTGTATTCGCCGTGTGCGTTCGTCGCAGTCCTGAGCGTCTGGCCGGTGGCTGCGCGCACAATCGTCACCGACGCGCCGGGCAGCACTGCTCCAGTAGAGTCGGTTACCACGCCGGTGAGAGAGGTGGTTGCCTGCTGGGCGATCAGGGTCGCCGAAAGACACAGAGACACGATTGCCGTCGCCGCAAGTGCTGCGGCCAGGATTCTGCCTCGCATTTCAACTCCTGATACAGATGGGGAAATGAGGTGCCATCCGGGATTCTTGTCTATGTTTTCCCGGAGCCCGCAATTATGTACGCCCCAGGCCGCTCTTGCAAGGGCATTTTCCGATGGCCGTGAAAATCAGGCAGTTACAGGAGGCCGAGCGGCTCAGTTCCGCGCGGCATCGCGCGGGGTCAGATCGGATCGGTCCAGGAGATAGAGGATGTATTCTCCGGCCCCGTAACCGACCATGGGCAGAGCCCCGGTGGGGTCGCCGATTTTGCCGGGAAAGAGCGCGCAGGGGAGGGCCACGTACATCTCCGGGATGAGATCGTGGTCGGCGGCCGCCTTGTCGACGATGCGCTTCAGGATTGCGCCGGCGAGCGCGTCGTTGCCCAGACGCCTATCAACTTCGGCGAGGTTGAAATCGACGAAGAGGAATTCCTGGCGCTCGTACCAGTATTCGAAGATGGCGGGATCGGTATAGGTGCTGCGGACGCGCCGGTAGCCGCCAGATGCAACTTTCAGAAGAGCCATGCGCTGCACGGTATTGCGCACGAGGGCCGGATCCTTGACCACGTCGAAATTAATCACCTGAAGCAGCGCGCCGTCGATGTCGTTCTTGATCCCCGGTTCGAGCGTCCCGTGCAGTTCGCCATCGCGGATGAAGGCCGCATTGAAGCCCTTCCGGAGCAGAGCCACGTGATCGAGGACGTTTGTGCGCGTGGCGTTGTCGCCGGCGAGACGCGCCACATCGGCAAAGTTCTGCAGACCGACGATGGCCATGGCGGTCGAAAATGCGAAGTGCTTCTTATCCTTCTCACGCTCCTCCCAGATCGACGTATCGGCGGCAACGATCTCGCCGCCGCCGTAGCTCTGGAGGTTGGCGAGGAGCGGCTTCACGATGAAGTCCCTGGCGCTCGCGTAGAGCGAGCCACGGTAGGTGGGCATGCTGAGGATCGCGGTGTCGTGCGTCTGGCGGAGATATTCGCCGAGCACCCACAGCGCTTCGCCCCAGTCGTCGTATTCGATGTTGGTGCTGCCTTCTTCGGTGAAGAAGGGCTCTTCCGATCCGTCACCGAAGTAGCGAACGACGGAGATCTGATAATCGGCGCCGGCGGTTTCTGCGCGCATCTTGCCCGTGGACCGCGCGTTGAACCAGGCGAGCAGGGCGGCTCGCGCCTCTCTCTGATGTCCCATGCGCGCGAGCGCCACCGTGGCCCAGGCCATGTCGCGCACCCAGGGCGTGAACCAGCCGCCGTTGGGCAGGCTGGCAACGATGAGGCCGTTGTTGTAGCGGCCTGGACGGTTCGGCTCGCGGCTCTGCGCCATGCGCAGCATCACCTCGCTCTGGCGCCACAGGTGTCGCTCTTTGTCGTTCGCGAAATGAACGGTCGGCTGCACGCGCCACTGTTCGAGCTCGGCGATCTCGCGCTGCGCGAGCGCCGGGGCAGCAAGGCCGGCGCGCCAGAGATTGAAATCCTCGACGGCCTCTTCCGGGTCTGCATCGCGCTCAACCGAGAGGAGAGCCCAGGCGCGGCTGCCCGCCAGCGGGGATTGCCCAGCCGCGGGGGTTCTCGCACCGGGATCGAGCGGGATCAGCAGCAGGGTCTCGTCAATTCCGCCGAATTGCAGGATTTCAACCGGCGTCCCCGCCATCTGCATGGCGCGCTGCGAATGCACGGGATGAGCCCAGGCGACATTCCAGCCATCGCTCGCCGCGGTTCCGGCCGCGGGTTGCCAGCGGATGATGAGCGCGGTTTGCAGCAGCCCGAACGGCATGAAAAATGTTCCTTCGCCCGTGCGGCTTCGCCCGACAATCACCTGCGAATCGTCCTCGTAGTCTGCCGAAACGCCGGTGATGGACTCCCGGCCCCAGGCAAGGCTCCGGATGAAATTGGCTGTGGGGAATCCTTCGCTAAGGCAGTTGTTCGGATCTGGACGCGTAAAGGCGTAGGGGTGCGCATAGAACTTCGTCAACGCTGCGGTCTCTGGCGAGACCACGGCGAAGCCGAAGCCGTTGCCGGTGACGAGGCTCGATGCGAATGCCGGCACGCATGCGAAGGCGCCGAGACTGAGAGTAACAACGAGACGTGGCAGTATCCGCATAGGCTCAGGGGTAAGGCGACGATGCTGCCCGCGGCGACGGAGCGATGTCCGTCGTCTGCGTCAGGCGAAGATCGCGCGACGAGGAGCCCACCTGCACCGTTCGTGGCCCCGTGGCCAGCTTCCAGTTGTTGCCATCCGGTGGCCAGTACTCGAGCGATCGCGGCGGGACGTGGAGCGTGACCTCGCGGCTTTCTCCGGCAGCCAGATGGACGCGGTCGAAGGCCGCCAGCGCGCGGACCGCGAACTGGGCGCCATCGGCGGGCAAATTCTCCGGCGGTCCAAGGTAGACCTGAGGAACCTCATCGCCGGCAATCGGTCCATCGTTACGCAGGACGAAGCGAACGTCGAGGCCGCCATCGGCGGCGCGGGACACATCCAGATGCGAATAGTTAAACCGCGTGTAGGAGAGGCCGTATCCGAAGGGGAACAGAGGCTGCAGCTTTTGCTGGTCGTACCAGCGGTAGCCCATGAAGATCCCCTCCGAATAATCCGACCTTCCCTTCCCTTCGTGCGGAGGTGACATGCGCTCCGGATGAGCCGGATCATTCGCGACACCCTGGCCGAGCCGCTGCGGCCAAGTGAACGGAAGCCGGCCCGCCGGATTGGCCCGGCCCAGGAGCACGTTGGCGGTTGCCCATCCCCCCTCGTCGCCGGGAAACCACATCAGTAAGACGCCTTTCACCTTCGACAGCCACGGCATCGCCAGCGGCTGGCTGGCGTTGAGCACCACCACCGTGTTGGGATTTACCGCTGCCACATCTTCGATGAGCTGATCCTGTCCATCGGGCAGATGAAACACGGGATCGTCGGCGCTCCACGCAAACACCACGGCCATGTGCGATTCTTTTGCGGCGGCAACGGCGGCATCGTGATTCGCCTGTTGCTGTTGCGGCGTGACCCAACTGAGGCGCACCTGCGTGGGGTGGTTGGAGGAGTCAGGCTGAACGGAGACCATCACTCTATGCGGACCGGCGGTCAACTGAATTTTCGTGCGCAGGTCGTCGAGCCCGTCCGTGGTCGGCAGCACGTTATCCTGGCCGGCCTGGGTCACGACTCCGTGGCCGACCATCTCTTCGTCGGAGACCAGCTTCTTGCCGTCCAGGGTGAGCGAGGCGAAGCAGCCGAGATTTTGCAGGTACAACCAGTAGGAGCCGGCGCTGGGGATGTTGAGAGTCCCGGTCCAGGTCGCAGTTGAGTTCGCAGGGAGCGCGCTGCTGCTGGAAAGCGCGAAGTTGATCTGCGCGTCTGTCGCTGCCGGTTCGCCCGTGCCTGGCGTGCGTATCAGGCCTGGTCGGCCATCGTGCGTGAAGAACTGCGGCGGTATCGGCGTGCCGGTCATGTCGTCGGCAACGGCGTAGTGCAGGTGAACGTTCGCATCGTCCGCCGTGTCTTTCTTAAGAGCGTAGAAGGGCCCGATTTCCCGGGCGGGTATTCCAACCGCCTTCTCATCAGGGATGCCGATGGCCATCGTCTGGCCCGCGCCGGGGCCGATCAGGGCCAGGGAGTGCAGATCCTCAGGGGTGAGTGGCAAGGCGCGATCGTCGTTCTTCAGCAGCACCGCCGCGTCTTCGCCGGTCTTCTCGACCACCGAAGCATCGGCGGCGGTATCGATCGGAGTGATGGAGTGCTTCGTTTTGCCATCGAGGAGGCCGAAGCGATCCATCTGGCAGAGAATGTGCCCGACGGCGCGATCGATGTCGGCTTCGGTGACCGCGCCCGAATGCACTGCGGCGTGCAGCGTGTCGACCATGTTGGTTTTCGCCATCGGTCCCGGCATTTCGAGATCCAGACCATCCTTCACGAAATACGGCGTGTGATTCGCGCCCCAGTCCGACGTGACGAATCCGCGGAATCCCACCTGATCGCGCAGGACTGTGATCAGCGTGTCGGGGTTGTTGCATGCGTAGGCACCGTTAATCTTGTTATAGGAGCACATGATGGAAGCAACGCCGGCGCGCACCGCGGCGGCGAAGGGCGCGACGTAGATCTCATGCAGCGCCTGCGGCCCGATGAAGACGTCGGTGCTGCCGTCGTATCCGACGTAATGCTTGGCCTGCGCCAGGATGCCCTGGCTTTGAATGCCTTCGATCTCTGCGGCTGCAATCTCTCCGGTCAGCAACGGGTCTTCGCCGAAGGTGTTGTAGCCGCGGGCGAAGGTCAGGTCGCGGTCCATGTTGATGAAGGGCTGCAACACGACGTCAATGCCCAGCGACCGCGCGTCGCGCGCGATCACGATCCCATTCTGCCGTGCATCCTCGCGGCTGAACGTCGCCGCCAGGCCCATGGTGGCCGTGAGAGCCGTCGATGGCACCCGCGTGAGCACACCCGGCGGTCCGTCGGCAAAGCGCATCGACGGAATGCCCAGCCGCGGCACGCCTGCCAGGTATCCGGCCTGGCCCTGGAAGGTTGCGGGATTCTCGTCGGAACCATCCAGTATGCCGACCTTCTCGGCAAAGGTCATCTCGCTGATGAGTTTGTCGACGCGTGGGTTTCCGGTAATCGGCGAGGCCGTGGTTTCAGCCTGCGTTTGCGGCGGATTTGCGCCCAATGCAGCGGCGATTACAGTGCACGCCAGCAAGGCGGCAGCGCAAAACGGCATTGCCCAGCCGGATCCTTTCCTGCGTTCCATAGGCCTCCAGAGCGATTGTGTTTCAGCTCACCTGCAGATACGTGGTGTAAGGCAGGTCGCCGACAGACGTGAACGGGATCAGCCTTACCGGGCCGCCGGCTGAGTTGGCCTGCCACTGGCGCTCGCTGACTCGCGTCGCGGCCAGCAGCTGCTGCCGGGTGATCCGCGGCAGGGGGTTATCAACGCGCTCCTTCACCGCCATCAGCACCAGTGGGCCGCGGAGCAAAGCCACGGTATCGGTGTGGCGCGCGTCGATCGCCTCCAGACGCATCGGCAGCGGAAGCTCCAGATCGACACGGTCGCCGCTGGACCATTCGCGCCGCACGGCTGCAAATTGCCCGGGCATCGCGAGGCCGGCCTGGCGCTTGCCGTTGACGAAGATCTCCGCGCCCGTAGCCCAGGCAGGAATGCGAAAGTGAAGCGTCTGATCCACAGGCTGCGAGCTGGTCAACGTGAATGCGACGTTCTGCTCGAAGGGATAGCCGCCCTCCTGCGTGAGCGAGAGAGCCGCGCCACTGGCCGCCCAGCGCAGCGTGGAAGGAATATAGAGGTTGACGTAGACCGCCTCCGGGCCGCGGAAATAGGTGTTGATGCGGTAGTCCGTCGCCACCTGCGGCAGCGTGCCCGAGCAGCAGGGCCAGCTGGAGACGTGGTACACGCGCGTGCCGTCGAAGTTGTAATCGGAGTAGTAGAACGCGTGGCCGTTCTCCTCGATCGGCTTGGCTCCCAGCACGGTGTTGTACATCACCCGTTCCATGCTGTCGCCATAGCGCGCGTCGCGTGTGATGCGCAGCAGGTAGCGGGTGAGCTTGAAATGCGCGTAGGAGCCGCAGGGCGTCTCGAAGCTGGCGTGCGTGTTGCTGAGGCTCGCGTAGACGTCGTTGCTGTCGGGCGCGCGCAGCTGTTCGTCAGGACCCCAGCCGCCGGTAGCGTAGCTTTGTGCCAGCACCATGTCAAAGCCGTTTTGTCCGGCGCGCAGATGCTTTTCGCTGCCCACCACCATCCAGGCCATCACCGCGGAATTCAGCGAGTTCACGTAGCTGTAGGCGTGGCGCCCCTGCAGCACGTTTTCGCCGCGCGAGAGCGGATCGAACCACGTTTTGTCGTCGAGGTATTGGCGGCCAAGGTCGAAATAGCGGCGTCCCGCCCCGCGCTGATACGCGAGGAACAGGTTCTCCGGCATCGTGTACGACTCATCCCACGTCCACGACTGATCGTCGGCAGGCTTATCCATGCGCCAGCGTAGATTGTGCTCGACGGCGTGGCCGGGCAGGTGCGGCAGCGCGGCGTTGGTCGTTTGCTCCAGGATCGCCAGCGCCTGCGGATCGTGCACCAGGGTGTGCGAGTCCAGCAGGCCGAGCAGCAGCTTGTCGTAGGTGTACGCGGGAAAGCGGTTCAGCTCGTAAAACTGACCGGAGATGGTCTGCGCGTAGAGCTGATTCAGGCGCAGAACGCGGTCGCGCGTGGCGGCATCACCGGTGATTGCATAGGCGCGGGCCAGCGCCGAGACCCACTGCCCGAAGGTGCACCCCGGGGCAAAACCGCAGTCGAAATTTTTCCGGTAGTCGTAATTCGGATCGTAGTGGTACCAGCCGCCAAGGTCTTCGCCCGGCGCGGGCAGTCCGGACATCTGCCGGAAGGGCTTGAGCAGGCTGTCGTCGCTGAGCGACATCAGCACGGCCTGCGTCTCGCGCAGCTGGTTCTCGTGCGGATCGCTGCTGAGGATCACGTCGCCGTAGCCGAACTCAGCAAGCGGCGGACCGGCTGGCAGCTTCGATCCCCACGCCAGGCCGCGCCAGGAAGTATTGCCGGCGGCGGCAGCGGCCGCCAGCGTCCCCATTTGCAGAAACCCACGGCGCGAAAGCTGCACCTTTTTTCTCGAAGCCATCGAATTCTCTCCCCTGCTCATTTTGACGCGCCGATCCTCCGCTCGCATCCACGCCGCGTCATTTCCAGACAAAAGTCGCTACCGCGCCCGCAACCAGCGTGGCCGTCACACTCCTGTGACGCCAATGAATCGCAAATTTCTGCGCGGTTGCTCCGGGGTTGGCCACGATGAGCACCCGCTGTCCGCGCGGCGTAACGTAAGCGACGTTGGGCAATCCGTCAGGAACGCTGGAAGCGATGCGAATGGAGCCCGGCGGAACGAATTTCGATGCGTGAGCGATGGTGTACCACGCGGCGTTGCGCGTCACCCGATTGCCGTCCAGGGTGATTGCCCCCTCGCACACCGGGCACCCTCCGTCACTGGTATGCGGCCCGAACGTCGGACTGGCGGCCAGATTCCACAACAGGACGTTGCGGCTCCAGTTGCGCGGCGCGCCGATTACCAGGTCAGCGACGGGCTGAGCGATATCGAGGTGAGGATCATCAGGAGTATCTACCACCATCTGCTCGGTGAAGTAAATGTTCTTGTTCGGGTACGCATCGTGGACTTTGGTGAGCGCCGTGATATCGCCTGCGTAGAGATGAAAGGCGCTGCCATCCACATATTGCCGCGCCTCCGGATCGGCCAGGATGGTCAGCGGGTAATCCGGCCGGTCGCAGTTGTGGTCGTAGACGATTATTTTCGTGCGCAGTCCCGCGCTTCGGAAGTCCGGCCCCAGCGATTGCCTGATGAACTGATCTTCCTCGTTCGCCTGCATCACCATGCTCGGCGTGTTGTCGGGGTTCAGCGGCTCGTTCTGCGGCGTGATGGCGGCGATGCCGATCCCGTTGTCCTTCATCGTCCGGATATAGCGCACAAAGTAGCGTGCGTACAGATCGTAGTATTCCGGCTTCAGGCTGCCGCCTTTCAGCTGGTCGTTCGTCTTCATCCACGCCGGCGCCGACCATGGCGTGGCCAGGATGGGGATCGATGGATTGATGGCGAGGATTTCCTTGAGAACCGGGACGACGGAGGTCTGATCCGGGCCGAGGCTGAAGTGCTGGAGATCGGTGTCGGTATCGCCCGGCGGTAGATCGTCGTACGTGAACGGATGGTCGTTCATGTCGGACGAGCCGAGGCTGATGCGGATATAACTCAGCCCGATATCGGCTGGCCCGCGTCCGAACATTTCCTGCAGCTGTGCATGGCGCTGCGGCGCATCCATCCGCATCAACAGCTGCGCGCTGCCGCCGGTCAGCGCGAGCCCAAAGCCGTCCATGGTCTGGAACTTCCTGTGTCCGTCGATATCAATAGCCGGAAGCGACGTTGAGGAGCGCTCAAAGCGCAGCGGCGCCTGCTCCGCAAGCAGCGAAGTGCGATCCGGCGTCGTCAGCCACCAGGAGACAATCCCCTTGCTCTGGCCGTGAGCCGGGAGCCCGGGAATCGCCGCCAGAGCAGCAAGCAGATACGTCAGAAACGTAGAACGCATAAATCTCCGTGGCGTGTTGTGCCGTGATTGGCTCGCAGCCCATGAGTGAATGCGGTAGCCGGACCCGGCACCTGCGCGCCGCAAATCAGAGCTAAGCCGGCAAAGAGAATGTGGGGCGCTTACCAACACGATCCGAATATCCTCGATGGTTCGCAATGGCATAGCGGACCAACCAGATTATA
>Ga0335073_10011829_pt1 | contig 12266 bp, 2 predicted proteins | sample Lox_Sample_22_FD_207093 | JGI IMG/M metagenome (GOLD analysis project Ga0335073, IMG submission 207093) | Soil microbial communities from Loxahatchee National Wildlife Refuge, Florida, United States - Lox_Sample_2.2 | ecosystem: Environmental > Terrestrial > Soil > Wetlands | place: USA: Florida... | reverse complement strand
TGGACCGCGCGGCATTTCAGGACATCTGGTCGGGCCGCATCGTCCATGTGAAGACGCGCCTTAAGCTCGACAACCCCAACCGACCTTTCGATCTGCTCTGGTTCGTGCCTGCGGTCTGGAAGTACCGCAAGACGCTCTACGAAATTCTCGCGGCCTCGTTCGTGATCCAGCTTTTCGGTTTGGCGACTCCGCTCTTTACGCAGGTGATCATCGATAAGGTGCTGATGCACAAGAGCCTCTCGACACTCCACGTGCTTGCGGCGGGCATGCTTATCATGATCGTGTTCGAGGCGATCCTGAGCGTGCTCAAGACCAATCTCATGGCGCATACCTCGAATCGCATCGATGTTGCCTTGGGGGCACGGCTCTTTCGGCACCTGATGCACATACCGTTGCGCTACTTCGAGGTGCGGCGGGTGGGCGATACCGTCGCTCGGGTGCGGGAACTCGAGAACATCCGCCAGTTCATCACGGGATCCTCGATCAACGTGGTGCTGGATCTTCTGTTTACGGTCCTGTTCGTGGCGGTGATGTTTCTCTATAGCGGCGTGCTCACCTGTGTCATGCTCGCCTCCCTCCCTCTCTTTGTCGCTTTGTCGGTCGTCGTGCGGCCCATGATGCGAAGCCGGCTCGAGCAGAAGTTCGACCGCGGTGCCGAGAATCAGTCCTACCTGGTCGAAGCCGTGACGGGGGTGCAGACGGTCAAGGCGATGGCGCTCGAGCCCGTGTTCTATCGGCGCTGGGAGGGGCAGCTCGCGCGCTATGTGACCGCCTCCTACCGGACGACCCATCTCTCAGGCATCGGCAGCGCGCTCGGGCAGATCATTCAGAAGCTCTCCACCTTGTCGATCCTGTGGGTGGGCGCGTACCTCGTGATGAATGGGAAGATGACCGTCGGGCAGCTGATCGCCTTTCAGATGCTGTCGGGGCGCGTGATCTCACCGGTCCTCCGCATGGTGCAGCTCTGGCAGGACTTTCAGCAGGTGGGGCTATCGGTCGAGCGGTTGGGCGATCTCATCAATACCAAAGCCGAGCCCGCGCTCAATACAAGCAAGATGAGCCTGCCGCCGATCAAAGGGGCGGTGCGCGTGGAGGGAGTGCGCTTCCGTTACGCCTTCGACGGACCGGAGATTCTGCGTAATCTCTCGTGCGAAATCCCCGCCGGGACCACGGTGGGCGTCGTCGGCCGAAGCGGGTCGGGGAAGAGCACGCTCACCAAGCTCCTGCAGCGCCTCTACCTTCCGGAGTCCGGCCGGATCCTGATTGATGGGATCGACCTTCAGCAGGCGGATCCCATGTGGCTGCGGCGTCAGATCGGGGTGGTGCTTCAGGAGAACTTTCTCTTCAACGGCACGGTGCGCGAGAACATTGCCATCCAGTTCCCGGGCGCGCCGATGACGCAAATCGTCGAGATGGCAAAACTCGCGGGCGCGCACGATTTCATCCTGGAGCTACCGGAAGGGTATGACACGCCGGTGGGCGAGCGTGGGACTGCCCTTTCGGGCGGACAACGCCAGCGGATCGCCATCGCCCGTGCACTCATGACGAATCCTCGCATTCTCATCTTCGATGAGGCGACGAGTGCCCTCGACTACGAATCCGAGCGCATCATCCAGGACAACCTGGGTCGCATCTGCAAGGGGCGCACGGTCTTCATCATTGCCCACCGGCTCTCGACGATCCGTCAGGCCGATACGATTTTGGTTCTCGACCGAGGGCAGCTCATCGAGCAGGGGAGCCACGCAGAGCTCATCGCGCGCCACGGGGTCTACCATCACCTCTTCTCGCAGCAAGCGGGAGTCGCTCATGCCATCGCCTGAAGCCACGGCGATCGCCGAAGCTGCGACCGCCCCTGCGGCGCCCCCCGGTCGTGTGCCGCTCAAATTGGTGAAGTCAGGTAAGCCGGCCGAGCTCACACCACTCGAGCGGGAGTTCTTGCCGCCGCTCCTCGAGATTCAGGAGACCCCACCCTCCCCGACACAGCGGAAGCTGCTGTGGACCTTAGTGGCGCTCGTGATTGCCCTCATTGTCTGGGCATGCGTCGGCAAAATCTCAATCGTCGCGACAGCGCCGGGTAAATTCATCCCCGATGGTCGAGTCAAGGAGCTAGAGCCCCTGGAAACATCGATCGTGAAGGCCATTCATGTGAAGGAGGGTCAGCACGTCTCACAAGGGGAGCTCCTTATCGAGCTCGACCCTTCGGTGAGCGCGGCCGAAATGCGCGCCGATGCCAATAAATACGGCTTTAACCGGCTCGAACAGGCGCGGCTCAAGGCCGAGATCAGCCATGAGCGCCCTGACTACGCCTCATCGGGGCAATCCAAGGAGCTTATCAAGCTCGAGGAAGACACGCGTCGGGCGCGCGAGCAGGCACACGTGGCCAAGCTTGCCCAGGCCCAGGCAACGGTTGAGGAGAAGCTGCAGGCGCTCGCGGCTGCCGAGGCGACCCTGGAGAAATACCAGCAAACCACGGCCATCGCGCAGGAACGTGAATCGAGCGCGCGACCCTTGGTCGACACCGGCGCGATATCCCGACTCGACTACCTCGAGCTCAAGCAAACGCTGGCGGAGAACAGCAACGATCTCGCTGCGCAAGGGAAAACTGTGGAGCAGGCTCGTGCGGCTCTGGTGGAAGCACAGAAGAACGTCGATGAGGTCAAGCACGACCGCGCGGCCGATATCTACAACGATCTCAATCAGCGCGTGACCAGCGAGCCGGCCCTCAAGGGCGATATGGAGAAATCGACAGAACTCCTGAGCCTCAAGTGGATGCGGGCACCGGTTGGTGGAGTTGTGCAGAAAGTCAATGCCACCACGATCGGCCAAGTGGTCACGCCCGCCCAGTCGCTCGTAACCATCGTGCCTGACGGGATGCCGCTCATCGTCGAGGCGACGGTGACGAATCAGGATATTGGGTACTTAAAGCCGGGCCAGCCCGTGGAAGTGAAGGTCGATACCTTCCCCTTCCAGAAGTATGGATCGTTGCCGGGGACGCTGATCTGGGTGAGCGCCGATGCGGAGGACAAGAGCGCTGCTTCGAGTGATCTAGATACGCGGAGCGGAGCTCCGGCTAAGGATGAGGATCGGAGTGCCGCGAACAATCCCAATACTGGGTATGTCTACAAGGTTCACGTGCGCACGGAACGCTCGCAATTCGTAGTTGATGGGGCGCCCAGGCCGATTCAATCCGGGATGACGGTACAGGCAGATATCGTGACGGATCGGCGGCGAGTGATCGATTTCTTTTTGTCGCCGGTAGTGAAGTATTTGGACGAGGGATTGAAGGTGCGGTGATGGTTACACCGGCGCAGCAGCCAGCAGCCTTTTGTCATCTTAGATATCTGATCGAATAACTTGAACGTCGATAAGGGTGAAATAACACGATGAAAATAGAATCGCGAGAAAAACACCACTTTTCACCGGCCCGTTGGTTGTGGCTGCGCTTGCTCATCGTCGTTTCAACTTCTTGGAGATCGGCCGCGGCGGCGGGACCGTGTGAGGCCGGCCTCGCGCGGTTCGATGGGGTGGCGCCCCTCCACTACGCAAACGTGATCGGCGAACCCGGGGCGCGCATCTACCTGCACGCCACGATACCCGTGCAATGCACTTCAGTAGACAAAGCGTGCGGTGCGCGCCGCTACCTGGTATCGGGGGACAAGGTGGCTGTGGGTAAATTCTGTGATTCTTGGGCTCAGGTGCAATACATCGGCGACAAGACAGTCTCTTATGGGTGGATTGAATCCCACTCGCTGTCGGCGCCCGATATGCCTCCAAGCAAGAATGCCGGGGAAGTGCATTATGAGTTCCGACTGAAGGCGGGTGCCGGTACCCCTGTGTGTGAGGCGTATCTACAGCGACTTAATCAATCAACCTATCTGTACCCGCCCTACTGCAGGTGGGACGTGTCGCAGAGCGATGCCACTCCAGAGTTCTCGCCTGTCAAGCGCGAACCTTTAGCGCCCGAGCAACTTTGGGCTTTAATTGGCAAGGGATATGAGTTTCTCGGATCGCAAGAGGACAACAGAACGCGCGCGGCCTTGCGGCGCTACGATTCAGCAGGGAATCTAGTTTACGATCCCGACTACTCGCTTGCGGATGTGAGGGCAATATTGGCAGGAACTCATCCCTCGGGGCTCAATTTTTCAGCTTGGCTCTATCCGAAGATCGATATCAATAATAACCAGAAGCCCGTTGCAACAATGCTTTGGGTCGGCGGAGTGACCGCGCGGGCCACCTGCACCCCTGGATGGGATCCTGCGGTCACGCGCGGCAGCAATCGCTATCAAAGCTACGCGTTCATTTTACGTTCGAACAATTCAGATGTGAATGACATCGAGACAAGAGCGGTATTCGGCAGTGACCGCAACCCGCCAATCGGCCAGCAGTTCATGCCAGTTGGGGACGATATCGAATTCTTTAGCTACCGCAACGCCATCTACTTTGATTCGTTTCGTGCCGCTTCCCGCGATGAGGTCGAGGGGCGTTCCAGATCATCGCGATACAGAACCCTCGAAGTGTTCCAGCGACACGGAACCGAGAACAAGCGAATTTGCAGTTACGAAGTGGGCTTTAACCCTATCGACTAGCGGCGACCTAGGCCGCTAAGCGATAGGTCCATCGGCTAATTTGGGAGCATTACGATGAGCAACTTTATTTGGACGACTGTACTACCCGATGCCGTGACATCGAGTGACGAACTCCAGCTCATGCTTGGTCGAGAAGAGGGATCGAGCCCAACGCTCTACATAGACTCAGCGAAGTTGCCAACGATCGGAATTGGCGCCAATTTGACGGTAAGAGCGAACCTCATGAAGGTGATGTGTTTACTCGGGGTTCCCACTACAACCGCTAACATTGCACGATTCGCCAAAGATCTCCGCTCTCAATCTGCGTTGAATGCAGATGTCGCGAAGCTGTCTACCACGGGGAGACAAAGCTTTGAGTTAACTCCAGGCGAGGTCAGCACGCTGTTTGTGTTCACCTCCCAAAATGCGATTAACGGCTTAAATGCACTTCTGGCAACTAACGGCTCCGCAATCGATCACGACACGGCGCAGTTCATGGCGCTAGCATCCTTGTACTTCAATTCGACCCACGGAAAGTCAACTGACTTGATCGGGCCGCAGCTCCTAGCCGCGTTGCGCTATGGCAACAACGCTCAAGCGTGGTATCAAATTCGCTATAGATCCGACAAGAATGATAGCAATGGTGGAATAGAAACACGCAGACTCTACGAGTCGCAGGTCTTTGGCCTAACGCCGGCCAATCCTTCGCTTGTTCAGGCGGAACAGGCATTCGAGATGCTCGCGGAGCACCGCGCACCAATTTTGCAAGCGGAGTCCAAAGTCTTTGTGCAGGAGTCGGGTTCATACACCCTAGGCGTGAATCCAGATGGCCCAGCGCCAGTTAGCGAATTCGTGAATCCGCCGAGCCTTATACTGCTGGCCAACTCGAACTATGGTCTCACGGGTGGCGCGGGAACCGGCCCCGTGGACCAAGCAGTTCAGACGCTGGCGGAAGCCTTCAATCCAGCTGCGGAAGAGATTGCCAATACCATAAATTCTTGGTTTTCTAGCGTGCTGCCCCAGGTGGGGATCCTCAACGATTCTCTCAGCGGTATCTTCAATGTTCGCTCAACGGACATAGAGATCGCTCCGGATGGCGATGACATCGCTGATGGCTTTGCTGTGAAGACTTCGCCTGTAATTACTGCCCCGGACTCTGTTGGTGCAAACCATATCGTAATCGGACCGGATTCCCTGAGCGCGCTCGTAGACAACGAAGTTACGACATTGATCGGAGGTAGCGGTGACGATCTGCTGATCGCTGGCGCCGGTAACGAAAGTCTGGACGGCAGCATGGGTAGCAACGACACCCTAATTGGAGGACAAGCCGGCTTCATCTCAGGGGCCGCCGGAAACGATACTCTGGAAGGCGGTCTGGGACGGGATGAATTCGTTTTCGATAACAAGATTGGCGGCGGTCTGCGGGAGACAATAAAACCGGGGGTGGGACAGCTGGGATCGGTTGTGGTCCTCAACGGGTCCAGCAGCATAGACTTGGCGGGATCCCACATGGATCCCGTCATGTCGGCTGACGGTGATACTGTCACCTGGGCAAGCGACCCCTCCCGCGACAGTTCAGGCGTTTCGTATTCCTACTCGAAATTGACCGGTGATTTGACCATCTCAGGCGGAGTTCTGGGTTCTGGGAGTGGCGCCAACTCGATAGTCATCGATGATTTTGATCTAAGCGAGGCGACCTCGCCCAACCCGGACGGCGGAACTCCAACAGGCTACCTGGGGTTTTCTTTTCAGAACACCGTATCAGTGACCGCCGGCGCAAATGCCGGCTACGACCCGCCAGCGCCAGACTTCGAAGCGGGCACATCGCAGTCATACACCGTGTATCTGGATGCGCCGAGCGACACCCCACAGACGATCACGATGACGCTTAGTGGCGTTTCCGCTTCCGATTTTGCGTTCGATTCAGGAGCTGGTCTTTCTGCCATTGGCAACGACGGCACATTCACCGTCACGATTCCCGCCCGCGAGACGAGTGCCTCATTCACACTCTCAAACATTGGCGATGTGGGTGGTAATGCCACATTTCAGCTGACGGCGGCAATTCCCTTGCTGGGCAATTCAAGCGCACCAGGACTTCAGAGTGCTCCCATTACCCAGAACTTTTTGCAACCAGCAGACGATCCGTTCTCATCGAATCAATCAGCCACGCTGTATGACGATGGAACAGCGACTCTCCCAGGCGGGAACACCTACGAGGAGTACAGCAATGAGCCCGGCGGTAGCCCCGTCACGAGTGTCGGCAGCGGCCCGGCGTTCATCTCGGTGGTGGGACAGGCAAATGACAGCATCGTCGGAGGATCCGGACCGGATACGATAATCGCGGCGTTCGGCAACAACCTCCCAGATGGCGGAGTCAACGTCATCGACGGCAATGGCGGACAGGACATTATTTTTGCGGGCTCTTGGGGAAGCGATCCTGGCACCTCGACAGATCGCATCTACGGTAATTCCGAGACGGATCTTGCCAGCGCCATCGCGTATGCAACCTCGGGCACGGCCAGCGGGCAGCAAGGCGATTTTATTTTCTCGGCGGATTCGGGAATCGTTGTCGGCAGCGATGGAAATGATCTGCTGATAACGGGGCCGTCATCAAATGACGTAATCGTCGCGGGCCCCGGCAACGATACGATTGTTTCAGGCGGCTCAGTATCCAGAGCCGATAGTTTGGCAGGCGCAACTTGGTCGGCCTCTATGGTCAATGACCAACTTATTCTTGGCGGCAATGGGCTCAACTTCGGTACTAGCTCGCCGAGCGCACCGCCCTCGGGTTACGAGGGAAATGTTGATGACTCGGGCGCACCGCTCGGCGATGGCTCCGATACTATCTACGGTGGCGCCGGTAATGACGTGATAATTCTTTCTAACGGCGACAATGAGGTGACGCTGGGTGACGGTGCATCTACAGTGCTCGGCGGGATGGGAGACAACACGATCTCGGGGGGCTCAGGGAACGACGAGATCTTGGGCGGCGGCGGCAGTGACTATATCGCCGCTGGCAGTGGCAACGATTCCATTGTTGGTAATGGCGGTAACAATACGATCATCGGTGGTGCCGGAGAGGACACCCTGGTCGCGGGAGCTGCCGGGACGAACTACGCCACTCAAGAGACGGGTGATAACTACGTTGAAGCGGGAAGTGGCAATACGCTGATCCAGGGATCGGGCGGCAACGACACGCTGATTGGAGGCTCAGGGAACGATACGATTGAGGCCGGCGCTGGCAACGAATCCGTCATAGGTGGCACTGGCAACGAGTCCATCAATGGCGGAAGCGGCAACGACACCCTCACCGCTGGCGGGGACGGGAACGACACGATCTGGGCCGGATCGGGGAGCACAACGATCTCGGGTGGCGACGGGGCTGACTTCCTTCACGGAGGAAGCGGCACGGATGTCATCTACGCGGGTGATGGCGGAACAGCGGCTGCACCGACTGAGGTTCTGGCAGGGTCAGGTGCCACGACAATCTACGGGGGCGACGGGCTCGACGAGATCTGGGGCGGTAGCGGGACGAATGTGATCTACGCGGGCGACGGCGGAACGACCACCGACCCAACGCAGGTCGTGGCGGGCTCCGGTGCGACGACCGTATATGGTGGCGATGGCACCGATAACATAGTTGGCGGTAGCGGTACTGACGTACTTTACGCAGGCGACGGCGGAACCGACGAAGATCCGACCTACGTGACCGCCGGAATAGGTGTCGCGACGCTCTATGGCGGCGCGGGTGGATCGGTACTCACTGACAGCGTGGGAGGGAGCGACCTGCTCGTCGCGGGTAGCGGGGACAGCGACCTCTTTGGCATCGGAAACGATACCCTTCAGGCGGGGACCGGAAGCGATTACCTGTCTGGAACGGGCGATAACACGTACGTGCTCGACTCCGATAGCGGAAATGTCGAGATTGCGAATGCGGGAGGAACGGAGACCCTGCAATTCGCAAGCGATGTAAATCCAAATAGCCTCACCCTCTCAGCAGGCTTTGACGCCGCGGGGGAGGCGTCCCTCATTATCGATGAGGGCTCGGCGTCGATCACTGTCGATGGGGGCCTGAGCAACGCCAACATCGCGGCCATCGACTTCGGCAGCTCGCTCTCCGAGAGCCTGACGCAGCTCATCCAGCAGGAAGACGGTGCGGGCAACACGGTGCCTGGTGTCATCGCGGGCACCAATGGCAATCTCATTTTAGATACAGGTCCACAGGATTCCGTAACCGGGGGCACGGGACAAGACACAATTTCTGCATGGGGTGACGCGGACACTCTCGTGGCCGGGTCGGGCGGCAATCTTATAGTGGCAAGAGGGACAAACGACGACATCTTCGGGGGTGCGGGTAGCGACACGGTCGAAGCTCTGGGTGGTGGCGCCAACATCAATGCGGGAACGGGGAACGAGCTCTTCGAGCTCGGAGCTTCGAGCGACGTGATCCAGGCGGCAGCCGGTGACGGTAATGACACAGTTGAGGCTGACTTCAGCTACACACTTCCCAGCTTCGTCGATACATTGGTGCTCACGGGTTCCCAGAATCTAAGCGGAACAGGTAACGGCGATGTCTCGAATACGCTGACCGCGAACTCGGGGAACGACACCTTGATCGCGGGCTCCGGCGCCGACACGCTTATTTCCGGTAGTGGCATCGACACCCTCGTCGGCGGTGCGGGTGCTGATTCCTTCATGATCAATAACTCACAGGATGCCATCAGCTTGCCCGACGGCGGTGCGGAGGACGTGGCCTATTCCTCAGTCGATTACGCACTTCAGGCTGCGGTTGGGACGCTGAGGTTGACGGGTTCGAGCAACCTTACCGCAACCGACGATACTGGCGATGCGGTGATTATCGGGAACGCCGGCAACGATACGCTCATCGGGGGCGCGGGCGCTGATACGCTGGTGGCCGGGTCCGGCGTTGACACGCTAGAGGCCGGGACGGGGAATAACACGTTTGTCGTGAACAACTCGGCGGATGTGATTCAAGCCACGAGTGCAGCCGGTGAAGATACGGTGGACGCCTCAGCGAGTTACACGCTGTCGCAGAACCTCGATACTTTGGTCTTGACGGGTGATGGAAATCTAATTGGGCAGGGCAATGCGGATACATCCAATACGATTACCGGTAACTCGGGTGACGATGTCCTCATTGCGGGCTCGGGTGCCGACACCCTCGTGGCAGGCGAGGGGGTGGACACGCTTGTCGCCGGCTCGGGAACGGACCTTCTTGCAGGCAATTCAGGCGATACGTATGAACTCAATGCGGGCTTCGGGAACTCGGAGCTTTGGACCCCTGCGGGGGCGGCGACCGTACAGTTTGGGACGGGTATCGCGGCCTCTGACTTGACGCTGAGCATCCCCGCTGCGGGCGGTGGTTCGAGTCTTTTAATCAGTGATGGCAGCGGCTCAGTAACCGTGGATGGGGGTGTGACTGGCAGCATCAGTCAATTTGATTTCACGGACGGCAGTGCGCTCAACCTCGCACAGTTGTTCGCATCGGCCAACGTCGAGTCGGGATCGTTCAGCACCGATTCCGGCAACGTGGTCGTGAATACGAGCGCTTCAGCGACGATCTCCGGCGGGAGCGGCGATGACACCCTCATCGGCACGGGTGAGGACGATACCCTCATTGCGGGGTCCGGAGATCAGCTCCTCATTGGCGCAGGGCAAGCCGATGTATTCACCGCAGGCACCGGAAGTGACACGCTCGAAGGCGCAGGTGCGGATGCCTACGTCATTACCGAAGGCGGAAAAGTCACAATCGACCCAGGCAGCACGCCCGAAACCGAGTTTCTCTATCTCCCGACCGGGATGACTTTTTCCGACTTTACTTCAATCGAAGATGCCAGGGGCGATCTGATTCTTCAATCCCTGACGGGCGATACCACCGTGACAATCCAAGGCTATTACAACAATCCTACGAAGCCATGGATAGTGACCGACGGTACTGGGAATTCAGAAACCCTATCGAGCTTGGTTTCGTCCAACTCGTCGCCAAGTACCTATGAAGAGAAGATTAATCAACTTCGAGCGGCCTTCTCTGCGGATCTGACGGGAACTCTCACAGAGATCGGAGAAGAGGGTGGATCCATCGAAGATCCACAGCCTTCTACAAATCCCTACGTCTACAATCATTTTAACGGTGTAACCTCCCAAACCGTCGTAGCGCATGATGGGGTCGCCAACATCGGTTCGTCGGAGAACACCACGACGCACACCTACACTGCGAATACCTCGGTCACGGAAACCTACGAGGTCCCCGTAGCCTCTTCGACGAACTACGGTGCGCATTCGGTCGACATGTATTTCCCTTCCTACGATCCGAGCGAGGACGAGTGGGTGCAATCCAATGCGCCGGTCCCCCTCGGAGGGACTCAGACTCCGATCTACGATTCTTCGGGCAACCAAATAGGTATCCAATTCACGCTTCCTTCCACATCCGTCACTTCGGAGACGTGGCAGACTCGGACGGAGACGGTCAATGTTCCTGAGACAATCACCGATGTGACGCAAAGCTTCGTTAACTACGCGGTCTCGGGGGATGGCGGGAACGATTCCTTTACTGCCGACGCTCCCTTTGTGGGAACTGTGATCACGGGAGACGGCAATGACTACGTGAATCTGGGCGCTGGCGCCGATGACCCGACGGCAAGCGAGGTTAGCTTCACGACAGCCAATTTCGCAGGAGCCGCCGAGGGTTCGCCTGCTCCGCTGGGGGCCTTCATCGAGGCCGGCAACGGCAATGACACCATCATCGGGACGGGAGGCGCCGATGTCATCGCGGCGGGTACGGGATTTGATTATCTGTCGGGATATCTCGGTACGACGTATTACGTACCGATGTCAGGGGATTCGACGGAAGTGATCGGAGACCCTGTCACGCCGTATGGCGGCGGGCCCTTCCCGTTGACAACGCTCGTGATGCCTGAGGGTATTACCGCGGAAGATCTCACGTATCGGGTATTCCAGCAGCCTGTGACGGTCAATGGCCAGTCGATCGAGCAGGATGTGCTGCAGATCCGCTATGGTGACTCGACGGTCCTCGTTAATTATGCGCCGCTTCCGGATCCCGAGGACGTCTCGAATGCGAGCGGCGTTGCGCCTGGGGTGAACCAGATCCAATTCGCCAATGGGACGACAGTTCCCATCTCGCAGTTAATCGCGCAGGCATCCACTCGGAACGACTTCAATCCAATCGTCTCTGCACAAAATCAAACCATCGAGGGCGGGCAAACGGTATCCGCTGCGAGCTTCTTCTCCGCGGCCGATAGCGCGGACAATCCCATCACCTGGTATCAAGTGACCAATCAAGGGAGCGACGGCGGCTACTTTGTGCTCAATGGGGCCGCGCAGGCCGCTGGACAAACCTTCTATGTCAGTCAAGCGCAGCTCGCGCAGCTTCAGTACGTGGCCGGAACGGAGGACACGACCGATACTGTCCAAGTATCGGCATTTGATGGAGCCGTGTGGAGCAACGCAGTCTCCTTCAATATCAACGCCGGTGAACAGAATGTGTTCACCGCAACCGGATCGGATCAGGAGATCGTGGGCAACACGGACGGCCCGGATACACTCGTCGGCGGGTACGACGGCGATCAACTCACCGGGCAATCGGGTGAGGATACGTTTGAGTACTCCGTGGGTGGAGGAAGCGAGTATGTATTGCCAAGCGCCACTGCGGGTGAGACGAAT
>Ga0335073_10011828_pt1 | contig 12266 bp, 8 predicted proteins | sample Lox_Sample_22_FD_207093 | JGI IMG/M metagenome (GOLD analysis project Ga0335073, IMG submission 207093) | Soil microbial communities from Loxahatchee National Wildlife Refuge, Florida, United States - Lox_Sample_2.2 | ecosystem: Environmental > Terrestrial > Soil > Wetlands | place: USA: Florida... | reverse complement strand
CCGCCCTCACGCTGCTCGAAGCCGGTCGCCACCGCGAGGCGCTCTCGCTTCTTTATCGCGGCGCCCTGTCGCGCGCGGTGCATCGACATGGCATCGCCATCGGCGAATCCTTCACCGAGGGCGAGGCGCTCAGGGCCGTGAACGCGCGGCTCGATGCGCAGCGCGCCGCTTACTTCTCGGATCTCGTGCGCCTGTGGCAACGCGTGGTCTATGCGGGCGAGGCGGTGATGCGCGAGCCCGTCGCACGCCTGTGCAAGCGCTTCGCTGCCTTCCTCGAAGGGGCGCCCGGATGACCCGCGACCGGCTCATTGCGTTGCTGGTGGCCCTCTGCCTGGCCGCGCTCGGGGTGTGGGTGGCGTTCAATACCTATTGGGACACGGTTACCGTGCCGATCCCGATGCGGGGAGAAGCGGCACGCAATCGCTACTATGCGCTGGAGCATTTTGCCGCGAGTCTCGGGCTGCACACCCAGGAGATCTCCACCTTGCGAGGGCTCGCGCCCGACGCTGTGCTCGTGGTCGATGATCTGGGCAATGAGATCGTTCGCGAGCCCGTCGATACGCTCGAGAGCTGGGTCGACTCCGGCGGCCGCTTGATCGTGTGGGGCAGGCTGCTCGAGACGCACCCGGCGCTGCAGCGCTGGAGCGGCGTCCAGATCGAGCATCGCATGATCCCGCCGCCCGCTGCCGGCGCGCTCAAGCGCTCTGCCCCTGCCGCATCGGGCGATGGCTGCGTGCTCATGAGTGCGCGCGCCGAGGGCGCCCCGACCGGACAGTCGTTTCGCGTCTGCGGCGCGGGGCCCACGCTCTCCTTTGCGGGCGACCGCCCGCCCGCCTGGTCCCTCTCCGATGAGCAGGGCGTGCATGCCATCCGCTTGAGCGTCGGCCTCGGGGAGATCACGGTGCTCGGCCCGCGCTTTCTGCTGAGCAACTCGATGCTCAAGCGCGCCGACCACGCGGAGCTTCTGGCGGCGGCCGCGGGCCTGCGCCACGAGGACACGCTGCTCATTCTGCGCCCGGCGCGGCCCGAGCCGCTGACGGCGCTCCTGTGGCATCTCGCCGCACCCGCCATCGTATTTCTGTGCGCGGCCATGCTCGCCCTGATCTGGCGCCATGCCCCGCGCTTCGGACCGCCCCTGCCCGCGCCGCGGCCCGTACGCCGCTCGCTCGCGGAGCAGATCCGCGCCAACGCCCGCTTTGCCTGGCGCACCCGCTCTCTCCAGTCGCTGCGCGCGGCGGTGCGCCGCGCGCTCGATGAGGCCGCCGAGCATCACATCGCCGGCTACGCGGCCCTCGACACCGCGCACCGGGCCGACAGCCTGGCGGCCTATACGCGCATCGATGCCGCCGCTCTGCGGGCTGCCCTCGGCGCACCGCCATCGAGTCACATGAACGAGCACCGCGCGGCCATCACGCTCATGGAGGTGTGCCGGCGATTCTTGCTCGACTTGAAACACGACCCTCGCAGGCACCCGCCATGATCGAAGAATCTCCCGCCGTCGCTCGAGCCGGCGACTTGCTCGGCAAGCTGCGCGCGCAGATCGCCCGCGCGATGGTCGGCCAGGAGGCCACCGTCGAGCAGACCCTCATCGCCTTGCTGGTCGCCGGTCATGTGCTCATCGAGGGAGTTCCCGGCCTCGGCAAGACGCTGCTGGTGCGCGCGCTCGCACAGGCGCTGTCGCTGAAGGTCGCGCGCGTGCAGTTCACCCCCGATCTGATGCCCTCCGACATCACCGGGCACGGGGTGCTCGACACCGAGACGCATGCGCTGCGCATCGTGCGCGGCCCGGTGTTCACCAACATCCTGCTCGCGGATGAGATCAACCGCGCGCCCGCGAAGACGCAGAGCGCGCTGCTCGAGGTGATGCAGGAGCATCAGGTCACCCTGGAGGGGGAGACGCTGCTCCTGCCGCGGCCGTTCATGGTCCTCGCGACGCAGAATCCGTTGGACACCGAAGGCACCTATCCCCTGCCCGAAGCGCAGCTCGATCGCTTCCTGCTCAAGATCGACATGAAGTACCCCACGCAGAGCGAGGAGGTGGACATCGTCACGCGCACCACCACCGACCAGGCCGGGGATCAGCTGCCGCTCGCCGACGTCGCTCCGGTCCTGAGCGAGCGGGCCGTGCTCGCCCTGCAGCATCTGACCGCGCGCCAGCGTGTCGACGCCTCGGTGGTCGACTATGCCGTGCGCATCGCGCGCGCCACGCGCGACTGGCCGGGCATCGCCATCGGCAGCGGCTCGCGCGGCCCGATCGCCCTGATACGCGCCGCGAAGGCCGCCGCGCTCATCGCGACACGCTCCTTCGTCACGCCCGACGACGTCAAGTCCGTGGCCCTCGCCGCGCTGCGCCACCGCATCGCGCTCTCTGCCGATGCGCAGCTCGATGGCCGCAAGCCCGATGACCTGCTGGCCTCCATCCTGGATGCAACCGCGGCTCCGCGGCTGTGAGATCGATGCTGCCCTCGCGCACCTTGATCGCGCTGCTCACGGCGGCGGCGCTCGCACTCATCGGGCTGAGGATCGCGGCAACCCCGCCGTGGGCGATCTCTCTGGCCGCGGGCGCGCTGGCCGCCTTGCTCGCCGCGATGCTCGCCGTCGACGTGCAGCTGAGCCGCGCCGCCTGGCGGCGCGCGCCGCTGACGCTCACCCGCCAGCTCCCGCATGCCTTCGCCGTGGGGGCGCCTGCAACCGTGCGCGTGAGCCTCGCGAACCCGGGTCCGGCGCGCCGCGGCCGCTATTTCGAGCTCGCGGACCCGAGCCTGAAGATTGCGGCGATGCCGCTCTCTTTCGCGGCCGCAGCCGGCGAACGCGCCAGCTTGCAGTTCGAATTGACGCCCACGGCGCGCGGCATGAAGTCCTTCGAGGCAGGACAGATCCGGCTGCGCTCGAGACTCGGGCTGCTCGAGTCGAATCTGCTCATCGGCGAGCGCGAATCCCGGCGCGTGTTCCCGGACTTCAACCGCCAGGCGTCCCTCGCCTGGCTCGCCACCGATCGGCGGCTGGCCGAGCTCGGCGTCAAGAAGGTGCGGCGGCGCGGTGCCGGCACCGATTTCGACCAGCTCACCGAGTATCGTCCCGGCGATCCCGTCCGGCACGTCGATTGGAAGGCGACCCTCAAGCACGGCCGTCCGATCACGCGCACGTATCAGGACGACCGCGATCAGTGCGTGCTGTTCCTCCTCGACTGCGGCCGCCGCATGCTTGCCGACGACACCCAGGCCGGCGTCGGTGCGAGCCATTTCGACCAGTCGCTCGATGCCCTCATGCTGCTTGCCTTCGTTGCGCTGAGCAGCGGCGATGCCGTGGGCGCGATGACCTTCGGCACGCCGGCCGGCGGAGAGCGGCGCTTTGCGCCGCGCAAGGGGCGGCAGACGCTCAACGCGCTCATGGCCGAGCTCGGCGATGTCGAGCCCTCGCCCACCTTTTCGGATTACATGAGCGCGGCGGCCGAGCTGATCCGGCGCCAGAGAAAGCGCGGCCTGGTCGTGCTCATCACGAACTGTCGCGACGAGGACTCGACCGAGCTGCTGACCGCGCTCGGCCTGCTGCGCTCCAGGCACCTGGTGGTGCTCGCCAACCTGCGCGAGCGCATCGTCGGGCAAATCGCCGCACAGCCGCTCTCGAGGCCCGAGTCGGTGTTCGAAGTGGCCGCGGCGCTCGACTACGAGCATCGGCGGCGCGACATGATCGAGCGCCTGGCGCTGCAGGGCGCGGTGCTCATCGACTGCGAGCCCCGCGCGCTCGGCGTGCAGCTGGTCAAGCGATATACCATCCTGAAGCGCACGGGAGCGATTTGACATGCCGGCGCTGCGCATCGTGCTTGCGCTGATCGGTGCCTACGCCGGGATCGCCTTCGGCGGCGAGCTCACGCGTGTGTTCGACGCCCTCGCGGGCGCGCTGATCGGCTTCGCTCTGGCGCAGCTTTGGGAGCTGCGCGCCCGCGTGGCGAGCCTCACCGAGGAGCTCGTGCGGCTGCGCGCTTCGCTCGGCGCACCGCGAACCCAACCCGCGCAGACCGCCGCGCAGACCGCCGCGCAGCCCCTGCCCGCACAGCCGCCGCCCCCGCGGCCCCTGCCCGCGCAGCCGCTACCTGCGCAGGCGAGCCCCGCGGCATGGCGCGACCTCGAGCCGCCGCGGCCGCGCTCCGCCGAGCGCGATGCGCCCGCTGCAGCGCCGCCGGCCGGGCCGGCCGCCTCCGCCGTGTTGCCAGCGTTCGAGGCCGTGCGAGCATTCCTCACCGGCGGCAATACGCTGGTGCGGGTCGGCGTGGTCGTCCTGCTGTTCGGGGTCGCCTTTCTGCTGCGCTACATGGCCGAGCACACGCGACTTCCGGTCGCGCTGCGCCTGTCGGGCGTCGCTGCGGCGGCGATCGCGCTCCTCGGGCTCGGATGGCGCCTGCGCCGCTCGCGCACCCAGTATGCGCTGGCGATCCAGGGCGGCGCGGTGGGCATCCTGTACCTGACGGTGTTCGCGGCGCTGCGGCTTTATCACCTGATATCGGTATCGGCGGCCTTCGGGTTGCTCGCGCTCATCGCGGCCGGCTCGGCGCTGCTGGCCGTGGTGCAGAGCTCGCTCTGGTTTGCGTTGCTCGGCGTGAGCGGCGGATTCCTGGCTCCCGTTCTCGCATCGACCGGCGCGGGCAGCCACGTGGTTCTGTTCGGCTACTACGCCGTGCTCAACGCCGGCATTCTCGCCGTGGCATGGTTCAAGGCCTGGCGGCCGCTCAATCTCGCCGGGTTCGTGTTCACTTTCGCCATCGGCACCGCGTGGGGCGTGCTGCGCTATCAGCCGCAGGATTTCGCGACCACCGAGCCCTTTCTCGTGCTCTTCTTCCTGTTCTACGTCGGCATCGCGGCGCTCTTCACGCTGCGCCAGCCGCCGAACCTCAAGGGCTATGTCGACGCCACGCTGGTGTTCGGCACGCCGCTCGCGGCCTTTGGGCTGCAGGCGCTGATGCTTCATGACCGGCTGCTCGCGCTCGCCTGCAGCGCGCTCGCCGTGAGCGCCTTGTATCTGGCGATGGCGTGGCTGCTCAAGCGCCGCAGCGCCGCGCAAGGCGTGCTCGCCGATGCCTTCCTCGCGTTGGGCGTGGTTTTTCTGACCGTGGCCGTCCCGCTCGCGCTGGGCGCGCGCTGGAATGCGGTCACGTGGGCGCTCGAGGGCGCGGGCCTCGTGTGGTTGGGGTGCCGGCAAGGGCGCGTCCTCGCGCGTGCGGCGGGCGCGCTTCTGATCGTCGCGGCGGGATTTCTGGTGGCCCGTCGATTCGACCTCGCGCCCGGCCATCGGGTCCTCTCCGGCACGGACTACAGCGCCGCGCTCACGTTGACGGCTGCGTGCCTGGCGGCGGCCGGGAGCTTCGTCCGGCTCCCGCCGCGCCTCTCTCCTGCCGAAGAGTGGGTTGCGCCCGGCTTGTTCTTGTGGGGCCTGCTGTGGTGGCTGCTCGGCGGACTGGCGCAGGTCTTTCATTATTTCCCCGACCCGGGAGCGGCGGGCTCGTACGGCATGGCGGCCTCGCTCGTGTTTCTCGCCCTGACGGCGCTTGCCTCGAGCGAGCTGCATCGCCTGTTGCCGTTCGGCGCCGTGCGCACGGCGGCATTGCTCCTGCTGCCTGTGCTCCTGCTGTACGCGGCGCTCGAGGCCTTGCTTCAGCCGCACCCCTTTGCGCAAGGCGGGTGGCTGGCCTGGCCGCTTGCGTTTGCGATCTGGTACCGGATCATGTACCGCCAGGAGGGGTTGCCGCCGTTGTCTCATGTATTGAATGCTGCCTCCGGTTGGCTGCTGTGTCTGGTCTCGAGCTGGGAGGCCGCATGGGCGGTGGATGGGGGGCTGGGCGCGAGCAAGACCTGGACCGCCGTCGCCTGGGCGGCGATTCCCGCGCTCGCGTTGTTTTTCATGCCGCGATGGGTGCAGCGCCTCCCATGGCCCTGCGCCAAGCACCGGGACCTGTATCTCTTGGTGGTGGCTCCGGGGTTGGCGGCCTATCTGGGCACCTGGAGCCTGCTCACCAATCTCGTGCTGCCGGGCTCGGCGGATCCTCTGCCCTATGTGCCCTTGCTCAATCCGCTCGACCTTGCGCAAGCATTGGTGCTCGCAGTGCTCGCGCGCCACTTCCTGCTCCGCGACGTCGCTCCGCACATCGAGGCGCGCCGGGTGATTCCCGGGCTCATCGCGCTTGTGTTCGTCTGGCTCAATGCCGCGCTCCTGCGCACGCTCCACCACTGGTTCGGCATTCCCTTCGACTGGGGCGCGCTGCTTGCATCGACCCTGGTCGAGACCGCACTGTCGATCTTCTGGGCGATCCTCGCCCTCGGCACCATGCTGCTCGCCGCCCGCAAAGGGCACCGGCGCGCCTGGCTCACGGGCGCCTCGCTTCTCGCGGTCGTGATCGTCAAGCTCTTCTTCGCGGATCTGTCGCGCAGCGGCTCCATCGAGCGCATCGTCTCCTTCGTCGGGGTGGGCGTGCTCATGCTCGTGGTGGGCTATTTCTCACCGCTCCCTCCCGCCTCCTCGGATGAGGCCGCATGAGGCGCGCCCGCGGGTGCGCGCCGGTGACGATCTTGGCGCTGGGATCGCTCGGCGCCGCGCTCCCCTGGACCGCCGCCGCCGGCACGGCGGCCTCCCCCGTCGCGGCCCCGGCCGCACGCGCCCCCGCCGCCTCTGCCCGCCCCGCGGCGGCTGCGGCTCATCTCAGCCATGGGCGATTCAAGGACTTCGTCGTGTACGCGCCTGCGGGCACGCCCGGCAGCGCGGTTCTGCTGCTGTCCGGCGCCGCGGGCTGGGATGCCTCCGTGGCGCAACTGGCCGGGGCGCTCCGAGCGCATGGGGCCCTGGTCATCGGCATCGACACCCCCAAGCTCGAAGCGGATCTCGAGGCCGATGGATCGGACTGCGTATTCCCCGACGGTGACCTGGAGAACCTGAGCCATTTCGTTCAGGCCTACTATCATCTGCCCACCTACCTGGCGCCGTTTCTCGTGGGTTACGGTTCGGGCGCCGGGCTCGCCTACGCGGTGCTGGTGCAGGCCCCGCCCAGCACGTTCGCGGGCGCGCTCACCGTGGGATTTTGCCCGAGCGTGACCTTGCACAAGCCCCTCTGCCAGGGTGAGGGACTGCAGTACGAGCGCCGTCCCGGCGACCGGCGGCCGCGCTACTTCCCCGCCGCCGAGCTGCGCAATCCCTGGGTGACGCTGCAAGCCGAGGCCGGGCTCTGCAGCGCCGCCGCGCTGCGAGAATTCGTCGACCGGATTCACGGGGCGGCCCTCGTGGGCTTGCCGGGCGTGCATGCGGACCTCGAGCCCGCCGGCGCCTGGATGGCTCAGTTCCTGGCGGCATTCGACACGCTGGTGCGCCGGGCCGAGCGCCGGCTCGCGCCGCTCGCACCCGCGGCGCTCGAGGGCTTGCCGGTGGTCGAGGTGCCCGCGGCGCCGGCGGCCGCGCCGAGCGATCTGCTCGCCATCATCCTGTCCGGTGACGGCGGCTGGGCGGGTCTCGACAAGGAAGTGGCGCAGGCGCTCGCCGAGCACGGCATCCCGGTCGCCGGACTCGACTCGCTGCGCTATTTTTGGAGCGCGCGCACGCCGCAGGGCCTGGCCACCGACATCGACCGCATGATCCGCTATTATCTCGCGCACTTCGGCAAGCAGCGGGTGCTTCTCATCGGCTACTCCCAGGGCGCCGACGTGCTGCCGTTCGCGCTCGATCGGCTGCCCGCGGCCGCCCGCTCTCGCATCGCGCTGGCGGTGCTCATCGGCATGTCCGAGCATGCGCTCTTCGAGTTCCACGTGAGCAGCTGGATCTCGGATAGTACCTCGGGGCCGGCAACCCTGCCGGAGGTCGACCGCATCGTCGGGGTTCCGATGCTCTGCATTTACGGAGAGGACGAGGATGATTCGCTGTGCCCGAAGCTCGATGCCGCCAAGGTCAAGATCGTGAAGCTCGAGGGCGGCCATCACTTCAACGGCGACTACGCCGGCCTGGCGCGGGCCATCCTCGCGACGCTGCGCCGATGAGCCTCGCCAGCCGTCGCGATTTCTTGCGCAGCGCCTGCGCTCTGCCGCTGCTGGCCGCCGCGATGCCCTGGCGCGCCGCCGACGCGGACCCCGCACCCGTGCCCGGCCTCGAGCCGCTCACCGCCGCCGCCCATCCGATCTCCGCGGCCGAGCGCCGTGCGCGCATCGCCAAGGTGCAAGGCTTGATGCAGCAGCGGCGCGTGGGCGCGCTGCTGGTCGAATCCGGCGCATCGCTCGAGTACTTCACCGGAATCCGCTGGCACCGCTCCGAGCGCACCACCGCGGCCGTCATTCCCGCGCGCGGCGACGTGCTCATCGTCACGCCCGCCTTCGAGGAACCCTCCGTGCGTGAAACGCTCGTCGTGGACGGGGACGTGCGGCCGTGGAATGAATCGGACAGCCCGTTTGCCGCCATCGTCCAGGGCCTGCGCGACCGCGGCGTGCGCCGGGGCACGATCGCGGTGGAGCCGACCGTGCGGTTTTTCATCGTCGATGGGGTGCGCAAGGCCGCGAGCGGCTATGACATCGTGTCGGGCGAGCCGCTGATCCGAGCCTGCCGCATGATCAAATCGCCGGCCGAGCTCGCGCTCATGCAGACCGCGAACGACGTCACCCTCACGGCGCTGCATTACGTGCATCGGCACATCGAGCGCGGCATGAGCGGCGCGGACATCGGCGCCGTCATGAACCGCGCCACGCTCGCGCTCGGCGGATCTCCCGAGTTCGCGCTCGTGCTCCTCAACGAGGCGTCCGCTTATCCGCACGGCTCGCTCAAGCCGCAGCTCGTGGGCGAGGGGTCGATCATCTTGATGGATTGCGGCTGCTCGGTGCACGGCTACCAGTCCGACATCTCGCGTACCTGGGTGTACGGTCAGCCGACTGCAAGGCAGCGCCAGGTCTGGAACACCGTGCGCCGCGGCCAGGAGATCGCGCTGGAGACCGCCAAGCTCGGCGTCGCGGCGGGCGATCTGGACGATGCGGTGCGCGCTTATTACGAAAGCGAGGGCTGGGGACCGGGTTACAAGCTGCCCGGGCTGTCCCATCGCACCGGTCATGGCATCGGCCTCGACGGGCACGAGCCGGCGTATCTGGTGCACGGGGATACGACGCCGCTCGAGTACGGCATGTGTTTCTCGGATGAGCCGGGGATCTACATTCCGGGCGAGTTCGGTGTGCGCCTGGAGGATTGCTGGTACATGACCGCGGCCGGCGCGAAGCTGTTCACTCCGCTCGCGAAATCGATCGAGGATAGCATTTGAGCCGCCCGCGCCGCGGCCTCAGCCCGGCTTCGGCGCCGACGCCTCCATCAGCGGCTTGATCAGATCGAGCGGCAGCGGGAACACGATGGTCGAGGATTTGCCGTTGCTCGCCATATCGGCGAGCGTTTGCAGATAGCGCAGCTGCAGCGCCTGGGGCTGCTGGGAGAGCATGGCGGCCGCATCGCGCAGCTTCTCCGCGGCTTGCAGCTCGCCGTCGGCATGGATCACCTTGGCGCGCCGCTCGCGCTCCGCCTCTGCCTGCCGCGCGATGGCCCGCACCATGGTGTCGTTCAGGTCCACGTCCTTGATCTCGACGTTGGCGACCTTGATCCCCCAGGCATCGGTCGCCTCGTCGAGGATGGTCTGCAGGGTGCGGTTGATCGACTCGCGCTGTGACAGGATCTCGTCCAGCTCGTGCTGCCCGAGCACCGAGCGCAGCCGGGTCTGCGCGAGCTGGCTGGTCGCCTGCAGGAAGTTCACCACCTGCAGCACCGATTTGTCCGGCTCCACCACCCGGAAATACACCACCGCGTTGACCCGCACCGACACGTTGTCCCGCGAGATCACGTCCTGCGGCGGCACGTCCATCACCGTGATGCGCAGGTCCACCCGCACCATGCGCTGCACCACCGGAATCAGCAAGACCAGCCCCGGCCCCTTGGTCGCCGTGTAGCGGCCCACGGTGAGGACCACACCGCGCTGATACTCCGGCAACACCTGCACCGAGGCGAACAGCAGCAGCACTGCGACGACCACCAGCACACCGACGAATGTGAACATAGTCAACTCCCCGTGTATCCATTCGAGCCGCCGAGCGGCTCAACGCTCAGTACCAATCCCTGCCGATGCGTGATCCGCACCCGGGCGCCGGCCGGCAGGGCGCGCTCGCTCCTGACTCGCCAGCGCTCGCCCCGTACGCTCGCCCACCCCTCGCCGCCGGCGGCAATCGGCTCGAGCAGCTCGGCCGGCTCCTTGAGCAGCGCCTCGTCGCCCGCGAACGGGCGCGCGCGGCGCGCGCGAAACACCACCCACACGATCAACCCCAGCGATCCGGCGGCGCACACCGTGATGGCGGCGATGATGCCGAGATTCACCCCGTACCCCGGCACGCCGGTATTCATCAGCATCACCGAGCCCACGACGAACGCGATCACGCCGCCGATGCCGAGCGCGCCCACGGTCGGCATGACCGCCTCGCCGGCCAGCAGGCCGAGCCCGAGCGCCATCAGCGCGAGCCCAGCATAGCTGACCGGCAGCAACTGCAGTGCGTACAGGCCAACCAGCAGACAGATGCCGCCCGCGATGCCTGGCAGGAATACGCCGGGATGGGTGGCCTCCAGGAACAGTCCCACCACCCCCACCAGCAGCAGCAGATAGGCGATGGCCGGGTTGGTGATGATGGCGAGGAACTGCGAGCGCGCGCTCGGCAGATAAGTGCGTACGGTGGCGCCCGCGAGCGCCAGGGTCACGGTGCGATCGCCGACCTGCACCTTGCGACCGCTCGCCTTCGCCAGCAGATCGGGCACGTTGGCCGCCACGAAATCGATCACGTGCTGCTGCGCCGCCTCCTCGGCGGTGAGCGTGGCGGCGCCGCGCACCGCCTGCTCGGCCCACTGCACGTTGCGCCCGCGCAGCTGTGCGAGCGAGCGGATGTAGGCGATGGAGTCGTTCAAGACCTTCTGCGACTCGGCATCGCGCTGCTCGGGCGGATGCGCCGCGCTCGCTGCCGGCTGATCACTCTTCGGCACCGGCAAGGGTGTGCCGCCCTCGAGGCTCACCGGCGTGGCCGCGCCGACGTGCGTTGCCGGGGCCATCGCGGCGATCTGCCCGGCATACAGGATATAGGTGCCGGCTGAGGCCGCGCGCGCACCCTCGGGCGCCACGTACACCAGCACCGGGATCGGGCAGGCCAGCATCCGGGTGATGATCTGCCGCATCGATTCGAGAAGCCCGCCCGGCGTATCGAGCCGCAGCACGATGGCCGCGGCGCCGTCCGCGATGGCGCGCCGCGAGGCGTCGTCGAAATATTCGGCCGCCGCCGGGCCGATCGGCCCATCGAGCGCGAGCTGCGCGACCGCCGCGGCCGAGCCGGCCGCCGCCTCGGTAGCGGCCCAGGACCAGCCCGCCGACAAAAGGCTCAAGATGAGGAGCCCGCCGAGACACGGCCCACGGAGACACGGCCGACGGAGACACGCCCCACGCGACATCGCCGCGAACCGCGCAACGATCCGCGCGCTAGGGCGGCCGGCCATCACCGATCCAGGTAGCGCGCGAGCACATTCGTGGTGACGCGCTCGATGAGCGCATCGCGCCTCGAGAGTGCGGCGACCCACTCGCAGCTCCCGGCATGAAACACCTCCCCCCGCCCGCGCGCAAAGTTCACGATCATGCCGGCGCCGCGCTTGACTCGCTCGACCGCGGCCTCATCATCGCTTCCGGCCGTGATCTCGGCCACGAATCTCGCGTCCTCATCGGAGAGGAACCGATCGTCCGCCGCGGCGCCGATCCGCTCCTCCTCGAGAGAGGAGAGCCCGACGGCCAGGATCTGCAGGCCATCGGGCGCGCCGCTTCCCTCGCTCGGCTCGGGCAAACCGCCGCGGATGATGTAGTCGAGCCCATCCACTTCGTAGCCGAACGCATGCCCCTCGGCACCGAGCAGATCCCCGTAATACAGGCCCGTACCGGCGAACGCCCAGTGCTCCGGTCGATACACGGGAAAGCCGCGCACCCCTCGCGGCGCGCAGCCGCCCCATCCGGCGTACAGCCCGCGGGTCGCGTTGAGGCCGAAGGTCTTCGCCCCCGGCCGCCCGATCTCCCTCGCCTCCCATGAGCCGGTGGTTCGCGACGGATCTGCCGACCTGAAGACCGGATCCTCGGCGCGCGCGCGATACTTGTAGCAGACCTGCCGTCTGCCATCCTGCTCGAGCCGGGTCTGCCACATGAAATTGCCCGCGAAACGCGCCACTCGCCCGCCGCGTTCCACGTAGCCGTCGAT
>Ga0335073_10011826_pt1 | contig 12267 bp, 11 predicted proteins | sample Lox_Sample_22_FD_207093 | JGI IMG/M metagenome (GOLD analysis project Ga0335073, IMG submission 207093) | Soil microbial communities from Loxahatchee National Wildlife Refuge, Florida, United States - Lox_Sample_2.2 | ecosystem: Environmental > Terrestrial > Soil > Wetlands | place: USA... | reverse complement strand
GGAAAAGCGATGGAAAGTCAGCCTTACTCGGTCCAGCATATTCTATCCAACTTCACAGTGCAGGACGCCCGTAGCTGGAAAAGGGCATGGCCGGCCCCGCTAACCGCCTCCACTCGACCGGTTCGAGCAGCCACTGGACCGATGGAGTACGACTATTGTCTGCGCCCAGAGGCCTGCCTTGTAAAGCCCGCCGCGGCCAATGGCCAATGACGAGGCCCGCAACGCTTGGATTCTATGTTTCAGCTTGTGCGTTTCCTTTACTTTTTACGCCGGCACCAAAACTTACGATGAACTGGCTTCGGCCAAGCGTCCCGACTCGTTCGTGGCCATACCTTCACACGCGTCCGCCTGCGATGCCACCAGCTCATGCCACCAATCGCCAATTTTCTGGCGCCATGCACCCGTTGCACTTTGGCTCCGCATCGCCGTCTTTCCCCGCCGCCGTGCGTAAGGTATGCGCTGGGGGCCGTAAAGGTCCTTGACACTGCATCGCATCGGCGGCTTGTCGAGCCATACGAGAGTCATGGGCAGCATCATGCCCGATGCTAGGCCTCAGCCTCAGAGAATTGCATAGTTCGTCTCAAGGTGTGCCATCATACCGCCGCCCGCAAGGGTTTGGAATGTCATCATCAGGTGAAAGGCTCGATTACAGCCTTGGGATGAGGCCGGCCGACTGGTAAGGCGCCCTTTTTGCCTGTTCACTGGACTACCTCGCAGCTGAGGCTTCGAAGGGTGACGCTTTGCCATTCGTGCCACGCTCTGCCAGTACAAGGTTCACGTAGCTTCTTCATCCACACCACATCGTATCTCTCAGCTGCTTGCATGTCGCCTACAGTTTAAGCGCCCCCCCAATGCTTGCTTCTCTCGCTGCTTGCATCAAGCACCCATGCCAGCCGCTCGTCTGTCCATTGTTCTTCTTCTTTCGCTTCTTGCGCGATAATCTTTTCCTCTTCGACCTCCACATCACCGTCTCCAATGTGTCGGATTTTCGCCACCAGCGCGGCTCTGTTGCCCATTTTCTGATAGCCCTAGTCGCTTCGTATCTTCATCATCCCCGCATCCAGCCGTTTTTTCAGTCAGATCCAAGAACCGACCCACTACGGAAGCACACGAGATGATCTCTTCGCCATGAGATTGCGCACACGCAACTCCAACGCAAAACCGACTCCGTATGTAGTCCCTCCTACAACCAAGTTCGAGGGCAATGATGGCAGCTGGTCAACATTCTACGTCGGTGTCGGCATTCCCGAAGCTCAGAATTTCCGGGTTCTGGTCTCGATGACGAGCCCAGTGACTTGGATAATCGCTTCCCAAGGATGTACAACGAGCGATCCTAGCGACTGTTCAGACCTCCGCGGCATAGAGAACTATGGTGCCGCGAAGAGTTCAGGCTACAATCCATTAGATTCGACAAATTCCACCCAAATTGGCGACTTCCAGATGATGCTTGACAATGGCCCTCCCTCGTCAATATACGGGCCTCAATATAACTACATCAATGCTAGTTTCTACCTCGACATCGTTGGTTTGGGACCGAGTCCATCTTCGTCTTTGGAATTGCATGAAGTCGTTGGTGCTATCACCAGTAAGGACATATTTCTTGGCGAATTTGGTTTGGGCATAAATGACGCCAGGTTCCAATCGGGAGGTTATCAAACCTTTCTTGAGGCGTCACTCAATTGCTCTATGCCTATTCCCAGTTTATCGTACGGATATACTGCCGGAGCCAGCTATCGTAAGCATCGTTTCCATTTACCTTCGAAACCACCATACTAAACCTTCCGGCCCTTTGCCCTCGTGAAGCTGGCATTCTCTGACAAACTCTAGGCGAAGGAAACTATTACGGTAACCTCGTACTCGGAGGTTATGATGCCTCCCGCTTCACGTTTCCGCACAATTCCTACTCTATGCTGGCCTCTCCAAACAACACCATCGTCACCTTCGTACAGTCCATTATAATCAACTCCAACTCCAACTCACAGTCCGCCACGACTGATGCCCAATCCAATTCATACTCCTTCCCAGCTCAGATCGACTCTACATTGCCATACCTTTGGCTCCCAGATGAAGTTGTTAGCAACTTCGTAGATATTTTTGGCTTGAAATATGACAACGAAACGGAGCTCTACACCATCAACGCAACACAGAGAGCTTCAAACTTGAACAATAATCCTACCATCCAAATAATTATTGCGGAAAGTGCAACAAGTCCAAATACGACATATATTGACTTGCCTTACGCGGCATTTGACCAAAATGCCTCGTGGCCAATATACGATTCTTCTACAAGCTACTTCCCGATTCGCAATTCACCAACTGGAATCTTCGTCCTGGGTCGAACAATACTTCAGGAAGCATATCTAGTTGTTGACTACGAGCGTCGAAAGTGGTCGCTTGGAGCGGCGAATTTCAGTGCAATTATGCCTCCGGCTGACGTTGTGCCGATTCTCAGCCCCAATACAGGTGGTTCGGGTGTCGGAGCAGGCGTAATCGCAGGCGCTGTCATAGCCATCGTCGCTGTCTTGTCCACAATCACAATCGCCTATCTCTGCTTCCGACGATGGCGATCCAAGAAACCTCCCGTAGTTGAAGTAGATGCTATGTCCAGTCCAGCAAATGTCTTCTCGGCAAGAGGATTCTATGGCCCAGAGGGTGATCCTAAAAGTTCTATTTCAGAGCTCGCTTCCGAAATTCATGCCAAAGAATGGGTCGAATTCAAGTCGCCAAGTCACTCTCGCGGTGCCTCAAATGCCAGCTACGAGCTAAGCTCCGAAGGTCAGGAATTGCCGGTTGAGTTGGATGCTTATCCCGTTACGCCACCTCTAGTCAGCCCTGAGGCAGACAGCCCACCACCTGATGCCCACGATCGTTACGTGGGTGCCGTTGCGAGAGAAAGGAGGAGGAGCAGTGACAGTGCGCCGCGGCGTATATTGTGGAGACCGCTGAATATTGTACAAGAATCAGAGGTTGATGAAGAAGACGAAGATGGAATCGAGAGCGTACCGGTCCTTCCACCGGTGATGACACCGGAGGTTGAAGAAGATAAGGAAGACTAAGGAACCGGACAATCATTGTAGGCCATGAGCCATGATCTGTTCGACCGTGGTACATTTCAAATGTCCATAGCATTCATTCCGTGAAGACGAACTTTTTCGGTACTCACCCTCGCTGTACGTAATTATATAAATATATTGTGCTTCTACCATCTAGAGCGAAATAGATCTCTATGCCTAAGGAGAATCGGTCTGGAAGCGTTTTACCACCAGTTCAACTCATTTATCAATCGGCCTACGTCGCGACACAATGCGCTATTGATTGCAACAAAGTGGACATAGCCTAGTTCCAAGTCGACTTGGTTGGCCCATACACGTGCATTGGGTCCGTCAAAAACTCGCAGCTCAACTTCAACTCATAGAGCTCAGCTTTGTATCATCGCTAACCTTACTCACGCTCCAACGAGATTTATCTCCGTATCCTCTTGGCTAATTTTGTACATGAACGCTCTCACGCATCAAACTGGAAGACTTCAACCAACTTTGACTACGGAAATATAGCTCGCCTATGAGAATGAATACTCCACGAAGGCCGCATCGAACATCGTTGTACACTATACTAATTCATGGTGTGAGGAAGTGAGGTTGCATGTTCTTCACCATGCTCAGGGACAAAGTCAAAGACGATCAGGTTCGATCAGAAATCCTCAGCCACGGCTCAGGCTACTTCGTAATTGCTCTCGTTATAGTCCTGCGGCTTTCACGTTTAAGAACAGAAGTAGACTTTGCGTGAGGATATTTTGGTCTCATATCTCTATCGCAATGTAGCAGCCATACCCGTATGAAAATAATCAAAATGGGCCAGAACATCGAATTCGTCATTAGAACTGTGATAGTCGTCTTTCATGCCAATATGGTCGCTGTCAATTCCTTACTTCTTGCGCTCAGACATCCTAACCCACATCTCCGATTGAAAGAAGAACCCATTCCGATTGTAGCACTTCCAAGGTTTGAAAGGATCAATAAGCTCGATATCATACCTCCTGAAGATCTAAGAACGGTGTCAGCATCTCCACGTACTAATTTATGTCATGTCTAGTCAGACAAACCTCAGCAAGAGCTTTCCCGAGCTCCAGCAGTGCAATTGGCTTGCCCAAACAGGAATACTTTCCATATCCAAAGATCAGATCAATCGTTTTCTGCATTATCGCGAGTTGCTCCTCAGACGCTTCTAGCCAGCGCTCTGGCCTGAAGATTTCAGCATCAGCACCAAAGATATTAGTATCTTTGTAGAAATCCCAAGCCGAATACGCAATATCAGTGCCACCGGGAATGAACTTGCCGTGAATCATATCACCACCTTTTGGAACTCTCTTGTTAAACAGACCTGTGACTGGCGGGAACACACGCATGCCTTCTTTGATGCAGGCTTGTAGGTATGGAAGCTCGCGAGCTTCGTTGTCGGTTACGATTGGACTTGAGAGTGTAGCATTTTCGAGTTCAGCCTGCAACTTGACATACACGTTCGGGTGTGTAATGACATACATGACTACAGTTCGGAGACTTGTCACGGTTGTGTCAGTGCCGACGATGACTTGGAGTGCGGCTTCAAGCTCTGCTTGCTTCTGGTCGATACCATGCTTGATAAAACTCCCCAGCATGTCATTCTGGACAACTTTGTTTACACTAAAGCGTTCTTCTACGGTTTTCTTTGCAATGCCCATCATGTATCCCAATCCTTCTTTGTCAGTGGGTTTGGGCATAACGTATGGCGCGATCCAGCGGTTCTTAGCGATCTTACTCAATGTCGGGATAGCAGAGAGCCATTCGAAAACCGGAAGTAGCATCTCCTGTGTCGTAATGTATCCGTAAACATCGGCATCGGCTTTCAAGAAACCGAATGGTTTTCGAAATGCCATATCTGTGATCACATCGATTACGAAATATTGCGAGACACGGCCGAAATCGATTGGCTTTAAGACGTTCTTAGAAGATGTGTACTTGCTCTTGATGAGGTCAAACAAATCCAAGAGACGGTTGTCAATACATTCCTCAAGGTAAGAGTTGCCAAGCTCTTTTCCAGAATACTGATAATATTTGTTGGCGGAATTCTCATTACAGCGAGAGAGAACTTACACCTTGAGCCATTTGCGTTCGTAATTGCGCGTGCCTTTCTTCGTTCGTTTCACTGAATATGTGATGTCTGTCCGGAGCGAAATCGGTCATCTCATACCACTGCGATGGAGTTAGATTTGGTGGTTTTGACTCTTGGACGCTACGTACGGTTGACTTCCTGTATGGGGAACGAACAGCGTTCATGCGTCTTATTAGATCGGGATCGTCGGTCAGCAGCGTATTTGGCGCAATACGAACGAGTCGTCCTATGTTGGTGAGTAAAGGAAGAGTATGCCAGGTGGAATTTCAGACCATATTTCTTTATCGCAGCAGCGAAGTCCAGATGAAGAGTGTTCTTCGCCGTGCTGCGAATAATGAACAACCTTGACCAGCCAGATCCGAATGGGCCTGGTATATGGCTCAATCGTGAGTATTGTCTAGCAACACTAAAGATATACTGCGAAAGGATGAGAAGGGTTACGCCAGAGGCGACTATAAGAGGAATGCTAATGTTCAAATTCATTGTCTCTGACTTGAAACTGGGTGCCATGATTACAAGAGATCCAAACCGCTAAAAATTTCACCGATCCAGCTCGAAGGGTGGGGTGCATCTCATATTTTGCTGCTGCATGTCTGTCTTCCGGACTATTGGTCGATGTTGGCAGGTCCGGACAAACCACAGGCACAGAACGCAAATCACTCTCAAAGCCATAGAACTCTCTCGAGCGGATTATCGCATGCATATAGTTTCTGCTTCGATCCAATAGCTGCTGTTAGAAGAGAGATATTGCATGGAATCATTGTTGGTGGACTTCGGAGGTCACGATGGAGGTCTGGGATGTTACCATTCGACCGCATTTGGTACGTCTTGCTGCACCAATATGGAAAGCCGACCTCCGGCCGAAAAGGTATGATCAATAATCTCGAATTAAAACCCGAGACATCACGGGAGCTTGAAAGTGCGGCGAAATTGGAGGCAGTTGGCTGGCACATGCCAAAGTTGCGCACATGAAGGATGAAGAAGCTAAACCAAATTCGGAAGTGCCTCGGCGCCTAGGTTCCCTTTGGCTGTGCGACATCATCATACCAATTCCTACGTTCCATATAAAGCTCATCTTCACTATTCGCAATGTCCACTCCTTAAAAAGACACATCTTTGCTTAATCTTCAACCGATTCTGTGTTTTGTCTATTTCGATTCTTCAAAAATGGCATCAAATGGTCAGCAGCGTCTTCCGCAAACATCCAAACCATACTAACACCTTCATCAGCTCAAAGTCGGATCGCTCAAATGAGCACCCATCTCCGCTCCTCCTCTTCCTCAGGCAAAGAAGCCCTCTTGCAGAAACACCCAGATGATGTAGGTCCTGCTACTTTCCATCGCTTTCTCAGTTACTGACAAAGGTCGTCCACAGATCGTCATTACCGGCGCCCTCCGAACAGCCATCACAAAAGGCGGAAAGGGAGGATTCAAGGACACGGACGCTGCGGACCTGCTCGCCGGTGTTTTCAAAGGCTTGATATCGCGCTCGGGCATCGATCCCAAGCTCGTGGAAGACATCGCGGTGGGCAGCGTTCTGGCGCCGGGCGGCGGCGCGACGGAGTACCGCGCGGCAGCACTCGTGGCGGGCTTCCCAGAGAGCACGGCGCTCAAGAGCCTGAACCGGCAGTGCAGCAGCGGGTTGATGGCGGTGGTGGACATCGCGAACGCGATCCGGGCGGGCATGATCGAGGTGGGGGTGGGCGCGGGCGTGGAGTCGATGACGAAGCAGTACGGGCCCGGCGCCATCACCGAGTTCAGCGAGCTGCTCGACTCGCACATGCGCGCTGCCGAGTGTAAGGTGCCGATGGGCAGGCTCTCCGAGGACATGGCGCGCGACAGGCACATCAGCCGCGCCAGCCAGGACGCCTTCGCCGCCGCCAGCTACCAGAAGGCCGTTAAGGCGCAAAAGGAGGGCCTGTTCGACCAGGAGATCTACCCGCTGACCGTCAAGTGGGAGGATCCAAAGACCGAGAAGGTGCGCGAGATCACGGTGGCACGCGATGATGGCGTGCGCGAGGGCATCACGCCCGAGAGCTTGTCTAAGATCCGACCCGCTTTTGCGAAAAATGGTAGCATCCACGCCGGCAACGCATCGCAGGTGTCGGACGGAGCCGCGGCGGTGCTACTCATGAAACGGTCTACGGCCGAGCGCCTGGGCCAGCAGATCCTCGGCAAATTTGTGTCGGCGTCGGTTGTAGGTGTGCCTCCACTGTTGATGGGAATCGGTCCGTGGAAAGCGATTCCCGTCGCGCTTGAGAAGGCCGGCCTGACGAAGGATGACATTGACATCTTCGAGATCAACGAGGCCTTTGCCAGCCAGTGTCTGTGGTGCTCCAACGAGCTTGGCCTAGACTTGAAGAAGGTCAATCCCAAAGGTGGTGCAATCGCTTTTGGTCACCCGCTCGGCATGACCGGCGCAAGACAGGTCAGCACTCTGCTGTACGAACTCCGGAGAAGAGGCCAGAAGTTCGGCGTTACTAGCATGTGTGTGGGCACGGGTATGGGCATGGCTGCCGTTTGGGTAGCTGAGTAGTGGAGAAAAGCATTTGCATGGCTGTTTGGTTAGCGCCGTTCCGGTTTGTACAGTAGACTACTTAACGATATCGTGTTCACCCTTTGTGGCACGTACACACACTCAGCCTTCATAGATGCACGGGAATGTAACAGGTACCTAAAAATAAATGATTAGTTAGCGTGCTAACCGTAGCCGAAAGTGTATTTATGTCTCAGTACCTTACGAAAATGAATCTTAACCGGGTGTTGACAGTCTGGTAACACTCACCTGCAGCTTTGGCCATGTCAAGCTCTCCTGCGTCCCCACCGGAGGTAGTTCCAACAGCATTTGGTTAAGTACGGACGATGGCAATGCCCAGCTCTTAGCGTTCGGCGAGCCAAGTGAGCTTCATATCATCGGCTATACGCAAGAAATATTAGTCTCGACTTGCCAAACCCCAGCTAAAGCCCAGAGCAGAGCTAGGACGAGGAAACTAGACAGAAGATAGACGGCAAATGCAATATACTAATATCTAAGGTATGGACACCGAAGAAAAGGGTAGAGGAATTTCAACTTTGGGCGCATATATGCTATTAACGTTTCACGAAGCGAGTCGTTGAGTCGACAATTCGTGGACGAAGTTGAATAAAACATCCATGCTCGCAGTTCCGTTCACGCCACGCATTTTGTAACTTAGGATGAAGTAAGTAGAGATAGTTCATTGTGGATCGACGTCTGATCCGTAGCTCTCCACAGCACACCCAAACGTAGGTATATTGTGGGAGCGATCGCATTCATCCCCACAAAGTCTAAGACCTTGCTCGTTGCTTGTTAGCCCGATGTTGGCCAGCAACAGAGTTGCTCGGCTAATCATGTTTTAGAGCCCAAATATTATATGCAGGTGCCGCTATGTCACTTTGAGGAGACTTCGGATATTCCGAGCATCATGCCATCGTGCTCCTTCGCACATCCCGGACCACATATACTCTTCGCTTTGATTAGATTATGAATTGTAGTTGAACGCATGTTCTCACATAATCCGACCATCTGATGGTATTTGCGAGAGAGACACCGTATGCGTAGGCAATTTGAGGAAGAAGAGAGCTGTGACAAGTGTAATGGATCGGTTGGGCAGAGTAATATTACCAGCATCTGCCTATACTATGATAAATCGTGAAGAGCAGCTGACGATTGGACAAATTCCATCGAGCAAATGGTATCAAGCCCATGGCCATAGAAACGGCCTTTCGCTCCAAACCCTAACACAAATTACTAGCGTTGAGAAATGCATACTTCGTCCCACCCTGTTGATAAAAAAGGAGCCATTCATGGCCTCCACCTAAATGAGGGGTGCCTCCAGTCCAGATCCTGAATGGTCTTCTGATCAAGACCTGCCAACTCGGAGTCAACATCACGCTTCTCGCGAGACTTGTTGTTTTGATTCATCCACAGCAACAGACAAATAGCTGTAATAAGCGTCAAGCTGCTTGTCGCGAGGTTCAGGCCATTACCAATGTGGTAGTTTGGAGCATCCCAGGCCAGGAAGCTCCAGGTCGAAATGAGACCGCCAAGGTTGCCAAACATGACGTTTGTGCCAATGGCTGCGGCGCGAGCGGAGTCGGAGACGACGTTGGCGGAAACTTGAGCATTGCAGAGCGCTCCGAAGCTGTAGGCGCCGGAGGTAATGAAGAAAGTCGCGCCGTAACGCACATGCGGGTTCTTCGATGCAAGGAATATAATGTAGCCGATCATCATCAGTGGTGCAGATAGGATGAAGAAGACATTGCGGCGATCGAGGCGCCACGCGAAGAACGGGAACAGCACGGTGAAGAACTGGCGCTTGATGTTAGTCACATGAAACATATTTTAACACGAAGAAACTTACGCCGCCAACAATATACGGTGGAACTGTCTTGACTTGCTGGTAGATGACGCTGTTGTGCGGATAGATGGTCGCGATGATGGTTGGCAAGAAGAAAGCAAGACCTTGCACAGTGATGTTGTTCAACAGGAAAATAAAGGCGGTGGAGAGGGTTACTGGCGAAAAGATACCCTTGAGAATCTTTGGAACATCAAGACGGTCCAGGACTTCAGTGGTAGCGACACGCTCAGACTTGATGCGCGCAATTGCGAGATCCTTCTCCTCCTGAGTGAGCCACCGAGCGGAACTTGGTCGGTCGGTCAAAGTGAAGAATGCAATCAGCGAAAGTCCAATGGTAATAATACCTTCGATACCGAAGAGCATTCGCCAGCTGTGTAGACTTCCAAAATGCTTGAGCTTGAGAATTCCCGAAGCCAGCAAACCGCCAAACGCACCAGAAAGTGGCGCTGTCACAATGTAAAGGGACAGCCGGAAGGCAAGTTCACTTCGGCGGTACCATCGGGACAAATAATAGGCGATTCCAGGCATCATACCAGCCTCAAAAATTCCCAGGAGGAAGCGAACACCGGCGGCTTGGGCCCTGTTGTGCGTGAATGCCATACAAACCGAGATGATGCCAAAGCCGAGTGTCAGTGACGGAATATACCAGCCAGGGCCGATAATCTTGCAGGCCATGTTGGAGGGAATCTCAAAAGTGACATAAGACACGTAGAAAGCCGTCAAAACGATATTGTAGTCATTGCCTTCAAGATGGAGGTCTTTCGCCAGGCCGGCAATCTTGGCATTACCTACTCGCGTTGTAAACGATAAAACTCTGCGCAAAAGAGAAGCCTGGCATACCGATGTTCGCACGATCAATGAAGCAAAACAGGTAGAGTAAGGCGACGGTGGGAATCACATAGAGGTCAATCTTCCAGCGAAGTCTTCTCTCGGCTTCGGGATCAATATGGACCAGCGATTGACCATACCTGAATGCTATGATTAGATAGAGATGTCAACGGTTGCGCCTATTGCTTACTTGTCGGTAGCGGTATGGCCACGCTCGGCAGCTTCATGGGCAGTCTCCTCGTGGACGGCGGCTCCCTTTTCGCCCAGTCCATTGGATACCTCCTCTTCATGTGTTGGATTATCGGCTTGTCCGTTGGTCAGCGTAGCCATAGCTTAAAGCTTGGGCGCAGCGAGAAATCAAAGATGCCGCGGAAAAAGCTGGGGAGGATTAGCAGACAAAGAAAAGGCGAAAGGAGAGATGAAAAGCGAAGATGAATGGAAAGTTTAGGAAGAGCAACAGAATGTCTCCGGGCTCTTCAAGGATTTCAATAGGGCAGTGTGAGCTAGAGTAGTTACGGCGTGGGTCAGTATTTATCTCATTAAACGGTCCGGCGCTTCTGGCTCGTCGTCACAAGCAAAAGCTGACTTTGGTCCTGGTCCCGACAAACTCCAAAGTCTTGGGCCGCACTAATCAACGCCAGCCATCTAGGTGGAGAGAGCTCTGTTGGTATACGCGAGCTTGTTTGTTTTCGCGGGGCCCCGCCCAAGCCATTTAATGTTGAACTCAAATGCAACGAATTGCGCCACCCATTCAAGCAATCAACACTCAGGCCTTTCTATTTCCCCGCATGATCAAGGCTTGGCGGCTGAAGGAGGGAGATTCCCGAGGCACTCAATCGACGGCATCCGTCTGCGGCAATCCATCTTGTCTTGGAAACCACGCGTTTGCTTCCGCAAGAGCAAGGGATAAGGCTGGGCATGTCAGCAGTATCTGAACGTGTCATTCACTCCTAGGCCCAGATCCGACGAAAGGAAGAGAACGCAGCCGATTCCGAGGGGCAAGCCGAGCTTCCAGAGACCCGCCCTGTTATATTCATTTAACCAACTGAGGATAGTTGCATTGCCAGGCTGATGTTTGCATTCACGGCTTCTTTTACGGCAACGACCGCTGACAGGACATTGCTTAAACACTGACAAACACTACAATAATTCAACGTTCGCGAGTAGAGCACGCGAAACTTGTTTCCATCGGACATCTGCTTCCGTCTCTTTTAGCAGTCGGATGCTTCCGAGCTGCACACGTAGAGGTTGCCCTGTGGCTGAGATCTTCTGTGGAACGGCGGCAGGAAAGCCATGGACGGGAATGGCCACAACACCGCAAGACGCGAATCTCGCCGCACCCGCCTTTGCTAGCGATTGGCTTCGCGGACTGCAAGTTGATTTGAGATTCGTTAATTAGCTTCATCGGGTCCGTTTAGAGTCGGATCGCTTCTTCGCATTTAACGGGGAGTTAACAATTCGGGCCTGACCAGCTACCAAAGCAAAAATTGTAATCATCGGGTAGATTCGTGAGATATTCTAAGGACGTCGATCAATTCTGCCCGTGACAAACTGGCATACTAGGAAGTTAAAAGATGCTGTGTTCAAGCTACGGAGTACGGGCTGATGCAGACACACATACATGTGACATAGCCCGCAAGGCAACAAGGCGCAAATTGTACAGCCATGCACAACTCTCAAGCAAAAGTTCCATCGTTTTCCTGCGTATTTCTCTCTTTCATTCCAGCTGCTCGACCCAACCTTGATCGTAACCCTCAAAAGACCCGGCATCCAGTCTAACTCGACCTCAGCAGAGGCCCTATACACCTCTGCTCAACGAACCCGGAAATATGTAACGGGACAGTGGTCGCTGCTCTTCAATTCCAAGTCATCCGGCGGTTTAAACAGAATTGCACATTGAATGCGCGGAAAGG
>Ga0335073_10011825_pt1 | contig 12267 bp, 10 predicted proteins | sample Lox_Sample_22_FD_207093 | JGI IMG/M metagenome (GOLD analysis project Ga0335073, IMG submission 207093) | Soil microbial communities from Loxahatchee National Wildlife Refuge, Florida, United States - Lox_Sample_2.2 | ecosystem: Environmental > Terrestrial > Soil > Wetlands | place: USA... | reverse complement strand
CATGAACAAGGCCCGCTCATGGCGGACGCCCTCGGCCAGGGTGGTCTCGAAGGCGCGGTTCACCGCCTGCTTCGCCAGCGCCAGCGCGACAGGCGACATGTTGGCGATGCGGTCGGCGATCTTCAGCGCTTCCGCCATGAGCTGGTCGGCGGGAAACACGCGGGACACCAGGCTGCAACGTTCCGCCTCGGCGGCATCCATCATCCGCGCGGTCAGGATCATGTCCATCGCCTTGGACTTGCCCACCGCGCGTGTCAGCCGCTGGGTGCCACCGGCGCCGGGGAAGATGCCGAGGTTGATTTCGGGCTGGCCGAACTTCGCGGTGTCGGCGGCGAGAATGATATCGCACATCATCGCCAGTTCGCAGCCGCCGCCGAGGGCAAAGCCTGCCACCGCGGCGATCACCGGCTTCTTCACCTGCAGCACGGTCTCCCAGCGGGTGCCGATGAAGTCCTCCATGATCGCCTCGGGATGGGTGCGCGAGCGCATTTCCTTGATGTCGGCGCCGGCGGCGAAGGCCTTCTCGCTGCCGGTCAACACGATGGCGCCGATGCCCGGATCGGCATCCCAGGCCAGCAATTGTTCGCCGAGTTCGGCCATCAGCGCGTCGCATAGCGCGTTGAGCGCCTGCGGGCGGTTGAGGCGGATCACCCCGACGCGGCCATGTGTTTCGACCAGGATGTTCTGATAGTCGGGCATCAGCGTCCCTCCGGCTGGCATGCAGCGCCATTATGCGGCAGCACCCGGCACGCGGCTACGGCGCGGTTGGTACGAGGAGAGTTGCGCTCGCCGCACCCTGGCCCCTGCCCCCGACATCTGCTTCAACCTGCCGCCATGCTTCGCCCGATTCTGTTGCTCCTGCCGTTGCTCGCGTTGGTTGGCTGCGGTGACCTTCCGGAACCGTTCCTTGGCAATCCTGGCCGTGTGGGCCGCATCCTGGCGCAGCCGCCGGCGCCGCGGCTGGCGGTGGCGCCGCCGGGCGACGCGCTCCTGCCCGACGCCGGCAGCAAGGCGCTGGCCGGCGACCTTGCCCAGGCGTTGCAAGCGCGGGCGGTTCCGGCGGTGGCCGCCGAGCCCGGCCAATCCGACTGGCGGCTGGTCGCGACCGCGGCCCTGCATGGCAATACGGTCGTTCCGACCTTCACCGTGGTGGACCCGTTCGGCAAGGATCGCGGCCACACCGAAGGGGCGCCCGTCCCGACCGCCGCCTGGGCCGCCGCCGGCTCCGGCACGTTGCAGCAGTCGGCGACCACCGCCGCCCCGCAGATTGCCGCCTTGCTCACCGCCATCCAGACCCAGCAGGAGATGGCGGACCCGAACAGTCTGTATCACCGCCGCGCCAAGGTGATGGTGGCGGACGTGACCGGCGCTCCCGGCGACGGTGACGAGTCGCTGACCAGGCAGATGCGCATGCGTCTGGGATTGCTGGGGCCGCAGGTGCAGACCGCGTCGACCGGTGCCGATTTCACCGTGCAGGGCCAGGTGCGCGCGGTGGCCGTGCCCGGCAACAAGCAGCGCATCGAGATTCAGTGGATCATCAAGAACGCCAAGGGCCAGGACCTGGGCCGCGTGATCCAGCTCAACGAGATTCCCGCGGGAACCCTGGACCACTATTGGGGTGACGTGGCGGTGGTGGTGGCGACCGAGGCCTCGGGCGGCGTGAACGATGTGATCAAGAAGCAGACGCCGCCGGCGGCCGAGCCACCGAGCGCACAAAACGCGGCGATTCGTGGACAGACCGGGACGCCGTTGCTAGAAGGCGCTGGTTCCGGCGTCGAACGCGTTCAATGACCTCCAGTCGGGGCTCCCCACGCATGAAGATCGTCGCCTGCAATGCCAACCGCCCGCTCGCCGAGGCGGTCGCAGCGCAGTTGAACCTGCCATTGACCAAGGCCTCCATCCGCCGGTTCGCGGATATGGAGGTGTTCGTCGAGATCCTGGAGAACGTACGCGGCGAAGACGTGTTCGTGGTGCAGCCCACCTCGTTTCCCGCCAACGACAATCTGATGGAACTGCTGATCACGCTGGACGCGCTGCGCCGGTCTTCGGCGCGGCGGGTGACCGCCGTGGTGCCGTATTTCGGCTATGCGCGGCAGGATCGGAAGACCGCGTCGCGCTCACCCATCAGCGCCAAGCTGGTGGCGAATTTGATCACCGAGGCAGGCGCCAACCGGGTGCTGACCATGGACCTGCATGCCGGGCAGATCCAGGGATTCTTCGATATCCCGGTGGACAATCTGTCGGCTGCGCCGCTGTACAGCCGCGACATCCAGGAGCAATACGAGGGACGCGACATCATGATCGTGTCGCCGGATGTCGGCGGCGTGGTGCGGGCGCGCATGATCGCCACGCGGCTGAACTGCGATCTGGCAATCATCGACAAGCGGCGGGAACGCGCGGGCGTGTCCGAAGTGATGAACGTGATCGGCGACGTGGCGGGGCGCGACTGCATTTTGGTGGACGACATGGTGGATTCCGGCGGCACGCACTGCAATGCCGCCGATGCGCTGATGCGGCATGGGGCGCGCTCGGTCGGTGCCTATGTGACGCATGGCGTGTTGTCAGGCGGCGCGGTGGCGCGGATCACGTCCTCGCCGATCGAGATGATGACCATCACGGATTCGATCCTGGCGACCGAGGCGGTGAAGCAGGCGCATAACATCCGCGAACTGACGATTGCGCCGCTGCTGGCGGAGGCGATGCGGCGGATCAGCGAGGAGAGTTCGGTCAGTTCATTGTTCGATTAGAGCCGCAGTCTTGCACCACACCGCCATGGCAAGCAGCGCGATCCTGCATCGTTGACCGGCCGGGGATGACCTCGAAGCTGGTTTTGCGGCCTGCCAATTTCGGACCTGGCCAGCATCGAAACCGGTCACGCCGCGGTCTTCCCGGGTAGCCGGCATGGCCCGGTCCGCCGGCGGCCATCGATAACGGACGAGCGCCTCCGGCGAGCCAGGCCTCCACGCACGCTGCCACCCGCGGCGTAAGGCTGCGTCGCGCGGCGAAACTTGCCTTCGCGACGGTGCGCACTGCGGCGTGGCATCGCCGTGCGCAGCCTCGCAGAGAGCACCCCGCCTGACAGACGATCACACTACGGAAGAATGTATTTCATCTACCGGGGAGGTGCACGCCCGTCGACCGCCATTACTTTGTAGCTGGGCGACTGCTGCGTCAGACAAGGCAGGGGTCCGCGGCGTCAGAGACGCCGGTCGTCCGGGGGGAAATACGGTGGGAATTCGAGGCACAAGATGGCTGAACTGAGCTCGGCGTCGGGTTCGCCCATCCTCGAATTGCATGGAATCAGCAAAACCTTTCACGGCGTGAAAGTCCTGGATCAGGTCGGTCTCAGGATTCTCCCAGGCGAGGTGATGGCACTTCTCGGAGAGAATGGCGCCGGCAAGTCGACGCTGATGAAAATTGTGAGTGGCATTACCGAGGCGGACGCGGGCGGCACGATTCGCCTGGGCGGAACCGAGGTTCGGTTCACCAATCCTCGCCAGTCGGTGGCGGCCGGCATTTCCATGATTCATCAGGATTTGAACCTCCTGCCTGGCCTGAGCGTGGCCGAGAACCTGTTTCTCGGCCGCGAGCCGTTGAACCGATTTGGGCTGATCGACTGGGCCATCCTTGATGCGCAGGCGCGCAAGCTGCTTGCCGTCGTGCACCAAAAGATCGACCCGACGACCCCAGTCCATCGTCTGGGTGTCGGACAGCAGCAGATGGTCGAGATTGCTCGCGCCCTGTCGCTGAATGCCAGCCTGATCATCATGGATGAGCCTACCGATTCGCTGACCGACGTCGAAACGGATATCTTGTTCGACGCGATCCGTCAGCTCCGCGCTCAGGGCAAGGGCATCATCTATATCTCGCACCGGCTGAGCGAGATCTTCAGGATCTGCGACTCCGTCACCGTGCTGCGCAACGGCCATACGGTTGCCGCCGAACCCGTGGCGGGCCTCGACGAGGCGACCCTGATCCATCACATGGTCGGCCGCGAGATCGGCGATCAATACCCGCATAAACCTGCCGCCAACGGGCCCGTCGGACTGCGTGTCGATCACCTCTCGGCACCGGGGATCGAGGATATCTCGTTCGAAGTGCACAAGGGCGAAGTCGTCGGCTTCGCCGGTTTGATGGGTGCCGGCACCCCGCAGCTTGGCAGGACTTTGTATGGCGCGCTGGCCGCCCGATCAGGGTCGATCGAAGTCGATGGGCAAAGATTGTCGTTGCGCACCCCGGCAGAGGGAGTGCGCGCCGGGATCGCCTATGTCCCCGAGGATCGCAAATCCGAGGGCCTGATCCAGATCCATTCCGTGCTGAGGAACATGACGCTCACCGGGCTGGCGCGTTTCGCCGCGCTGCTTGGTTTCATCGTCCATCGCCGGGAACGAGACACCGTGGATCACTATATCAAGACGTTCAGTATCCGCACCCCGGGTGCGGACGCGGTGGTTGCGACCCTGAGCGGCGGCAATCAACAAAAGGTGGCGCTGGCAAAGGCGCTGATAACCAAGCCGAGGATACTCATCCTGGATGAACCGACCCGCGGCGTCGATGTTGGCGTTCGCCGCGAAATATACAGCCTCATCAGCGATCTCAAGGCCGAGGGCCTCGTGATCCTGTTCATTTCGTCGGACCTGCGCGAGTTGCTTGGCATCGCGGACCGGATCCTCGTCCTGTCACGCGGTCGCCTGTCCGGGGTGTTCAATCAAGGCGAGGCGACCCAGGACGCAATCATGCAGCGTGCGGTGGCTTAGGAGATCCCGGCAAATGCACCCACTGCTACGCCTGCTGTCAAAAAACAAGTCACTGATCGGATTGATCGTCCTGGTCGCGGCCATCTCCGTCGCCAGCCCGAACTTCCTCGACATTGGGAATTTGCTCAACGTACTGCGGCAAACCTCGATCAACGCGGTCATTGCCATGGGCATGACGTTTGTCATTCTCACCGCGGGCATCGATCTTTCCGTCGGCGCCATCCTTGCACTGTGCGGCGCGTTCGCGGCGAGCCTGATCGCAGCCGGACACGGACTCGGCAGCACAATTCCGATCGTCCTGCTGTGCGGGATCGCGCTGGGCAGCCTGTCCGGACTGGTGATCACCTATGGTGCCGTGCAACCGTTCATCGCCACATTGGTCAGCATGACCATTTTACGCGGCGTGGTGCTTGTCTACAGCGGCGGCAGGCCGATCGACGCAAGCAGTGCCGCCGCTTCCGATGCCTTCGGCAGCCTCGGCGAAGGCTATCTTATTGGCATACCGATCCCCGTCGTCGTCGCCGCAATCGCCTTTGCCGGATGCTGGGTGGTTCTTACCCAGACACGCTTCGGCCGCTACGTCTATGCCATCGGCGGCAATGAAAGCGTCGCGCGGCTCTCGGGCGTCAATGTCACATTGATCACGATCAGCGTGTACGCTGTATCCGGGCTGCTTTCCGCCGTCGCCGGAATTATCCTGACCGCACGACTCGAAAGCGCCCAACCGACCGCCGGAACCGGCTACGAGCTCGATGCCATTGCCGCTGTCGTCGTCGGCGGCACGAGCCTTGCGGGCGGGATCGGCAGCATGTCAGGCACATTGCTCGGCGCGCTCATCATCGGCGTGCTGAACAATGCGCTCAATCTGTTGGACGTGTCGTCATATTATCAGGCGATTGCCAAAGGATCGGTGATTTTACTCGCCGTGCTCGTTGATCGGCGCGGCAAGCTTGGATAACGGCCAATGCACGCCGCATTCGCGGAAGCACTGCGTTCAGGAAAGGAGAGTTGCCATGAGCCGGAAACTGGTTCCGTTGATCGCCATTGTCGGGCTGCTCTGCGCGGCGACAGGCGTGGCGCGAGCGGCGGACAAGATCGCGCTTGTCGTCTCGACGCTCGACAATCCATTCTTCGTTACCCTGGCTGATGGCGCCAAGGCGAAGGCCAAGGCACTGGGGCTGGATCTGGTCGTCGTCGATAGCGAGAACGATCCGGCGAAAGAATTGTCTAACGTCGAGGACGTCCTCGATCAGAACGTCAAGGTGCTGTTGCTCAATCCGGTCGATTCCGACGCTGCCAGGGCGGCGGTCCGCGCGGCGAACATCGGCAAGGTACCCGTCATTACGCTCGATCGGGCGGCCAAAGGGGCAAAGGTCATCTGCCATATCGCCTCCGACAATGTGGGAGGCGGTAAGCTCGCCGGCGAGCTGATCGTCAAGCAACTTGGCGGCCATGGCAATGTCGCCGAACTCGAAGGCCAGCCAGGCACGGACGCGGCGCGCGATCGCAGCAATGGGTTCCGCGAGGCGATAGCCGGATCGCCCGGAATCAAGCTCGTGGCCAGTCAGCCAGCAAATTTCGATCGCACCCAGGGCCTGAACGTCATGGAAAACATCCTTCAGGCGCACCCTGATATCGACGCCGTCTTTGCGGCCAATGACGAGATGGCGTTGGGTGCTACCAAGGCGATACAGGCCGGAGGGCGCAAGATCGCCGTGGTGGGCTTCGACGGAACCAGAGACGGCATCGCGGCTGTCAAGAATGGATCGATGTACGCGACGATTGCTCAGCAGCCGGCACTCATTGGCAGCCTCGGGGTCGAACAAGCGAGCAATGTGATAAGCGGCCACCAGGTACCGGCCAGCATTCCCGTTCCGTTGAAAGTGATTACCAATGGAGCGGCAACAGTGCATGATCGGGATCAGGCTTCGACACATTAGCCTGCCATTCACAGGACACGCACAGCACACCATCCCTCGATACGAGGGCAAGACTGATAAGGTGGAGGTACGTCCATGGCTGACCCATCGCAGCGGCAACTTGCCGTCTTCGGGAGCGTCAACGTCGATTTTTCCGGTCTTGCCAGCCATCTTGCGAAAGCCGGAGAGACGCTGCGAGGGATGCGATATCGCATTGGGTGCAGGGATCAGGTGACCGAGCGGGCGGGCGCGGCCGCGCGCGTGCAGGTCTTCGCGCATTGGCTCGATCGCGCCGGCATGGCTGCCGTTGCCCCAATGCTACGCACGGGCCTCAGTGCACCTGGTGTCTGGCAGGATCATCTGGTGCGTATTTTGACCAGGGCCGCGCCGACAAGGATCGCCGCTTTTGCCGTCGCGGCAATGCTGCTGGCCGCGCCCGCCGTCGCACAGCAAGCCAGCAGCCCCGGCGTCACGCCGAGCCTCGAGGCATCGACACCGAAAGTCGCACCCCCGGACCCGACAGCGGACAACCATTTGTTCGGCGACTGGGGAGGCATGCGCAGCTATCTCAACAATCTTGGCATCGACTTCAACCTCGACTACGTGACCGAGACCGCCGGCAACGTCACCGGCGGATTGCGGAAGGGGGTCGACTACGCCGACCAGTTCGGCTTTCAGCTCGACATCGATTGGGAGAAGTTAGCCGGAATCACCGGCTTCTCGACCCACCTCAACATCGTCCACCGCGACGGCCGCAACCTCAGCAGCGACTACATCGGCGACAACGTCATTCAGGCGCAGGAAATCTACGGCGCCGGGTTCGGCACGGCGCTGCGCGATGTATGGCTCTATGGGGAAGAAAAGGCATTCAACGACCGCCTGGACTTCGTGTTCGGCCGCGTGTTTCCCGGCATGGATTTCGCCGCCTCGCCGCTGTACTGCCATTTCATGACCCTGACGATCTGCGGCCATCCGCGCGCATTGACCCAGGAGCAAGGCTTCATCGACTGGCCGCTGAGCACCTGGGGCGGCCGGCTCAAGGCACGTCCAACGACCGACACGTACGTGATGTTCGGCGTCTATGCATCCGAGCCGTTCCCTGCCGGCGGGCCGACCGGCTGGAACTGGTCCACGAACGTGGTCACCGGTGCCTACTACGCCATGGAACTCGGATGGGAGCCGGTGTTCGGCCCCTCGCAGCTTTCGGGCCACTATAAGATCGGCTTCGCTTACGACACCAGCGCCTTTCCCGACAACCTGGCGGACACCAACGGTCAACCGTTCGTGCTGACCGGACTGCCGCCGCGGATGCAACACGGACGCGGACAGTTCTGGGTCACCTTCGACCAGATGCTGCTGCGCACCGGGCCGGGGCCGAACGAAGGCCTGACCGTGCTCGCGGCCTACGCGCACGACGACGGCGACAACTCGCTCTACCAGCACTTCGTCTGGGCAGGCCTGCTGTATTCCGGCTTCTGGCGGGACCGCCCGCACGATCAGATCGGCCTTGGGATCACGTACTACAAGATCGCGCCGAGCCTGACGCAGACCGAGACGCTGGAGCAGGAGTTCGATCTGGCGCCAACCTATGCCTACGGCGTGCAGACGCACGCGACGGTTTTCGAACTCAACTACCAGCTTCCTGTCTACCGCGGCGTGACGCTGCAGCCGGAAATGGAATACTTCCTGCGCCCGGGCGGCGTTTCCAGGGTGCCGAGCGCATTCGTGCTCGGGTTGAAGACGCATGTGGTGTTCTGACAGCATCGTCGCGGCCACGGCCAGGCTGGACGAGACAATCCGGAGCGTTTGAATCATGGCGCGCATCGCGGTCGTCGGCAGCAGCAACGCCGATCTCGTCACCTACATCACGCGGATGCCGGCGCGCGGCGAGACCCTCGAGGCTCCACGGTTCGAGATGGGGCCGGGCGGCAAGGGGGCCAACCAGGCCGTGGCGGCCGCGCGGCTCGGCAGCGAAGTGCTGATGGTCGGTCAGGTCGGCAATGACATGTTCGGCCGCGACCTGTTGGCCAACTTCAAGGCGCAAGGCGTCGATACCCGCCATGTCGGCGTCGCCGACAGCGTCTCCACCGGAATCGCAACGATCCTGGTCGAGCCATCCGGCGAAAATTCGATCCTGATTGTCAAGGGCGCCAACAACCACGTGCTGCCGCCGCACATCGATGCGGCGGCGGCGGACCTGCTGGCCTGCGAGTTGATCCTGCTGCAACTCGAAGTGCCGTTGCCGACGATCTATCACACCGTGGCGCTGGCGACACGGCACGGCCGCCGCGTGATCCTCAATCCCGCGCCGGCCACGCTCGATCTCGATCTGGCGCAACTACAGGACGTTGCGTTTCTCATGCCCAATCGCGGCGAGCTGTCGCTGTTGACCGGAATGCCGACCGACTCGCTCGCCGAGATCGAGGCCGCATCGCAGAAACTGCGGGACGGTGGCATCCGCGCGGTGATCACGACCCTGGGGCACGACGGCGCGTTGCTGGTGGCGCCCGATGAGGTCGCGCACGTCCCGAGCGTGCCGGTCGCGGCCGTCGACACGACGGGCGCAGGCGATGCGTTCATCGGCAGCTTTGCGCATTGCCTCGCCGACGGAGCCCCGGTGAAGCAGGCTCTGCACTCGGCGGTGCGCTACGCCGCGCTCTCGGTCACCGCGCGCGGCGCGCAGCGATCCTACGGCGACGCTGCGGCGTTTCGGGCGTTCTGCGCGACGCTACCCGGAGGCGTGCCATGACGGACAGTATGCTCACAAGTTGAGGGTGTTGCGCGCCGGCCCGATCACCCTCACCCTGCCTCGCCCGCTGCCGCGGGAGAGGGAGAAGTTGATGCGCCAGATGACTCTTGTCGGCTTCTTGCAGGCCCAGAACTGCACCAATTTCGTCGGTTCCTGGCGCCATCCGGAAGCCGCCCCCGATTTCATGTCCGCCGATTATTACCGCCGCGTCGGCCGCGCACTGGAAGCGGGAAAATTCCATCTCGGCTTCTTCGACGACCGTCTCGCCATGCCGGACCGTTACGGCGGCGACCACGCCCACACCGTCGCCAACGGCATCCGCTGCGTGAAAATGGACCCGGTCACCATCCTCACCGTGATGGGGATGGCGACCGAAAAGCTCGGCCTCGGGTCAACCTACACCACCAGCTATTACGAACCCTTCCACGTCGCCCGCGTGTTCGCGACGCTGGACCTGATGAGCAATGGCCGCGCCGCCTGGAACGTGGTCACGTCGATGAACGACGGCGAAGCGCTGAACATGGGCCAGCCCTCGCATGGCGACCACGACGGCCGCTACGACCGCGCCGACGAGTTCATGGAAGTCGTGCTCGGGCACTGGGATGCCTGGGACGACGACGCCATCGTCTGCGACAAGACCACCGGCTTGTTCGCCCATCCCGACAAGGTGCGGCGCCTGGACTACGGGGGAAGATTCTTCCGCTCACGCGGGCCGTTCACCGTACCGCGCTCGGCGCAAGGCCATCCGGTGATCATCCAGGCCGGCCAAAGCGGCCGCGGCCGCCGCTTTGCCGCGCGATGGGCGGAACTGGTGTTCGTCAACTACCACAATTTGGCAGCCGCCAGGCAAGACTACGCCGCCTTCAAGACCCAGATCGCCGAGGCGGGACGCGATCCCGACAAGGTGCATGTCGCCGCCGGCACCTATTACGTCGTTGCGCCGACCCGCTCCGAGGCGGAAGACAAGGTGGCGCTGATCGACAGGCTGCCCAAGGAAATCGACCAGCTTTCGCTGTTGTGCGAAGTGCTGAACGTCGATCTGTCGCAGAAGCCGCTGGACGAACCCTGGACCGAGGATGAGATCCAGACCTGGACCGGCGCACAGGGCCTGCGCGATCGCATCTATCGTGTGCTGGGCAAGCGCAATCCGACCACCCGCGACTTCATGGAGGTGTCGCAGCGCGGCACCTTCCGCGACCATCCGCGCTTCGTCGGCAGCCCGAAGGATGTCGCGGACGGGATGGAGGAATGGTTCGCCGGCCGCGCCTGCGACGGGTTCGTGGTGGCGGCTTCGCATGTGCCGGGCACCTATGAGGATTTCGCCCGCCTGATCACGCCGGAGCTGCAACGCCGCGGCCTGCTGCAGCAGGACTATCGCGGCACCACGCTGCGGCAGAATCTCGGCCTCGACCGGCCGGCGATCGGTGACTGGCGGCGGGCGCGGTAACAGTGCCCAATCGGTCGTACCCGCAGGCGTCGCTGGGCGACCCGCCGAGAGAGCAATGATGCGCAAGACGCTGCTGCGTGTGATGGGCGGGCTGAACACCTGGATCTACCGCAGCAGCAAAGGGCGGCTGTTGGGGCGGTTCCCGTCGGGAGCGCCGGTGTGCCTGCTGACCACCATCGGCCGGCGCTCGGGCCAGCCGCGTACCGTGCCATTGCTGTATTTGCAGGATGGCGCGGATTACGTCGTGGTAGCCTCGCAGGGCGGCGCACCGGAGCATCCGGGCTGGTTCCATAATTTGCAAGTGCAGCCGCGCGCGGAGATCGAACTGGGTACCCGGCGTCTGGCGGTCATCGCGCAGCAGGTCAGCGAAGCGGAACGCAACGCGCTCTGGCCCCGGTTGGTGGCGATCTATCCGCCCTACGAGACCTACCAGCGCCGCACCACGCGTCGCATCCCGGTCCTGCGGCTGACGCCCGTCCCGGTTGGAAACGCCACGCCTTGAAGCGCTTGTCACGCTCCCTGCCACCAATCATGTCTGGCGTGACGGCCGGCAAGCGGCCGGCCATGTGGCACCGGCACTGGCGCTGCCGGGGCAGCGCTACCGAATGCCGTGACAGCGCTGCCCGACACCAAGGCAGTCAGGCAGAACCGGGCCTGGTGTCGCGATGGCTCATGGCCGCGCTGCTGTCAGGTCTGGCGACGGCCGCGGCACACGGCCCCGCCGCAGCGGCAGCGCCGCCGCTGACGCATTTGACCTGCGAGGGCGCCATCCTGGGCTTCCAACAGCTCGGCGACCACCGATTGGCATCCTACCAGGATGCGCACGGACACCGCATCGAGCTCTGGTGCACCAGACGCGTCTTCGACTCCCAGTTTGATCTGCGCGTCGCCGTTGCGGCACCGGCGCATGGCGGCGATGGTCGTCCAGACCCGGTCGCGCCCGGCCGCCTGGCCACCGTGGGCGGGTGCTTTTTCGATAACGGCGACAATCAAGGCCCGATCTTCGTCGTCGATCCAGGCGGTGGCTATGTGACGGTCGCATGGGTCACCCAGGATCCCGCCGATCGGCGGAAATATCGTTTCAGCTACGATTTTGCCAGCAAACTCGTCACGGTCACGGCGACGGTTGCCGGCTGCGCTCCGGTGTCGAAGGTCGTCGCGCCGCAGCCCAGCTATCGGCGGCTGGCAAAGTTGCTGCCACATCCGGAGACCCAGTCCTGCGCGCTCCCCCCCATGGGCGGCTTCAATCCGACAGCACCCACACCGTAACGGAAACCGCCGGCCGGGAGCCGGCGCCGGTGTCAGGGATGCAACCGACATTGACAGTTCGCGCGGCACGCGAGACCATACCGGCAAAATCGACCCAAAGAGCATGCAGACTGTGATGCTGAGATG
>Ga0335073_10011823_pt1 | contig 12267 bp, 12 predicted proteins | sample Lox_Sample_22_FD_207093 | JGI IMG/M metagenome (GOLD analysis project Ga0335073, IMG submission 207093) | Soil microbial communities from Loxahatchee National Wildlife Refuge, Florida, United States - Lox_Sample_2.2 | ecosystem: Environmental > Terrestrial > Soil > Wetlands | place: USA... | reverse complement strand
GCCTGCGGCACGCCTAGTGCTCCGTCACCACAGGTCGCCGCCCGTCAGGACGTACAGGAACGGGACGAGCGGCACGATGGCGCAGATGGCCCAGGCCAGCCTCGCTACGGTGCCGATGTCCCGCCGCGTGACCAGGTCGATCCAGATCAGCACGACGGCAATCGGGTGCAGGAAGCAGAGCAGCAGCTCAATAAGCTTCTTCATGCCACGACGGTACGTCACCCCGGCTGATATCAGCCGCCGGCGGGCCGGTAATTCTCTGCAGGCAGCGGTCCCGCTGCGCCGCCCGGGCTGCCGGCAGGCCGGTTCTCCCGCCGCCCTCCAGCTACGATCTCAGCGTGAGCGATCTTGCCTTCCCGCGGTTCCCGGCCGGCTTCGCCTGGGGCGTGGCCACAGCGGCCTACCAGATCGAGGGCGCAGTGGCCGAGGACGGCCGCGGCACCTCGATCTGGGATACCTTCTGCCGCCAGCCCGGCGCGATTCGCGATGGCCAGACCGGCGACGTCGCGGTCGATCACTACCACCGGTGGCCGGCCGACGTCGCGCTGATGGGCGAGCTCGGCGCCCGCGCGTACCGGTTCTCGCTCGCCTGGCCGCGGATCCAGCCCGCCGGGTCGGGCGCGATCAACCCAGCTGGGCTCGACTTCTACGACCGGCTGACCGACACGCTGCTGGCTGAGGGCATCACGCCGATGCCCACTCTCTATCACTGGGATCTGCCCCAGCCGCTTGAGGACGCGGGCGGCTGGATGGCGCGGGACACCGCCTACCGGTTCGCAGAGTATGCCGGTGTCGCCGCCGAGCGGCTGGCTGACCGTATCCCGATCTGGATCACGCTGAATGAGCCGTTTGTCGTGACCGCGTACGGGTACGCGCTCGGGATCCACGCGCCCGGCAGGTCGCTGATGGTCGATGCGCTGGCAACGGCGCACTATCAGCTGCTTGGGCACGGGCTGGCGACCTCGGCGCTGCGGGCCGCCGGCGCCGCGCAGGTGGCGATCACCAACAACTACTCGCCAGCCTGGCCAGCATCAGACAGCGCGGCCGACCTCAGCGCCACCGCCGCTTACGACGCCCTGCACAACCGGATGTTCACCGATCCGGTGCTGCTCGGCCGGTATCCGGACCTGTCTGCGTTCGGCATCGGCCCGGGTGGTCCTGACTGCGTGCAAGACGGAGACCTGGCCATCATCTCCACCGGAATCGATGCGCTCGGGGTCAACTACTACGCCCCGACCCGGCTGTCGGCGCTGCCTGACGCGCCGTTGCCGTTCCAGCTCGAGCCGATCCCCGGCTACCCGGTCACGTACTTCGGCTGGCCGGTCATCCCGGCAGGGCTCACCGAGCTGCTGACGACGCTGGCGGACCGCTACGGAGACCGGCTGCCGCCGGTGTACATCACCGAGAACGGGTGCTCGGTCGACGATCAGCCCGATCCGGACGGCGCTGTCGACGATCAGCCGCGGATCAGCTACCTGGACGGCCACATCCGGGCGGTGGCGGACGCCATCACGGCGGGCGTCGACGTCCGCGGTTACCTGGTGTGGACGCTGATGGACAACTTCGAGTGGGCAGAGGGTTACCACCAGCGCTTCGGCCTCGTGCACGTCGACTTCGACACTCAGCAGCGCACGCCGAAGGCATCGTTTGCCTGGTACCGGGACCTGATCGCGGGCCAGCCGGGCTAGCCGCTCAGTAGGCCAGCGCCGGGCGACCATGAACCCAGCTGCGCTCCGCCAGGCAAGCGGCCATGAAGTGCGCGACGTCGGCGCGGGCGATCTTGCCGCCGCCAGCCGGCGGGTAGTCAGGCCGCACCCGGTAGTGCCCGGTCCCCGGACTGTTGACGAGCCGCGTCGCCCGGACCATGGTCCAGTCCAGGTCGCTGGCGGCGACGATCCATTCCATCTCGCGCACGTCGGTGAACGGCCCGGCGAGCACCCTGGGCAGGATCAGCCTGACAAGCAGTCCGCTGTCCGGGTCACCCTGGATGAATGCGCCCGCGGCCGACACGCAGATGAGCCGGCTGACGCCGGCCTTGCTCATCCCCTCGACGATGTTCCGCGCGGCAGTTGCCAGCAGCGCGGGTGTCCTCGCGCCGCGCTGGCCGAGCGCCGACAGCACGGCATCCGTGCCCTCGATCAGCCCGGCCACGGCGGCGCCGTCGCTGGCGTCGCCGTGAAGCACGGTGAGGCCGCTGGCCGCCGCGAGCGCGTCCGGCCGGCGTGCGAGCGCGGACACCTCGTGGCCTGACTGGAGCGCGGCGGACAGAATGTACTGCCCGATCCGGCCCGTGCCGCCAAGTAGTGCAAGCCGCATGACAAGCTCCTTTGTCTGACGCCCGGTCCTGGCTGTCGTGCGCGGGCCTGGTGGTCAGCCGATAGCTGCCCCTGCGGCCGCGGCCACATCAGCCCCTTCCGGCACCGGCCTAGGGCCAGGCCGGTGCCGTCCGGCGCCTCGCGGCAGCACCAGCATCAGCAGGAAGCTGACAAGGAAGACGGCGACCTGGAACCACAGCGTCCGCTCGAGCGCGGCGGCGAAGTCATGCCGGACCGCTGCTCCTCCTGCTGCTGCAACGACGTCGTGCGCTGCGGCCGGGAGCGCCTGATGGCCGGGCAGCCTGCAGGCGGCCGGCGTCACGGTCGGGTCACTGGCGACCAGCCTGGCATGCAAGCACGCACCGAACTGGGACTCGATCGCGCCGGAGGCCCGCGCAGGCAGGCCTGCCGCTGCCAGTCCCGAGCGCAGCTGAGGCGCTACGGCGGCGGCGGCCGGCGCGGACTGGCTGCCGAGTAGCCCGAAGAAGATCACCCCGATGATCGCGACGCCGATCGAGGCGCCCAGCTGCAGGCTGGTGTTGAAGATGCCGGAGGCCGAGCCAGCGTCCTGGTGCTGGACGCCATCGAGCAGTATGTCGGCCAGCGGAGCGAGCACGGTCCCCATGCCCAGGCCGGCAGCGACGAGGGCCGGCACCATTTCCATCGTGGTCACTGCGCCGCCGTAGTGATGCACGATGCCGATCAGCGCCACCATGCCCGCCGCCATGATGAGTGCTCCCGTCATGGTGACACCTCGACCGAACCGTGGCGCCAGCCGGGCGGCTGCGGCCGATGCGACCAGCACCCCCGCGGAGAACGGCAGGAACGTCAGGCCTGCATGCAGCGGCTCGAAGCCGAGGCCGATCTGCAGGAACAGCGTCAGTATCAGGGCGAAGGACGTGACGCCGAGGAAGAACGTGATCGCGATCGCGATGCCGATCGCGAACGCCCGCCTGCGGAACAGACTCAGCCGGAGCAGCGGCGACGAGTCGCGGCGGTCTTTGACCCGCTCGTAGAAGATGAATGCCGCGAACATCGGGACTGCGGCGGCCATCGACGCGAACGTCCAGGCCGGCCAGCCGAGCTGACGGCCCTGGACCAGCGGGTACAGCAGCAGGAGCAGCGCGGCAGAGATCAGCGCGACGCCGCCGGGGTCAAGCCGTGGCGGGCTCGGCGCCCTCGACTCGCGCATCAGCAGTGCGGACGCGGCCACGGCGACGATGCCGACTGGCACGTTGATCAGGAAGATCGGACGCCAGTCCAGACCGAACAGATCGTGCTGGGTCAGCAGGCCGCCGAGCAGCGGGCCGCTCACGGTGCCCAGCCCGGCTGTCACGCCGAACGCGGCCAGTGCCTTGATCCGCTCGGTCGCCGGGAAGATCACCTGGATCATCGACAGCACCTGCGGCATCATGATGGCCCCCATCGCCCCCTGGGCGACGCGGCAGGCGATCAGCATGCCGGGACTCTGGGCAGCCCCGCAGAGCGCGGACATCAAGGTGAAGCCGCTGACCCCGATCAGGAAGAGCCGCCGCCGCCCGAAGATGTCGCCCAGCCTGCTGCCCGTGATCAGCACGAGCGCATAGGCCAGCGTGTAGCCCGCCAGGGCCCATTGGACATCGGCGTAGCTGCTATGCAGGCTCCGCTGGATGGCCGGGATCGCGATGTTGACGATCGAGATGTCGAGGAGGTTCATGAAGGCAGCTAGCAGCAGCACCGCCAGCGTCAGCCACCGGCGCGGGTCGGGCTGGTCGCCAGCGGCGCCGCGTGATGCCAGGATCTGAGGGTCAGTTGACATCGGAGTCTCCGCTCAGGAAGGTCGGCCGATACGTTAACCAACCTAGCGGCTTGGTTTGCTATTGTCTAGGCAGCTTAAATATTAGGGAGCTGAGTCATGTCTGAAGATCGGCCCTCAGCGGCCGGCGAGGACCCGGCCGAAGAGCCAGCGCAAGCCGGTCACGGGCACTACGAGATGCCGTGGCCGGAGGGCATGGCCAGTTCGGCATGGTCCCCGGAGCGGGCCGCGCTCGCCATGCAATTCGTGGCCGCGATCCGCAAGACCGGCTCACTGATGCACCTGATGAACCAGGCGGCTGCCGAGCGGATCGGCATTAACCCCACGGACCTGAACTGCCTCAACATCCTCAGCTTCAGCGGGGCGCTGACGGCCGGCGAGCTGGCTAAGGCAACTGGCCTGACGACAGCGTCGATCACGGGCGTTGTCGACCGCCTGGAGCAGGCGGGCTTCGTGCACCGGGAGCGTGATGCGCACGACCGTCGCCGGGTCGTCATTCACCTGGACACCGCGCGTGCGCTCAGCACTGTGGCTCCGGTCTTCGCCCCGATGGTGGGCGGCTGGCAGCGGATCACCGACCAGTACGCCGACGACGAGCTCCGGCTGATCGTCGCGTTCTACGGCAAGGTGGAGGACATCATCCGCGACCACCTCGCCCACCTCCGCGAGCAGGAACGTGACGCTCAGTAAAGGTAATATCTAGGTAGATCAGTGTATTTAACAGGGCGGGTTGTGAACCACCTGACGTGGTCACGCGTCGACGTTTAGTTCGGGCAACGAACGGTCTCGCATTGTCGCGGGGCCGGACGCCGATGTCGACAATAAGGAGCCACGTTGAGATCAGCCATCAGTCATTCGCGGCTACGGCTCGCGGCTACGTCCGGGGTCGCGACGATTTGTGCCGCGCTACTGGCAGTCGGGATGAGCGGTGGCACGTCCACTGCGGCAACGGCGGCCAGCCACGCCCGTCCGGCCGCTTCAGCCGATCGCACGTCAGCGGCTGCAGCTCGTCACGTGGTGCAACCGCTCGTGCAGGAGTTCGGCACGACTACGACGCCGTTCTGCCCCGCGCACAGCGGCAACGCGCCCTGTGACGGCGCTCCGAACGACTACGGCACCATCGACCGCGTCCCGTCCGGATTCTCCGATGGCGGGTACGGGAACTACGCTCCGGGCACTGCGGCGCTGACCGGAGACTGGATGGCCATCGTTTCCGGCACCGGGGACGGGAATCAGGGCGCCGGCTGTCCGGGCACCACCGCCACGTCCAACCCGGGCGAGGCGTGCACCGGCCCGTACGCGCTCTTCGGCACCGGGAAGGCCAGGGGCAAGGAGAACGTGTTCCCGACGAAGGGCTTCACGGTTACCGACGACCTCTACCTCTCGCCGAGCACCGGCGGGCCAGCCGGATCGCTGGTAGACGACGACGTCGAGATCAACAACAATGCCGGAGCCTACGGCATCGACAACATCATCACCGCATGTGCCGAGGACACCGCCTCCGCCACGCTGGGTTACGTGATCAACTTCGGCCACAACTCGGCGGGCTCGTGCGAAGGCACGCCGGTGATCACGCAGGCTGGCTGGTACCGGTTCGTCTTCGTGTTCAGCGACACCGATGGCTACGCCTACCTCACCGAGTCGGTGCGCAGCGAGGCAACCGGCAGGCAGATTGCCACGTCCGGACCGCAGCCTGTTGGCGGACGCAGCCCGGAGCGGATAACCCGCTGGGGCGGTCCCGGCTACTTCTGGCTCCCGACCGAGGATTACAGCGGCCTTCCGCTGGCGAACTTCGCTCTTCAGCTCGGGCAGGTCAGCCGGGGACACCGCCCGTAACGTGCGCGCGGTGAGACCCTGGTGAGCATGACCGACTCCCCGCTTCCCAGGCAGCATCCGCTCGACCCGCTCACGACGGACGAGATCAGGGCCGTCGCCGCGGCGTTAGAAGAATATAAGGGCGTCAGTTACGGCTGGCGCTTCGCGTCGATCGACCTGGCCGAACCCGCCAAGGGCGACCTGAAGTCCGGGCCGTCCGGCATCGTCCGGACGGCCCAGGCGATTTGCTGGAACACCGCGGACGGGCAGGCCTACCGCGCGCTGGTGACGCTTCCTGGCGGCGAGATCGCGCGGTGGGACCACGTGCCTGGCGTCCAGCCGAACATGACCGTTGACGAGTGGCATGAATGCGACGAGATGCTGCGTCAGCATCCGGCCGTCGTCGCCGCGCTGTCCAGCCGCGGGATCACCGATATGAGCCTGGTGCTCACCGACGTCTGGGCCTACGGCGCGGCGCTGGTGCCGCCGAGCTACCGCGGGCGCCGGCTCGGCTGGTCCGACGTGTGGATGCGGGGGAGCGCGGACGGCAATCCGTATGCCCACCACGTCACTGGGCTGCATCCGGTCGTGGACCTGAACCGGATGGAACTGCTCGAGCTGGAAGACCGCCGCGCGGACGAAGGCGGCGACCTGCCCGAGGTCATGGGCGAGTACGTGCCCAGGCTGATCCCGATGCCGCTCCGCCAGGTCAGCCCGCTTGAGGTGAGCCAGCCGCAGGGCACCTCGGTTACGGTCGAGGACCGCCTCTTGCGGTGGCAGAACTGGCAGCTGCGGATCGGTTTCAACACCCGCGAGGGCCTGGTGCTGCACACGGTCAGCTTCAGCGACGGCGGGCGCGTGCGGCCGATCGCGCACCGGATGTCGTTCGCCGAGATGATCGTGCCGTACCGGGACGTGACTGCCGATCACTACCGGCGGACTGCGTTCGACATCGGCGAATGGGGGCTCGGCTTCATGACCACCTCGCTCGAGCTCGGCTGCGACTGCCTGGGCGAGATCCGCTACCTGGATGCGGTAGTCCATAACTCCCGCGGTGAGCCGCGCACGATCGCGAACGCGATCTGCATCCACGAGGAAGACGACGGAGTGCTGTGGAAGCACGTCGACGAGCGGACGGGCGCCGAGGTCCGGCGAGCCCGGCGGCTGGTCATCTCCTTCCACGTGACCGTCGCTAACTATGAGTACCTGGTGTACTGGCGCTTCTACCAGGACGGGAACATCGAGTGCGAGGTGCGCGCCACCGGCATCATGGTGACCTCGTCGTTCCCGCCTGGCCGGCAGCCGCCCACCGGGAGGATCGTCGACCAGCGCACCTATGCGCCCTACCACCAGCACTTCATCGTGGCCAGGCTGGACCTGGACATCGACGGCGAGCCTAACTCGATCTCTGCCGTGGAGTCACGCGCGCTGCCGGCTGACGATGCCAACCCCTATGGCCTCGCGCTGGTCACGCAGGAGACGCCGCTGCGGACCGAGTCCGACGGGCGGCAGGACTACGACTGGCGGACCCAGCGCAGCTGGCTGGTGGCGAGTACCCGGTCAGTGAACGGCCTGGGCGGCCGGCCGGCATACAAGCTCATCCCGGGCGGGAGCTTCCCGGCCATGATGGACGAGTCATCACCGGCATTCCAGCGGGCGCAGGTCATCGGCCACACGCTGTGGGTGACGCCCTACGAGCCGGGTGAGCGCTGGCCGTGCGGGGAGTTCCCGAACCTGAGCGCAGCTGACTACGGGCTGCCCGCCTGGACCGCGCAGGACCGGTCGATCGAGGACACCGACCTCGTGCTGTGGTACGTGTTCGGACTGCATCACCTGACCAGGCCCGAGGACTGGCCGGTCATGCCGGCCGACCGGACCGCGTTCTGGCTCAAGCCCTGGGGCTTCTTCGACCGGAACGCGGCACTGGACGTTCCGCCGATCCACCACGACCTCAGCGGGATGGCGTGACCGCGATCGTCGGCACGGCCCAGACCGCCCGGACGCGCTAGGTTTGCGTCCCATGACAAGAGAGCCGGCCGGGGGCATCGTGGAGATCTACACCGACGGTGCGTGCAGCGGCAACCCCGGCCCCGGCGGCTGGGGCGCCGTGCTCAGCTACGGCGGCCGCAGCAAGGAGTTGTCCGGCGGCGAAGCTGCGCCGACGACAAACAACCGGATGGAGCTGATGGCCGCGATCCAGGCGCTGGAGAGCCTGACCAGGCCATCCCGGGTGCGGCTGCACACCGACAGCAGCTACCTGCGCAATGGCATCACCGGCTGGCTCGCGAGCTGGAAGCGGAACGGGTGGAAGACCTCAAGCAAGCAGCCGGTCAAGAACGAGGACCTGTGGCGCCGCCTCGACGCGGCAGCGATGAAGCACGACGTGCAGTGGCTGTGGGTGAAGGGGCATGCGGGCGATCCCGGAAATGAGCGGGCCGACGCGCTGGCTAATCGCGGGATGGCGGCGGCGCGGGCGGCGGCGCGGGGCTAGCCGGATAAGGAAACTCGCCCTGGCGAGCTGACGCCGCCAGGGCGAGTGCGATGACCGGTCCCCCCGGATTCATCTGAATGGGTCCCCCGCAAGACAGGATGACATCTCGGTTACTGCCCGTCTTAACCGGGGCTCTCCTCCGAGGTTCGGATCGCCGTCCACTTCGCCACCTGGAACGATCCCGGCGGGCCCCCGGAGCCCTGGGTTTCGGGCATCCAGCCTTCCCTGGCGGCCCCGCCAGGCCCCGTCCAGCCGTCGGGTCCTCCCGTCAACCCGTATGATCAGTCCTCTCCCCCCAGCGCACACAACTGCCAGCCGACGACGGGGACCTGAGCGACGCCCTGCAGCACCAGCCGGGCCTGGAGTGACTTTTGGGATCAGCCGAGCGCCGCGCCGTTGGCACGGTCTTCTTCGTCAACGGCGTGGTAATCGGGACGTTCACGGCTCGGCTCCCGTGGATTGCCGGGCGCCTGCACCTGAGCAGCGGCATGCTGGGCGCGATCGGCCTGGCGGCCAGCATCGGCACCATCATCACCATGCCCTTCGCGGCCCGCTTCGTGCACCGCTACGGCCCGAAGGCGGCCACCAGAGTTCTGATCGCCGCCTCCAGCGCGGCCCTGATCCCGTCGGCATTCGCGCCGAACCTGCTCTCGCTGGCGGCAGTCATGCTGCTGTATGGCGCCCTGATGGGCACGGCCGACAACGCCATGAATGCCCAGGCGGTCGAGGCGGAGCACCGGATCGGCACCTCGATCATGTCCGGCCTGCACGGGCTCTGGAGCGTGGGAGTGCTGGCCGGCGCGCTCATCGGCTCGCTGTCGGCGCATGCGCACGTCGACCCCAGGGTTCAGTTCACGTCAGTCGGCGCCCTCGCCGCCACGGCCGGCGTGCTCGCATCCTGCTGGTTCGCCGGCCAGCCGCCGACGGGCGCGGCGGCCGAAGTGAAGGTGCCGCGCTTCGCCTGGCCGCACGGCGCGCTCCTGCTCATCGGTCTCGTCGGGTTCGCCGCCATCTTCGTGGAATACGCCGCCACCAGCTGGTCCTCCGTCTTCATGCACTGGGAACTGCACTCAAGCCAGGCGGAGGCGGCGATCGGCACCGGCGTGTTCGCGGCCTCCATGGCAGCCGGGCGGCTCTGCGGCGATGTCGTCGTGCGGCATGTCGGCCCGGGAGTAAGCGTTCGCGCCTGCGGCATCCTTGGCACAGTGGGCTGCGCGCTGGTCGCGGTCAGCCCGGACGCGCCAGCAGCGCTGGCCGGGTTCGTCCTGATCGGTCTCGGCGTCTCGGTCGTGATCCCCCTGGTCTTCGCGACTGCCGGCCGATACGGACCGAGCCCGGCGATCAGCGTCGCCGGGGTTGCCACCGTGAGTTACGGCGCTGGCATGGCGGCCCCCAGCGTCATCGGCGGGGTTGCCGACATCTCCTCGCTCCGCGTCGCCTTCGCGGTTACCGGCCTGCTTGCCGTCGCGGTCGCAGCCGGGGCGGGCCTGTTCCGCCAGTCGCTCAGGCCGGAGCCGGGCCGGGCCGATGCTCCCGAGCTCAGAAGAAGAGCAGTTTGACCGCGGAAATGACACCGATCAGCACTACGAAGATCCGCAGGGCCAGCGGTGGCAGCTTCCGCCCGAACCTTGCGCCCAGCACTCCGCCGATGCTGGAGCCCACCGCGATCAGCAGCACGACGAGCCAGGCGACGTGCGCGAAGATGATGTACACCACAGCCGCGGCGCCGTTCACCATCGCGACGAGCACGTTCTTGGCGCCGTTCACCCGCTGCAGGCTCTCGTCCAGGAATGTGCCCAGCAGGCCGATGACCAGCACCCCCTGCGCAGCCCCGAAATAGCCGCCGTAGGCGGCCGAGGCGAAAATGCCCGCCGCTAGCGCCGGGCTAGTCCGCTCGCTCTCGCCCGTGCCAGCCTGCTCGGCCAGCCGCTTGCGCCGGGCGATGATCCGGCCGCTCAGCCAGGGCTGGATGAGCACGAGCACGCACGCGCTAAGGATGAGGGCCGGGACGATGAGCTCGAACGAGCCCGGGGGCAGGGTGAGGAGCGCGGCAGCGCCGCCGACCGAGCCGGTGATGGCGAAGACACCGAGCCGGATCAGCCTGCCGCGCTGGCCGGCCAGCTCGCGCCGGTAGCCCACGGCGCCGCTGACATTCCCCGGCACCAGGCCGACGTTGTTCGAGACGTTAGCCACGATGGGCGGGAATCCGAAGGCAAGCAAGGTGGGGAAGGTGATCAGCGACCCCGACCCCACAACGGCGTTGACCGCACCCGCCGCTATGCCAGCTCCGAGGATCCCCAGTACCTCACCAGGTCCCACGGAGTCCTCGCATGACGACGATCATACGATGGTGCATAGCGGGCGAGTCAGGCACGGGTAGATCCAGCCTGGCCCACTCGTCACGCGAGCGGTACTGCTCGTGCTGACCAGCGGGCGGCGCGGCGCTCGACCTCCAGCGGCACACCAAAACACCTGGACAGGTTCCGCTCGGTGAACACTTCGTGCAGCGGCCCGGCCGCGAGGACCGATCCCTTGCGCATCAGCATCGCATGCGTGAAGCCCTCCGGCACCTCCTCCACATGATGAGTGACCAGCACCATCATCGGTGACCTGGGATCCCTGAGCAGTGCGGCGATGCGACGGAGCAGGTCCTCCCGGCCCCCGAGGTCGAGCCCGGCGGCCGGCTCGTCCAGCAGCAGCAGTTCCGGGTCGGCCATCAGTGACCGGGCGATCTGGACGCGCTTGCGCTCGCCCTCGGACAGCGAGCTGAAGCGCCGCCGGATCAGATGCGCACAGCCGAGGGCGTCAAGCAGCTCGACCGCCCTGGTCACGTCGAAGGAGTCGTAGTCCTCGGTGTCCCGGCCGAGGATGCCGTAGGACGCGGTCAGGACGAGATCGATCACCTTCTCCTGGAGCGGCACCTGATCGGCGATGGCCGAGCTCGACATGCCGATCCTGCTACGCAGATCCGCGATATCGGCGGCAGGCAGCGGCTCACCGAGCACCTCGACACTGCCGTGCGTCGGCATCAGCAGCGTGGCGGCGACCTGCAGCAGTGTTGTTTTGCCCGCCCCGTTCGGCCCGATGATCACCCAGCTTTCGTCGCTCCGCGCAGTCCAGTCGACATCGCGCAGGAGCATCGACCTGTCGTGTCGGACGCCAACTCCGCGCAGCATGAGCACCTCAGCCGCCATCCGGCTCCCTCCGAGCGCCACCATCTCAGCGCAAGCTGCCCCGGAAACACGAGGTTCGGTGAGCCGCGCACAGACCACGTTAGGCCACGAACGTGCCCATGGGCGACGTCACAACCAGGCCGTCGGCCTTGAGCGCATCAAGCGCCTTCCGGACGGTCGTCAGCGCGACGCCGTAGGTGTCGGCGAGGTCCGTGATTTACGGCTGCCGGTCACCGGGCGCCGCGCCCCGATCGCCGTTGGATATGCAAGGGTTCTCACGGAGGCTGCCATGGAATTTGCCAGGCGGGTAGCATCAATGATGCCTCATTCCTTTATTACTGCTTTGACTGCAAGCACCAACAACGCCACTGCCGACATTGCGACTGGCGTGGTCCTTTTGCTCGTCGGCGGCCTGCTGATCGCCGGAGGCATCGCGTGGGGCCTTGACTATCGGCAGATGATGACCAGCGACTATGAGCGGATGATTCGATGGTGGGAAAAGATCCCCGGCATCGGCCCGACCTACAAAAAGATCGTCCCATTCGGCCAGTACCGTTATCTTGGGATGATCGTGCTAATAGTGATGGGCTCGCTGTTTTGCGCTGCTGGTATCGGTTCACTGATTGTTGCCTAGCAGGCCATGGCGATTGTCATCGGCGTTATACGGGATTGTTGTTC
>Ga0335073_10011822_pt1 | contig 12268 bp, 6 predicted proteins | sample Lox_Sample_22_FD_207093 | JGI IMG/M metagenome (GOLD analysis project Ga0335073, IMG submission 207093) | Soil microbial communities from Loxahatchee National Wildlife Refuge, Florida, United States - Lox_Sample_2.2 | ecosystem: Environmental > Terrestrial > Soil > Wetlands | place: USA: Florida... | reverse complement strand
CAAGGCATAGACATCATCTTTGACGATGAACTGTAAGTCGGCTTCGAGAGCCTTGCCGATGAGCTTGTCTTTTCGGGCGTCCTCGAGTGCAGAAAGAATTTTGTCGCGAACCTCTCGCAACAAATCACCTTCCTCAGTGACTGGCCGAGGATCGTCACCGAAGATCTCTTCCGGCTTGGGAAAGCGCGCCAGATGCACACTGATTTCGCGGCCGGCGACAGGCGGCAAATGCTCCCACACCTCGTCGGCAGTGAAGGTGAGGATGGGCGCCACCAGCCGCACAAGAGCCTCGGTGATTTGCCACAGGACGGTTTGCGCGGAGCGGCGTTCTTTGCTTGTGGGCGCGAAGGTGTACATGCGGTCTTTGAGCACGTCGAGATAGAAAGCGCTCAAATCGGAGATCGCGAATTCGTTCACTGCGTGGTAAATGCGGTGGAACTCGAAGGCCTCGTACCAGCCGAGGATCTTCTCAGTGAGTTCGCGCGTGCGGGCCAGCATGTAACGGTCGAGCGGAACCAGTTCGCTCTCGGGCACGCGGTCGCGCGCCGGATCGAAGCCGTGCAAGTTGCCGAGCAGGAAACGGAAGGTGTTGCGCAGCTTTTTGTAGAGCTCGGCGCAGCGCTGCATCAGGTTCTCGCTGGCCGCCATGTCTTCGCGAAAGTCGACCGACGCGACCCAGAGGCGCACGATCTCGCCGCCCATCCGGTTGGCGATATCGACGGGATCGACGCCGTTGCCGAGCGACTTCGACATGGCGCGGCCCTGCTCGTCGAGCGTCCAGCCGGCGGTGGCCACGTGCGAGTACGGCGCGCGGCCGCGCAGCGCAACCGAGGTGAGCAGCGACGAGTGAAACCAGCCGCGGTGCTGGTCGCCGCCCTCGAGATAAAAAACTTCTGGTCTGCCCTTCGTGCCGTCCCCTTTTTGGAAGGCTTTGTAGCCCGCGGTCAGATCCGGATCGGATTCGCAGACAGCAAGCCAGCTCACTCCGGAATCGAACCAGACGTCGAGAATGTCAGTTTCTTTCCGAAATGTTGTCCCGCCGCACTTGGCGCATTTCGCCTCGGCAGGCAACAGCTTCTCGACATCGGTCGTATGCCAGGCTTCGGCGCCTTCGTGCTCGAAGAGATCGACGATCTTCCTGTTGAGCGCGGCGTCAACGATCGGCTCGCTGCAGCTTTGACACATGAACACCGCGATGGGCACCCCCCAGATGCGCTGGCGGCTGATGCACCAGTCAGGACGGGTGGCGATCATGTTGGTGATGCGCTCCTTGCCCCAAGCTGGATCCCAAACCACCTTGTCAATCTCGTCGATGGCAAGCTGACGAAAGGTTCTTTCCTGGTCCTGGACCGACTTGATCGGCGTATCCAGACTGATGAACCACTGCTCGGTGGCGCGGAAGATGACGGGGTGGTGGCAGCGCCAGCAGTGCGGGTACGAATGCTCGAGATCGGAGACCGAGAGCAGCGCTCTGGACTCCTCAAGCATGGCGACGATGATGGGATTCGCCGCAAATACCTTTTTGCCGTCAAATGGCGGCGGCGTGGCGAGCGGCCAGGCTGCGGGATCGTAGTGGATGTAGCCGGCGGCATCGACCCGTGTGGTGGGATCGAGGCCGTAGCTCTGGCCGGTGTAGAAGTCATCGGCGCCGTGGGAGGGCGCGGTGTGAACGGCGCCGGTACCGGTGTCGGCGGTGACGTAGGTTGCAAGAACGCCGAGGATTGAGCGCTCGAGGAATGGGTGCTGGAAAGTGACGCGGTCGAGCGCGGAGCCTTTGAAGCGGGCGATCTCCTTCGTCGGGCCGAGGCGGCAGGCGGAAGCCACCTGGGCGGCAAGCTCAGCAGCGACGATGTAGACGGGAGAGTTGCCCCACGTCCCAGAATCGGGACGTGGGGCACCCCGATCTTGTGGCGATTCCAGCGCAACGTAGTCAAAGTCGGGGTGGAAGGCGACGGCGAGCGAAGCGGGAAGCGTCCAGGGCGTCGTGGTCCAGATGATCGTGGACACGTCGTGGCCGGCGAGGGCCGGATGGATCGCCGCCGGGTCGGAGGTGAGCTTATAACGCACGTAAATCGACGGGCTGGTGTGGTCCGAGTACTCAACCTCCGCCTCGGCGAGGGCCGTGCGGTCGTGGATGCACCAGTAGACCGGCTTAAGGCCGCGATAGACAAAGCCCTTCTCGAGAAAGCCGTAAAACGCCTCGAGCGTGCAGGCCTCGTAGTCGCGGGCCATAGTCTTGTACGGGGTTTCCCAGCGGCCGAAGCAGCCGATCCGCTCAAATTGTTCGGTTTGCAGGTCGACGTACTTCTGAGCGTAGGCCCGGCAAGCCTCAAGAACCGCCGGGACCGGCATTTCCAGCTTCTTGTGGCCAAGCTTCTCGTCCACCTTGATTTCGATGGGCAGGCCGTGGCAATCGTATCCGGGGACGTAGGGGGCATCGAATCCGGCCATGGTCTTGGATTTGACCACGAAGTCCTTCAGGCCCTTGTTGAGGGCGTGGCCTAGGTGGATGGGGCCGTTGGCATACGGGGGCCCGTCGTGGAGCAGATAGACCGGTCGCCCGCTACAGGCCTTCCGCAGCTCCTCATAAAGATGGAGCGAGGCCCAGCGAGCCAGCCGAAGCGGCTCATTCTGCGGCAGATTCGCTTTCATCGGGAAGGCGGTTTGGGGCAGGGTGAGGGTCGCCTTCAACTCAGGCGCTGGGGGCATCGAAACTCCGTTCCATGGCGCAAAGTGATCTGACTTAAGTGTAAACGGAAGAAGTAAAATTTTCTCCGGTAACAAATTGGGCGGAGTCAGCGTCTTATTATTTATGGAAGGGTCGACACTGAATTAATATGAGAGTATGGAGCGCGAGGCCGGGCGCAGGTGAGATTCGCAGATCAAGACAAGTGGGGGCAAGGTCAAGCATAATAATCTGATCGACCTGTTCCCAATCCCGTTCCCCGGCGGGCAGAAGAAGGACCGATCCGCCAGTAACAAAGGCAATACCGTACCGACATGACACCGGAAGAGATGAACGACCAGAGCGCCGCAGCCTCAGGGACTGGGCACGAATTAGACGCATTTCTCGGAAAGGCTTTCGACGAGAAGCCCGTTTGGGTGGGACTCTGGGAGAGCGTGCGTGACGTGTTTTTCCCGGTCAAGCTTCCGCCGCTGGAACTGACCTCAAAGCCGATCCCCGTGCCTGATCGCATGGCGGTGAAGGCCAATCCGTGGGCAATCGGAATCTCATCGACTGTCAACCTGACGATCTTGTTGCTGGTGTTATTCTTCGTTGGCAAGAAGATCGTTGAGACGGTCAAGCCGAGCCTGCTGGCGACCAACATCGATGTGGGCGATTACAACGCGCCGAAAGATACGAACAAGAACGGTGGCGGCGGCGGTGGCGGCGACCGTAGCATCATTGAGGCGAACAAGGGAAAGCTGCCGCAAAAGGCGCCGGACCCGATCACTCCTCCGCAGCCGCAGGTCATCGATCATCCGAAACTGCCGGAACCGCCGGCAATCAACGTTCAGGCCAACCTTCAACTGCCCGACAACCCGAATATGCCGATGATCGGCGTACATGATTCAGCAAACGTGCAGATGGCATCGGCGGGCGGCGGCAACGGCGCCGGCATGGGCACGGGCAGCGGCGGCGGATTGGGCTCTGGCTACGGGAATGGATATGGACCGGGTGAAGGCGGCAATGCAGGCGGCGGACTTTATCAGATTGGCGGCAGGATCTCTGCACCTGTCGTGATTCACAGCGTTGAAGCGGAGTTCAGCGACGAGGCGAGGCGCGCGAAATATCAGGGCGTGTGCTTGATTTCGCTGATCGTCGACGCGCAGGGCAACCCACAGAACATTCGCGTAGCGCGATCGCTGGGCATGGGACTGGATGAGAAGGCGATCGAGGCGATTCGCCAGTACAAGTTCAAGCCGGCGATGAAGGACGGCAAGACGCCAGTGCCGGTGCCGATCACGATCGAGGTGGACTTCAGGCTGTACTGATCGCGAGCGAGATTTCATGAAAGAAAGAGCGGAGCGCCAAGCGCTCCGCTCTTTTTCGTGCAATATCCAACTATATGATGCGCTTATTTATGGAATAAGCCAGTCGCCGTCGTCTTCCAGCAAATCCTTCATCGCAGCACAATCGCCCGGCGCTTGAGAGCAGGGCGTGACGTCAGGCCCATCCACGGCGCGCATGACCGTCACAAAAGTCTCATTGGTCTTCAGCGCTTCATCGTGGCATTTCTTGGCCACGGCGATCAACTGATCCCAACTGCCTTCGAGAACGGTTGCCTTGTTTTTTGCCTGGCGATAGACACCCCTGGAATCGATGATTTTAGAGATCTCAGCGGCAGGGCCGTTGCCGTGGCGGCCCTTTTTCTTCGGCGTAACACTCAGTTCCAGAAGCATGAATGAGGTCCTTTTGTAGTGCTTTTCTTTTACATCGGCAGGGAACTGTGAACCGTGACTTTCATTACTGATTCGCGTGATTTGGCTCACGTGAACGAGGATGCGATCGAAAATCCTCCGCTTGTCGTGATGAGTGTCACTGGTCTGACCTCCGCGAAATTCCTATACTCGATCCGCAGTTGAAGAGAGGGAGCGAGATGGCGGAGTCAGCGGTTCTGGAAGTTGGACACGGCCAAGATGTTGCGGAGAAACCCGGCTTCGACCTGGAGGAGCTGACACGGATGTACGATTTCACGGGCAAGACCGTGGCCATCACCGGCGGCGCCGGCATTCTGGGCAGTGAGATCGCGAATGCGCTGGCGGGTTGCGGAGCCGAGGTGGCGATTCTCGATGTGAATCCGGAAGCGGGCAAGGTCGCGGTGGATCGCATGGGCGCGCATGGCAAGCAGGCCTCAGTATTTCAGTGCGACGTGTTGAACCGCGAAAGCGTAACCGGGACTGCGCGTGAAGTTGTCAGTCATCTGGGCAAGCTCGATTGCCTGGTGAACGCCGCGGGAGGGAATAAACCGCAGGCCACGACAAGCGATGATTTGAAATTCTTCGATCTGCCAGCCGAGGCGCTGCGCTGGGTGTTCGAGTTGAACATTCTCGGCACCGTCCTGCCTTGCCAGGCCTTTGGCAAAGTGATGGCGGTGCAGGGGTACGGCACGATTCTGAATATCTCGTCGATGAATGCCTTCCGGCCGCTCACGCGCATTCCCGCCTATTCGGCGGCGAAGGCGGCGGTGAGCAACTTTACGCAGTGGCTGGCTGTGCACATGGCGCAGGAGTACTCGCCGAGGATCCGCGTGAATGCAATCGCGCCCGGATTCTTTCTGACCAACCAGAACCGGTTTCTGCTGACTGACAAGGAGACCGGCGGATTGACGACGCGCGGCAAGGCCATCATGGCGCACACGCCGATGGCGCGTTTCGGCGAGCCGCAGGATCTGTTCGGATCGGTGCTGTGGCTGCTTTCGCCGGCGTCGGAGTTCGTCACCGGCGTGGTGGTTCCGGTGGACGGCGGCTTCGCAGCGTATAGCGGCGTATAGCGCGAATCAATTTGAGCCGAAGGTGTTTTGCATGCGGGTCCATCCGCCCTGGAGCCGAAGTGCGCCTGCGGTTTCCGGCTGTAAAATGGCGACATGCAAATCAGGAAAGCCGTTATTACTGCGGCTGGAAAAGAGCAACGCACGCTGCCCCTGCAAACGCTCTTCGACCAGCAGGGACAGGAGCGCTCGGTCTTGAGCCTGGTGTTGCGCGAAGCTGTCTGGGCCGGCATCAACGACATCTGCATCGTGGTTTTTCCGGGTGACGAAGAGGGTTACGCGCGGCTGCTCGCCAATGAAAGCGCGCGCCTGACGTTCATACCGCAGACGGAGGCGCGCGGCTATGCGCACGCTGTCTTGTGCGCACGGAATTTCGTGAAGAACGAGCCCTTCCTGCACTTTGTGGGCGACCACATCTATGTTGGGTCGGAAGCGGGCGGCAGCGCGCGGCGCCTGGTGGAAGTGGCCGGCGTGGAGAACTGCGCCGTATCTGCCGTGCAGGTAACGCGCGAGAACCTGCTGCCTCTCTATGGCACTGTCGGCGGGCAGCCGCTGGCGGGCAAACCAGAGATCTACCGCATTGAGACTGTACTGGAGAAGCCCACGCCAACCGAGGCGGAGCAGCGGTTGATCGTTCCCGGGCTGCGCAGCGGTCAATATCTGTGCTTCTACGGCATGCACGTGCTGACGCCGGCGATCTTCGAGATTCTCGCGGAGTTGATGGCCAAGTCGCCCACCGGACGCGCGAGTCTCTCGGCCGCTCTGGCAGTTCTGGCGCAGCGCGAGCAGTACCTGGCAATGATGCAGAAGGGACGGAGATTCGATGTCGGCGTGAAGTACGGGCTGTTCAGAGCGCAGTTGGCGCTGGCGCTGAACGGCGGCGACAGCGATGAGGTGTTGACGGAGTTGATTGATGTGCTGGCGACGCGCGAGGCCCTGCAAGCGAAAGGGGCGGAGGAGTGAGCGAGCTTTGGACCATCATCACCGCAGCTGATCCAGAGATTCGCAACCGCTCGCTCGACACAGTTTGCAAAGACGCCACGGCAGAACAACTGTTGGCGGAAGCGGCGAACCTGGAGCGGCAGCGCCGCACCAGCGAGAATCTCTACGAGCGGGTACGCGCGCTGTTTTTTCTGTCGTCGATTCATCGCTATCACCTGCCCGGCCGGCGTGAAATCGGGCAGGGGAAGGCGCTGGTTCCGTTCAGCGGTTACGAAAAACTGCTAAACCGGCGCTACGAGGAGGCGATCAGCATTTTTCTTGCCGCGCAGATGGCCGAGGGACCGAGCGATGGTCTTTCGAGCGCGCTCGCAGCGGCATATCGCGGTCTTGGTTTTCAAACGCTCGCCGACCAGGTGCGGCGCAGCGTGCGTTCAGTGCGCGGGAACCAATGGATGTTTCGCACCGGGCATCCTGCCGATTACGCGCTGCGCATCCGGCCAGAGTTGCTGGAGCGCGCAGGCGGCGAGCCGTTTCCCATTCTGCACGAAGCAACCCCCGTCCGGATGGATCTGAGCCACAGCGGATGGAGCGACATCTTTTTCCTCGGCATGGATCTGCCCGAGATGGCGCGCGTGCTGAATGTGTCGATTGATCTGTCGATCCACGGCGCGAGTGGTCCGAGGCCGCCGGTAGAAGCATATCTGCGCGTGATCGACCGGCCGGTCCTCCGGCTGGTCAGCGTCGATCTCGATTCGTCCTCAGAGATTCACGACCTGCAGGAACTTTTCGATTTTGGCCGCGATTATCTTGGGCTGTTGAAGGCCGCAGTGATTGCCTCGGGAATTGTTCCGCCGGGGCTGGAAAGCTCGGGCCAACCATTGGCGCATCTGCTCGAGCAGCTCATCCAGCGGCCTGGACTCGGTCTTGAAATCGTGAGCCACGTGAACAACATTCCCAAAGGCTCGCGGCTCGCAGTCTCAACCAATTTGCTTGCGTCACTGATCTCCGTCTGCATGCGCGCAACGCGACAGGCGGGCTCGCTGACCGGAGCATTGACCGAGCTGGAGCGAAGGCTGGTGGCAGCGCGCGCCATTCTCGGTGAGTGGCTGGGAGGTTCGGGCGGCGGATGGCAGGACTCAGGCGGCGTGTGGCCGGGAATCAAGCTGATCGAGGGCGTTCTGGCGACGGAAGGCGATGCGGAGTTCGGAATCAGCCGCGGAAGGTTGCTGCCGGATCATCACATCCTCGGCGATGCCGACGTTTCCGCCGAGACGCGGCGCCGCTTGCAGGAGAGCCTCGTCCTTGTGCACGGCGGGATGGCGCAGGATGTGGGGCCGATTCTTGAGATGGTGACCGAGCGCTACCTGCTGCGCACCGACGATGCGTGGGCGGCACGCAAGCAGGCATGCGGCATTCTCGATGAGATCGTTGAGCACCTGAGAGCGGGCGACGTTCGCGCCGTTGGAGGCGACACCGAAAGGAATTTTGAGGGCCCGATCCAGACGATTATTCCCTGGGCGAGCAATCTGTATACGGAGACGCTGATCAAAGAAACACGCGCCGCATTTGGCCATGCGTTCTGGGGCTTCTGGATGCTGGGAGGCATGTCGGGCGGAGGCATGGGCTTTATCTTCGATCCTGCGCGCAAAGCGGATGCGCAGGATCGGCTGCACAGCATCATGAGCGAGGTGAGCGACAGACTCGCCGGCGGCGTAGCATTTGCGATGAAGCCGGTCGTCTACGACTTCACGATCAACGAACGCGGAACATTTGCGGAACTGAGAGAAGGCAATGCGGCGGTTCTTCCCGATGGCTACTACAACCTGGCGCTGCCGGCATTGTTGCGCAAAGATCAGCGATTGCTGACGACATCCGAGCGCATCGACCTGGAGCGTTTCAGCCAGCGCTGTCACGATATTCCCGGCGCGCGGGAGCGGGCACGCGGCCTGCTCGACCGGCTGCTGCCGCACGGCAGCAACGGAGATGGAGAGGACGAGACGCTCGACGCGCTCCTCGAGCAGAATGGATTCGATCCCATTCAGCACGAACGCATCCAGGCGGAGTTGCGGGCCGGGCAGATCGGGCTTGCGCAAAATCGGATTCCCCCGGCGGTGCAGATTGAAGACGTGGCGCAGGGGATCGTTTTCGACGCGACGGAAGAAGTGGATGCGCGGTTTCGACGCATCGGCGAGGAGGCGTTGGCCGCAGGCGCAGTTGCCGTGGTTACGTTGAGCGGAGGCGCGGGCAGCCGGTGGACCAGGGGCGCCGGAGTGGTGAAGGCGCTCAGTCCGTTTTGCCGGCTGGCGGGCATGCATCGCACATTTCTCGAAGTTCATCTGGCGAAGAGCCGTCGTGCGGGCAGGCTTTATGGCAGCGCGGTGCCGCACGTCATCACCACCAGTTACCTGACGCACGAGCCGACGGCAAAATTGCTTGAGCTGGTGGGGAATTACGGCTACGCTGGGCCGCTTGTCCTGTCGCCGGGCCGGAGCGTCGGACTGCGGCTCATTCCCATGGTGCGCGATCTGCGTTTTGCGTGGGAGGAGATACCGCAGCAGTTGCTGGATGTGCAGGCGCAAAAAGTGCGCGACAGCACGCGCTCGGCTTTGATCACCTGGGCGCTGCAGGCGGGCGAGGGAAGCAATTACATTGACAATCTTCCGCTGCAATGCCTGCATCCTGTCGGTCACTGGTACGAGGTGCCGAACCTGTTTCGCAACGACGTGCTGAAAAGCCTGCTCGCGGCGAACCGGAAACTTCGCTACCTGATGGTGCACAATGTCGACACGCTGGGAGCGGACCTTGCGCCGGAGATTCTTGGCAGGCACATCGAAGGCAAAGCGACCATGACAGTGGAAGTGATTGCTCGGCGGGTCGAGGACCGCGGCGGCGGCCTCGCCATGGTGGATGGGCGCATGCGCCTGGTGGAAGGCCTGGCGCTGCCGTCGGAAGAGACCGAATTTAAGCTGTCGTATTACAACTCGAACACATTCTGGATCGATATCGACGCGCTGCTCAAAGTGTTTGGGCTGAGCCGGGACGATTTGGCGAATCAGGAGAAGGTTGGGGCGGCGGTGCGCGCGCTCGCTGCCCGCATGCCCACCTACATCACGCTCAAGGATGTGAAGAAGCGCTGGGGCAAAGGCCAGGAAGACATTTTTCCGGTGGCGCAATTTGAAAAACTATGGGTCGACATGACGGCGTTGCCCAATGCTGCGTGCGAGTATATTGCGGTGCCGCGGATGCGCGGCCAGCAACTGAAGGAGCCGGCGCAGCTGGATAGCTGGCTGCGCGACGGCTCGGCCGAATACGTGATCAAGCTCTGCGATTTCGAGTAAGAGAGTGGCGCAGTTTGAGCGTAGGATGAGGGAGGTCTATTGAGCAAATCAGTGAATCACGCAGGAAAACGTGCACTCATATCGCGCCGCGAGTGGCTGGGAAAAATGGCTGTACCTGCGGCTGGGGCCGTGATTGCGTCGGGATTTCTTGAAGGCGATGCAGCTGGCGCGCGCGAAAAAAGCGCAGCGAACAGCGACGATCGGGGCGCGCGGGTTTACAACATTCGCAGCTACGGCGCAAAAGGCGACATGACTACTCTCGATACGGCGGCGGTACAGTCGGCAATCGACGCCTGTGCGAACGACGGCGGCGGCACGGTGCTGGTTCCCGCAGGAACATTCACCATCGGCACCGTGGAGTTGAAGAGCAACGTCACGTTGCATATCGCCGCAACCGGTACTCTGCTTGGCAGCGGCGACGGCAAAGACTACCACGCGGTGGATGCAATTCCGCTTCACGGCGACACGACGCTCGAAGATGGGAACTGGGCGCTGCTCTTCGCGGTCGATGCGAAAAACGTGACGGTTGAAGGGCCGGGCACGATCGACGGCCAGGGAGCGCAGTTTCACTCGGCGGTGCGCGGAACGCTACCGCCGAGCGGTTTGGGCGGCAACAAGCGCCCCTACCACGTCCTTGCGTATCGATGCGAGAACATTTCAGTTCGCAATATCTCCCTTATCGATTGCGCCTATCACAGCATTCGCGTGATTGAGAGCCAGCGGATCGCGCTCGACAACATCTATATTCACAACCGCGTGAACAGCAACAACGATGGATTCCACCTCATCAGCGCGGAACAGGTGAGGTTGAGCAACTGCACCGTGAAATCGGGCGACGATGCCTGCGCCATGTTCGGCTCGTGCCGATACATCACTGTCACGAACTCGTACTTCAGCACGCGCTGGTCGGTCTTCCGGTTTGGCGGCGGACATGCGGGCGATATTGCCGTTTCGAATTGCGTTCTGCACGAGGTCTATGGATGCCCGATTAAATTTCAAGGCGATCCGGGCTCGCGGTTCGAGAACATTTCATTTTCGAATCTCGTGCTTGACGATGTTACCGGGCCGATCAGCATCAGTATTGGTGGAAAATTGAAGCCGCCTGACGATCAAACGCCGGTTGTTGTTCGCAACATTTCGTTCAGCGATATCCGAGGCGTAGTCACGACTGATCCGCCCAGGCAGCTTTCTGAAGGCACGATCACTGTGGGCACGAGGCCAGGTGAGGCGCACTCCGCGATTGTCCTCAACAACGTGAACGATTCGGTGCTCGAGAACATCTCCTTTGACAATGTCCACCTGGTCTTCGGAGGCGGCGGAACGGCCGAGGAAGGCGCGAACCGCGCTGTGCCGGAGGTATTTGGTGAGTATTTCCGGCTTGGACCCATCCCGGCATACGCCCTCTATGCGCGCAATGTCCGCGGCGTCACTTTACAAAACGTCCGATTCGAAGTGAGCACGCCGGAACTGCGTCCGGCGGTTATCTTCGACCACGTTGAAGATGCGGCCATCAATGGATTCAGCGTGCAAGGCAACCCGCAGGCAGAGTCTGTGATGCGATTCACGGGCACCAGGCAAACGCTGATCACGGCCGCAAGGGTCCTCACACCGTCGCCGACATTTCTGCAGGTAGAAGGCGAAGGCAATGAAGGGATCATTCTTGATTGTGGAGATTTGACGAAAGCAGCGTCGCCGGTGGCGTTCAAAGGCGGCGCGAGCGAAGCGGCGGTGAAACTGCGCAATGTAACGTAGCAGCGCATTCGGGCGTGGCCGCACTTTCCAACGTGCTTTGATGCCGCTATTTTTCGTTCAGGTCAACGGAATAGAGGTTGACGACGGGAGTGCGGGCGGTGACAACCGGCAAGTCGCCGGGCGCCAGCCCGATGAGCCGATAGTCGGTGGCGGCGACGGGACGCAGGTTTTCGATCGTCGCTACTGATTCCTGCTGTCCGGAGGGAATTGCAATCCGGTAAATGGGCTTTCCGTCTTCGAGAAAATCCTGGAAATACACGTAACGCCCATCGTGCGACCATGTGGGATCGCCGACGCCATGCTTGGTGAGAGTGGTCCAGTTGCCGGTGGTGCGGTCCAGGAGAAGAAGCGAATGCTGATCAAGTGACATCGCGACGAGGTAGCGGCCGTCGGGCGAAAGGCGCGGGCTGAAGAGTCCAGATGAGCCTGGAATCTCCGTGATCTTCTTTGTTTCGAGATTGAGCTGAAAGATGGCTTTGGGCTGGCCGTTCTCCATGCGATCGGGAAGGCGGCCAAAGATGATCGACTGGCCGTCGGGCGTCCATGACGGGTCGGCTTCGCCGCGATCTTCGTTCAGGATTGGCATGAGTTTTCCGCCCTCAGCATCAATGAGGTAGATCTTCCACGGTTTGCCCGGTTCTTCGGCCATCACAGCCAGGCGGCGATCATCCGGCGACCATCGCATCGCGAAGATGCGAAGCGGAGGGTTGGTGAGCTCGATGCGTTCGCTGCCATCGACTCGGC
>Ga0335073_10011820_pt1 | contig 12268 bp, 8 predicted proteins | sample Lox_Sample_22_FD_207093 | JGI IMG/M metagenome (GOLD analysis project Ga0335073, IMG submission 207093) | Soil microbial communities from Loxahatchee National Wildlife Refuge, Florida, United States - Lox_Sample_2.2 | ecosystem: Environmental > Terrestrial > Soil > Wetlands | place: USA: Florida... | reverse complement strand
GCGGGTGCAGGAGGTCCTGCCCAAGCTGACGGAGATGGCCGTCCACGGCATCATAGAGGTTCACGATACGAACGTTATAAGGCCTATTCCTGCGGGCAAGAAGTCGCAGCCGGAAGTCCAACCCGTCAAGCTACAGGCGCAGGCCAAAATGATGCGGATACTGATCGGAGAGCACGACAAGTGGAATGGCAAACCCCTGCACGAGGCTCTAGTACAGGCTTTCCGGGCGAATGACATAGCCGGGGTCACGGTTTACCGGGGGATACTCGGGTACGGCGCCAATCGGCGGATACACAAAGACTCAACTTTGAACCTGTCGCACGACGCTCCGATGCTACTAACTGTGGTCGATACTGAAGAGAAGCTGCGCGCACTCATCCCGGTCCTCGACCAGATGGTGCTGCAAGGCCTGGTAGTGCTTTCCGATGTCGATGTTATCAAGTACTCCCACGCACAGCCGGTGCCGGACGCAGAGGAGGCACAGAGATGAAACTTGAAGGTAAGGCCAAGATGCTTCGTATCCATTTCGGCGAGGATGACCAATGGCAGGGCAAGCCGCTGTACATGGCTATCGTGGAGCGCTGTCGCAAGTTGGACATCGCCGGCGCAACCGTGTATCGGGGCATCGCGGGATACGGCGCGAGTACGATCATTCGCAGGTCACACCTGTTTCACTTTTCCTCCGATGCTCCTATCCTCGTGCAGGTCATTGACACGGCAGAAAACATTCAGCGCCTTATCCCGGTGCTGGATGAAATGGTGCAAGAGGGATTGATCGCCGTGTCGGATGTGGAAGTGATCAAGTACGTGCACCAGGAAGGGCTGAGATCCCAGCCGTGACGGCGCGTTCCCACGCCGATCTCATTCACGGCCCCTCCAGGCCTGATGCTCGCGAAAGCATCTTCGGCCGCGTTGAGGAACTGGAACACTTGCGTCAGCGCCTCGCGCAACGGCGCTCATTCCTGTTGCACGGACCAGCGGGGGTGGGCAAAACACTGCTACTATCCGCGGCCCTGCCGGACTGTCCAGACGTTCTCTACAGCCGCAGCAATCCGGCCCCACAGGCGCTGTTCCGAAGTTTGGCGGAATTGCTTCTATCCACACGGCATCCGATCTTCACAAAATCGTGCCCCAACGGATCGGCGTCTCTACAGGCAAAGAGCGCCGTGTCGCTTAAGGGACTGGTCAGAGATGCGCTGCTGAACTCCAGCTATCTCGTCGTCCTCGACCACCTCATGCGGCCGTCACAGGCATTAGCGGCAGCTATTCGCGAGGTGATGCTGAACTGGTCGGTGCCCGTCATCGCGGTTGCGCGTTCGGCGCACATGGAGGATGTGGGATTTGTATTGCCGCTGTTCGCTGATCGGAATGACAAGTTTGTCCTGCGAAACTTCGATCCGGAGGTAGCGGAGCAATTTGCGGCGACATTTGCACGTAAAGAAGGTTTGCAGGCCGACAATCTTGGCCGGTTTCTCGAAAAAGTGGTCGAGTACAGCGACGGTAATCCTGGGGCGATGCTGAAGATGATCCGCTTAGGACGCGATGCCAAGTATTTTCACGACAACCAAATCAAGATTACGCCGCTGTATATCGACTACAAAATGTCGACCCTCAAGGAGTGATCGAGCGAACGGACGTTGCGAAATGAGCCGCGGATGCAAAACGTAGAAAACGTACCCAGGTCCAATTCGTCCCAACCAACGGCTCCGTCCGATGCGCAGGCGCTCTCCCGGCTGGCCGAAATTGCCGCTGGACTGGGCGAGCGCTCGACCGCTGAAGACGTCGCCCGGCTGGTCTCCAGAATCGATGAAGGCCGTTTCTTCGTAGCCTGTGTGGGTCAGTTCAAACGTGGCAAGTCCACCTTGCTGGATGCCCTGGTAGGGGAAGAATTGCTTCCTACCGGGGTGGTGCCGGTCACGACCGTTCCTACCGTATTGCGCTACGGAATACAGAGAACGGCGCGGGTTTTGGTCGAGGGCACATGGAAGGCAATCCGTCCGGAGGACCTCGACCAGTATGTCTCCGAGGAACTGAATCCAGAGAACAAGAAGCTTATAGAAGGTGTGGAGGTGTTCCTTGCCTCGCCGTTGCTGGCTTCCGGCATGTGCCTGGTCGATACGCCCGGAATCGGCTCCGTGTTTTCCGGCAACACCGAAGCCACTAAGGACTTCATCCCACAGATCGACGCTGCCATCCTGGTTGTGGGTGCTGATCCTCCAATCTCCGGCGAAGAACTGGCGCTGATCGAAGCTGTAGGGGCTAATGTGGACCACATCGTTGTCGTGCTGAACAAGATGGACCGGGTGTCGCTACACGAACGGCAGCAGGCCGGTGCCTTTGCGACGAAGATGCTGGCGACTCGTCTGAAGAAACCGGTGGAGCGCATTTACGAAGTGAGCGCGCTCAACCGGCTGAAGGGTTCCGGCAACAATGACGATTGGGAGACGCTGATACAAGACCTGCAGCGGCTGGCGAGCAAGTCAGGGCAGGACATGACTCGCGCAGCCGCCGAGCGCGGCCTGCGGCGGTTCTCCGAATTCCTGCGACGATCCATGGATGAGCGAGTTCGGGCGTTGGAGGAGCCCCTCGAAAGTTCCGAGCAGCGCATTGCTAATCTTCGGCAGACGGTCAGCCAGGCGGAGCAATCACTCCGCGACCTCGGAGCGCTGTTTTCCGCCGAACAGATGCGGCTTTCCAACGTTCTCCTGGCGAGACGGAAGCAATTCCTGCGCGAGGTGTTCCCCACCGCCCTCCAGGAATTGCAGCAGGAAATAAGCTCGGTGACGACGACCTTCGGTCCGGCGCTGCGGAGAGAACTGATGCTGATCGCCCAAGGCGTTGCCAGGCGGCATGTGATGCCTTGGCTGGACGGCGAAGAGGCACATGCTGAAGAACTCTATACTTCGGTCACGCAGCGCTTTGTCAACCTTGTGAACGGACTGCTGCAAAGGATTTCCGAAGAGCAGTCCGCTGATTTCGCTCATTTACCCAAGTCGCTGGACACGGAGCAGGGTTTTCGCACCCGGTCGCGTTTTTATTTTCATGACATGATCACCGTCGCACAACCGGCTTCCCCGCTCCTCTACTGCATTGATGTCGCCATGGGAGCTCTTCACATCCGGCGCTGGTTCCGGAAAGACGCCGAGCGTTTTCTGGAGAAACTTCTAGACACCAATGCTTCCCGCGTTCAGGGCGATGCGGAGCAGCGTGTGGTCGACAGCCGGCTGCGCCTCGAATCCGATGTGCGGAAGTTACTACGAGAGGTTAGCATGACCGCCGAGCAAGCGTTGTCGAACGCCAGGGAGGTGATGGCGGCCGGCGCGAACGCGGTCGCCAGCGAACTCGAGCGGCTGCGCAAGCTGCGTGAAGAACTCAACAAACTGGCGAGCACGTCCCAAGCCCAATGTTCTCGTTGATATCTTCAGTACGGTCGCGCTGCTCAGTACGGCTTCGCCGGTCCAATTTGCGGTGCACGCACCGGCTTCGCCATACCGTAAAAGATCACGACTCCTTGGCCGCCGCAGCGGGTCGAGAGCGCCTCCTTGGGTGTGCCGATACAACTGTCAATGTCCTGCCAATTGTTCATCACCCAGACATTGCCCGCTGGGTCGATGGCGAGATCGGTTTGCATCTGCAAGCCGCCACCGACATAGCCGCCGGGAGGGGAAATCTGTTCACCCGTGTGTATGCCGGGCGGGCAGTGCTCGGTCTGCACGCCGCACAGCTCCACAATCGGGCTGCTCGACATCGCGAAGTTGGAAATCCAGGCATTGTCGTTGCCGTCCAGCACTACCGCCCACGGGCCCGGAAGGCCGGCGCTCTTGAAAGGCGACCCCGGATACGGCGTACCGTCAGGGCGCAACAGGGTGACGCTGCCACCATTCGCAGTGCCCCCTTTCTGTTCCGACATGGTCTTCGTCAGGTAGTCAGAGGCCGCCGCAACTCCTTCAGCCTTCAGGCGTACCCCCATGTCAACCATGTGGGCCATACCCAGTGCGCCGGTGCCGAACCGGTTTGTGATCCACACGTTGCCCTGGCTGTCGATGTTCAGACCGCTATTGTTGATTCCGGTATCGAAGTTCTGTGCCTTGGTCGGGTCAGAGGCGGGAAAGCGGGTAACGTGCGGAAGGCCGCTGTTGGAAACCCATATCCGGTCCTGTTGATCAATAGCGAGATGAAACGGAGCCATGAACGACTTGCACGGCTCAGCGCTGTCGCCCTCGCAAACGATCCGGCCTTTCGTGATGTCTCCTTGGGGGAAGTAGACGAGCTGTCTTTTCTCAATCCCCAACACCCAGACGTCTCCGTTCGGCGTCACGATCACACCCTGCATCAGGCCAAGCCGACCGCCGAAGTTGATTCCCTCAGGAGGCGTGAGAGGCTTCCCGTTCTTGTCGAATACAGAAATGGTCTTGCTGCCATACGTGGTGAACCACGCGTTGTCGTGGGAGTCGACCGCAGCACCAAAAGTGCCGCCTTCCATTCCGCCGCCGGTAAAACCCGTGGTGATCGGCGAGAGCGCTCGGCCGTTCGGCGCGAACTCGGTTGCGTGGCCCTGCCACAATGAGTCCTGCCCCTGCCATCCGACAGTAAAGTTGTCGCCCACCCACAGATTGCCCTCGCTATCGAACATGCACTTACCGCCCGCCACGTATCCTCCGCCCGTGAACTTGAGCGGCAGCACCCACGCGCTGGGCGCCCAGTTGAGATACGGCATGTACGGAACATCGAGCATGTGATTGCTGGGCGACACGGAATAGAACTGGCGCAGCAGTGCGTAGAGCTTGTCGGGCTGGTGCCAGGGAAAAAGTGCGATATCCTCGGCGGCATTCAGGGTATTTGTTGGAGCGCCCCAACCCGGCGGTGTAGCCGCTTCGAATAGGCTGCTGCAGGCATCCGCCTTGACCCGGTTGACGCACGCGGAGAGCAGGTCGGCCAGCGTGGCGAAGTTGGCCATCGTCGGCGTTTGAGTGCTGTTGAGCGGGTCCTGAATGGCGCCGCCCCATCCGCCTGTTTCCAGGTCAACGAAGTTGGGCACATTGCCCGCCGCAATGCGCAACTGCAGCGGTGCGCCCTTGATCGTTATGCCGTCGAGGAGTTGCGCGTGCGTCCAGACGGACGCGATGGTGGTGAATTCGTTGATGACCACGCGTGCCGTCGGCTGGCTGCCCACCACGGCCAGCAGCGTGATCGCGGGATTGTTGCCGCCCGCCTGGTTTCTCGCAGGAATGCCTCCGCCTGCCGTGAGGTAGAGACTCGAATCGTCCGGCGCTCCCGCGGTGCTTACTTCAAAGCGGCCATCCTGGTCGGTCCTGGTCTGTGCCAATTGTTTGGGCGCGCTCGCAGTTGCCGCAAACAGGGTCACGGTGGACTCGGCGATGGGTGCGCCTCCGCTCATCACCTGACCTCTAACGCTGTCGGCAGCGAAAGCTGCTCCGGCCCAAAGCGTGCAGGGGGCCAGCGCCGCGGATGTGAGCTTCAGAACGACTTTCCTGAGATCCACTCTTCGTTCTCCTGTACCGCGATTTTCGGCGCTTCGCCGGCAGAAAATCGGCACACCAAGCCCAGTCAGAGTCTGGGGACGGTTACGCAATCAAGAAATAAGTTTAAAGGCAGACAGTGTACACCCTGACACCGTGAGCCCTTTTCTCTCAAGGGCTTGCATTAAGTAGGCCACCCGGTTTTTCCATCACAGAGGTGTGGTTGATTTTGTAGATGGTCCTGCATCGTCCGAAAGACAGTTTGCTCGAGGTTTATGCGGCCTACGAAGCTAGAGCATCTGGGCCAAAACCAGGTGGGTCGGCTTTCAGACTGTTGCGCTGCAGATATGTTGGTGGAAACAATTGGTCGGGGAGAGAGAGGATTTGAATCTCCGGCTCCCTCGACCAGCACTTCCTTCATGACGAGCCGGTAAATCCATTACACCCTCAATTCGGAGTTGATTTCCCTTGGGCGCCGGACTAGAGTCTTTGCACGCTAACCAAGACTTGTGGGGTCGTATGTCGATTCATTTCGAGGCGGACATTCTCGCCCTGGAAGCGTAATCCACTCTTCGCAACTGACTCCTTGCGAGGATAGCCCAGTTTTACCAGCGAGGACATTACGCATGGATTTTCGAGTGGGTAACCGAACTCTGGCCCTGGGTGTTCTTGCTATTGTTAGTCTCTGCGGCGGCGGCAGTACGGCCGCACAGCAGGTCACGGGCACGCTGGGCCAGGCCGACGCCACCACCACCATCAGCGGAAAGCAGCTGCCGCCACCGCCCCCGAAATTCGGCGGTGTAATTAAGGAAACCGCCAAGGATTCCACGCCGTGGTGGCCGCCGCGCGTAGTGCCTCCCAAGGGCGCGCCCAATGTGCTGCTCATCATGACCGATGACCAAGGCTACGGTGTACCGAGCACCTTCGGCGGCGTGATTCCGACCCCGAATCTGGACCGCATCGCCAAAGCGGGGTTGCGTTACATTCAGTTTCACTCCACGGCTCTTTGCTCGCCGACGCGGGCAGCGCTGATCACAGGCCGCAACCATCATTCGGTCGGCTTCGGCGTTATCGGCGAATTGTCCACCGGCTACCCCGGCTATGACTCCGTCATCGGCCCGGACAACGCGACCATAGGCGAAATCCTGAAGGAGAACGGCTACGCCACCTCGTGGTTCGGCAAAGACCACAACACTCCTGGGTTCACGTATAGCACCACGGCCGGGCCCTTCGACCAATGGCCGATTGGCATGGGCTTCCAGTATTTCTACGGTTTCCTGGGCGGTGAAACCGACCAGTGGACGCCCTACCTGTTCCGCAATACTACGGCAGTGTATCCCTGGGTCGGACATCCCGGCTACAACCTCACCACTGACCTGGCAGATGACGCCATCCGCTATTTGAGGGACTTGAACGCAGCGGCGCCAGACAAGCCGTTCTTCCTCTATTACGTGCCCGGCGGCTCGCATTCGCCTCACCAGCCCACCAAGGAGTGGATCGACAAGTTCAAAGGCAGGTTCGACATGGGGTGGGAAAAGCTGCGCGAGCAGATCTTCGAAAACCAGAAGCGGCTAGGCGTTATTCCGGCGAATACCCAACTCACTCCGTGGCCGGACGGACAGGCAGCGTATGGAGGAGCCAAACTGCCGAAGTGGGACTCACTCAGCCCGTTGGAAAAAAAGATGTATGCCCGGCAGGCGGAAGTATTTGCGGCTTATACCGCCTACACCGACTATGAGATTGGCCGCGTGATTGACGAAGTCCAGAAGATGGGCAAGCTCGACAACACGCTGATCATCTACATTGACGGCGACAACGGCACCAGTGCGGAAGGCACTGTGTATGGCACGTTCAACCAGTACACGGCTTACAACGGCATCATCAATGAGCCGGAGGTCAAGCCCGTGCTGGCACTCAATGCCTTGCACTATGATGACTGGGGCTCGGCCAACACTTACCCGCATATGTCGGTGGCCTGGGCTTGGGCATTCGACACACCCTTCAAGTGGACCAAGCAGGTAGCCTCGCACTTTGGCGGTACCCGCCAGGGTCTCGCAATCTCGTGGCCGGGACACATCAAGGACGAGGGCGGCATTCGCACTCAGTTCCACCATGTCATTGATATCGTCCCGACCATCCTGGAAGCCGCCGGCATCCAGGCGCCCGACGAGGTCAACGGGATCAAGCAAAAGCCGATCGAAGGCGTGAGCATGCTCTACACCTTTGACTCGGCCAACGCCAATGCGCCCTCGAAACGCGATACGCAGTACTTCGAAATGGTGGGCAACCGCGCCATCTACCACGACGGTTGGGTCGCTGCCACCACGCCGCCATCCCCGTCCTGGGAGATGGGAACGGGCAAGCAGGTGGCCCTCGACGACTATCACTGGGAGCTCTACCACATCGCGGACGACTATTCGGAATACAACGACTTGGCAACGAAAATGCCCGACAAACTGAAGGAAATGCAGGCGCTGTTCCTGAAAGAAGCCGGGAAATACCAGGTCTTCCCCTTGGATAATTCGGGCTTCGTACGTGCGCTTACGCCGCGGCCGAGCGCGGTCGCCGGCAAAACGGTTTTCACTTACACCGGTGAAAATCCCGACATTCCCGCAGGCAATGCGCCGAACATACTGGGCAGGGACTACGTCATCACCGCGGTGGTGACGATCCCCGATGGCGGTGCGGAAGGAGTCATCGCGACCTTGGGCGGCCGTTGGGGTGGCTACGCGCTCATGCTAAGTCCAAGCGCAAGCTGGTTGCTCAGCAGCAAACCGTTCAAGTACATCGAACTGGGTTTGTTGATCCTCGGATTGCTTCTGCTCTTCATTGGCACCGCCGGTAGGTGGAGAAAACGCTTCGGCTACGCATTCGTGCTGGTCGCGGCCGTCGGATTGATTCTGTCTTTCGCTACCGACATCTTCCACATCGGGCGGGGACGGCCGGTCTTCGTCTACAACATGCTGGATCTGGAGCGTTACCGTTGGCGCGGGCTGTCTTCGCTCAGCGCAGGCAAGCATACCATCGAGTTTAATTTCAAATATGACGGCCCCGGCCTCGCCAAGGGCGGTACCGGCGTGCTGAGCGTGGACGGCAAGGAGGTCGATCGCAAGACGATCGCGCACACGATTCCCTTTCTTCTGCCCGCCGACGAGAGTTTCGACATCGGTCTGGATACTCGTACGCCGGTGGACTTTACCTACGAAGTGCCATTCCGCTTCACCGGGACCATCGACAAGCTGACGTTCAACCTTGGTCCGTCGCAGTTGTCCGCCGAGGACCAGAAGAAGGTGAACAACGCCGTGGCTGAGGTCAACAACTAAATGGCGCCAGACGGGCGAACCGCTGGAAACTACCTGCGCAGCCAGCCCATGGTCCCATGATGGCTGCGCCAGGCAAAGCGTGGATGAGCACAAGAGCTCTAACGAAAGCGTCGGCGGCGATTGAGTTGGGAACCGCAGGCGCATTGATTGTCGTTCCTGACATCGTCGCCCACCTGCTCTTGGGCAGCGAGCTTTCCGGCGGCGGAATCGCGGTAGCGCGCGTGGCGGGACTGGCGCTACTCGCCCTCGGGCTCGCATGTTGGCCGGGCGGCGAAGAGGCTGCCCGGCAAGCCGCTCGGGCGCTGTTCGTTTACAACCTGCTGGCCGGCATTTATCTTGGCTATCTCAGGGTTGGCGGGGGTTTCGTCGGCTATCTGCTATGGCCGGCGTGTGTCCTGCATATTGTGCTGGGATTACTGCTGGCACGTCCTGCATTGAAGTGATTTTCCCCTACCGACGCGAGCCAAGAAAACCGGCGATAGCAAGAATGCCGGTTGGCTTGCAGCGGTCCCACTTCACAAATCCCGAGTGGCCTACGATCCGGAAGCTATGGACAGGTAAATTGTTCTCCTGACGTCCGCCGCAACCGCGCACAGAACACAGAGCTGCCTTTTCGCTTCAGCAGCTTACGGTTCGAGTAGGGCACCTGGTTTTCCGGCTACAGCTCTGTAGTCGATTTTGTAGATGGTTCTGCATCGTCCGAAAGACAGTTTGCTCAGGGTTTATGCGGCCTACGAAGCTAGAGCATCTGGGCCAAAACCAGGTGGGTCGACTTTCAGGCTCTTGCGCTGCAGGTATGTTGGTGCAAAGAATTGGTCGGGGAGAGAGGATTTGAACCTCCGACCCCCTGGTCCCGAACCAGATTCCAGTCCTTGGTGAAATCTGGTGAAATCGAGCAACTCGAAGTCATTTGTGATGCGCAGCTTGGCATTGCCCTGTTGAAAGCCAGCAAAATCTGGCGATCTTTGGAGGCAAGACCATCACAAAATCGTCTACAATTCAGGACGCGAACAAATAGCGAAAGCAAGGGAGCATCGCTGATGCCTCGCAACTGAAAACCGGGCCAAGGCCAATCATCGAACGTCTGGCTGAAGGTGAACAGTGACCCGATGAATCTCTTCCGGCCCCAGGTGCAGCTTCTCTTCTGAAGTCCACGTTTTGAATCCGGAAGCGCTAACTTCAAACACGACATCCGCGCCCGATGGAATCGGAATCAGAGCACCGTCGTCGATGCCAACCGTAATAAAACAGCGCTTGTCCTCGGCCCTCCGCAACGTAAGCGAGGCGGAATGCACAACATCTCCGGTATCGTCATTGCTAACCGAAGTTACCTGCAACTTTCCCGCCTTTGGACCGAGAGAAATTTTGACGCACGGGGCAGCGTTGGCTGACGTGACGCTCACCTTGGGAACGGCAAAATTGCTATAGAATGCCAGCTCTGTGTCCGGATATCCTGCGTCTTCTTTTCCAGCCAATACGACGTATTCTCCCCACGCTACATTGCTGAGCGTGAATTCGCCCTGACTGTTTGTCTCCACCATCTTGATGATCCGGTGGCCCACAAAGGCCCGCGTTTCGGCCAAATGAACCTTCGCGTCTACTACGGGCTGGCCGTTTTCGTCAACCACCACGCCGCGCACCATGCCAGTCTGCTGAGCTGAACCTACGCCGATGCAAACACACATTGCGACTAGCAGCAATTTCGCTCGTTTCATAAGTTAGTCCTTAAGGCATAATCACGTAATTGGCAGGCAGTGAAGATGGCGGATTAGTATATCCGTTGATCATCGAACTTGATGTGTGAACCCACCCGTTCAAGGTGCCGAAACTTCCTGGCTGGATATCAAGGTTTCTGGCTCTGTCACCCAAGGTAGGCAGGGCGTTGATTCAATCGCCGGGTTTTCAGTCGATCGGAGACCTCGAGTTCAAACCAATAAGTCTCGGCGTATTCGCCGTGCTCTCCGGCGACCAAGTCTACCTTTACCTCGTATTGACCTTCCGGAAGATCGTCGATAGCAGTGTGATCTTCCGAATAGCGCTTGGATGAGTATCGAGGGTTGGTAATGATTCCTCCGTGCCCGTCAATCTGAATTGCCGCTATCAGATACGCGATGTCTCCGACGCGGAGGCGGCCATAACGATAAGCTTCGCCTACCCAACAGCCCGAATCGACCCGCTTGAATTCCCCAACCCTATCTTTTTCGTAGTAGGTGAGTCGTGCTCTGACGTGTTCTAGCGGCGCAATCTTCTTCGGCGGTTGTGCCTCATTCGAAAACGGAAGCAGAGCCGCCTGAAAACCGCCGCCTGCGCTTCCGCGCGTCCATATATCAGAGTCCTCGTCGTAACCGACGGTCACAACCTCTGGGCGGAGCGAACCGACATTAGGTTTCGGCGCCTCCGCGGGTTCTTTTTTCTCCTGCTTCTTAATGGCGAGCGTTGTGCCCTCGGGTTGGCATAGCAAGCTCCCGTCCTGTCCGATCGCCAGCTCGAAGGGGTAATCCTCGCGAAAATTGTCCGCACTCAACGTCACGGTCATCTTCCATGCGCCCGGCGTGATCTCGCCCACCTCGACCAGGCGGAACTGCGTGTAATTTGTGGCTGGTCCTATGTCGGTTACTGCGAAATTCTTTCCTCGATCGGTTAGAGCAATGATTAGGTTCTTCGTGTGCCCTCGGCCGATATCCATGACAGGTTGGTGCTCGATCCAGCCACCGTAATCAACGAGCAGTTTCTGGCCGTCGGGACCGGTGTAACCAATATGGGCGATTACATTCGTGGCATCTGTCCAACCGTCGTTCCTGAAGGACATAATGAAACAGTTCGCGCCAGCCGAGCCAATACCTCTGGCGAACACGGCCTTGTATGTTAAAGCTTTGATCTCCGGGCCAGGTTGCGGTGCTGATCGGACGTCGTGCTTGGCTGCCACAGTCGATTGTGTGTTGGATTGGTTAGCTGAGATGGTCGGCGACACGTTGATATTGACCTGAGGCTGACCGACGGCGGAGTTTGGCGAAGCGGCCGCGCCCGCGGATACAATCTTCCTCAAAAGCCACCATATGACGGCGAGAGCCGTTATTCCCGCTCCCGAGAACAGCCATTGCTCGTTTTTTGCGATCCAGTTCCACACAACGCTCTTACCGCTCCCAAACTCGCCCAGAATATTACTGATATTCAAAACTATTGTATGACGAGCGAGCAGTCGGCCCGTTCTGGGAGGATGTTAGAGGGGAATCGGCCCGGAATTTCAAGACTGCGAATCTTGAAAACACGACCGTCTACAAAATCGCCCACAGCGATGTGACGTGAAAACCAGAAGTAGTGTTTAAGCTATTGAAAATATTGGTCGGGGAGAGAGGATTTGAACCTCCGACCCCCTGGTCCCGAACCAGGTGCTCTACCAGGCTGAGCCACTCCCCGACGGAAACGACTTGCATCCGCTGTGCGGCGGCGAAAGAGATGCGCTTG
>Ga0335073_10011817_pt1 | contig 12270 bp, 12 predicted proteins | sample Lox_Sample_22_FD_207093 | JGI IMG/M metagenome (GOLD analysis project Ga0335073, IMG submission 207093) | Soil microbial communities from Loxahatchee National Wildlife Refuge, Florida, United States - Lox_Sample_2.2 | ecosystem: Environmental > Terrestrial > Soil > Wetlands | place: USA... | reverse complement strand
TGAAGAAGTCAGGACTGAATTTTGGGTTGAGACGAGCCAAGCGGTGCACGGTTTCGTTCCGGGATGAGCCTTTATGGATCGAGTCTTCATACGCCAAAATCAAACGGAGAATTTCCGCTCCACGGCGAATGTCGGCGTTCTCGGGTCCGCCTTCAGACGGAATGGGGCCGTTTTGATGCTCGATCATCCAGGCAATCGGTTCCAGTCGGGGTATTTTCGACAAAAGATTGTAAGCCACACTCGGGTGGGCAGCATATTGTGCCTGTTCGTCGGTTGTGAGCGCCTCGCCTTTGTAGACGGCCTCGATCGTTTCCGGAGCAAGCGTCACACAGCCTAATTGCGAGAGCATGGCGGCCACTTCGTACTGCCACGGATTTCCCAGTTTCATTGCTTTGACGACGTAACGGATGTAGCGGCGAGCGCGCTCTGCGCGGCCAAAAGCTGCCGGATTCACGAGACTGAGCACTTCCGTCAGGACTTGAACGCTGCCACTCAGCGTTTGTTCCAGAAGTTCCTTCTCTGCCGTTAATAAACGGTACTGCATCAATGCGGCAGTTAACGTCTTTGCCATGACCTCGCGATCGCAGGGCTTGATAAGAAACCGGAAGATGCTACCCTCGTTGATGGCTCCGATGGCGGTTTCGAGGTCGGCATTGCCGGTTAGAATCACCCGGATCGTATCGGGCGACGCGTTTTTTACTGCGCTCAACAGCTGAATGCCATTCATCCCCGGCATGCGCATATCGGAAACGATCACCGCGTAAGGGCCATTCTTTTCGATGAGAGGCAACACCTGATCCGGCCCGAGGGCGGTCTCCAGCAAGAACTCCCGGCTCAGGCTTCTTCGGTAACCGTCGAGCACGTTGCTGTCATCATCGACGAGAAGGATTCTTTCCCGCATTGCATTCTCCTTTACCTGCTCAAGCATGGCAGCGGTCCCACTGCAATCGAAAGCTCCATCGCCACGTTCTTTCACAGCTTCGGGCGCACATGTGCAGTTTGACCTTAGAGTTATCGGCAAAATGCAACGATTCTTGACCGCTGAAAATCGCCTGATCCACTTAGCGGCGATCTGGGATGCTCGCCAGTTCGTTCTCGTCCCGCAAACCCGGCCCTGGTCAGGCATTCAACCTCGAGCAGGATGTCGCCCTGCATCCAATTCACAGCCACGTTCAGAAGATGAGGCTCGCATCATGCTCGAATTGCAGGCCATCCCAAACAGACCTCCGCGGAGAGCGGAGCAAGTCGGCAATCGTGGTTTCGATTTCTGAATTCAGCCAAAGGATTCCGCAATTGGACGATGCCTTGCCCAGCACATCTGTTTCTTCCAGAGCGAGGTCTGAGCCGCTGCTCGGTTGCATCGATTGACGCGGCCGCGGGAATCGACCCCGATCAGGATGGAGGGCAGGGAGTTGGTGAATAGCTCAGCCGCGCACTGCCCCCAAGCAATATCGGATCGTTTCCTGAATCGCATGAGCGGACCGAGATTACGAGAGTACGGGTTGCGGATGCGGCTGGATGTTGGCCAATGAGATTCGAGTCGCCGCCACATCACGACAGCATTTCCGTCGGTTTGAGCTTCTGCTGTAGCATGTTTAACGAGCTTTTAGCAGACTCGCTCTCGATTGCCCGCCTTGACAGAAATATGGTTGGAGCAGAGTGTCGGGGTAAAGCAAAGAGGGCCTGGACAAACCTTCCCTCAGGAAGTCCCGAAGAATAACCGACTGTGCTGCGCTCATCGCTCGATCTCGGTGAATGGCCGCCTCTCGAATGGGAGCAATGGAAAGATACTGCCGAAACCTTGCACATGTTCATGCAGATTGTCGGCAAGACGCGCCTGGCGCTTACTCCTATTCAGAACCACTGGTGGAACGTTCCGCTTTACGTCACAGCGCGCGGGCTGTCGACGTCGGCAATGCCCGTTAGCCAAGCACGATTGCTCGATATTGAATTCGATTTTTTGGCGCACGAACTAGTCTGCCGCAAGAGCGATGGGAAGACCCGCGCGCTGAAACTGGGCCCAAAGCCGGTATCTGACTTTTATTCCCAATTCCTCAAAACACTGGCAGCGCTAGAAGTTCCGATTAAGATCGATTCGTTGCCCTGTGAACTGCCAAATCCGATTCGCTTTGACCTTGATTCTGTTCACGCCTCTTACGACCGCGAAGCCGTCGAGCGCTTTTGGCGCGTCCTGATCATTGCCGACACGTTGTTTAAGAAATTCTCCACCAACTTCTATGGCAAGATCAGTCCCGTCCATTTTTTCTGGGGATCGTTCGATCTGGCCGTCACGCGCTTCAACGGAAAGAAGGCTCCGCCTCGCCCCGGCGCCGATTCGATTCAAGCTGAGGCCTACTCGCACGAAGTGATCAGCGCCGGTTTCTGGCCGGGCAATGGTGGATACGGCCGCGCGGCTTTCTACTGCTACGCCGCGCCTACGCCGGAAGGCCTTGACAAAGCTGTTCTGAAAGGCAAGGGCAGTTTCAACCAGCAAATGGGAGAGTTTCTACTCGACTACGCGGATGCCCGCGCATCCGCAAATCCGGCTCAGGCGGTTCTCAGCTTTCTAGAGGAAACGTATTCCGCAGCGGCCGATATTGCGAAGTGGGACCGAGCGAACCTCGATCGCCAAGATCGTATTGGGCGCGCCGCCGTAGACGTTACGCTTTAGCCGGATGCTTCCGTGTAGTCTGCACCAGACGCTTGCTTCACGATCTCATGAACTGGTACGAGCCGCGCCATTAGCAACCCCAGTCAGCTTCTCCTGGTTTGGCGTAGTAAGGCCGGTTTGAGCTCTCTTGAGCTTGACTTGCCGCGAGTTCGAGCAACGCCAGTCGTGCCGCGGCTACCATGAGCTTGCGTTCACTCTGCGGAGTGCGATCCCACGAAGAAAGTCCTTCCTCGCTGCGGCGGCAACCAAAATCATGCGCCAAAGCCCCGCGGTAATGATGAAACAGTTTCGCCAGTTCTTCCGCCGAGACATCTTGAATAGACCACATACTCTGCTGTTTTCCTCCAGTGCTTGCTACGCCGTTACAAGTTATTGGACGCTCACAACCATAAAGATTGAATAAAGAGTTCGTAGAATGTTTGTAAGACCGTGAATCACTGCGGTCCACTGCGGGGCAAGGCTGCAGCGAATTGGAAATGCAGACGCAAAGAAACATCCGGAACGTGGGGTTCCGGATGTTTCCTAAAAATGGAATTGGGATCCAGGTTGTCGAGAATTTAACTTACCTTGCGCCGCGTGACCTCTTCGTGCCGTGTTACTTCCTCATGCTGAGGCATCTTCCACTGGTTCAGTTGTCGTTCCGCTTCTTCGCGAGCGATGCCGTAGCGTTCCTGAATTTTTCCGATGAGCCGGTCGCGCTGGCCATCGATTGCGGTGAGGTCGTCATCGGTCAGTTTTCCCCATTGCTGTTTGACTGAGCCCTTCATTTGATTCCATTTGCCACGCATTTCGTCTGAGTTCACTTTCTACCTCCTCATGTCGGTTGTTTGACGAAGCAGCGCAAAGAAAAACGAGTTCATGTCGATGTCAGGTGCGATACCCCCAACCCCCACGCCAGTTCCGAACGGTCCGTCCCAATGCGGCTTTACAGGCAATACCCGATTGCTGGACGGGCGCTGCACAGATACCTTCATCGGGAGGCTCTGCGTAGCCCAAAGTGATGAAATCTTCGCCCCAAGGAGGGTTCCGCATCTCGAAGGCAACCTTCATCAACCTGGCCATGCCCAATTATGCAGCGATTGCGAAGCCGTCGGCGACTCGGCCATCCGATGTCCCCGATGCCAATCCGAAGCTCTGAACAGGCCGAGCAAGCCGCGTGACTTGGCGAACCCAGCGGAATTCTTAAATACTGCTTCCCCTGCGGCCTAAGTGCGTGATCAGCATAATCACGAACAGCACAAGGAAAATGAAGAACAGTATTTTCGCAATACCAGCCGCCGCAACTGCAATTCCTCCGAACCCAAAGACCGCCGCGATGATCGCCACGATCAGAAATAGCAATGCCCAATAAAGCATCGTGCCTCCTCACTTAACCTGTGATTTCTATTCCACCCACGCAGAAAGCTCCTTCCTCGCCTCCGCCCTGGCATTCAAAAGGCGAGAAGCAGGAACCGGATCACCGGTTCCTGCTCGGCAGGAGGGCTGTTTGGAAGAGCTTTCATCTCCTGCAAAATATCTGTCTGGGAGTGGATCAGCCATCCTGCGCCATCTGTACATTTGGCTGAGAATGCTTGTAATTGCAATGGCCGTCTATGCGGAGACCGCCCCCGTGTTTTCAGGAGCTTACCTCGACGAGCCGCTTTTCTGATCGGGTCCTACACTTAAGAATTGCCGGCCCGGATTGCAGGGCCAACCCTATGTACAAACTCTACATCCTCTTTGAGGTGTTGTTGATTGGTTGCGGATCGTGACTCTCTGCTTGCACGGCGATGTCGATGAAAAAATTTAGTCACGCTGAACGGATCGGCTCCGGAAACGCAAATCCGAGCGGGACGGCAGCCGAACTCGTTCCTCCGCGTGCGTCTCTGGAACAACTCGAAACTGCGGCACGCGACTGCGAAGCTTGCGACCTGTGGAAGCTCGCAACACAAACTGTTTTCGGAGAGGGATTGCCAAGAGCGCGCGTCATGCTGGTCGGAGAACAACCGGGCGATCAGGAAGACCGCGCAGGACGTCCGTTTGTCGGTCCAGCCGGGCGTCTGCTCGATCTTGCTCTAGGTAGGGCTGAGATCGACCGCACGCAAGTCTACCTGACGAACATTGTGAAACATTTCAAGTGGTCTCCAGCCGAGCGCGGTAAGCGGCGCATTCACAAGAAACCGCGTTATTCGGAGATCCAGGCCTGCCGTCCATGGCTCGATGCCGAGCTTGCGATCGTCAAGCCAGACGTTTTGGTGTGTCTTGGCGCCAGCGCTGCCCAGTCTTTGCTGGGGCGCGAGTTTCGCGTGAGTCAACAACGCGGGCAACTGGTGGAATCTGCGCTCGCTCCCCACGTGATTGCCACGGTGCATCCGTCGTCGATCCTGCGTGCGCAAGATCAAGATTCGCGTCACTTGCAGATGGAAGCTTTCATCAACGACCTGAAGAAAGTCGCGCAATTGCTCAAGGCGTCTATAAAGAAGAAACGTGCTGCCTAGAATGAAGCGCACTTTAGGGGCTGCTCTTAGAGCAGGAGCTGGCACACTCCTACTGCCTGTACTACCGGCCTGCCTTGCGTTTCCCTTTGGTAATTTTGAAGGCTTCGGATTAAAGGGTCATCATTAGGCCGATCATGTCTATCCTGCCCAAAACGCGTCGTTGGACAAGGCTTCCCATCGATATGCCCGTGAAAGTTGTCACTTCCCGAGGTTTTTCGAGCACGATGGTCGAGGGACGCGGCACCGAATTGAGCCAGGGTGGCATGGAGCTGTATGCGGGGATCATGGTGGATCCGGGTGACATGCTGGAAATCGAGTTCGACGTTCCCATCCATTCCCGCATGACCGCCATCGTTCGTTCGCGCAATGGTTTCTGTTTTGGCCTCGAGTTCACTAGCCCGCTGCCCTCGTAGCCGTGCACCGGGTTACCCGCCGCGCCTGCCCGCCGCGAAAACACAACCCTCCGTGGCCATTTCCGGCACAACGAGGATCTGCTCCTGAATTAATCTGGGATCACATCCTCATCCTCGATCCTGCGCTATATTGGATTCACGGAAAATTCAAATCGAAACCTGGAAGACAATGAACCCCGAAAAGCTCGCTGAAACCTATCGCATTGATCATGGAAAAAACTTCAAACTGAAAGATTACGATCCCGCCGATACCGGCCAGTGGCGCTCGAAGGAACACGGCGACGAAGCAATCCAGGAAGGCATCGCCCGCATGGCCGACTTGCAAGACAAACTTTACGCGCAGGACCGATGGGCGGTTCTTTTGCTCTTTCAGGCCCTGGACGCCGCCGGCAAAGACGGTGTCATCAAACATGTAATGAGCGGAGTCAATCCGCAAGGCTGTCAGGTGTATTCGTTCAAGGCGCCATCCGAGACGGAATTGCAACACGATTTTCTCTGGCGCACCACGTGCGATCTGCCGGAGCGCGGCCATATCGGGATCTTCAATCGTTCTTACTACGAGGAGGTGCTGGTCGTCCGCGTGCACAGAAATATTCTTGAGAACGAGAAGATGCCGGAGTCGCTGGTCACGAAAAATCTCTGGCAGGAACGCTTCGAAGATATTCACGGGTTCGAGCGCCACATGGCGCGGAACGGAACCGTCATTCGAAAATTTTTTCTGCATCTTTCCAAAAAAGAGCAGGAGCGGCGCTTTATGGCGCGCCTCGAAGAACCGGAAAAGAACTGGAAATTTTCCGCGGCCGATATCCGCGAGCGCGAGTTTTGGGATGACTACCAGCACGCCTACGAAGATATGATTCGCAACACGTCCAGCAAACACGCGCCGTGGTACGTGGTTCCCGCGGATCACAAGTGGTTTACGCGCCTGGTTGTCTCCGCGGTAGTTGTGCACACTCTGGAGTCGTTGAATTTGAGCTATCCGAAAGTCGATGCCCCGAAACGCAAGGAACTGGAGGCTGCAAAGAAACTGCTCATAAAACGGTGATTTCCTTCTTGGGAATTCGGTTCTTGAATCGAGGGCGGGACTTTGACTTTCGCATGAGCCGGGCGGGGGTGCCGAGAATTCTCCCGCGGAGACAAAGGACATACATGAAATGAGAACCCCAGCTGTGAAGGATCCGGAACAAGAAGAGATTGATCGTCTGATTAAATGCATGCGCGACTTGGTCAACGAGAGCCGCCGCCTTGCGAAAAGACACGAAGAAATCATGCGCGAACATGAGCGATTGCGCCAAGCCCTGGTACGAGCGCAGTCGAGACGGTTCGGGAAGGTGAACTAACCAGCGTTCTCCGCCGATTAGCGAATTTTTATGGGCGAATATCTCTTCCCCGGCCAACCCTGACCTCCTATTACTTCCGTGCCACTCCATAGCACCGTTGTGCCGTTGTCCCTCTGATAGCCCATTGCTATTGTGCCGATAGAACACATGAAGTCTTCTCCCCTGGATCAAAAAGGCCGATCCGAATTGTGGGGGGTGCGTATGCGACTCATGTACGTCTGCTATGCGGCAATTGGCTTCGCGGTGGCTCGCTGGATCTTTCGGCGGGAAGCGGTGCCGGTCGTGGATCCTGTTACACGGTTTCGGGCCAAGGGCCTCTTGTAGATCTGGCCGTTAAGGGTTTGGGCGCGCGCCCCGTTGCGCCTCCATTTCGTCAGCGCGCGCCCCGCCACTCTGCCTCATCCTTGAATCAGTTACTCCCGTCACTTCTATCTCCCTGCCCGCCGTAACTAGAATCTCCTCAGAACGTAGCTCTCGCGGGAAGCGTGATCGAGTTCTCTCCTGCGGACGATCTTTTCCAGGTTGAGGTTCTGGTGTTTCAGATTTCCAAATTCCGTTTCGTGCTCGCGATCGTGCTGGCGTCCGCTTGGTTTATTTCGGGTCGATTAGCCGCGCAGGACGCGGCTTCGGTCGACGATCCCGCCCAGCCCCCACTCGGCGACATCGCACGAAACTTGCGCAAGAACAATCCTCCGCCAGAGGAAGTCATCGACAATGACAATCTTGATCAGGTCATGAATCAGGCGCAGAACCGGCATACATCGGTATTGCAGTTTCTGATGGCCGGGGACGCCAAGAATTTTCGTGTAGCCGCACCCGATGTGACCTGCAGCCTGTCATTTACCGCCGCCACCAAAGCGCTGCTCTCTGATCAATATGCGCAAATGGAGCTGCCGCCGTCGGAAATCTTCAAATTGACCGGACCCGCCACGGTCGAAGGAGATGCCCTCAGTATTTCGCTGTTCAACGGAACCGACTGGCACGTCAGCGAAATCGATGTAGCTTTAACGGTTGTGAAGAAGGATGCTTCTGCTGGCACGAGCGGTTCGGGCATGGTGGCGCCGTTGCAGGGTTCTGCGCCGCCGGCGCTCGTACTTCCTCAAGCCGTTCCTCAATACAACTTGGAATCGGACGGAGTACGTCCGGAGAAAAAAGCGGATCGGACCGTCATTTTCAAGATGCGAGCCGCAGCCCCTCCGCTGAGTTCCACCACCTTCAGCGCCCCGCTCAATCTCGATCTCGCCGCGGGCCAGGAATGGCACTGGGCCATCGTGCAGGCGAAAGGTTATCCGCCGCAAGATCGCACGGCGGCTATGGACCAGAATTCCTCCGCTGACGCGCAGATCGATGACCCAACCCCAAATCCGTCATCGGATCAGAGCGTGCCTCCCCATCCGTCTCCGGTCGCACTCACCCAACCGCAACAGTGATATCACTTCGCTGAGATCGGGCGTAACAGCAGGTGAATGCATACCTCGGGTGACCATTTCTCGCCGCCCTTGCGAGAAGTGGGAATGAGCGGTCGCGGTCATTTCCCCTGTTGTTTGAGGACTACGGTATTCCTCTCGTCCGTGTTGATGATGCGATAAAACCTTTTCAGTTCCTCGGCGCGCGCAACCGGGACATCGAGTTCCTTGATTTCGAAAGTGCGGCTGTAATGGATCGAGTTGCCCTGCACTTCGGTTTTGGCGTGATAGCTGGCGAATCCGTCATCCACATCAACCGCTGGAGGTATATCGTCCACCACAAAGCCTTGCGGGATCGCAATGTCGAACGCATCGGTATCACGCACCGGGGCATCGAACTCGACCGGGAATTTACGTGGTTCTTTGGTTTCGAGAAACCCCTGCGCCTTGACGCCCAACACGCGAGGCCGAACCAGCAGCAGCCCGCCGACGTCTTTGGCATAATTCGGCGCCGTAAACGAATATTGGAATCCAAAAGGCCTGTCGGTGTAATCCAGATCGATCAGGCTCGCCTTCGTGATCTGATACAGTGACAAGGACCCGGACAGCAGATCTTCCATCGGCTTGATGCGATCTTTGCTGTTTGTGACATTGCGCAGGGTCATGCGCTCCGACCAGGCGCGATCTCCCAACCGTGTTTCGTTGACCTGCCCTTTCAGAGTGCCCGCCGCATCGAGCGTGAAGGTTCCAGTGCGGGCGATGCTGTTCATGGCGGGTGGCTCTTGCGGCAATTGCACAAGCTCTCCGCCTTCTGGCGTGACAAGGAGCCCGTAATTCGCCTGCAAATACCCCGGAAGCTGCCCAAATGGAACCAGTTCGTTCGTAGGATCGAAGAAGAGCAGCCGCCCCAGCTTAGGTTCTGACCAGACAGAAACCAGGGACGGATCCTGCAGATCGCTCGGAAGCCGGATAGCGGTGATTTGATGGTCGAATCCTCCCAAATGCGCGGGCGTCTGCTGCGTGACCGATCCCCGGTCTGTGTTGATGGCTACGGGGTACGATTCGATACCGATCTCCCGCAACATCGAACGCATCAGCGTTGCCTTATCTTTGCAATCGCCATATCGATGCGCGAATACATCCGCTGCCGGATGAGGTTGCCAGCCGCCAATCCCCAACTCGATGGCCACGTAGCGAATGTCGTGTTGCACGAATTGAGCCAAGGCCTGCATCTTCTGAAACGAGGTCGTTTTTGAAGCGGTGAGAGTTGCGACCTCCTGCTTGACTGCGTCCGACGCGTCCAGCCTTGACTGGATTAAATACCAATACCACGGCCCCATCTCCTGCCAGGTGCTAAACGACTTTCCCGCCGCTCCACCCTGTGGGGCGTAGGAGACGATCATCTGCCCGGCGACGCCTGTCCAGGGGGGCATATCTTCTTCCCGACGAATCGCCGCAACGTCGTTCACCGTCCAACGCAACTGGCCCTCGACTTCGGTTGGCTTGATTTCTGGATGGTTCACCCAGCTGGCTTTATAAGCCCATCCGGAAGGCAGTTGCAACGAGTAGTGCGTCTCGCGCACGGGAACGGTTTGTTGAAAGGCCCAAACGCCCTGAAGCACCAGCGGCTGCTCTTCCTCGTCGTACTCGTATCCCACGAAGTTTCCCGGATCAGGCGCCGGAATCTGAAGGAATTTTTCTCTGACATCCCTGATCAGCTCAATTCCCGGAATCATTCGCGGAGCGGCTTCTATCGCATCCTTGTCCTTTACTTCGTAATCCTTGCCTTGCGCCGGGATACACCAACCATGCAAGCTCGTGACCTTCTCGGCAGGCGTGTCGAAATCGACGGCAGCAACGCCGTACCCCCGACCTTCGGGCCTCAGGATTTTGTAAACCTCTCGCACGTGCGTCTTAACTTTGTCGGCGGAAATCACATTCACAGTGATGTCTTCATACATCAGCACGGCATTGGTCTTCTCGTCGTGAGCCGGTACTGGAGCAGACGCAGCTGCATGCATCCACGCCGGCGCGTCGCCGGCGCGGGCCAGTTGTGCTCCCGCCAAAGCACACAACAGGACGCACAGCGAAAGCCCGGCAGAGCGCCGCTCAATTGCTGGCGCTGGTCGCGATTGGCTGTAAAATGACTTGTTCCTCATCCGAAGTCCTCACCATCTGATAGAAGGTGCGCAAGGGAGCATAGTATTTCTGTTCCAGCAACAGAATGTCCAGACTGAGCGTGCGCTTCAGATGCAGTGTTCCTTTGTCGTTCTCCGCGTGCATGGTATACCCGATCACGTGCCCTGTGTTGTCTTGCGGTGCTGGCAGGCTTGAAATCTGCCAGCCCAAGGGCAGGTCGACCGTCACATCATCGTCGCGCTCGAACGGGAAGCTAAAGTAGACGGGGTGGATTCGTTCCGAGTGATCGAAAATATGCTTTTCGGGGTTGCCGAATAGTCCGACGGTGAACAGTGCGCGCCTTCCCGCCGCCGCAATCCAGCCCGGTATTCTTACATTGAATTCCGCCACCAGATCATCCGAGCTCTTCCAATCCGGCTGGTTCGTCAGGTCGACGTCGCACGCGGCTGGAATCCATTCCTTGACTTCGTCTTCCAGATACTTCTTGCGCGCTGCGTCATCGGCATGCCGTTCCTCGACTCGCCTCCCGGCGCCTTCGAGTCCGGTATAGGTGACGGTAAGCTTGCCTTCCAGATCGCCGGCTTCGCTAAACTTCAATAGCGCTTTTCGACGGATTGCCGAGTCTGCGCTTGGCGGTAAGGTAGTCTGCACCCAACTCCCTCCGTCCTTATCGAGCTTCAGGCCAGTCACTCCGGTTTCGGACCAGGGCAGCATGCCAAAGGGAATGAAGGCTGTGCCGGGATCAAAATACATATCCTTGCCATTCAGCTTCACAAAAACCACGTTCTGATCCAGACGGCGGCCGTCCATGGTTTGAGGACTGAAAAAATAATTTTGTCGATCTGCCACCCAGACGCCGGACGCATCGAAGCCGGCCGCCCGTGCCAGCGCCAGAAACAGCCAGGTAAGCTGACCGCCGCTGCCATATTGCTTCTTCCAGAGCTCTTCGACATTCGCCGGAGGTTTTTCTTTTTCTCGCTTCTGTTCTTGGGCGGTCTTCTCCTCCTCATACGAAGTATTGCGAATTTGCTGCACACGGGCATAAATCCTTCTGAGCTTCACTTCCGGCGTATCGCCGGGAGCGACGATCTGCGATACCGCTTGTTCCATCGCGTTCTTTTTTCCGATGAAACTCTCCAGCCAGCTATTGAGCTTCTTGCCGCGTTTTTTCCAGTACACTTGCGAGTCATTCTCGAAGGGATCTTCGCTGTAGATGAAGTCCACGCGCGATTTCAGCTCATTCTCCGGGGGCATATAGTCTTCCGTCTGAAACGCGGGAACATCGCGAACCTCAAGCTTGATCATGTGGTCCGGCCCCTGCACCGGCAGTGCGGTGCCAAGCGGCAGCAGGTGCCAGGTCCAGCGCAGATTGAGCGGCGGATTGTCGGCGTCGTATGGTTTCAGTGAGAACTTGGCGTATTTGTTGAACAATTCGTTGCTGATGATCCAATGTGAGTCATAGCCCACGTACTCATCGTTCATGTTGATCGTGTAGAAATACTCGAGGATACTGCCACTTGCACATTCGACAGCGTGAAGGTCTTTGCCATATACTTCACGCCGCGCGCTTTCACGATCTGCTTTTCGAATACCCGTTCCCCGAAGTTCACAATGGAGCCATCCGGTTCAATGGTGCGCGCATGGATGTTCTCTACATGCGTTTGCCCGGGATCGAACGGAATCTCGATGTCCGCATAGTTCCGTCCTTCCTCGGTCAGAATCTTGACCCGGAAGTAAACATCCTCATGGGCTCGACGGTAGGTGTCGTCGCGGTCGACTTCTCGAAAAAGAACGACCGCCATCGCCCCAGGGGCTTTCGCTTCG
>Ga0335073_10011816_pt1 | contig 12270 bp, 14 predicted proteins | sample Lox_Sample_22_FD_207093 | JGI IMG/M metagenome (GOLD analysis project Ga0335073, IMG submission 207093) | Soil microbial communities from Loxahatchee National Wildlife Refuge, Florida, United States - Lox_Sample_2.2 | ecosystem: Environmental > Terrestrial > Soil > Wetlands | place: USA... | reverse complement strand
AAGCTCCTCCCACAGGTAGTGTGGATCTTTTGAATTTGTTACGACAGCCTGCGAAAGGTAGCTAGTTGGATTTTGTTTGGTGAGATGATATCACTCTTTCGGGAAAGGAAAACGGTGTCCATGTGGTTCGGAGTTTATCAGAGGTTCTCGTTATGTATCATAGAATTATTAATGGTATAAAGTTGGTAGCAAAACTTTCGCAGGCTGTTGTTGTATTACTCAGATACATTACCCTGGTATACCTCGATTATGGTGACATTTAGTTCCTCTACTGTACATTGAACAAATCTACGGGATATAGATTCTGGAATAACTCGCAACCTTTCTCCTACAGCACGGACATCCACTGAAATTCCTGACAGCAAGCGTCTGACGACAATCATCACAGAGTGCAAGACATCTACAATCAGTACTCATAAATCAACAGACGAACCTGCAAGGCCAAATCACAATAACTCTAGGATTTGTTCTACAGACAGCACATTTTTGCACTTCAGCGACATAATAATCGTCATCTGTTGTATTGGATGAACTTCTGCGAGGTCGCCGGAACCGAATTAATTTTTCGAGACGTTGAGATTCACTTTCTTCACGATATCGAGATCGTGTTAGAACTCGATCTGACGACATATGCGAGATGAAAACCTGAGAATCTTCCGATTCAGCTTGAGATGACGGCCTAAAAATGGATGAAATAGTGGAAGCCAGATCTGGAAATAATTCTGTAATCAGATTTTGTGATTCTTCGCCTTGGTCTTCTGAGTCATCGAATGTCGGCGGATTCGCATTATAGGACGATGGAGGATTCGGTTCCTCGATGTCGAAAGGTGTCATTTCACGGGCTCTACGTGAAGAGTCTGAGCGGTGAACAGTCTGGTTCAGAAACGGGCTCGGTTCCCTAAACTCTCTATTGAAAGGACTTGCTTCTCGAATATTTCGAGCTGTAGGTCTCATAGTGGGAGAAATCGAGGCGTCCCTTCTTAGAAAGTCGTCGTCATCCTCCTCCTCATCAGAGCTTTCTTCGAAATCCACTGGACTTGATTCTCTGTCACTGAACACATAATCTTCATCCTCTTCCTCATCATACGGTGTCGTTCCTCTAGTGCTATAAGGCGTATTTGCCCTCATCCTCATCCGTGGAGGTTCTTCCCCTCTCAAATATCTCAGCGCCAATGCGAGATACGTCCTAAACGTTGCCCTTACATAAAGCAATGCAGATCTGAAGTTCTGTGCCCGAGTGGGCATTCCATTACTCCTATTCTTGCTGACCGTTCCAGTCCGAATCCATTCCCTACGAAATCCAATTCCAGATCGAATTGCATTTTCCTCCTCAAGATCCTGCTCATCTTGACTTTCGACAATAGTTGTAGTAGGCATTCGTAGGGATTCGTTTTCATTGAGGAAGGTGGCTTCTTGTACCGAGGTTAGGGCGATAACACCCCACTTGAACAGCCATGCGTAGAAATCTTCATTAAGACCCGGGATTCCGACACCTCCGTCAAAAATGGAGGTTCGCAGGTCACGTCGACCGATGAGTAAGGTAGCGGTTAGGGAGATGGCGGTACACATCAAAAGCAATACAAGCGTCAGGATGTAGGGAATTTGAAAGAGGAGTAAAATGCTCGGCAGTTGGATAAATCGTCCTGAAATGATAGTGTAGATAAAATAAACCAGCGAAATAACCCCGTGCAACATTGTAGGTATCAACTGTGTGTTAGTGCAATTATTCGGAGGGTAGTGTACTCTGTATGTATGCCAATTGAATAAAGCGACAATATGACTGTTGATAAGTGTCCCTGTGACAGAAAGAAGTGCGGCAATCAAAACTTCAGGAGTAGGTGTTAAATTAGCTGTTTCGGCAAATGCAAATGCATATTCTACGACAGTCATGCCGTTATCACCCGGTGCAGTTCTCATCTCCAAACTTGCACAGAAGGTATCGATAAAGTAACTTAAACATGTGCATTTGAAAGTATACCACAATACGTTCTGTGCCGAGGTTATGCATGGCTCAGGCCAAGGGAGAGGATACGAGTTGGGACATTGACAACGCAAGGCGGAGAGAAGACGCATTGTACAATGGAGAAGGAATAGTATGGGAACGGCTCGAAGGAATAGTCGTTGACCGAATTTGAGTCGGATAGGTCGGCGGACAGAGGCATATGTCATGGTACGATTAACCAGAGCATACTGCAACCCAGTTAGGATATATCTCATATGTAAGACTAGTGGGAACATCATACCATGAACAAAGTTAGCATCCAGTAACTCCGAGTTGGACCTCCAAAGAACATTCCCCCAGCCGATCCGCTAACAAATATCTTTTGGGACTGAGAAGCGACATACAAGAGAAACCCAAGAGGCGTGGAAGTATTATACGTTGAACCCAACTCTGAGCCGATTGTTGTCAAAGCTTCTGAAGCAAGGGTCGCAGGAGATGTTGTTACTCTAGCCACATCGGTTGTTGCACTGCTGATGGTTTCAGTCAAGGTCGCGGGAATGGTGAAGGGAACTTTACCCCAAATATCGGTGATATAGAGGTGGGGATGAAAAACAACTTCGAGAGCGTTCATGACAGCATCCCTTACTTCAACAGAGTTGGAAAGAACGTCCAAGGACAGGAGAATGAATGTTGTGCTGCAGCACGGACGGCGGAGATGGATAAAGCAACAAACGCTTGTGATATGAGAGCGGGGATCACAGCAAAACCTTGGAATTATTTATGTAAATATTTACTAGCACCGCCCACTTGAAAGTGAAATTGTCATCGCACAATTCCGCGCCAGATGAAACAAGTCATTGTTTCGCCGTCTTCAAGGCAATCCATGAATGATGAGATGACGCCAATTATCGGCACATGATCCATTGTAGGCGTTCGTTGTGGTAAACTCAAGGAGTATTTGCTTCATATACTTTAACTTCTCGCTATTATTCTTCATCTCATTCATACTTCTCCCCCAAGGGCCGTATGGCTACTCCTCTCCCAGATGTCAGATTAATCTCCTAGAACAGAGCTCGATAACTTGATTTCAGTTCATATACTTGACTGGTGTATTATCACTAGCTCAACAATGCTAAGTTTATCCTCTTCAAGTTCGACCGTCATCACGGGACTCGTACCATTTGAGATGGGAATTCGTACTTAGTATCGATGACATCGAACCAGCCGGCACTGTGTATGGCGTTGAAGACAATCCAAAAAGATTTCCGTTGCATGAAACCCACATTCGCAAAAGGAGAATTAGAACGAAGGCGCAGTGTCCGTCATAGGCCAGATGCGCAGTTTCAAGTTTGAAAAGCAAAAGCAACGATCGAGTGTACAACATATTCCCACACTTTAGACAAGGAGGAAATGGAATACAACTCCTGGGACCGGGATACAGTTTCCAGCCATTTGGCGGAACTTGGACATCTACAATTATATAGTGACGGCTACGAATTCCATCACCACAATTCTTATCCGACTACGCGAGGCGGCGCAACCTCATGTACAACGACAGCGGATTGACGGTGGAATTGTGGCTACACCCTATTAGTGCCTTGTTTCTTGTCCTTGTGCTCGTATTTCCGCATTCTACTCCGGACATGGCGATGTGCATATCAGCTCGGACTTTATTTCATGAGCATAGCTTTTAGATATTTGTCTACTGAAGGGATATGATTGCTGTTTTCGCATGTGACTAGACCTCAATGTTTTATATAAACATAGGCAAGGCACCGTCGATGGTGGCTGCTAAAGTTGAGGAGATCCTGGTACGCATTACCTGTGATTGTCGGCTATCCACTCATTTCCTATGGCCCACATTTTAAGAGCGTCATCGAATTTAGGCTCAATTAAAGTCGAAGCATCTCCACACTCTTATCTAATGCGAGGGTACCTCTCATCGAACTAAAATTGCGGTCAACAAACGCCAAGTTATCTGCCGACAAAAGCGCTAACGAGCATCCTCTAAAGCGAAAATTTAGGCGAGAGTCCAATATTTCAATTGGGTGATGTATAACGGGATCATGGTTGCACAACAGGATCTGCTATTGTTATACCGTGCAGTCCTTGTTTTGCCTGGTGGTTGCTTCTCGCTCGGCTATTAGTGTCAATCCGCAGCGAAAAATCGATCGTCGCTCCGTAATTTCCAATTTTTACGCGTGAAAATCGCACGTCACGAATCGGAATATCAGCGTTATCAAATGCGGCGGTGGGTTAGGTGAGTTCATGCCTTGGAGGTCGATCTGAGCCAGAGACTTACATACACATCCAACCCACGAGCAAAGGGCAGGTACTCATAATAAAAGCGAGGGACGAAACCGCCTGACAGACAAACAGTGCCTCAAAACACCCAGTTAGACCGATTCACTTAATTGTTCGCACCAGTCTTCTTTGAATTCACCTTACCACTTTCTTCCTTGTTCTGTCTGCTCTTTCCAAGACATGATTTTCCCTTCCATCGATGACGTTACGCACAGCAAGTATCAGGTAAAATAGACCCAGTCATTGGATCCATCCTTTGGAATTTGTGTTGTTTGGACACCCTCTTGGGAAGTCTTGTATATCTATTACTTGTTCTGGTTCTGGTATAAAGAAAGATTAGTTATTTGGGTGAAAATGTCACGGGGAAATGGAGATGCATACATAACTGGATTGGCAGCGTTCATCAAAGCAAACGAGAAAAGACTGGCAAGAGCATATGGACCCCACGTCCACAGCGCTTCCTCAGCTGCGACCTCGTCCGCACTGGCGAATTTGACGAATGCCTTTACAAATTGGACGGGGTTGTCGGGATCAATCTCTTCTCAAATTCGACCTGTTACTCTGTCCATCACACCTCATCACCTGGTACCTTGTTCTCTTCCGGTACAGTTACTAATGTTGTAGTTTTATCTTCTTACGCGTTTCGAGGAGTTGGGCTTGGTTCCGGCTGGATTGAACAATATCCGTCTCGAGATTATACATAATGAATACAATCCCACAAACTATGTTTCCTTCTTGAATTCTCAGGAACAGGCTCGACGACGAGGACTGAGTGATAGTGACGCGGCGTCGATAAGGAGTGTGGCGTCCGTCAAAAGCGTCATGTCTGGAATGTCCTCAATCTGGAAAAGTCTTGGACTGGGCAGCAACAAATCTGCAGAAGAGGAGAAACTGATCATCGAGAAACAACTGAAATACATCTATTCCGCGTATGTTCTCTGTCGGAGCTCGACTAACAGTAGGTTCACGAAACTCCCTTCTCTACGACTTGCCCCAGATAGGCGAGCAAAGTTAATTACAGGGTTTGAAGAATTCCCTTTTGATCAAGCTGTACTTTCCCAATTTAGTAATTTCTAATTCAGGTATCGCTATTTCCGTTTAAGAATGTGACGACGCTCGAAATACAAGACATTGATGTGCGATCTTTCTACGGATGGCACCATGTCGCGGACACCCTCCGCTCACTCATCATTCGACGAGGAAATATCAATGATCCCTCCGAATTGATTATTGATCTAGTTCTCGACGATGCCGAGAGACGTCGCAACAGATCTTCGCGCCACAATCATTCTCCTTCTTACATCGGCGAATCTCGATTCCCGTCCAATTCTCCAAAGCTTCCTTACAGCAGTCCTCCGCAACAAGATTCCCAACCACAGCAACCATCTCGCATGAGATCAGAAGGAGATATTGAAGGATTTCGGAATCGAACCACTTCTCCGCGTCCATCAAGTTCACGAAGTAACTCGTCTTCAAGAGCCGGCCGAGCAGGATTCTACCGCTCCAACAGCGTCGTCTCAAATTCATCACTATCGTCATCAAAGTCAGATGCCAATACCTTACCAGAAGAAAAATGGCAGTGTCTCAAATATCTCTGTTTATCAGATTGTTCACTACACACTTTATCCGCTCCAGCATGGACATCTCTAGCACCTAATCTAGTCTCCCTCGATTTATCCGCCAATTTATTCATTGAGATTCCCTCTGTTTTGTCGTCGTTGTATTGTCTTCGATCCTTGAGTTTGGCTGGAAACATGATTGAGAATTTACAAGGATTGAATTTAACTTCTCTCCCTGCTATTACAACTTTAATCCTCCGAGATAATCGCATTTCTTCTCTAGCTGGCATCGAACGCGGTGCCCGAAATCTCGTAACGTACGTCCCCCTCCATATTGATTCCCACAATACAGTTTCTAATGATGAACAGTCTAGATCTGAGAGGTAACGAGATTATCGATTTACAAGAAATAAGCCGTCTTACTGCCGCTCCAAATATGCAAAATATTTACGTGGCTAATAATCCCTTTACTCGATCTCACTCTTCCACCTACCGAGTCTCAATATTCAACTTCTTCCGCGCAACCCCTGGATTCACAGAGGACATACAAATCGATGGGAGTGGTCCTGGAATGGTCGAACGAAGACATCTCATAGAGAGAGTTTTTGAAAAACCACCTTCAACCCAACGATTCCAATCACATCCACCACTAGTTCCTAAACCTCCACCAAGTGCACCGACAGAACAGGGAGTAACAGAAACCACGTCACCGATCAAGGAAGTAGGAACAAATGAAGCACAAACATTAGGACGAACTCCAAAGAAGAAAAAGGGGAATCGACAGAGGATAGTCTCTCTAGATGGATCAATAACGACAATCCCTCCTGAATCTGTGAGGGAAGTAGACTCAGATATCCCCATCTCACCAGGGTCAGGTGGCGAAGAGTATCGGAAACGATTAGAAGCGCTACGAGAAGAAGCTGGAGCAGGATGGTTACGAGTCTTAAGTGAGTCTGGTGGATTACAATCTGAAGGGAATGGGAAGATTCAGGGTCAACCGGCGACAGGTGGAAGATAATTTCAATGGCGTGAAATGGAAATTTTTGGCAATGTGAGTTTTTGGAAGGGCATTCGTTGTAGACTAGTTTTAGGTTTTGTGATGGGACATTTACGAATTTCGGTCTTTTTTCGATGTTTTGGAGGGTAGTGCATGGCGTGGCATCGTTTGGAGGGTTTCGTTTAATTATTTTAGCGGACATGGAATTGATTGAGCAATATTCCAGATCGTAAGGCTTCAACTTCGTCATGAGCTGCTTGCTGCCCGCATAAAAGTGGCGCTGATCGCTGATCGATCGCGTTGATATCAGCTCGCGAAGATCTCTCTGATTGCTCGACTGCATAATCGAACTTTTCGGATCACTCGATTGCTATCTATAAATGTTGTCCTGATTCTATATCCGTATCATCCAGCCTTCCTTCAGCCGCCTTCTCGCCATGCAGGCCATCCCTCTTCTTTTTGGGTTGAGCTTCTTGCTTCCACTATGCCTCGCAATGACCTCAACCCAGTTTCCCGTAAACTTCAACTATCCCTTATCCAATTCTCCGAATAGCACGCAAGTATGGCGGCATCCTAGCTCCGAAAACCACTACATCCAAGTTCGGTCATGCAATCTATGTCCCGGTAGGGATTTATGGTCCGGCTATTTCCACTCGGTGGCCGAGAAAATCTCTATATTCTTCGTTTTTGCTCGGGCGTCGCAGAATCCAGAATATGCACCTATAGCGCTTTGGGGGAATGGCGGACCAGGGACTAGTGCACTTGGTGCGGCATTCAGCAAAGCTACCGGATGTTTCTTGAAAGAAGACTTTTTGGGAATACGATTAGAGTATAAACCTGATTCGGAACCGAAGCCGTGGAACGACAAGGTCAATGTCATTTTTATTGAGCAGCCGCTAGGAACAGGATTTACAAGAGGACATGGAAAGGGAGAAGATGATTCCCGGATTGGTTCACAATACATTTATGAGTTTTTACAAGTTGTGCTGGCGAGACATCCTCATGTCCCCTCGGTATCGCTTCACAGTTTATCATATGGAGGACACTTTGTTCCGGAATGGGCGAGCAAAATAATAACGGAGAATGAGAAAGTCAAGATGGGAGGATCAGTGAATCATGTCATACCTTTGAAGAGTGTGACGATGGGAAATGCATGGTTTGGTTCTGACGAACAATATCTTTCCCGATTTGACGTTCTATGCGAACCGCTTCCGTTCATTCCAGGATCGAACGCTTTACTTCGCCCAGAAGAGTGTCGACGAGTATATTCCCACCGCGACACGTGTGCCAAACTCCTTAAACAATGTCGGAACGACCCGTCTGGGTCTTGTGCGCCTGCACATCTTTGGTGCCTTACCGCCATCGGCTTCAATGTGAATGAAATGGGACGGAATGCATTGGACATCTCTTCATTCAAAACCAATATTGGTTGGAACACATATGCAGAGTTGACCAAGTATCTCAACATGCGTCATGTTCAGCTTGCACTTGGAGCCATTGGACCTGAAGATTCGACTTACGAGTGGATATTCGATAGTACGAAAGTGAGCGTGCTACATACCTTGGCAGGCGATCATGCCCGCCGTACAGATATATTGCTCCCCACAATACTGGACGCAGGAGTGAATGTTCTTATATATCAAGGCATGCTGGATATCGTGTGCAATTTCCAAGGCGCAAGAAAAGTGATTGAATTACAAAACTTGGTAGAGGGCGAGATATCGCAGGGTCTAGAAAATTGGAAACGTGGATCTGGACGTTACATCTGCAATTCGCCAAAGCCTAAACAGGCCAGCACGGGCCGATTCTGTTATCTAGAAATTGATAATGTGGGTCACGGTGTAGCGCTGGAATATAATGGCTGGCCAGGGCTATTTGAAAGTTGGATTTTGGAAGGTTCAGTGTAGGCGGCACTGTGAACCGTGTTCCGGGAGTTAAGAAAGAGGGTTTAAATGGTCGTAGACACTAGATTAATTGAAACACGCATTAAATATTCCAATCGATTCCTGGACAGAAGTGAACCTTCCTGTAACGGCAGCATTTTATATGCGTGACATTAAAGTACGCTAGGACCTACTTGCGATTTCGCATTAAATGAGTGGTATTTATATCAGAGGCGAGGAAGATGAAGTGAGATCGCTGGGTTAAATTATGGGTTCGCTAATAAGTAATGGAATAGCCGCAGAGCAGCTCAACTATTTAAACCGGGGATCGTCATGCGAAACGGGAAATAGACGAATGCGGAGACACGAAGCTGAAGAGTTAGAAACGAGGAACCTACGATCCCGCTTAAAAAGGTTGGAAGCAGTTCGCCATGCCTGGGAAGTTCGGACGTCCTAATGCAAGTAGCTGCATGAGTGACCAAAAAGCTTATGCGCTGCACAAACTTTATTTCGCATTCTTGTGGCACCGGTCAGCTGGGTTTCAGAATTACAGGCTATACCCTTCCTTTGTGTTCTGGAAGATGACAAAATGGCACCCCACCTGGGCTCAAAGCGAGCTGAGGCTATTGTCTTGATTGGTGGACGAAGGTTCTCGACAAAGTTTATTCACAGAAAGAAAGGCGTGGCTTCTACGCTTGGACCTCCCGGACTTGATAATCACAGCGTACAATTTCATATTTGACCTCTTTTTAATGTACTAGCCGGTTTTTTCTCCTATGAGGAAAAACCTTCTTCGCTCTAAGCTCTTTAAGGCGGCATCAACAAAGTCTTTTCCTCCCACCTCCATTTGTCCTCCTGCCCTCTCTTCCAAGGCTCTCCCATCAGGCTAACAGCCTTTTTGCTTTCAGCACGTCAGTTTCACGCTTTGTATCTTTAATGTCGATTTCTCAGCAATCTTAATTTGTCCTGTTTAGAGTCTAATCTTTTCCATTGGATATCACATTCTCGTCGCATCTCGTCGTCTATTAATTGCTATATGATCCCCTCCCTTCTCTAGCGCATGGCAAATAGTGAACCACTATTCGACTTCTCATTGAAACGTTGGCCTCCTATCTATCGATTCAAGAGACCAGGAAGTGATCAGGAAAGTAGTCCTGCAGAGACCGAGGCCGAACCCGCGGCTCCTTCTACCGATTCCCCCGCAACGAACCTTCTTCAAGAACAACCGAATCCCATAGCAGAACCAGAAGAACAAACTCCACGGCCTGCGTCATCGCCATCGCAGACCGCCCCCTCCGTCCCCCTGATGAATCCCTACCCAATAGTATTCCCGACACCAATGGTCGACCTTCTTACGATGCCACCCGCATTGCAGCCAGCCTCCCCTGCACCATATCTACCTGTCATCAACCCACAATCCCTATCATCGTCATCAAGAGGACATAGCATCACTTTTCAACAATTCGGCGTCGCTCCTTCCAACACTCCCATTCCCACTCCTTTTCCAATACCTGGCGTTCCTGCCTCCTTCTGGGCACCTGTAAATCCTAGCATACCCTCTACTCACCCATCTGCTATGGGCGGTTCGTTGGGCTCTTCACCACCTCGAGGCGACTTTCCTCCTCTATATTCACTGCCCCCGACGTTTTGGGAACCCGTCGTACGGCAACCAGAACCGGATCCAACCCCTCCTATGCACACTCCCCAAGCACCAACCCTAGAGAATCTTGCCGGTCGACAAGATGGGAGAGGTGAAAATTTCTCCGATTCGACTCTCAAAGCAATCATCATCAAGGCTCAGCCGCACCATAACGACCAAAGTCTCAGCCATCTCACCCGCGCTCAACTCGTAAAACATGTCGACGACCTTGTTGCATGGTGGAGACGCGCAAATCCTCAACAGGCAACTCAAGTACAACAATCGAGCCCAATTCGAGCTCAAGATACACAACAACAACAGCAGCAGCAGCAGCAGATGCAGCAGGTGATGCACCAGATGCAACAACTCTCAATATTACCACAGCGAGAGGAACACCGACCCCGATCGGCAGGGGTTACTCCCCTTACCCCCGCAGTTCAAGCGTCCGTCGCATCGGCGGCAGCATCAGCAAAAGCTCAAGAGAAGGTGATAGGTCAATGTTCATGTTGCTGTGATGCGCAGCAGAACGCTGCCTTTGCTCCATGCGGCCATTTGTATGCGTGTACAAGATGTGCTCATAGGTTGTATGATCAAGGAAGAGGGAAATGTCCTGTGTGTCGTACTCCAATACAGACGTATCTCAAGATCTATGCGACTGCATAGCATCGGTTGAAGGACACTAGAACCTAGCATGTATCAGCATTTTTCAGAGCGATGGGCAAGTTTTGTTATTTTGGTTTGTCATTTCATTTTTGGAAGTACATATTTATGAACCATTAGGATGTTATTTTGAGTTGTCACGGACTAGCTAATGGATGTCTCCTATTCATAATGGTCATTTCTCTCGTGCTTCTCCTACGTTCACCGTCATCTTACAAAACGCCCATCTGAACTCAGATTTTTATCGCTGTCTTACCGACCCTAGTGCCTTTGCAAATTCAATAAATTCGACGATGATCGGATCGGCAGGAACGGATGTCAACGGCCATGGCTTCACCCATCAGGGGCAAGAATGTTTTCGCCCATTTCATGATGGGAAATACATATCCCTACCGGCCTGCAAACTTTAGAACAGACATTGAAGATGCAATTGAGGCTGGTATAGATGGCTTTGCCCTTAATTTGGGCCAAGACTCCTGGGCTCCAGCGCGAGTCGAAACAATGTTCTCTGTCGCCTCCGAGTTCCCACAGTACAAGCTCTTCTTCAGTTTCGACATGAGCATTATAACTTCGGCTTCGGTAATTGTCGATTACGTCCTTCGTTATGTAAAGCACCGCAACTCATTCTGGTACGACAACCGATATTTCATGAGCACTTTTGCCGGAGAATCGCAATCCTTTGGACACGGTGATGTGAACGAAGGTTGGGACGTAGAAGTTAGGCAAAAATTAAAGGACAAGGGCGTTGAAATCTGCTTTGTACCGAGCTGGACTGGTATGGATGCTTGGAAAATGTTTGAAAGATTTCCTGTTGTTGACGGTGCGTTTTCTTGGGCTGCATGGTATGTTTCGTACATTGCACTACTTACACAGGCCCTTTCCCGACGTCGACACTCCTGCCAAGTACGACGAAGCCTACATGCGTACTGCAAAGACATACAACAAATTGTATATGGCAGGAGTTTCACCGTGCTTTTTCACCCACTTTCCTTGGAAGAATTGGGTCTATCCAGATTCGACATTACTCATAAGGCGATTTCAAGAACTTGTTCAGTCAGGGCCCGAACTTATTGAGATTATTTCGTGGAATGGTATTAGTTACAAACAAATTTTGCTGACGAAGACTGGGGCGAATCTCATTACGTTGGAACTCTTCAGAAGGAAGCCGGAATACCAGAAGGCGCTGAGAAATGGATTACGGGATTCGATCACAAACCCTGGCTCAACATTTGCAAATATTTTATTCAAGCATACAAGACGAGATCGTACCCCGCAATTACCGTATG
>Ga0335073_10011815_pt1 | contig 12270 bp, 9 predicted proteins | sample Lox_Sample_22_FD_207093 | JGI IMG/M metagenome (GOLD analysis project Ga0335073, IMG submission 207093) | Soil microbial communities from Loxahatchee National Wildlife Refuge, Florida, United States - Lox_Sample_2.2 | ecosystem: Environmental > Terrestrial > Soil > Wetlands | place: USA: Florida... | reverse complement strand
TTTCCATCGCTTCCCAATTTTCGGTGACCTCCGGCTGGGTCTTCGCCAGTTGATCCCAGGTGACCGGCTCGCGGCCCGAGGGAAGCTCCACCATTTCGATACATTTTTCCACCGGACAGACGTTATAGCAAAGCCGGCAGCCGACGCAATCGTCTTCGCGCACGCGCGGCTGCGGGCGATTCGCGGCCGCCGCGGCGCGGCCGTTCGAGCGAGTGTCCCAGGCGTACGGCTCGACTGCACGGCCCGACGAATCGATCAGGTCGATACACTGGTGCGCGGTGTCGTGACAGGCGACGTAGCACAGATTGCATTTGATGCAGCGCGCTTCCTCGATGCGCGCGACGGCGCGGAACGACAGATCGAAATCCTTGAAATCGGAGATGCCGGATAACGACCTGCCGCGAAAATCGGCGACCGAGTCGAAACCTTTCGACTCCATCCAATCGGCGAGGCCATCGCACAAATCTTCGATGATGCGATAACCGTAGTGCATCACCGCGGTGCAGACCTGAAGGCTCGCCGCGCCGAGCAGCAGAAATTCCGCGGCGTCTTTCCAGGTCGAAATTCCGCCCATGCCGGAAACCGGCAGCGCAGCCTGGCGAACCGGCTGGTCATTGCACACCGCGGCAAGCATGTTCAGCGCGATCGGTTTCACCGCCGGCCCCGCGTAGCCGCCGTGGCCGCCTTTACCGGCGATGCTCGGCGCAATTTCGAAGGTGTCGAGATCGATTCCGGTGATCGAGTTCAGCGTGTTGATCAGCGAAATGGCGGTGGCGCCGGCGCGCACCGCGGCTCGCGCGGGATAGGCGATATTGGTGATATTCGGCGTCAGCTTCACCATCACCGGAATTTTCGCGGCGTCCATCACCCAGCGCGTGATCTGCTCGCAATACTCAGGCACCTGGCCGACGGCGGAGCCCATGCCGCGCTCGCTCATGCCGTGCGGGCAGCCGTAATTTAATTCGATGCCGTCGGCGCCGGTGTCTTCGATCTGATGCACCATGGTGCGCCACGCTTCCGGTTTCGATTCGACCATCGCCGAAACGATCACCGCGCGATCGGGCCAGGCGCGCTTCACTTCGCGAATTTCGCGCAGGTTGGTTTGAAGCGGACGGTCGGAAATCAGCTCGACATTATTGATGCCGAGCATTTTCTGGCCGCCGTATTCCCACGCTCCGTAGCGATTGGAGACATTTAAAACCGGCGGTCCGATGGTTTTCCAGACCGCGCCGCCCCAACCGGCTTCGAAGGCTCGATGAATCTGCGCGCCCGAATTGGTCGGCGGCGCCGACGCCAGCCAGAACGGATTCGGCGACCGGATTCCGGCAAATTCTATGCTCAAATCAGTCATTGCGTGTCCCCATCAACGTCGCATGAATCGCCGCCGCGGCGAGCTTGCCGTCTTCCACCGCCATCACCGTGGATGCGGCGTTTTTCGCGCGAACGCAATCGCCGCCGGCGAAAACGCCGGGAATGCTGGTTTCAAAATTCGCGGCAACCTTTATATATCCGCGATCGATCACCAGCTCGAGCTGCTCGGCGAGCGACGGCTTTTCCTGGCCGATGGCTTTCACAATTTGATCGGCGGCGATGGTAAATTCAAAACCGTTCACGGGCCGCGTGGCGCGCCGGCCGCCGGCGTCGGGAGGGCCCAGCTCCATGCGCACCGCGCGCAGGCCGGCGACGTGGCCGTCTTCGACCATCACCGCCGTCGGCTGCGTGAGGAATCGCATCTCGACGCCTTCGCCTTTAATGAATTCGTACTCGTGCGCGTAGGCGGTCATTTCGTTGGCGGAGCGGCGATAAATCATGGTGACGCGTTCGGCGCCGAGGCGCCGGGCGATCGTCGCGCAATCGATCGCGGTATTGCCCGCACCGATCACCGCTACGTTGCGCCCGATGTTCATCGCGGCGCCGTTCAGTTTGCTTTGTTCGATATAGGCCAGGCCGTCGAGGAGGTGTTCTTCGCCTTCGATGCCCATCGCCGGAGTCGCGCCCAGGCCGATCCCCAGGAACACGGCGTCGAACTCTGCGCGCAAATCATCCAGAGAAATGTCCGCCCCAAGCTCGCATTGGGTTTCGATGGACACGCCGAGGCGTTCGATCATTTTCACTTCTTCGAGCGAGGCGTGGACCGGCTCGCGCAGGGAAATAATGCCGTAAGTGGAAAGGCCGCCGGCCAGTTCGCGGCGCTCGAAGACGGCGACTTCGTAGCCGCGCCGCGCCAGCTCCCCCGCGCAGGAAAGCCCCGCGGGACCGGAGCCGACGACGGCGATTTTTCGGTGCAGCGGCTCGGCGATTTGCACCACATCCAGACCGCTGCGATAAACGTGATCCATCGAATAGCGCTGCAGCCGGCCGATCATCACGGGTTGGTGCTGCGCCCCTAGAACGCAGGCGCCTTCGCACAATTCCTGGACCGGACAGACGCGCGCGCAGGTGGCGCCGAGCAGGTTGGCGTCGAAAATGGTTCGCGCGCTGCCGCGCAGGTTGCCGCTGGCGATTTTCTTGATGAAGCGCGGAATATCGATGTGCGTCGGGCAGGCGTGGGTGCACGGCGCGTCAAAGCAGTACAGACACCGGTTCGCTTCGACCAGCGCTTCCTGCGCCGTCAGCGGCGGAAAACGTTCTTCGAGCGCTTCAGGGTTCATCTCTGAAACTCGCCCCCGCCATTACTGGCATTGCTTCCCGGCGCCGTTACAGCCCCGCCAGTCATGGCGGGGGCAGATGCAGAAGCGAGCGCTCGGCCCGTCAGCGCGAGATACGCAGCGGCGGAGACGCCGAATCCGGCAAACCATGCATAATCGTACAGAAATCGCAGCGCCGGCGAGGCGAGACCGGCCAGCGCGGCCACCACTCCCGCGGCGAAACTCAGCAGCGCGCGCGGATTCACGCCGTTTCGATACTCATATTCGCCGTTGCGGCGATACAGATCGCCGACGTTAAGCCTGGTTCGCCGCACCACAAAATAATCGGCGATCATGATGCCGGCCACCGGCCCCAGCAGCGCGGAATAGCCGACCAGCCAGCCGAAAATGTAGGCGCTGAAATCGCCCAGCAATTTCCACGGCATCATCAGCACGCCCATCACGCCGGTGATCAGCCCGCCGGTGCGGAACGAAATCAGCCGCGGATTGAGATTGGAAAAATCGTTCGAAGGCGAGACGACGTTGGCCGCAACGTTGGTGTTCAGCGTCGCCAGCACGATCGCGATCAGCGCCACCGAGGCGATCAGCGGCTGATGGAAACGGCCGATCAGCGCCACCGGGTCCCACACCGGCTGGCCGAAGAGCACCGCCGAGGCGGAGGTGACCGCGACGCCGATAAACGCATAGAGCGTCATCGCGGTGGGCAAACCTAGCGCTTGTCCGATGGCCTGATCGCGCTGGCTTTTGGCGTAACGCGTGAAGTCAGGGATGTTCAACGCGACCGTCGCCCAAAAGCCGACCATCGCCGTCAGCGAGGGAATGAAGAAGCGCGCGAATTCGCCGGCGGTTTTAAATTTTCCCGGCGCGCTGAGCACCGGACCGAATCCGCCGGCCTTGTGCGTGATCCACAACAGCAGCAGCAATCCCACGCCCAGCATGAACGGCGCGCCGATTCCTTCGAGGTAGCGGATGGTCTCGATCCCTTTCCACACCACGATCATGTTCAGAACCCAGAAAGCGCCGAAACAGACCCACACGGTCCAAGGCTGCGCCGCCGCGGGCCACAGGATTTCGAGCATGGAGTGAATCGCCTGGCCGCCGATCCAGGTTTGAATCCCGAACCATCCGCAGGCGACCAGCGCGCGCAGCACTGCCGGCAGGTTCGCGCCGCGCACGCCGAAAGAGGCGCGCACGAAAACCGGGAACGGAATGCCGTACTTGGCGCCGGCGTGCGCGTTCAGCAGCATCGGCGCGAGCACGATCAGGTTGCCCAGCAGAATGGTCCCGACAGCCTGCCACCAGTTCATTCCTCCGGCGATCAATCCGGAGGCGAGCATGTAGGTGGGAATGCACACGCTCATCGCCACCCACAGTGAGGCGTAGTTGTACAAGCCCCAGGTGCGGCGCGCCAGGGGAATCGGCGCGAGGTCCTCGTTTAAGAGAGACCGGTCCTCCATTCGAGCGATTTTCGCACAAAAAGCAGCGTAAGCCGTCAGGCGGTGACTGGCGGGGCTGAAGGTGCGCGTTACAGCCCCGCCAGTCATGGCGGGGGCTCATCGCGAATCAACGCAGATCTCACGCACTACCCGTCAGGCTCGCGACGGCCGGAGCCGCGACGGCAAGCGAGCATCGCCGCGAAGAGATTAGTGCGAATCGGTCGCCGGCTGGTCCCTTACGTTGATCTCGTTGACCACCTGCTGCACGTTGGCTACGGATTTGGCGGCTTCGTCCGCCTCCCGCCGCTCGGTCCGCGTACGCACATTGCCGGTCAGCGTGACCACTTCGTTCTTCACCGAATAATTCACGTGCCGGTCGACGCGGTCCTTGGTGAAAGCCGCCTTCAGATTGTCTTCGATCCCGTGGTCCATTTCGGAGTTGACCTTCTTGGCGCTGGTGTTCGGCGGCGTCACGGCGATCTCGTCGGCGACCACTTCGCTGCCGCTATCATTTTTAGCGAGCGACTCGGCTTTGGCTTTGTCCTGCTCGCTGGGAACGTTTCCGGTGAGCGTAACCACGCCCTTCTCTCGATTCTGGCTCACCGAAACTTCACTCAGGCCGTTGGCCTTCAGCGACTGCCGGACATTGCCGGCGACATCGGGATAGCTTGCGCCGGAGCTGCACCCGGTCAGCGCCGCCGCGGCAATGGCTGTAATGAAAATGATGGTGTATTTGTTCACGCTTTTACTCCTTAATTCCGCCTGCTAGCGGGCCCGAAAAATCCGGCCCGCAAAAAATCCCACGGCGGCCGCGCCCAGCAGCGCCTTCCCGGGATGGTGGCGCACCCACCAGCGCGCCTCCGAGAGCAATTCCCGGGTATCGTGCTCGGCGAGATAATCCGCGGCGTCGTCGATGCGGTCCGCCGCGGAATGGGCCATGCCGGAGACGGTGGATCCGCCCGGCAGGTTTTCCGCGTTGCGGCGGATGGATTCGGAAGCGCCATGCATGGCGTTAGCGGCTGCGTCGCGCGTTTCCTCAATTTTTTCGGCCACGCGGTTGGTGTTGCTGGTTTCCTGATCGGCCATATCGAGTCCTAACCAGTAGACTCGGGAGGGCCGGGTTTGTTACAAATTCGCCGTAAGCGCAGCGCTGAAAAAGGGGACAGACTACTCTGTCCCCGCCTGTAGGTCATTCATGCCGTGTGCGACCATGGCCGTGGACAGAGCGGTCTGTCCCCTTTTTCAGCACCCTGCTAGAACGTGGCTGGCGGGTTTGGTTGACCGCACGCAAGCCGATCAGCGTGTCGTCCAGAATTCGACCGGGCACGTAGCCGCGTATGCTCCGATTCCGGGACCGCCGAAGGCAAATTTTTTCACTGTGTGCGCGGACGCGCCCGGCGTGAACAGATCGGCCATTTCGCGGAGATTTTCCGGCAGAAAATTTCCCATCACGGGGGACGCCAGCACTTCCGGAATCACTCGCTGCGGCGCGTTGCCGTCGACCGTCATCAAAACTTCCGGGATTCGGAACAGCAGTTTTTCGACGGCGCCCGCGGCGGTCATGCGGCAGTTCATCGACCAGAACACAGCCGAGTCTGAATCCGGAATGGCGAAGCCCTCGGCCGGACGGGCGTCGAAGCGGGATTCGACCTGGAGGCTTTGAAAACGCGGCGCAGCCCGCCGTTCGAGCAGCAGACTGCGCCGCGCGAGCAGGCGCGTGTCGTACCAGCGATAAATTTCCAGCCACATAGCGGGGGTTTCGGCCCACAGCTGGCGCTGGTCGATGCTTTCCCAATCAGCGATCAGATAGCGCGGGCCGCGATCGCGAATCCAGGCGGCGTTGAGGTTGTCGAGATAAGGAGTATAGGCGCCGTCGCGTTTGATCACCGGGTAGAGTTGCAAGTTGAGGCCGTCGAGCTGCGCGGCGTTGAACACCGTACCAAGCGCTGCTACTGGCGATTTCCCGATGGCCGCGACAATCTCTGGCTCAAACCGCGTGCCCGGTCCGAAGCTCGCTTCGGTTTCGGCACGCAAAATGGGACGCACATCCTTAAACCAAAGCGCGTGGGAGGCAAAGCGGAATGGGGTTACGGCGGTGGCTTGCCGGAGCGGGTCAATGTTGGCGAAATGTTCCACGTTGTACTCGATCCAGATGATGCCGTAGGCGAGCAGAATCAGCCCGACAGCGCCCACGCGGGGGCGTTCGATGGACATCATCAGCGCGATGAAAGCCAGAGCCAGCGCCGCGAAGCAGAAAAAATTGATGACGTGAATGTCCTGCCGCACAAACGAGTGCTTGAAGTTGAGGCACAGCGGGATGGCCAATAGGGCGATGGTGAACCGCACCAGCGGGTGGTTTGCCTTGCCAGCGAAATACAACAAAACTGCCATCCACGCCATAATCTCGGCGACAGCCGCAAACTCCATCGGGTCGCCGCGCACCGCCATCGCGACGCTGTAATTTGCCGCCGTATCGAAGCTGCCGTGAAGGTACTGCCCAACGGCCCCGACTGAATGCAGCAGGATTCGCAGCGCCGAAAGATAGAGGAGCGAAGGGACGGCCAGCGCCAGCGCCAGGTCGCGAGCGGCGCCGGGGCGCCGGCGATACAGCGCCTCGGCGAGATAACCGGCGACCGCCCCACCGGCAACGATCACTGCCGGAAGCTTGATGAGTGGTACGAAGCCGGTGAGGAGCAGAGCGGCGACATATCGGCCGTTCCCTCCGCGCCATCTCGCCGAAATCAGCAGAATCAGGACCGAGGCGACAATGAGGTTTTCGAGCCCGGTGTAATTGAACCAATAGAGCGGCGTCGAGAGCGCGAAAAAGGCCGTGAACGCAGCCAGATTGCGTAGCCGGTAGCCCGCGAGGAAAAAGAGATCGGCGAAAACGGCGGCCAGCACCAGCCACGCACAGAGCTGAAACGTGAGACCGCGATTGAGATTATCTCCGATATCCTGCGGGAAGCTGAGAAAGGCCAACGGGCCGGTGGTCCAGATCACGCCGGAAATGCCGTGGGCGGCCGCGTAATTGAGCAGGTAAACCCAGGTGTTGTCGATCGACGGCTCCAGGTTGAAGTAGCGGATCGGACAGACGAGAAAAAGCACGAAAACAAACAACGCGCATCGCAGAAATATTGGCCACGGGCGCGCCTGCGAGGGCGCTGGCGAGGAGACGGCGGGCGTAGCGAATCCGGAGAGCGCCGAGCTCATCGTCCGTGGCCGTCGCCGGATTTGACGCCCATCCCCGCCAGGGCCAGACGCGCTTCAGCATGCCGCCCCGCGAGTTCGCGGCTGCCGCGCACAACGTTCATCAGCGCGCGAAAATAGTTCGGCGCGACTTTGGCGATGCGGAACGACGAGCTGCCCATGTCGACGGTCCGGTTGATCCAGGAGATCGGAACCTCGCGGATGCGGTAGCCGGCGGCGATCGGTTTAAGGCCGATCTCGGCGTTGGCGGCGAAGTGCGGCTGCTCGATCGCCATCTCTTTGAGGATTTCGGCACGGAATAATTTCAGGTTGTTCGAAATGTCGTGAATCTTGAACGGCAGAAGCAGGTTCGCCAGCAGATGGAACGACCGGTTGCACAGAATCTTGAAGAACGGGTAATTCACCATGATCGATTCCTGTGTGAAGCGGCTGCCGATGGCGCCGTCATATCCGGCGGCAACGGCTTCAAACAGGTCGCGAAATTCGGGCAGAAGATGAACGAAATCGCCGTCCATGGTGAAAATATAGGGGCCGCTGGCGGCCGCAATCCCGTCGCGCAGCGCCCGGCCGACGCCGTTCGGAGGGGTACGGTTCAGCAGCTTGACGCGAGGCTCATTGCGAGCGATCTCGCGGGTGATCTCAGCGGTGCCGTCGGTGCTGTTGTCGTTAACGATGATGATCTCGTGAATATAGCTTCCATAAAAGCCGACCAGGGATCCCACCAGCTTGCGAACGTTCGCCTCTTCGTTGTGGCACGGAACGACAAAAGAAACTGCCTTGCGAAATTGCGGTATCGTGGCGAGGTCCTGAACGCGAGGCTGATCGCCTCCGCCGGGGCGTTGTGCGCGAATGTACAGAGTCCCGCAGAGCTCCTTGACCACCGGCATGTGCTCGAAAAGAAACGCGAGCGATTGAACGGTGGCGACCCAGCTTCGCGGAAACAGCGGATGGATGATATCGTACGGCACCACGTCGAGGTGCGAGAATCCCGCCTGCGAGGCAGCTTGCACCAGCCGGTACCGGCGTAACCCGACCTGGCAGCGGGCGTTTCCGGTCCAGCGGCCCACCGGACGAATCGTGTTCTTCAGAAAAACCTGCGGATTCCAGAAATTGTTTTCGAAGAACAGAAGCTTGCCGCCAGGCTTGAGAAGACGGTATAGGCTGCGCAGTGTGTGCTGATACTGGTTGTGGCACAGAATTGCCGTCCCGACAATGTAGTCGAAGCTGGCGCCAGGAAGATCGTCGAGAGACCGGAGCAGCGACGGCTGTACGTTGGCAAGCGACTGCCAGCGCGGATGGCTGGCAAAATCGGGATTGAAGATCGCGGCGGTGATCGGGTTCTGACCGCGTAAGACCGACGTGAGATGCTCGGTCCAGAGACCGGTTCCCGCGCCGATTTCCAGCACCGATTCTCCCGGGAGAACGTGAAAACAATGACGCACGGTGAGCGCGCGCCAGCGCAGCTTGATCGGCGAGGTGCCGGGATAACTACGCCAGTACTGCTCGCGGGTTCGTTCCAACTCGCTTAGGTTTTCGTTTTCGGACACGACGTCGTTAGTAAGATCGGCCGTCTCCGTTCGGGACTTTAGCTTAGCAATGGCTCGGGCCAGCTTTTTCCGTTCCGCGGCAGGACCTTTCGTTGGTCTCGGCTAGCGCCGGCTGCCGTGGATGCCGATAGAAGCAGGAGGATTCATGGACGCCAAAAAGGCGGAATCGCGCAACCTGGATCTGCTGCGTGCGTTCGCGGTGTTGTGCGTGTTTTTCTCGCACATGATCCTCTGCTGCATTCCGGGACATCACGTCGACGATGCCGTGCAGACGCCCGTGGTCGCCTTCTGGTACGGCGTGGGCGACGTCGGCGTGTTGATGTTTTTCGTGCACACCAGCCTGGTGCTGCTGTACTCGCTGGAACGCAACGGCGGATCGTTCCTCAATTTTTATATCCGCCGTTTTTTTCGGATCTACCCGCTGAGCACGGCGTGCATCGCGCTGGTGCTGCTGTTTCATGTGCCGTATGTTCCGGAGATGAGCTTCGCCGCGCCGGCGTGGTCCGCGGTGGTTTCAAATCTACTGCTGATTCAGAACCTGACTTACGCCAAGGACCTGATTTCACCGCTGTGGACGCTGCCGCGCGAGGTGCAGATGTACCTGGCGCTGCCGTTTATTTTCGTGCTGCTGCGGCGGATGGGGTCGGCTCCGGTGGTGCTGCTGCTGTGGTGGGCCGCCGGCGTGGCGGCTCCGCATTATCCGGTGCTCACCTGCGTGCCGTGCTTTTTCGGCGGCGTTCTAGCGTACCAGATCGGGCGGGAAAAAACCTACGCGATGGCGGCGCGATGGTGGCCGGCGGCGCTGCTGGCGCTGGTCGCCGTGCATCTGGCGGTGCGGCTGACGCTGGTTCCCGACTATCGGCCGGATTACGTGCTGTGCGTCGCGGTGGGCGCGCTGATCCCCAATTTTCGCGACCTGGCGTCGTCCTGGCTGACGCGCGCCTGCCACGTGGTGGCGAAGTATTCTTACGGCATTTATCTTTTCCATCTGCCGATCCTGTGGCTGGCGCTGTTCAAGCTGGCGTTTCTGCCGGTGGCGCTGCGCTGGCTGGCGCTGGCGGTGCTGATGACGGTGGTGCCGTGGGCCATGTACCGCTGGCTGGAGGCTCCGCTGATCGAGACCGGGCGGCGGCTGGCGACGCGGGTGAAAATTCCGGCGCGACGCGTGGCCGGCGCGGAGAATCTGGGTCCTGTTTCAAGCGCGGAGCTTTAGCCCGAGACGGCGCACCGCGATCCAAGCGCCGAAGCTGGAGCACCCTCCGCTCGTGTAATCGTTTCCGCGACCGTCAAGACGTCCACATCCCCGCGTTCCCGCGCCCGAATCAGTTTTTCGATCATTTCGTCGAGCATCGCGAAACCGCCGGGCGATTCCGTCAGGTTCGCCGGGTGCAAACAGAAATGAAAAATCCCACAATGCCGTACCGCTGCTTCGATACCTTTGGCAAATTGAGTCAGCCGCGTGCGGATCGGGATCACCCGGCTTCGATAGATCCCGATCGGATAAAGAAATGTCGAAGAAGGCAGATTCCAGAGTCCCGGTGAAACTTCTTCCGGCCAAACCAGCGGCGGCGCGCTCGCACTGAATTGCTCCAGCGCGCGTAGCGCCGAGCCAGCCACGGTTCTACCCAGCCGGAATGCGCGCGTCGGCGTGCGGCCGCGATAAGTACGAATCCCATGCCGCGGCAATAACTCGTGATAGCGCTCCTGGTCCCGCGGGAAGGACAAGGACGCCGGGAAAATGCGCAGCTCATTGAGCGCGCGCAATCCTTCGGTCAACTCCGCGCGGATCTGATCGATGCTCGCCCGCGGATCGGTCCACACGAAATGGGTGAGCCCTCCGTGCAGTCCGATCTCCTGGCGCGGAACGGCGTCGCGAAGACGTTCGGCGAACGATCTGCGAAACCAAACCGGTTTGCTCGTTTCGGACCCGGCCGGAATGCGGCTGCGCCAGTACTCCGGCAGCGCGGCGAACCGTGCATCGCCGGGACCCTCGCAGGAATCGAGCGTCATTCCGCCGACGATGAACCAGGTCGCGCTGATTCCGGCCCCGGTAAGCGCCGCGAGCAGATGATCGTAAGCGCCGGTGGTGTCCGGAAAACGCCGGTGATATTGCCATTCGCTCCCTACGTCCAGGTGACCCCAGATCTGCTCGGTGTCGAGCGAAATCACTACAATGCCCCTGCGGAAAGCTCGGCTCATGAACCCGCTACGGCGCCACGGCCCACAGCCGCTTCCGCTGACTGGCGACCGTGTCCGCCAAAGCGGCGCAAACGGCGTTGATGTCCCGCTCGGTGAGCGAGGTATAAAAAGGTAGCGCGATGGTCCGCTCCGAGACTCTTTCGGTGACCTTGAACATGCCCGGTTTGTAGCCGAATTTCTGGCGATAGAACGGCTGCAAGTGAATCGGACTGAAATAATTCCGGCAGCCGATTCCCTTTTTCCGCAATTCCGTAAGAATCATGTCGCGATCCTCCCGCGAAAATTCGTCGGGCAAGCGCACCACGTAGACGAACCAGCTGATGCTGGTCTCCGCGGCCGCCGGCGCCGGCAGATGAAGATCGGGCAGGATGTCCTTGAGCAACGCGGAATAAGTCTCAGCCACGGTTTGACGGCGATCCAGAATTTCGTCCAGTCGCGCGAGCTGCGCCAGGCCCAGCGCGCAGTTCAGCTCCGACAGCCGGTAGTTGTAGCCGATGCGTTCATGATCCAGCCATTCGCCGTTTTCCGATCGCCCCTGGTTTCTCCAGCTCCGGCACAGCGACGCGACCTTGGCATCGTCGGTGACGATCATTCCGCCTTCGCCGGTGGTGATCTGCTTATTCGGGTAAAAGGCGAATACGCCGGTTTGTCCGAAGCCGCCCACATCCTTGCCGCGGTAGGTCGCGCCGATCGCCTCGCAGGCGTCTTCGATCACCGTGAGCTGGTAGCGCCGCGCCAGACCGAGAATCTCTTTCATCGGAGCAGGCCGGCCGAAAACGTGAACCGGCAAAATTCCGCGCGTGCGCGAATGGATCGCGGCCGGAATTTCCCGCAGGTCGAGGTTGTACGTCTCCGCGTCGATATCGACAAAGCGCGGCGTCGCGCCTTCATATAACAGGCAGTTGGCGGAGGCGATGAAGCTGAACGGCGTGGTGATCACTTCGTCGCCGGGTCCGAAGCCGGCGGCTTTCACGGCCAGGTGCAATCCGCTGGTGCCGGAGTTCACGGCAATGCCGAACCCCGCGCCCACCTGATCGGCAACGGCCTGCTCGAACTCAACCAGCTTGCCGCCCAGCGACAGATGCGGCGTGAACAGCACGTCGAGCACGGCTTTCCGTTCGTGATCGGTAATGTTCGGATGGGATAGTGGAATCAGCATGTCGGATAATCCTCGCAGGCAGTCCAACGGCTACAACGTTATCGTTCAAATCCTTGTTGATGACGCATCCGGCT
>Ga0335073_10011814_pt1 | contig 12271 bp, 5 predicted proteins | sample Lox_Sample_22_FD_207093 | JGI IMG/M metagenome (GOLD analysis project Ga0335073, IMG submission 207093) | Soil microbial communities from Loxahatchee National Wildlife Refuge, Florida, United States - Lox_Sample_2.2 | ecosystem: Environmental > Terrestrial > Soil > Wetlands | place: USA: Florida... | reverse complement strand
ACCGAGTTCATGAACGAGCCCACCTTCGCCTCGATGGGAGGCGCGCCCGCCAACTACACCGCCGCCGATTTTGGACGCGACGCCAAACTCTTCGCTGCCTTCCTTCACCAGGAGTCTCCCGGCACTCTCTACCTGGGGCCGGGAGGCGTTGGAGAAGGCATTTCGCTCGCTCCCGCCGGCATGCCCCTGCACATGCTCTCCAGCAGGGATCTCCTCGAAGCCAGCGGCCCTGTCTTCGACATCTTCTCCTACCACTTCTACGGCGGCGTCTCGCGCCGCTGCGGCGGCCATCTCACCGTGGATCAGGCACTCACCGCCGACTGGCTCGGCCGCACCGATACCGTCGAGTCCTTCTACGCGGCCCTGCGCGATCAATATCTCCCCGGCAAGCCGCTGTGGCTGACCGAAACCGCCGAAGCTGCCTGCGGTGGCGATCCCTTAGCCGGCCAGTTCGTCGATACCTTCCGCTTCCTCAACCAGCTCGGCAGCCTCGCCCAGCGGGGTGTTCAGGTCGTGATGCACAACACGCTCTCGGCGAGCGATTACGGCCTGCTCGACGAACAAACCCTCGACCCGCGCCCCGACTACTGGGCTGCTCTGCTCTGGAGGCGCCTGATGAGCCCCACGGTCCTTGATCCAGGCTCTGCCGGCGACGCGACCCTCCACCTCTATGCCCAGTGCCTGCCGAAGCACAAAGGCGGCGTTACCCTGCTTGCCCTGAACACCGACCCGCACAACCCCCGCATGATCTCTCTGCCCGGCGCCACCGAGAGCTATACGCTCACCGCTCCCGACCTCACCAGCACCACGGTTCTGCTGAACGGCGCGCCCCTCCGCGCCAATCCTGACGGCTCTCTGCCCGCGCTCCATGCCCAGTACAGTCACGCCGGCGACGTGACCCTCGCCCCGCTCAGCGTCACGTTCCTGGCCATGCCTCAGGCGAAGAACGCCGCCTGCCGCTGATCGAGACCGCTTCAGCCCACCTGCACCCTCTCCGGCGTCCAACCCTGCTCGCGCAGCGTCCGGATCGCCTGCGCGTCGTGCCGCTTAGCCAGCCGCTCACCCCGCGCGTCGGTCACCAGATCGCAGTGGAACCACCGCGGCACCGCCCACCCCATCGCCCGCCAGAGCAGAATCTGCCGCGCTGTGGAGAGCAGCAGATCCGCCCCGCGCACGACCTCGGTGACTCCCATTGCCCGATCGTCGGCGACCACCGCCAGCTGATACGCCGGTACGTCGTCCCGGCGCCACACGGCGAAATCACCGAAGTCCTCGCCCGCCACAAACCGCTGTGGCCCGAAATGCCCATCGTCAAACGTCACCGCTTCGCCGTCCGGAACGCGGAACCGCCAGTTCACCCCCGCAGGATCGGTCACCTGCGCCGCCAGGCGCGCCGCTGCGTCTCGTTCCAGCCGGCATGTCCCCGGATACATCGGCCCCTCGTCCGATTCCATCCGAATCCCGTTCAGGTGATCGTGGGGAGCCTGCGCAATGCGGCTCAGTTCCCTCCGCGAACACCGGCACGGATACAGCCATCCTCCGGCCAGCAGCCCGTGCCACACATTCAAATAGAACGCCCGCCGCTCGCTCTGTGCATACGGACCCACGGGGCCCCCGATATCGGGGCCTTCATCCCAGGCAATCCCCAGCCAGCGCAGATCCTCGAGCATGGCAGCTGCGTATTCGGGCTTCGAGCGCTCCGGATCGAGATCCTCGTTGCGCAGGATCAGCGTCCCGCCCGCCGCGCGAGCTCTTTCGTGCGCTGTCCAGAACGTTCGGGCGTGGCCGAGGTGCAGGAGGCCGGTCGGTGAGGGCGCGATTCGGCCGCGATATCCCGGCTGCTCCCCTTTGCCTGTTGTTTCAGACCGCGCCACGCCGTCAGTCTATCGTCGAGGGCAGCGGAGCCGGCCCACCACCGGCTCGACGCTTCATGTCAGCAGCTATGCAGCGCGATCCGATCGCCGCACCCGCGCCAGCCCCAGCTCGGCCGCCACCATCGGCGCCATCGGCTCGGCCGCGGCAATTTCCGTCGGCCACAGGTACTCCAACAGCTGGCCGGCGCCCTCTCCGAGGTAAATTCCGGCAAATACCCACGGCGCCTTCCATCCCGCCCGGAACCCATGCTGCAGGCCCAGCTGGCATGAGGTCACGGCGACCGCCAGGGGAAACGCCAGCAGCGGCAGTGTCACGATGGTGGCCAGCAGGTGGGGCAAACGCCACCACGCCGTCAGCGCCAGCAGCAGCGCGAGGAGAATCCCCAGCGGCGCCACCTGCGCCACCGAAGCACAGTCCGGATGCTTGCGCATCAGCCGGCTGGTGCCGCGCCCGGTCCGTACCATCTGGTGGAGCAGCCCGCGCAGGTTGGCCCGCGGTCGCTCGTGCACCGTCAGCCGTGGATCCGTATACGCTTCAATGCCCGCTTTCCATACCCGCGTCGTGAACTCCAGGTCCTCGCAGGCGTCGAACTTCTCGTCGAACTCGCCCACCAGATGAAAGACGCTTCTGCGGTACGCCGCGCCATGGGTCGCCGCGTCGACGGAGTTCACCCGCTCCACCCCGTCCGGTCCCCTGCCCAGCCAGCAGCCCCGCGCCCAGGCAATCACCTGGCCGGTGCGCGTCAGCGCCGGACCATCCAGCGGCTGCGGCCGGCACAGGCACAGCGCCCCGGTCCTCTCCAGGATTCCCGCTGTATCCGCCAGCAGGGTTCGCGATGTTACAGAGGAATGCCCGTTGAGAAAGACGAGGATCTCGCCCGACGCCGCGGCAATCCCAAGGTTGCGTCCCGCAGCGGCCACGCCCTTCGGGTTATCGAGAACCCGCAGCGGCACCGGGCTCTTCGCATACCGCCGCCGCACCAGATCGCCGGTTCCGTCCGTTGACCGTCCATCGACGACCAGAATTTCGTAGCGGTCCCGCGGGTAGTCCTGGTCCAGAAGCTGTTGCAGCAGCTCGGGCAGGGTCTGCCGTTCATTGCGAACCGGAATGACAACGGTGATCGATGGCTGCATCGCTGGCTCTGCTCCTCCACCGCGTTGTAGATGCCAAATTATCCGGCTCCGACCGGCTGAACGCGCATAAATCCTGGCGACTCTTTGGTTTGCGAGCGCCCACGTTACCGGTAACACCTCGCGCGCCGTCCGGGACGTACTGTGGTGCCACGGGCAGTGCCATCTCCATGGCTCCGCCAGGCCTGGAACCCCGCCCACGCTCCTCGCACCCGGGTCTGAGATTTTCGGCCTGTCCGTCCGGAACCGCGCAGACCCTGCGTCCCCGGTCATACCGGGTCCCGCCTTCCCCTGTGCCGTGGTCTTGCCGGGTTTCTGTCAAGTCCGTCCGCACCGAACCAAAGTAACAGTTGTTGATACAAAATCACTTGCGCGCCAAAATTCCTGTGGAAATTTGGCAGGAAATCCGCCGAAACTTGGTATTCTGAACTTATAGAGTGAAAAAAGAAGAAGCCGCCTTTCAGGCCGGCTTTTTCCGTGCCCGCTGGGGTCTCCCATGCAAGCTCATAGTCGGCCTGCGTGGGGCAGCCCGGTTCGTTCAGCTCTGGACCTTCCCGATCGTGGAGTTCTCCTGTTCACCGCCGGCATCACCGCTTTCGGTCGTTCGACGCGATCGCACTGCCCACAACCTCTGCTTTTTCTATCAGGTACCCGCAACCTCAATCCCTGCCGCACATAGCAGAAGAGGCCCCCGGGAAGTGCTGCGTTTGCCACACATAGCATTTTGCAAAATACAAATTTTCGCGCCGGAACCAGGCCGCGGATCTCCCGTCTGCCACCGGCCAGCGGCGGAACGGGCTTCCTCCAGCCGAAAGCAACCTCAACGGCCGCGGCTCCGTCCCTGCAGCCAGAGGACGATTTATGCCCGCACGCCCCACCTGGTCCGGTTCGATTCAGATCTCTCTGGTTTCCATCGCAGTCCGCATCTATCCGGCCAGCGAGCCGGCCCGACCTGTCGAATTCCACCAGATTGACCGCAGGACCCATCAGCGTATCCACCACCAGAACTTCGACGACAGCGGCGCGGTCGCCCGCGAGGACATCGTGAAAGGCTTCGAATACGCGAAGAACAAATACATCGAGATCGACCCGGATGAGCTAAAGGCCCTGCGCATTCCCACGGCGACGACCATGGAGATCCGCCAGTTTGTCGCTGCGGACGAGGTGCCGCCCTCGCTGTACGACCGGCCGTACTTTGTCGCTCCCAAAGACGCGGCGCAGGTCAAGGCGCTGAACCTGATGCGCGATGCCCTGCGCGCCACGGGAAAACTGGGCATCGGCGAGCTGTCCTTCAGTGGACGAGAGCATCTGGCGGCCATCGCGGCGCCCGCCGACCCGAAGCAGAAGGGCCTGATGCTGTATGTGCTGCGCTACGAAGAGGAGCTGCGCAAGGCCAGCTCCGCGGTGGGAGAGATCCCGCAGACGAAAGCAACCGCGCAGGAGCAGGCTCTGGCGAGGAAGCTCATCGAGGGGAGCACTTCGCGCTTCGATCTGTCGGCGTATCGCGACGACTACGAGGCAGCCGTAAAGAAGCTCGTGGCCGCGAAGAGAAAAGGAAAGTCTCTTCCTGAAGCCGAACCGCGGCGCAGGCCGGAAAAGGTGGTCAACATCATGGACGCGCTGCGGCGGAGTCTGGCCGCCACGGAGGGAAAGCCAAAGAGCCGCCGCCGGAAGGCGGCCTGAGGAAAAGGCCGCCTACTTCTGTATGGTGTAGACGTTGCTCGGCACCTTCGCGCCGGCCTGCGACGGGGTGGGTAGCTGGGAGACGTCCCAGCCGCCGCCCAGCGCCTGGACGAGCTGCACGGTGGAGATCATCTGGCTGACTTCCAGAGCGTTGAGCGTCTGCTGATCGCCGAGCAGAGTGGTCTGGGCGGTGACGACGTCGACGTAGGGATCGACGCCGGTCTGGTAGCGCTGCGTTTCGAGATCGAGGAAGTCCGTGGCGGACTTTACGGCGACCTGCTGCTGGAGGACCTGCCTCGAGTAGACGCGCGTGGCGGCCAGATCATCTTCCACCTGCTGGAAGGCGGTGAGCGTGGTCTGGCGGTAGCTGGCCAGATCGGCGTTGTACTGGGCCTCGTACTGGTGCAGCTCGGCGCGATAGAGACCGGCGTCGAAGATGACCTGGGAGGCGGAAACGCCGATCGACCAGAAACGGCTGGGCCAGTCGGCGATGCGCGCGATGTTGGATGCCTCGGTTCCACCCGAGCCGGAGAGACTCAGCTGGGGGAAAAATGCGCCATAGCCGATGCCGATGGTGGCGTTAGCTTCGGCGAGGGTGCGTTCCGCGGCAGCCACATCCGGGCGGCGCTGGACCAGCTGCGAGGGGACGCCGGTGGGAATCGGCGGCGGGTTATAGACCATGGGGCGCACCGGGATGGAGAAATCGGTGGCGACTTTGCCGAGCAGCATGGCAATGGCGTGCTCGTACTGCGCGCGCAGGAGGCCGACATTGATCTGCGACGACTGTGCTGAGGCGAGGGTGGCGCGCGCTTCGACCACGGAGATGTAGTCGCCGACGCCGGCGTCGTACGAACCCTGGGTGGCGTCGAGGGCCTTCTGGTCAGCGACGACAGTCTGGTCAAGGATCTGCTGCAGCATATCCTGGCCACGAATCTCGAAGTAGTACTGGGCCAGCGAGGCCTGTTCGGTCAGCTTCTCCAGCTGCAGATCGGCGGCGCTGACCTGGGCAGCGTATTCTTCGACGCGGACTTCGTTGCGGATCTTGCCCCACAGGTCGGGAGCCCACGAAACGTCGAGGGGGATGGCCCAGATGCCGCTCGTCGATCCGGTATTGGCGTACGTGGAGGAGCGCAGGTTGCCGGAGGTCTTCTGGCGGGTCCACGAGGGGCCGAGGGTAATGGTGGGCCAGTATTGGGAGCGTGCCTGCGCGATGAGGGCGCGCGCTGCCATGTACTGCTCGAAGTACTGTTTGATGGTCTGGTTGTTGATGTTGAGCTGGTCTTCGAGCGCGTTGAGCTCGGGCTCGTGAAAGACTTCCCACCAGTTGCCGCGCAGCATGCCGGCCTGGGGGCTGGCGACCTGCCATCCCGGCTCGTTCTGGAAATTGACCGTCGATTCCTTGTAATTGGACGCGGTGACCTGCGGAGGCGCGGGGGGATGGTAGCGCGGTCCGACACGGCAGCCGGCCATGACCGCCAGCAGCGACGCGGCTGCGACAGCGGCCAGACGCGCTGTGAGACTGGTTGTACGCATAAGCTTGTCTCCCGCCGGCCTCACGACGCAGCTCCTTCCATCTCCGGACGGAAGGTGTCGCGCGACTTGCCGAGGATGCGGAGACGCAGATGGTCGAGGGCCAGATAAACCACCGGGGTGGTGTAGAGAGTGATGAGCTGGCTCATAAGCAGACCGCCAACGATGGTAATACCCAGCGGGCGGCGGAGCTCAGAACCGGTGCCGGTGCCGAAAGCCAGGGGCAGGGCGCCGCAGATGGCGGCCATGGTAGTCATCAGAATCGGGCGGAAGCGCAGCATGCACGCCTCGAAGATGGCATCGTAGGTGTTCTTCTGCTCCTCGCGTTCGGCCATCAGGGCGAAGTCGATCATCATGATGGCGTTCTTCTTCACGATACCGATGAGGAGGATGATGCCGATGATGGAGATGACGTTGAGGTCCATGTGGAAGAGCATGAGGGCGAGCATGGCTCCGATGCTGGCCGAGGGCAGCGTGGAGAGGATCGTGAAGGGATGCACGAGGCTCTCATAGAGAATGCCGAGCACGATGTAGACGGCGAGAACGGCGGTGATGACCAGGTATTTTTCCGAAGCGAGAGAGTCCTGGTAGGCCTGCGCGGTTCCGGCAAAGAAACCGTGTACGGTCGCGGGCATGCCCAGGTCGGTCTCCATCTGGCTCACCTCGCGGGTGGCGTCGCTGAGGGACATGCCGTTGGCCAGGTTGAAGGAGACGGTGACCGAAGGAAAGAGTCCGGTGTGATTCACCTGCAGGGGGGTCGTACCGACGCGGGCCTGCATGACGCTCAGCAGGGGCGAAATCGTGTTGATGCCGGCGGTGGTCCCGCTGGATGCGTTGCCGCTGGTGGAGAACCAGATGTCCTTGAGTCCCTCGGGCGACTGCCAGTACTGGGGCGCGACCTCCATGACCACGTAATACTGGTTGAGCTGGGTGTAGATCACCGAGACTTCAGACTGGCCGAAGGCGCTGTAGAGGGTGGAGTCCAGCGACTGCGGCGTCTGCCCGAGGCGGGCGGCGGTGACGCGGTCGTAGTTGAGCATTTCCTCCAGACCGCCATTCTGCTGGTCGGTATTCACGTCCTCGAGTCCGGGGAGCTTGCGCATGTGCTGGAGCAGGATGGGCCCCCATTTGGCGAGGTCGGGGATGTTGTCCGACTGGATCGTGTACTGGTAGAGGGCGCTGCTGCTGCGCCCGCCAATGCGCAGATCCTGAACCGGCTGCAGAAAAGCTGAGGCGACCGGCAGGCGGTCAATTTTGGGCCGCAGGCGGTTGATGACATCCATGGCACTGGTGGTGCGATCGCCCTTTCCGTGGCCCAGAGGCTTGAGGGCGATGTAGATGAAGCCGCCGTTGCTGGAGCCATTGCCGCCGGTGTAGGCGTTCACATGAGCGACGGCGGGATCGGCCTTGATCACTTTCACCAGCTGCAGAACGGAGTACTTCATGAAGGGGAAAGAAGCGTCCTGCGGACCCTGCACGCCGCCGACAATCGCGCCCGTGTCCTGCTGGGGGAAGAATCCCTTGGGGATGCGCACGATCACGACCACGTTGAGGGCAATGGTGAGGGCCAGCACGATGAGAATCAGCACCGGGTTGTCGAGCGCCCAGGCCAGAGAGCTGCGGTAAATGGCGAGCAGACTGTTGAAGCATTTTTCGCTGGCCCGGTAAAACCAGTTGTGCTTCTCATCGGCGTCGTGGTGCCGGAGCAGATGCGCGCACATGGTCGGCGTCGTGGTGAGGGAAATCACCATCGACACAAGAATGGCCGTGGACAGGGTGACGGCGAACTCGCGGAAGAGCCGCCCAATGATGCCGCCCATCATCAGAATGGGAATGAACACGGCGATCAGCGACATGCTGATGGAGAAGACGGTGAAGCCGATCTCCCGGGCGCCCACCAGCGCGGCATTGAAGGCAGGCATGCCGCTTTCCAGGTGACGCGTGATGTTCTCCATGACCACGATGGCGTCGTCCACCACGAATCCGGTGGCAATGGTGAGCGCCATCAGGGAGAGATTGTCGATGCTGTACCCCATCAGGTACATCACGGCGAAGGTGCCGATGAGGGAGACGGGCACGGCCACCGTGGGGATCAGCGTTGCCCGCGGGCGGCGGAGGAAAATGAAAACCACCAGCACGACGAGTACCACCGATCCCATAAGCGTCTCTTCGACGTTGCGCACCGAGGCGCGGATGGTGGTGGTGCGGTCGAGAACGATGGTGGTGTCGATACCCTGGGGCAGGACCGCCTGCAGAAAAGGCAGCTGCGCGCGAATGCTGTCGACGGTCTGGATGATGTTCGCGCCCGGCTGGCGAAAGATGATGATGGTGACGGCGCGGGTGCCATCCGTGTAGCCGGCAGTGCGGATGTTCTGAGTGGAGTCGTAGACGCCGGCCACATCCGAGAGGCGCACCGCCTGTCCGTTGTGGTAGCCCACGATCAGCGGCGCGTAGTCGGCGGCTTTGGAAATCTGATCGTTGGTGATGATGTCGGCGGTGACCGCGCCATTGGAGAGCTGGCCGCGCGGCTCATGCGAGTTCTGGAGGCTAAGCAGCGAACGAACGCTGGACAGAGTCAGGCCGAAGCTCTCCAGCTTGGTCGGATCCACTTCGACGCGCACCGAGGGTGTGGCGCCGCCGCCGACGAAGACCTGCCCCACGCCGTTGATCTGCGAGAGCTTCTGTTCGAGGATCGTCGAGGCCAGGTCGTAGACCTTGGTCACGTCGTACTTCTTCGACGTGAGGTCAATGATCATGATCGGCGCATCGGCGGGATTCGATTTCCAGAAACTGGGGTTGCTGGGCAGGTTGGCGGGCAGGTAAGTGCGCGCCGCGTTGATGGCGGCCTGCACATCGCGAGCGGCGGCGTTGATGTCGCGGCTGAGGTCGAACTGCATGGTGATACGGGTGCTGCCCAGGCTGCTCGACGAGGTCATTTCCGTAACGCCGGCGATATGCCCCAGCTGCCGCTCCAGCGGCGTGGCCACCGAGGCGGCCATGATCTGCGCGCTGGCGCCAGGCAGGCTGGCGTTCACATTGATGGTGGGGAAATCCACCTGGGGCAGAGGCGCGACAGGCAGGACCATGAAGCCGATGGCGCCGGCAATGGCCACGGCGATGGTCAGCAGCGTGGTGCCGACCGGGCGCCGGATAAAGGTCCAGGAGAAGCTCACGGATGCGTCTCCGCGGGAGGCGGCATGGAGTCGCCGGCATGCTGGGCGGCATGGTCAGAGGGGCGTCGGCCGGAGAGTTTCTGGCCGATGCGGTCGAAGAAGATGTAGATGACCGGGGTGGTGTAGAGGGTCAGGATCTGGCTGAGCAGCAGCCCCCCGACCATGGCGACGCCGAGGGGCCGGCGGAGCTCGGAACCGAGGCCGGTGCCGAGAGCCAGGGGCAGGCCGCCCAGCAGCGCGGCCATAGTGGTCATCATGATGGGGCGGAAGCGCAGCATGCTGGCTTCGAAGATGGCTTCGGTGGAGTCCTTGCCATGCTCCCGCTCGGCTTCCAGCGCGAAGTCGACGATCATGATGCCGTTCTTCTTGACGATGCCGATGAGCAGGATGATGCCGATAATGGCGACGACGCTCAGGTCCTGGTGAAAGATCATGAGGGCGAGCAGTGCGCCGACACCGGCCGAAGGGAGGGTGGAAAGGATGGTGATGGGATGAATGAAGCTCTCGTAGAGGACGCCGAGGACGATGTAGACGGTAACCAGGGCGGCGAGGATCAGGAGGGCTTCATTGGAGAGGGAGTTTTTGAAGGCGGCAGCCGTCCCCTGGAAGCTGGCCTGCAGGCTGGCGGGAAAGTGGAGTTTGGCCGCGGCGTTGTCGATGTCGGAGATGGCCGACCCCAGAGAAGCGTTGGGCGCCAGGTTGAAGGAGACGGTGACGGCCGGGAATTGTCCCTGGTGCTCGATGGAGAGCGACTCGTTGGTCTCGGTGGCATGAGTAAACGCGCCCAGGGGGACGGCATTGGCGGCGGTTGCGGCGGTGGTGGTGTTAGGGGTGGTTCCGGCAAAGGTGCCGCCGTTAATGGACGAATTGCCCTGGGCGGCGCTGGTGGGCGCCAGCACGCTGGCCGGCGCCGACAGCACATTCGCCGAGGGCGTATACCGGACCCCGCTGGTCAGGGCATTGGAGCCCGCCGAGGCGGAAGCCGAAGAGGAGAAGTTGGTCGCCGCAGCGGCGCCGCTGGCGCCGGATGAGGCATTGGACTGGATGTACAGGTCACCGAGGTTGGCCGGGTTCTGCTGCCACTGCGGCGCCGTCTCCAGCACGACGTGGTACTGGTTCAGCTGCGTGTAGAGGGTGCTGATCTGGCGCTGGCCGTAGGAGTCGTAGAGCGTGTTGTCGATGGTGGTGGGCGCAATACCGAGGCGCGAGGCAGTAACGCGGTCGATCATCAGCGAGACGGCCAGGCCACCCGTCTGCTGATCGGTGGCCACGTCTTCGAGGTCCGGCAGCTTTTTGAGCTGGTTGACGAATCGGTTCGTCCAGGTGTTGAGTTCGGTGGGATCGGGATCTTCGAGCGTGTACTGGTATTGCGTGCGGCTCACGCGGTCGTCGACGGTGATGTCCTGCACCGGCTGCATGTAAAGGTGAATGCCGGAAATTTTGCCCAGATTGTTCTGCAGGCGGCGGATGACGTCAGAGGCGTTCAGGTCGCGCTGGCTGAGCGGCTTCAGGTTGATATCGATCCGCCCGCTGTTGAGGGTGGTGTTGATGCCGTCGACACCGATGAAGGAGGACAGGCTCTCGACCGCGGGATCCTGAAGGATGACATCGGCGAGCTGCTGCTGCTTGGCGGACATGGCCTCAAAGGAAATCGAGGCCGGGGCCTGAGAGATACCCTGAATGACGCCGGTATCCTGCACCGGGAAGAAGCCTTTGGGGATGACGATGTAGAGGAAGACGGTCAGCACCAGGGTGCCGAGGGCGATGAGCAGGGTGATGCCCTGGTAGCGCAGGACGACGCGCAGGGTTCGCCCATAGAAATCGATCATGCGGTTGAAGGCATGCTCGGAAGCGCGGTAGAAGCGGGTTTGCTGCTCTTCGGGATTGTGGCGCAGGATGCGCGAGCACATCATCGGAGTGAGCGTGAGTGAAACGATGGCGGAGATGACGATGGTGACGGCCAGGGTGACCGCGAACTCGCGGAAGAGGCGCCCCACCACGTCGCCCATAAAGAGCAGCGGGATGAGCACAGCGATGAGCGAGACGGTCAGCGACACGATGGTGAAGCCGATCTGCCCGGCGCCGGTGAGCGCCGCCTGCATGGGCGACATGCCTTCTTCGAGGTAGCGCGAGATGTTCTCGATCATCACGATGGCGTCGTCCACCACGAAGCCGGTGGAGATGGTGAGCGCCATCAGAGAGAGATTGTCGAGGCTGTAGCCCAGCAGATACATGGCGGCGAAGGTGCCGACGAGGGAGAGGGGCACGGCGACGCTGGGGATGATGGTGGCATACAGACTGCGCAGGAAGAGGAAGATGACCAGCACCACCAGGCCGATGGTGAGCATGAGCTCGAACTCCACGTCATCGACGGAGGCCTGAATGCTGGTGGTCATGTCGGTGAGCGTCTGGATGCGGATGGAGGCGGGCAGATTGGTTTCGAGCTGAGGCAGGATCTTCTGAATGCTGCGAACGACGGTGATGGTGTTGGCGCCGGGCTGCCGCTGAATGTTGAGAATGATGGCCGGCGTCTTGTTCATCCACGCCGCCTCTTTGGTGTTCTCCACCCCGTTGATGACGTTGGCAACGTCTTTCACAAAAACGGGAGCCCCGTTGCGGTAGGCAACGACGACATCCTTGTACTGGCTGGCGTCGCTGATCTGATCGTTGGAGTCGATCTGATAGTCCTGGCGGGGACCGTCGAAGTTGCCTTTGGCAGAGTTCACGCTGGCGTCGGTGAGGGCCGAGCGCAGGTCCTCCATGTTGAGTCCATAGGAGGAGAGCGCGACCGGGTTTGCCTGGATGCGCACCGCGGGCTTCTGGCCGCCGCTGATGCTGACCAGGCCCACGCCGCTCAGCTGCGAGATCTTGGGAGCAAGG